>Ga0307372_10001740_pt1 | contig 37294 bp, 41 predicted proteins | sample OX1MG_FD_202533 | JGI IMG/M metagenome (GOLD analysis project Ga0307372, IMG submission 202533) | Soil microbial communities from Risofladan, Vaasa, Finland - OX-1 | ecosystem: Environmental > Terrestrial > Soil > Coastal area > Acid sulfate soil | place: Finland: Risofladan, Vaasa | collected...
GCGGCGCCAGATCCTCCGGCCCCACCGGCTGCTTGGTCCCCGGGTGCAGCACCGCAGGCGGCGGCGAGGGCAGGTCCGCCATGATGTTGTACCAGTGCTTCGGGATGCGGGTTTCGTCGAGCAGGTATTTCACGGTGTCGCTCATCACGGCCTCCTCCTGGGTGGAACGGCGATTCTAGGCTGGTAGAGAATGTTTGGCATTGCTGCGCAGAGGGGGTGTCTGCGCCGCAATGCAGCGTGGTTCTATATGAAAAGATTCAGCACGCCGTCCAGCCCGACGTGGTCGAGCGTATGGGTGGCGTGCTCGCGCACCACCGGCTTGGCGCGGAAGGCCACCGACACCCCGGCCTCGGCGAGCATCGGGATGTCGTTGGCGCCGTCGCCGATGGCGACGGTCTGCGCGCGCGCTGCGCCCAGAGCGTTGCGGATTTCGGCCAGCTTGCGCGCCTTGGCGCGGCCGTCGACGATCTCTCCCAGCACCCGGCCGGTAAGCCGTCCGTGCGCGATCTCGAGCACGTTGGACAGCGCATAGTCGAGACCGAGGCGCGCCTTGAGACGCTCGGTGAAGACGGTGAAGCCGCCGGACACCAGCAGCGTGCGGATGCCGTACTCGCGGCATTTCCCGATCAGCGCTTCCGCACCGGGCGACAGGTGCATGCGCTGCTCGAGAATGTCCTCGAGCGCGGCCTCCTCGAGGCCGGTGAGCAGCGCCACACGGCGGCGCAGCGACTCCGCATAGTCGATCCTGCCGTGCATCGCCTGCTCGGTCACCGCCGCGACGGCATCCTTGATGCCGAGCACGTCGCCCATCTCGTCGATGCTCTCGATGGTGACCAGGGTGGAGTCCATGTCGAGAGCGAGCAGGCGCAGCTCGGCCAGCCGCCGCTCCTCCGGCACCCAGGCGAAGTCCATCGCGCGCTCGGCGCAGAAAGGTTCGATCGCGGCCTGCTCGGTCACGCCGGTGAGGCGGTACGCGGCGGGCCCGAGCGTGACCACGTGGTTGGCGCCGGTGAGCGCCACCAGCTGCGCCAGGCTGTCGCGGCCAAGCGCCGCCCCTTGCAGCACGAGGTTCATGGGCGCCGGCCGAGCTCGCCCAGCACGTCTTTCACGGCGCGCGCGCGCTCGGGCCAGGCGGGCAGCTTTGCCTCGAGGCGCAGCCGGTCGGGACCTGCCAGGCGCGCACCGCGCCGGCCCCGGACAAAGGCGATGATCCTGGCGGCGTCGATCGGCGGGTTCTTGACGAACTGCAGCTGCAGCGCCTCGTGAGTGGCGTCGATGCGCGCGACGCCCAGCGGCCCCGCGGCGATGCGCAGCGCGTGGCACTCGAGCAGCGCGCGCGCCGGCTCGGGCAGCGCTCCGAAGCGGTCGATCAGCTCCTCGCGCATGGCGTCTAGCTCCTCGCCGCTTGCGCAGTTGGCGAGCCGCTTGTACAGCGTCAGGCGCTCCTGCACGTCGCTGCAGTAGTCCGCGGGCAGTAGTGCCGGCACGTGCAGGTTGATCTCGATCGAGACGTCCACCGGCTGCTCGAGGTCGATGCTGTCGCCCGCCTTGAGGGCGCGCACCGCGCGCTCGAGCATGCGCGTGTACAGCTCGAAGCCCACTTCCTGGATCTCGCCCGACTGCGACTCGCCCAGCACTTCGCCGGCGCCGCGGATCTCGAGGTCGTGCATGGCCAGGTAAAAGCCCGAACCGAGCTCCTCCATCATCTGGATCGCCTCCAGGCGCTTCTTCGCGGCGGCGGTCAGGGTCGCGTAGGCATCGGCGCTCGCCGCCTCGGCGGGCGGGGTCAGCAGGTAGGCGTAGGCCTGATGGTGCGAGCGCCCGACGCGGCCGCGCAGCTGGTGCAGCTGCGCCAGGCCGAACTTGTCGGCGCGATGGATCACCATCGTGTTCGCGGTCGGGATGTCGATTCCGGTCTCGATGATGGTGGTGCACAGCAGCAGGTTGAAGCGCTGCGCGTAGAAGTCGCGCATCACGCGCTCCAGCTCGCGCTCGCGCATCTGACCGTGCGCCACCGCGATGCGCGCCTCGGGCAGCAGGTGCGCGAGCCGCTCGTGCATGAGCTCGATGGTCTCGACCTCGTTGTGCAGGAAATACACCTGGCCGCCGCGCCTGAGCTCGCGCAACACCGCCTCGCGGATCAGGCCCTGCGAGAATGGCGCGACGAAGGTCTTGATCGCCAACCGCCTCTGCGGCGCGGTGGCGATCACGGAGAAGTCGCGCAGGCCCTCGAGCGACATGGCGAGCGTGCGCGGGATCGGCGTGGCGGTGAGCGTGAGCACGTCGACCTCGGCGCGCAGCGCCTTCAGCGCCTCCTTCTGGCGCACGCCGAAGCGGTGCTCCTCGTCGATGATCACCAGCCCGAGGCGCGCGAACTTCACGTCCCTGGAGAGCAGCTTGTGCGTGCCGATCACGATGTCGGCCTGGCCGGCGGCGAGCTGGTCGAGCACGCCGGCGGTCTGCTTCGCGGACTTGAAGCGCGACAGCTCGGTGATCCTCACCGGCCACTCGCGCTCGACGAGCGCGAAGCGGTCGGAGAAGGTCTGGAAGTGCTGCTCCACGAGCAGCGTGGTGGGGCACAGGACCGCCACCTGCCGGCCGTCGGCCACGGCGAGAAACGCGGCGCGCAGCGCGACCTCGGTCTTGCCGAAGCCGACGTCGCCGCAGATGAGGCGGTCCATCGGCTTGCCCACGGCCATGTCCCCGGCAACCGCCTCGATCGCCGCGGCCTGGTCCGGGGTCTCCTCGAAGCCGAAGCCGTCGGCGAACGCCTCCAGGTCGTGCGGCTTGACGCCGAAAGCATGGCCTTGGCGCGCGGCGCGCCTGGCGTACAGCGCCAGCAGCTCGGCCGCGGTGTCGCGCACCTGCCGGGCGGCCCTTGCTTTCGCCTTGTCCCACTGCCCGCTGCCCAGCTTGTGCAGCGGGGCGGCCTCCGGCTGCGCGCCCGAGTAGCGCGAGATCACCTCGAGCTGCGACACCGGCACGTACAGCTTGTCGCCGCCTTCGTATTCGAGCATCAGGAACTCCGTCTGGCCTTCGCCCAGGTCCAGGCTCACCAGCCCCTGGTAGCGTCCGATGCCGTGCTGTGCATGCACCACCGGGTCGCCGACCTTGAGCTCCGAGAGGTCGCGCAGCATGCCCTCGACGGAGCTGCGCTTCTCCACCCCGCGCGAGCGCCGGCGCACCGTGCCGGCATAGAGCTCGGTTTCGGTGATGACGCACCAGCCCTCGGCGGGCACCTGGAAGCCGCTGGCGAGCGGCGCGACCGTGAGCGCGAAGCGCTGGTCGCCGGCGACGAAGGCGGCGAAATCGGCGCACGGGGCGGGCTCGAGCCCGTACTCGGCGAAGTAGCCCGACATCGTCTCGCGCCGGCCCGGCGATTCGGCGGCGAGCAGCACGCGCAGCGTGCAGCCGTCGAGGAACCGCTTGACGGCGGCGAGCGGGTCCTGCGCGCGCCGGTCCACCGCGAGCGGCGGCAGCGCGCTCGCGACCAGGGGCTCGGCGGCGTGCGCAGGTCCGGTGGCGGCTTCGGGCGCGGCGCCGGCGGCAAGGAGGTCGACGCGCGCGAGCCCTTTCGCGCGCACGTAGAACTCGTCGGCCGGCTGGAACAGCTCGGCCGGCGGCAGCGGCGGGCGCTGTGCATCGCCGCCCGCCAGCTTGAAGCGCGCCTGCGCGTCGCGCCAGAACTCGGCGGCCGCGCCCGCGACGTCGTGATGCAGCACCAGGGTCGTCGTTTCGGGCAGGTAGTCGAACAGCGTCGCGAGGGCGTCGAAGAACAGCGGCAGGTAATACTCGATGCCCGCCGCGGGAATGCCGTTGGAGACGTCGCGGTACAGGCTTTTTTTCGACGGATCGCCCTCGAACAGCTCGCGGAAGCGGCTGCGGAACTTGGCGCGGCCTGGCTCATCGAGCGGGAACTCGCGCGCCGGCAGCAGGCGCACCTCGTTCATCGCGTACAGCGTGCGCTGCGTATCGATGTCGAAGCACTTGATCGAATCGATCAGTTCGTCGTCGAGGTCGATGCGGTAGGGCAGGGCGCTGCCCATCGGGAACAGGTCGACGATGCCCCCGCGCAGGCAGAACTCGCCCGGCGCCACCACCTGGGTGACGTGCTGGTAGCCCGCGAGCGCGAGCTGGCCGCGCAGCGCTTCGAGATCGAGCCGCGTGCCCTGGTGCAGGAAAAACGTGTAGGCGGCCAGATACGACGGCGGGCACAAGCGCACCAGCGCGGTCGAGGCGGGTACCAGCGCGACGTCGAACTGGCCGGTGTGAATGCGATATAGCGTTGCCAGCCGTTCGGAGACCAGGTCGTGGTGTGGCGAGAAGCCGTCGTAGGGCAGCGTCTCCCAGTCGGGCAGCAGGCAGGCGCGCAGCTGCGGGTCGAACCAGACGATCTCTTCGAGCAAGCGCTGGGCGTCAAGCGCGGTCGCGCTCACCACCACGAGCGGGCGCGCGGCCGCCGCCAGCCGCGCGAGCGCCAGCGCGTCGGCGGAGCCGGCCAGCTGCGTGTAGCGCCGCCGCGCGTGCGGCGGGGGAAGCGGATCGCGATGCATGGGTACAAATGACGCGCGCCAAACAGGCCTTCGTGCGGCTTGTTTGGCGCAGCGCGACATGCAATTATATCGCGTTGAATTTCAAAAATATTTGAGTTGGCCACTTTTGCCCTGATCCCCGCGGCGGGAAGCGGAAGCCGGATGGCCGCCGCGCAGCCCAAGCAGTACGCAGTGCTCGCCGGCCGGCCCATGCTGTGGCACGCGGTGCGCGCGCTGTGCGTGCCGCCGATCGAGAACGTGTTCGTGGTGCTCGCCCGCGGGGACGAGCAGTTCGCTCGCTTCGACTGGAGCGCGTTCGCCGGCAGGCTCGAGCCGCTGTACTGCGGCGGCGATACGCGCCGCGACTCCGTGTACAACGGTCTGGTGGCGGCGATGGCGGCGGTCGACGCGGACGACTGGATGCTGGTGCACGACGCCGCACGGCCGTGCCTGCCGCAGGCGGATCTGGAGCGCCTGATGGCGGAGTGCGCCGGCGATGCGATCGGCGGCATCCTCGCGCTGCCGATCGCCGATACGGTCAAGCGCGCCGGCAAGGACGAGGGGGGCGTGCAGCGCATCGCGGGCACTGAGGACCGCGCGCTGCTGTGGCTCGCGCAGACACCGCAGATGTTCCGCGCTGGGCTGCTCACGGAGGCGCTGCAACGCGCCAAGGGGCAGGTGACCGACGAAGCGAGCGCGATCGAGCAGGAGGGCCTGCGGCCGCGGCTGGTTCCCGGCAGCCGCGACAACCTCAAGGTCACCTATACCGGGGACCTGGCGATCGCCGAGGCGATCCTGGCGCGGCGGGCGGCGCGATGAGGATCGGGCAGGGCTTCGACGTGCACGCGCTCGCGCCGGGGCGCAAGCTGATCCTGGGCGGGGTCGAGATCGCGCACGACAAGGGCCTCGCCGGACATTCGGACGCCGACGTGCTGCTGCATGCGATCTGCGACGCGCTGCTCGGCGCCGCAGCGCTCGGCGACATCGGCCGGCACTATCCCGACAGCGATCCGAAGTACCGCGGCGCGGACAGCCGCGCGCTGCTGCGCGACGTGGCGCACAAGCTCGCGGCCGCCGGCTGGCGCGTGCTGAACGTGGATGCGACCGTCATCGCTCAGGCGCCGCGCATCGCGCCGCACGCCGCGCGGATGGTCGCCAACATCGCGGCCGACCTGGGCGTCGAGCCCGGCGCGGTGAGCGTCAAGGCCACCACCACCGAGGGGCTGGGCTTTGCCGGGCGCGGCGAGGGGATCGCGGCGCAGGCGGTCGCGCTGATCGAGCCGCTCGATTCCGACACCGGGAGACCCTGATGTACGCACCTGAATACAACCAGAACGACGATCGCGCCGAGCTGCTGGCGTTCATGCGCGCCAACAACTTCGCGCTGCTGGTGACCGCCACCGGCGGTGCGCCGGCCGCCTCGCACCTGCCCTGCATCGTCGAGGCGCGCGGTGCGCAGCTGGCGCTGGTCATGCACATGGCGCGCGCCAACCCGCAGTGGCAGCAGTTCTTCGAGGACGAGGTGCTGGTCGTCTTCTCAGGGCCGCACGCCTACGTCTCGCCGCGCTGGTACGAGCAGACCGAGCGCGTGCCGACCTGGAACTACGCCGCGCTGCACGCCTACGGCAGGGTGACGGTGCTCGGCGAGCGCGCCGCAAAGCACGCGGCGGTGGCGAGGCTGGTCGCAGCGCACGATCCCCAGTGGTGCCCGGCGTTCGAGGCATTGCGCGAGGAGTACGTCGACTCGATGCTCGAGGGGATCGTCGCCTTCGAGATCGCGGTGACGCGGCTCGAGGCGCGCTGGAAGCTGTCGCAGAACCGCGGCCGGCGCGAGCAGGAGCGCATCGCCGCGCAGCTGGAGAAGTCGGCCGACGGCACCGAGCGCGCCCTCGCCGAGCTGACGCGGCGGCACTTGGTCGCGGACTGATGCGTCTGTTTTTCGCCCTGTGGCCGCCGGCGCCCGCGGCTGCGGCGCTCGCGCGCTGGGCGGCCGAGACGCAGCGCGAGACGGGCGGGCGCGTGGCGCGGTCCGAGACGATCCATCTGACGCTCGCGTTCCTGGGCGAAGTCGAGGACCAGCGGCTGCAGTCCGCGCTCGCGGCCGGGCAAGCGGCGGGCGGCGCGCCGCATTCGCTGTCGATCGACCAGGTGCGCTACTGGGAGCACAACCGCGTGGTCTGGGTGGGGCCGCGCGAGACGCCGGTGCCGCTCGGTGCGCTCGCAGGCGCGCTGCGCACCGAGCTGCTACGCGAGGGCTTCGCGCTCGAGAAGCGGTCCTTCCAGGCCCATGTCACCGTGATCCGCAACGCGCGCGCCCCGGGTGCGCGGCCGCCGTTTCCGGTGATCGCCTGGCCGGTGGAGGAGTTCGTGCTGGTGCGCTCCGAGCTCTCGGGCGATGGCTCGGATTACGAGTGCGTCGAGCGCTTCGCGCTCGGCCGCTAGCGCCTCAGCGCTTCGCCCGGCGCAGCACGTACTCGCGCAGCGCCACCGCGGCGTTGCGCTCGTCGTCCGCCCTCGCATACACGAAGGTGACCGGGCCCGCCTGCAGCAGCTCGCGCAGCGGCGCCAGCGCCTCGGGCTGCGCATCGAGCTCGGCGAAGTAGCGCTTGCGGAACTCGTCCCACTTCTCGGGATGCGTGTGGAACCACTTGCGCAGCTCGGTGCTCGGCGCCGCGTCGCGCAGCCAGGCAGCCAGCTTGAGCGCGCTCTTTGACTTGCCGCGCGGCCACAGGCGCTCGACCAGGACGCGCGCGCCATCGCCCTTGGCCGGCGCCACGGCGGCGCGCTTGAGTCGAATCGTCATGGCGGGTGACGGCTGCGGCGGGCGCTCAGGCCTCGGGCAGCGCGGGCCACTTCATGTAGGCCAGGACCCACAGCGCCACGATGTTCGCCACCGGGACTAGGCCGAGCAGCGCCCACCACGGCGAAAACCCGGCCTTGGCGATGACGCGCGAGAACACCCACAGTGGTACCAGCGCGATCGCGAGCGCGATCAGATGTCCCAGCGAAAACGTGACCATCGGGGCCTCCCTCAGGTCCGCCGGCTCTGCACACGCGGCCAGTCGGTGAAACCGAGCACCGCGGCGACGATCAGGAATCCCAGCCAGGGCAGCAGGGCGAGCAGCGACAGCGCGGGCGGAAAGCCGGCGCGCGCGCAGATTTTCCACAACGGCACCACCAGCAGCACCGAGATCACGATCCAGCCGAACAACCCTTCCATGTGTTCCCCTTTTGCGAGCGCGCCGCAGCCGGCCGCGGCCCGGATTATCGCGCGCCTTGGCGCGGCGCGCTCAGCCTGCGCTCGGCGCGCGGGACACGGTCAGCACTGCGGCCAGCCCGCCGCCCTCGCGCGCGCGCAACTCGAGCGTGCCGCCGTGCGCGCGCGCGACGCGGTCCACGATTGCCAGACCCAGGCCCGAGCCGCCCTGGCCGCTGCGCGCCGCGTCCAGGCGCGTGAACGGGCGCTTGAGGCGCTCGGTCTCGCCGGGGGGGATGCCAGGCCCGCGGTCGAGCACCTCGACGATCGCCTTGTCGCCCTCGGCACGCGTGACGATCTCAACCGGCTCGCCGGCGTAGCGCAGGGCGTTGTCGACCAGGTTTGCGATCGCGCGGCGCAGCGCCATGCTCGCGAACAGAAACGCCGGCACGCCGCCGGGCGCGAACGAGACCTTGCGGCCGCGGCGAGCGTAATGCTCGGCGATCTCGGCGCCGAGCGCGTCCAGCTCGGCGCCGTGCGGCGCCTCGCTCTCGCCGCGCGCGTAGTCAAGGAACTGGCCGATGATCGCGTCGATCTCGTCGATGTCGGTAGCCATGCTCTCGGCGGCGGCGCGCTGGGCGCCGCTCATCTCGAGCTCCAGACGCAGGCGCGACAGCGGCGTTCTCAGGTCGTGCGAGATGCCGGCGAGCACCGTGGCGCGCTCGCGCTCGAGCGCCTGCAGGTCGCGCGCCATGCGGTTGAAGGCGGACGACAGCGTGCGCAGCTCGCGCGGCCCCTGCACGTCCAGCGGCTCGGGCATCTCGCCGCGCCCGACGCGGCGCGCCGCCTGGGTGAGGGCGCCGAGCGGCCGGCTGATGCGCGTGGCGATGAGCGCGGCCCCGAGCAGGGCGAGGGCGAGCAGGGCGGCGCCCCAGCCGAGCCACTCGAGCCCGAACTGCGGCTCGAAGCGCGCGCGCGGCAGCATCACCCAGTACTCGTCCACGTCGATGAAGAAGCTCACCCAGAAACCGGCGACCCCGTTGCGCGCGAAGGCGAAGCGCGTGCGTGCGCCCAGGTTGCGGCGCACGCGCTCGGCCACCAGCTTGAACAGCGGGTCCTCGGGCAGAGGTTCGAGCTGCTCGCCGGGAGTGACCGGGTAGAGGCGGATGCCCTCGCGCTCGTTCAAGTCGAGCAGCAGGTCGGGGCGTAGCGCCGGAGCGGCGTTCACCAGCGCCGCGCGCGTGAGGTTCACCACGCTCACCGCCTGCTGCGCGAGCTCGCGCGACAGCGGCTTGCGCTCGTAGATGCGGTAGATCTGGAACGCCGCCAGCACCGATACCACCAGCAGCAGCGCGATCAGCAGGAACGAGCGCGCGAGCAGCGAGTCCGGCAGCAGGCGCCGCACGCGCCACTCCCAGCGGCTGCGCCGCGCGCCGGACCTCACTTGGCGTTGCCGTCGGGCACGAACACGTAGCCGAAGCCCCACACGGTCTGGATGTGGCGCGGGTGCGCCGGATCGTCCTCGACGATCTTGCGCAGGCGCGAGATCTGCACGTCGATCGAGCGGTCGAACACCTCGTACTCGCGGCCGCGCGCGAGCTCCATCAGCTTGTCGCGCGACAGCGGCGTGCGCGGGTGCTGCGCGAGCACCTTGAGCACCGAGAACTCGCCGGTGGTGAGATCGACCGGCTTGCCCTCGCGCGTGAGGCTGCGCGTGGCGAGGTTGAGCTCGAAGACGCCGAAGCGATGCAGCTCGTTCGAGCCCGCCGGGCTGCCGGGCGGGCCGGCGGGCTGGCGGCGCCGCAGCACCGCGTTGATGCGCGCCACCAGCTCGCGGGGGTTGAACGGCTTGGGCAGGTAGTCGTCCGCGCCCATCTCAAGGCCGACGATGCGGTCGACGTCGTCGCCCTTGGCGGTCAGCATGATGATCGCCGGGCCGGCGTTCGCGGCACGCAGCCGGCGGCAGATCGCCAGGCCGTCCTCGCCGGGCAGCATCAGGTCGAGCACGATCAGGTCGTAGCGCTCGCGCGCGAGCTGCTTGTCCATGCCGGCGGAATCGGGCACGGCGCGCACCTCGAAGCCCTGCTCGCCGAGATAGCGCACCAGCAGATCGCGCAGGCGCTGGTCGTCGTCGAGCACCAGAATTCTCGTCTTCAGTTCGGCCATGGCGACAGGTTAAGCGCGTTTGCCGGCGGCGCAGTACGCGGCGCAGTAAGAAGATGTGAGCCGTCGCGCCGCGGGAAACACATTGTTACAAATTTCCGCGCGGGCAGCAGCCTGCCCCCTCCCGGCCTGCGTACCATGCGGCTGTGCTCAAGGTCATCGCCTGCCTCGCGTGCATCCTGGCGCTTGCCGGCCCGCTCGGCAGCGGGGCTGCGCGCGCCGATCCCGGCTGGGGCGTGCTGCGCCTTTACGCGCAGGCGCGCATGCACATGAGCCGGGAGGAGCGCGAGGAGCTGCGCCAGCAGCTGCGCTCGGCCGACCGCAATCTGTATCGCAACCAGCAACGCGGCAATGCGCAGCGCAAGCGGCGCTTCGAGCGCCAGCGCGAGCAGCGCCTGCAGCGGGTGCCCGAGGGCGGACGCCTGAGCCCGGAACAGCGCAAGCAGCTGCGCCGCGACATCATGGACTCCAACCGCCGCTTTAAGCGGCGCTGAGGGCCGCGCCGGCCGGCCCGGCAACAAAGTGTTACAACCTGGCCGGCGCAGCAACACTTGAGTCACAAAATCGCACACCCGCGCGCGGCGCGCCGACCCAGACTGCGCCTCTGACGGGCGGCGGATCCTTCTCCTCCCCACCTCTCCCCAGGGGTCCGCCGCCCGCTCTTTGAGCGGACCACAGCATGACTAACGGCAGCACCCTGCGCCTATCGGAGCCGCGGGCCGCGGGAATGGGCCGGCACGATGCGCGCCACCTGCTCGAGCGCACCGGCTTCGAGGCGCCGCTGGGGGCCCTCGAAGCTTGCGCCGTGCTGTCTCGCCCCGAGGCGGTGGACCGGATTCTCGCCGGCGTGCGGCGCGACGCGAGCACCCCGCTGCCGGCGTCGGCGAGCCGGTGGACGCCGCCTGATCGCATTCGCGACATGGATCCCGAGGCGCGCAAGGCGTTCGTGCGCGAGCTGCGCGAGCACGCCCTCGAGCTGAAGGGCTGGTGGCTCAACGAGATGGTGGTCACCGGCTCGCCGCTCACCGAGCGCATGACGCTGTTCTGGCACGGCCACTTCACCTCCAGCCTGCAGAAGGTGCGCTCGCCGATGCTGATGGCGCGCCAGAACGCGCTGCTCCGGGAGCACGCGCTTGGCAATTTCGCGCAGCTGCTGCACGCGGTGTCGAAGGATCCGGCGATGCTCGTGTATCTGGACACCGCGTGGAGCCGCAAGGGCCGGCCCAACGAGAACTTCGCGCGCGAGGTGATGGAGCTGTTCACGCTCGGCGTCGGGCACTACGGCGAGCAGGACGTGCGCGAGGCGGCGCGCGCCTACACCGGCTGGAGCATCGATCCCGCCACCGGCGCGTACAAATGGCGTGCGTTCGCCCACGACGACGGCGCGAAGACGGTGCTCGGGCGCCGCGGCGACTTCGACGGCGACCAGGTCCTCGACATCCTGCTCGCGCAGCCGGCCTGCGCCGAGCTCATCGCCGCCAGGCTTTGGAGCGCGTTCGTGTCTCCGGCACCGCAGGACGGCGCCGAGCGCGACCAGCTCGGGCGCGTGACGCGCGGCCTGCGCGACTCGGGCTACGAGATCCGGCCCGCGCTGCGCGCGCTGCTGTTGACGGAGGCGTTCTGGGCGCCGCGCAACCGTGGCGCGCTGGTGAAGTCGCCGGCCGAGCTGGTGGTCGGCACGCTGCGCCAGTTCGAGGTGCGCTACTCCGACCCGCTGCCTTTCGTCTTCGTGCTGCGCAACCTGGGGCAGGACATCCTGTCGCCGCCCAACGTCAAGGGCTGGCCGGGCGGCGACGCCTGGATCAACTCGCAGACCCTGCTCGCGCGCCGGCAGTTCCTCGCGCGGCTGTTTCGCGTCGACGAGTCCGCAATGATGCCGGCCGCGATGCACGAGCGTGCGCAAGCGCGCATGGCGCAGATGAAGCCCGGCGCGCAGCGCATGCTGCGCGCGCTGCTGTCGATACAGTTTTCCGCGCGCGCATGGCTGGCGCAGTTCGGCGGCGCGGGTGCGGCGCGCGAGATCGATCTGGTGCTGCTGCCGCTGCCGGCCGCCAGCGCGCCGCCGGCGGATGCGCAGGGCATGGATCGGGTGCGCAGCCTGGTCGCCGACGCGACCTATCAGCTCAAATGAGCCGCGCGAAGGAGATGCGCATGCAGCGCAGACAATTCCTGTTCGGCGGCGCGGCGGCGGTCGCCGCGCTGTGGCTTCCCGAGGCCGCGCTGGCGCAGGTGGCGCGCGACGCGCGCGGCTACCGCCGGCTGCTCGTGCTGGTCGAGCTGAAGGGAGGCAACGACGGCCTGAACACCGTGGTGCCGTACGCCGACCCGGCGTATTACGCGCTGCGTCCGCGCATCGCGGTGAAGCGCGACGAGGTGCTGCAGCTCGATGCGCGCACCGGTCTGCATCCGGCGCTCGCCTCGCTCGTGCCGCTGTGGCGGGCGGGCGAGCTGGCGGTGGTGCAGGGCCTTGGCTATCCGGACCCCAACCTGTCGCACTTCCGCTCGATCGAGATCTGGGACACCGCCTCGGCGAGCGACCAATACCTCGACGCCGGGTGGCTGGCGCGCGTCTTCGCCGCGCAGCCGGTGCCGGTGGGCTTCGCCGCCGACGGCGTGGTGGTGCGCAGCAACGACATGGGACCGCTCGCAGGGCCCGGCACGCGCGCCATCGCGCTCAACGATCCGGGCCAGTTCAAGCGCGAGGCGCGCCTGGCGCGGGCCGTCGGGCGGCGCGGTAACGAGGCGCTCAACCATATCCTCGCGGTGGAGGCCGACATCGTGAAGGCGGCGGCACACCTGTCGCAGGACGTGCGGTTCCGCACCGAGTTTCCGCAGGGGCCGTTCGGCGAGGCGGTGCGCACCGCGGCCGAGCTCGCCGCGAATCGCGCGGGTGTGGCCGCAGTGCGCATCTCGCTCAACGGCTTCGACACGCATCACGCCCAGCCCGGCCAGCAGCAGCGCCTGCTCGCGGAGCTGGCGGGCGGGCTCGCGGCGCTGAAGAGCGCGCTCATCGAGATCGGGCGCTGGGATTCGACCCTCGCCTTCACCTATACCGAATTCGGGCGCCGCCCGCGCGAGAACGATACGCTCGGCACCGACCACGGCACCGCCAACGCGCACTTCGTGCTCGGCGGGCGCGTGCGGGGCGGACTGTACGGCCAGGCGCCCAGGTTCGATGACCTGGAGGAGGGCAATCTGCACTACGCGGTGGATTTCCGCAGCCTGTATGCCACCGCGCTCGAGCGCTGGTGGGGCGTCGACAGCGCGCGCGTGCTCGAGGGGCGCTTCACCGGACTCGACTTGCTCAAGGTTTGACGCCGCCTGCCGGGGGCGCGGGCGTGCGCAATCGATGGCGGGGGCGAGTCGCGGCCGCCGATTTTGTGGTCAAATTCGGCTCCCCGTCGACTCGATGGCCTTCCGACATGGCACGTCTTGCGCTCCTACTCGCATCCGCAATGTTCGCCGCCAGCGCCTGGGCCGCTGGCATCACCGTTTCCGGCGCCTGGATCCGCCACCTGCCCGCCGGCGTGCCCGCGGGCGGGTTCTTCACCGTGCACAACCAGGGCAGGCAGGCCGCCGCGCTGGTCGGCGCGAGCTCGCCCGCCTACGGCACGGTGATGATCCACCAGACGATCGAGAAGGGCGGCATGTCGATGATGATGCCGGTGGACAAGATCGAGGTGCCAGCCGGCGGCAAGGTAACTTTCCGCCCGGGCGGCTATCATCTGATGTTCATGCAGGCCAAGCACGACATCAAGGTGGGCTCGAAGGTGCCGGTAACGCTCGAGTTCTCCGGCGGCCAGAAGGTCAGCGCACAGTTCAAGGTGCGCGGTCCCACCGCGAGGTAGCGCGCACGCGGTGGCTTTCAGCGTTCTCGCTCTGACGATGCCGGACCTGAAGGCGGCACTCGCTTTTCTCCTGCCGTGGGAGTTCTCGCCGCCCGCCCTTATCCTGTGCGTGGGCGCGGTGCTGTTCTACGTGCGCGGACTGCGCCGCGTACCGGCCGCCGAGCATCCGGGCTTCGGCCGCCGGCTCGCGTTCTTCAGCGGCTGGGCGCTGATCTACTTCGTGCTGCAGACGCACTGGGACTACCTGTCCCAGCACATGTTCTTCATCCATCGCATCCAGCACCTGGTGCTGCATCACCTGGGGCCGTTCCTGGTGGTGCTCGCGCAGCCGTTGCCAGTGCTCGCGCGCGGCCTGCCGGCCGGAGTCGTCGACCGCGTACTGCGCCCGTTCTGGCGCAACGCGGTGACGCGCTTCGTCTACGGGGTGCTGCAGAACTGGGCGGTGGCGCCGGTGCTGTTCGTCGGCCTGATCTTCTTCTGGCTCACGCCCTCGATCCACTTCGACGCCATGCTGAACGCGCGGCTGTACTTGGTGATGAACTGGAGCATGCTGATCGACGGGATGCTGTTCTGGGCGCTGATGCTCGATCCGCGCTCGCGGCACGAGGGCGCGCTGATCGGCTATGGCCCGCGCATCTTCCTGCTGCTGCTCACTTCGCTGCCACAGATCTTCCTGGGCGCCGCCATCGGGCTCGCGCGCCACGAGCTGTACGACGTGTACAGCGTGTGCGGCCGCGCATGGCCGATGAGTCCGCTCGAGGACCAGAGCCTGGGCGGATTGATCACCTGGATTCCGGCCGGGATGATGCACTTGCTCGGGGTGCTGGTGCTGCTCGGGCGCTGGATGCATTCGGACCAGGGCTCCACCAAGCCCGGCGCGCTGCCCGCCGTTTCATTGAACGCCTGACGAAGCCGACCCCATGCCGCAACGTCTGAAGCTCCTGTTCGCCGCGCTCGCCGCGTGCGCCGCGCTCGCCGCCTGCACCCACAAGGAGCACTGGCACACCGACAACATCGACGGCCTGATGCCCAAGCTCGACCTCAACATGACCGACGACGCCGGCCAGCCCGTCACCGGCGCGACCTACCGCGGCAAGACCGTGCTGCTGTACTTCGGCTACACCAACTGCCCGGACGTCTGCCCGACCACGCTGGCGAAGCTCGCTCAGGCGCTCAAGGACACGAAAAACCATGGTGCCGGAACCCAGGTGCTGTTCGTGACGGTCGATCCGAAGCGCGACACACTCAGCCGCATGCACGAGTACGTGCATGCCTTCGGCCCGTGGTTCGTCGGGCTGCGCGGCACGCACGACGAGCTGCGCGCACTCACCAAGCGCTATCGGGTGACCTACTCGTACGCCAAGCCGGACAAGGACGGCAACTACGAGGTGACGCACAGCACCGCGGTGTTCGTGTTCGACGGCACCGGACGCAGCAAGCTGCTGATTCTGCCACGCGATTCGGCCAAGGCGATCGCCGCGGACCTGGACCAGCTCGCGTCCCGGTAGCGCCGCCCTCAGAGCCGCAGCAGCTCGGCGAAACCGTGCCGCAGGCAGCGGCCAGCTGAAGTAATAGCCCTGCATCTCGTCGCAGCCGATCGAGCGCAGGTACTCGAGCGTCTCGACGGTCTCGACGCCCTCGGCGACCACGCGCAGGCCGAGGTTCTGCGCCAGGGCAACGATCGCCTTGACGATGGCGCGCCCGCGACTGCTGGCCGGCGCGGCCGCCACCAGCGAGCGGTCGATTTTCATTCAGTCGGCCGGGATCGAGTTCAGGTAGCGGATGCTCGAATACCCGGCGCCGAAGTCGTCGATTGAAACCTGTACGCCGAGCGCCTTGAGGTCCTCGATGGTGCGCACGAAGCGGCGCTCGTCGCTGGCCATGCTGCTCTCGGTAATCTCGAGCTCGAGCAGCGCGGGCTCGACACCGGTACGCTCCAGGATCGCCGACACGGTGTCGGCGAGGCGCGTGCGGTGCAGCTGGCGCGGCGAGACGTTCATCGCCACCGGCGGCAGGGACAGCCCCTGCGGCTGCCATGCGCGGATCTGGCGGCAGGCCGATTCCAGCACCCACTCGCCGATCGGCTCGATCAGTCCGGTTTCCACGGCGAACGGGATGAAGCCCGCGGGCGGCACCAGCCCCTGCCCCCGCGTTTGAGGGACGCTGCGCGACCCTCATGAAATCCGGAGATCGTGGAAAGGCGAAACCGGACTTGAGCGCTACGCCGCCCGCCGTGCCCAGCGCTTCCTCTCCTGGGCGAGCAGGTACAGGCCGCTGCCGATCACGATCGCCGCGCCGGCGATCACCGGCGTTCCCGGCACGTCGCCGAACACGGCGTAGCCGAACAATGCCATGTAGATGATCTGCGGATAGGCGAACGGCGCGAGCACCGAGGCGGGCGCGTAGCGGTGCGCGAGCGCGAGGAAGTAGTGTCCGATGCCGCCAAACAGACCCATCAGGCACAGCACCGTCCAATGCCACGCGCTGGGCGGCGCCTGCCACACCGCGAGGCCGAAGGGCGCCAGCGCGACGGCGGGTACCAGCGCCGACAGGAACTGGGTGGTCTCGGGCGGATCATGCGCCGCCAGCCGGCGGGTCAGCAGGTTGAACAGCGCGTAGATCACCGCGTTGGCGACCGAAAGTAGCATCGCCGGCTGGAACCCCACCCCGAACGGTCGCACGATCACCAGCACGCCGGCGAAGCCGCAGACGATCGCCGTCCAGCGGCGCGCATCCAGGCGCTCGCCGAGCAGCGGCGCGCTGAGCAGGGCGATGATGATGGGCGCCGAGAAGTTGATTGACGAGGTGATGGTGAGCTGCAGGAACTGCAGCGCCGAGAAGTTGAGCGCCGTCATCGAGATCATCATCAGCCCGCGCACCACCTGCAGCCCGAGCCGGCGCGTGCGCAGCGCCCGCGTGCCGTGGATCGGCAGCAGCAGCCCCGCCGAGAGCAGCGCGTGCGCAACGAAGCGCACCCACACGACATCCAGCACGGGCAGGAACCGGATCGACCACTTCGCGCTGCCGTCGAGCAGCGTGAAGCACACGTAGGTAAGCGAGATCAGGCCGATTCCGACCAGGCGGTTGCGGGCGCTGTCTGCGTGGAGCACGTCGGGGGAGGGCGTTGCGAAAGGTGCGATTGTACCCGGCGTGCGATGCGCGAGTGCAAGCGCTGCGTCAGCGGATCGTCACGCCGGGTTCACCGAAGTTTCACGGCGGCTTCACGTTGCTTGCGTAACTTGCCCCCAGCTCACGAGCCGACTGAGGACCGTCGAGTCTGTTTGACGGAAGAGCGCGCCGCGACAGGGAGCGGGCGCGCTTGCCCGTGCAATCACGATCGTCCCGAACTCAACCAACAGGGAAGGAGAAGAGCAAGTGAACGTCCAGAATCGTTTTCCCGTGAAGTTGCTCGCGCGCCTGGTCGCAGGCGCCATGCTGTCGATCGCGGCCGGTGCGTCGCACGCGCAAGGCGCGATCAATCTCGGTACGGTGCAGAGCAGCGCCGGCGCCGAGTCGGCCGGCTCCGCGGCCCAGCCCGAATCGGCTCCGTACCAGGCCCCGACGCAGGGCTCGCTCACCGCGACCCAGCCGCAGTCGATCATCAGCCAGCATTACATCCAGGAAAACGCCGCGCCGACCGCCAATTACTCCGACATCGTCGGCATCTCGCCCAGCGTCTGGGACGTGGATCCGAACGGTCCGGGGATGATGGAATCGCAGAGCCTGACGATGCGCGGTCTCACCGACGGCCAGTACAACGTCACCTTCGACGGCATTCCCTGGGGCGACTCGAACGACTTCACCCACCATTCGACGTCGTACTTCATGTCCCAGGATCTGGGGCGGATCGTCGTCGACCGCGGCCCGGGAACCGCCAGCACCATCGGTCCCGCGACCTTCGGCGGCACCATCGCGATCTCCTCCAAGGACCCGCAGGCCAACGCGGTGATCACGCCGTACCTGACGCTGGGCAGCTTCAACACGCGGCTCGAGGGCGTGGAGCTCGACACCGGCCCGCTGCAGCACTACGGCGATGCATCCGCGTTCCTCGACTACAGACAGTCGAGCACCGACGGCTGGCTCGACAACTCCGGCCAGCGGCGCAAGAACGTCTTCTTCAAGCTGACCAAGCCGGTGGGTGACAACACCCTGCTCACCGTGGTGGCGACGGTCAACACGATCCACCAGAACGTTTCGCTGGGGGCGACCGCTGCGCAGATCGCGAAGTACGGCCCGAGCTATGCGCTCAACACCGATCCGAACAGCCAGGCGTACTACGGCTACAACTACGACGACATCACCACCGACTTCGAATACCTGGGCCTGAACTCGCGGCTCGGGGACTGGACGGTGGACAACAAGGTCTACACCTACGCCTACGACCATTTCGGCTTCAACGGCGAGGATCCCAATGGCGAGACGCCGAACGGAACAATCTACGGCGCCAACAACGTGCCGGGGCAGAAGATGACGATGCAGTACCGCTCGGTGGGCGACCTGCTGCGCCTGTCACGGCCCGTCGGACCAGGGGAGCTGCATCTGGGCTTCTGGGGAGACCACCAGAACAACACCCGCTGGCAGTACGAGGTCGACTATTCCAACGACCTCGCCTACAACGCACCGACCGCCCTGGCGGCTACCGATCGCAACATGCAGGATTCGCTGGATTCCTTCCAGCCCTACGTTGAATACAAGTGGAAGCTGACCCCGCGGCTGACCCTCACTCCGGGCGTGAAGTACGCCTACTTCCACCGTTCGATCGACGCGGCGGTCAACCAGAAGACCAATACGCCGCTGAGCTACGGCAAGACCTGGGCCAAGGCGCTGCCGTCGCTGGATCTGCACTACCTGATCGAGAGCAACTGGAGCGCGTACCTGCAGCTGGCGCAGGGATTCATCGCGCCGAACCTGAACACGTTCTATACGACGGATCCGTCCGCGAGCAACGTGGATCCGGAGCAGACCACCAATGTGCAGCTCGGCACCACCTGGAAGAGCCGCCGTCTGAGCGTGTCCGGCGACCTGTACCACATCGATTTCAACAACAAGGTGGAAAGCCGCAATATCGGCGCGAACACCGTCTTCTTCAACGCCGGCGGTGCAATCTACAAGGGCGCGGAAGGCGAGGCGACCTACTACATGGGCAGCGGGTTCAGCGCGTACGGCAACCTGTCGTTCAACAGCGCCAAGGACAAGGCCACCGGACAATGGATGCCCAACGCGCCGAAGAGCACCGCGGCCGCTGGAGTGATCTACAACCGCGGACCGGTCTACGCGTCTGCGATCAACCGCTACATCGGCTCGCGCTTCGGCGATACCGGAGAGACCCAGCCCCTGGGGGCCTATTCGGTGACCAACCTGGCGGCGAGCTACACGCTGAAGCGCGGCCCGGACGGGTTGCAGGACACCAAGCTCGGCCTACAGCTGAACAACGTGTTCAACAAGACCGACATCTACGCCTTGGCGGGGTACACGGGCGGGGCCAACACGCCGCTTTACTGGACCATCCCGGGGCGCAGCGTGATGCTCACGCTCTCGACCGGCCTGTGAGCGGAACCGGGCGCGCATTCGCATGAGCCTGGACACGTTTTTCAGGGTCGCTCACAGCTCGGGCGGCATCCTGTACCTGATGGCGCTGCTGCTGCTCGTGGCGCTGACCATCGTACTGGAGCGCTCGTGGTACCTGGGGAGGGTTCTGGCGGCCGGCCACCGGCTGATCGGGCGGCTGGATACCGTAACGGCGGTCGAAGTGCCGCTGCTGCGGGACCTGGGCTCGAGCTGCGGGCGCCTGCCGCATGCCCGCCTTCTGGACGCGGTCGCGAAGCACGATCTCGCGCACGAATTCGATCGCCTGCCCGATAAGATCGAAGAGGCGATCATGCGCGAGGCGCCGCAGGTGGACCGTTACCTGTGGGTGCTGGATACGATCGTCACGCTGGCGCCGCTGCTCGGATTGTTGGGCACCATCATCGGGATGTTCAACGCGTTCCAGGTGCTGTCGGACCCGGGCAACGCGCCTACCCAGGTAACAGGCGGCGTCGCGGAGGCGCTGCTCGCGACCGCCTCGGGGCTGCTCATCGCGATCCTGGGGCTGGTGTTCTTCAACGGGCTCAATAACCGGGTGCGAGTGATCATGCACCAGCTGGAGACGCTCAAGGTGATGCTGGTCAACCGCATGTATCCGCACTATCACGCCCCGGCGCAAGCGGGGCCGCAAGGCCGGCTGCACGAGGCCGGTCCGCGCGCTTTGCGCGTCGGCTAGGAGGCGGCGTGCGCTACTTCCAGCCGCGCAAGGCGCGCATCGAGATCATCCCGATGATCGATATCATGTTCTTCCTGCTGGTGTTCTTCATCATGATCACGCTGCACATGATCCCAGCGACGGGGCTCGTCTCGCATCTGGCGAGCAGCGCGACCGCGGCCGCGCTGCCGCAACCCAGGGTCCTGGTGAGCGTGGACGAAGCGGGCGCGATCGCGGTGGACGGCCACACGCTGACGCCGGCTCAGCTCAGCGCTAGGCTGCGCAGGGGCGACCCGGCGCGGACCATCGTTACCATCGCGGGCGCGAAGCAGACCTCGCTCCAGCACCTGATGGACGTGATGGATGCGTGCCGCGCGGCGGGTGTGACGCAGATCGGCCTGGCGGCGAAGAAAGCGCAGCCCTAGTCGATGCCCGCGCCGATTGTCGAGCGGGGCGGCGCTGGCCGCCTCGCGCTGCCGCGCGCCGCCCTCGCGGCGCTGGTGCTCGAAACCCTGCTGGTGCTGGTGGTGGCGGCGAGCCTGGCGCGGCACTCGCCGCCGGAGCCTGAGGTGGTGCCCGTGACCTTGAGCTTCCCGACGTTGCCCGAGACGCCGCCCAAGCCTGCGCCGCCCGAGCCGAAGCCGGCCACGCCTCCGCCGCCGAAGCCCGTGCCGAGGCCGCCGAAGCCGGTGCGGCCTCGCGTTGTTCGGCGCCGCGCGCCGCGCCCCGTGCGGGAGCCCGAGCCGCAACCGGCACCCGCGCCGATCGCCGCGGCGGCGCCGCAGGCGGACACGCTGCCGGCGCCTGCGCCACCGGCTCCCCCTGTGCCGCCGAGCGTCGACCCGAGCGTTCAAGCGAGCTTCGAAGACAGGGTGCGCGCCGCCGTGCAGGCCGCAGTTCGCTATCCCTATGCGGCGAGGCTCGCCCGACTGAGCGGCCGCGCGCGCGTGGCGTTCGTCTACCTCGACGCGCAGGCGCGCCGGGTGAGGCTCGCGACCTCGAGCGGCTCAGACCTGCTCGATGCCGCGGCACTGCAGGCGGTGTCCGCGGCGCAGTATCCAGCGCCCCCGCGGAGCCTCGCCGGCAAGAGCCTGCCGTTCGAAATCTGGGTGCGCTTCAATCTCACCGCTTCCACCGAGTGACCGGGAGAACCCGACGATGAAGCAGACTTTACAGTCTCTGTGCACGACTCTGCTGGCGGCGTTTTGTTGCAATGCTTTAGCCGGCGCGGCCGGGCGCGGACCGATCGAGCGCGTCCTGCTGGTCAGCGTGGACGGGCTGCACGCTCTGGACCTGAGCATCTTCACGGCGCGGCATCCCGATTCCGCGCTCGCGCAGCTCGCCGCGCGCGGCATCGAGTACACGCAGGCGCACACGGTCGTCCCGGCGGACTCGTTTCCCGGGCTGCTCGCGCTCGCGACGGGAGGAACGCCGGCGGTCACCGGCGTGTACTACGACGTGACCTACGACCGGCGCCTGTCGCCACCGGGAGGCGGCTGCAGCAGCGCCGGCACGCCGGTCGTGTACGACGAATCGACCGACGCTCCCGGCGCGCCGCGGGGCGAGCCGGTGCTCGACGCGCGTCGCCTGCCGCTCGACCCGGACGACTGCGCGCCCGTTCCTCCCCACGACTACCTACGCGTCAACACCGTCTTCGAAGTGATCCGCCAGGCGGGCGGGCACACGGCGTGGATCGACAAGCACCCGGTCTACGAGATCCTGGACGGGCCGAGCGGGCAGGGCGTGGAGGATCTGTACACGCCGGAGATCGGCGGCGACTTCGAAGGGCGTGCCGCGAAGGGAGCCAGTCGGATCACCGCCTCGATCCAGCGCACCGAGCGCTACGACGCGATGAAGGCGCAAGCCTTGATCCACGAGATCGACGGCTTCAGACACGGCGGCAGGACGCCGGCGCCGGTGCCGCAGCTGTTCGGACTCAACCTTCAGGCGGTGAACGTGGGCGAGAAGCTCGGCGGCTACCTCGATGCGCGCGGCGATCCGTCGCCGAAGCTCGAGGGCGCGCTCGAGCACTGCGACCGGCTGATCGGCAGGATCGTCGCCGAGCTGCGTGCACGCGCTCTGCTCGATTCGACACTGCTCATCGTCACCGCCAAGCACGGCAACGGTCCGATCGATCCGCGTGCGCTGCGCCACGTCGACAGGAAAACGCTCGTCCGCGCGATCGAGCGCGCCGCGCCGGGTGCCCTGGCGCAGCTCACGACCGACCAGGGTGCGCTGGTCTGGCTGCACGACCAGTCAAAGACCGCGCTGGTGGCTCAGGCCTTGGAGCGCCGGCGCGCATCGCTCGGCATCCGGCGGGTGCTCTACGGCGCGAGGCTCGAGCTCGACTTTCCGTCGCCGCAAAGCGACTCCCGCACCCCCGATCTCATCGTCGTGGCGCGCAACGGCGTCATCTACGGCAAGACGAATGATCGCAAAAAGGCCGAGCATGGCGGCTTCCTCGCCGACGACACGCACGTCGCGCTCCTGGTGTCCAATCCCGTATTGAGCCGCCTGGAGGTGCGGGCGCCGGTATTCACCACCCAGGTTGCGTCGACGATCCTCGAGAGCTTGAGACTCTCGCCGCGGCGCCTGCTGGCGGTGCGGGAGCAGGGCACGCCTGCGCTGCCCGGACCGGACTGGCGCGCGCTCGCCACGGCGGACCGCTAGGCGCAGCGTTCGTATACCGTCAGCCCGACCCTGCCGCGGTTGTTCCAGTACATGAGCCAGACGTCGTTCGCGAAGCAGCACAGCTCGCCGCTGCGCAGCGGTACGTAGTTCTCCTTGCCGCTGCCGGTCTGGAACGCTGTCGCTGTGTCGGAGCCGAGTGCGCCGATATCAATACGAACCAGTTCGCGTAGGGAATGCGCCGCCAGCGCTCGAAGCGGCGCAGCCGCCTGGACTCGTAGCCGTCGGGTCCGCAGGCGATGGTCGCGTCATGCCAGGTCTCCCCGCGCGTCGCCTCGAAGTCGTAGCGCTTGTCCGCCTCGAGGCGGATGCCGGTGCGGTTCCGTCTCTGGCACGCGTCGACGACGCACTGGCCGAGGAGCTTGTGTCGAGCGCGATGCTCGTATAGCCGGTCCGGCACCTACTTGTTCACCGTGTTCACCGCGTTGATCGCGCCGGCCGAGGTGCCACCGACGCGGGCGACCTGAGGGGTGATGCCGGAGGCGTCCAACTCCTGCAGGGCGCCGACGTACGCGATCCCCTTTCCGCCGCCGCCCTCGAACACCAGGTTCCTGAAGCGATACGCCATGGTCACTTTCGCTCTTTTTTTCGCGCTGCACCGGTAACGTATCACGGAAGAAAGGCCACGCAAGAGCGCAAGCGAGCGGCGCCTTGCGGCCGCCTTACCTCTGCGTATTCCAGTGCGCCGTGTAAAGTCGCTGCGCCGTCTAGACGATGCAAACCACGTGCACGCGCGTGGCCCGGACAGCGGGATCAGGCGCGAGGCACGGACACCCCGCCCTTGCGCAGGAGTGCCTCGACGTTCGACTCGTATTGCCGGCGCTCGGTGATGTCCTGCGCGAAGCCGTAAATCGTCACGACGTTTCCCGTCTCGTCGAGGGCGGGCTCGCCTTGAAACAGCAGCACTCGTTCCTGGCCGTCGCGGTGCAGAACGCGGTGTTCCTCGCGCAGACTGCGCTTTTCCCTGGCCGATGCCCGCAAGCTCCTTGCCACGCGGCGCCAGTCCCGTGGACGGAACAGTCCGAGGATTTCCTGCAACGCGTACGGGGCCTGCGCGGCGGGCGCGCCGAGGAGTGTGCGCATCCCATCGGACGCGCAGAACGTCCGGCTCGAGACGGAGAAATGCCAGCTTCCCGCCCGGGCGGCGTGCTCCGCCCGGGAGAGCACGGCGAGCAGGCGCGCTTCGCGTTCCTGCAGTGTCCGTACGGCGCGGGCGTGGCCGGCCCGGCCGCGCACGGCGGCGACGCCGAGCGCGAGGTCGGTGGCCGTCTCGCTCAACAGCGTCAAGGTTTCGGTGCACGCGGCGCCAGCCTGGTCCGAGTAGAGCGTGAGCGCGCCGAATGCGGCGCCGTCTAGGGAGAGCGGCAGCGACACGCACGACAGACAGCCGTTCTTGAGCGCCGTATCGCGCCACGAAGCGAATCTCTGGTCGGTGCGTACGTCGTCGATCGCGACCGGCATGCGCGTCCGGATTGCCGTGCCGGCCGGACTGAGGTCCTGTGCACTCTCGGCCCAGCTCGCGCGCACGGAGTCGAGGTAGCCGTCATCGACGCCCCAGTGGGCCATCGGGCGAACGCTGCGCGCGTCGTCGTGCCCGGCGTAGCCGATCCACGCCATGCGGTAGCCGCCGGCCTGCGCGACCGCCCGGCAGTGCTCGCGCAGCAGCGCCTGTTCGTCGGTTGCGCCCAGCAGCGCGCGCTTGCCCGCGCAGAGCACCTGCAGCGCGCGCTTGACGCGCCGCAGCGCCGCCTCCGCCTCGGAACCCCGGGAGTGTTCTTCGTTTCGATTGTTGGTCATCGTGTGGTGCCGGCGAACCAGCGGTCTCGTGGTGGCGAAGGCGGGCGAGCGCGCGGGCGCCGAAAGCGACTGAAAGAGCTGCCTCAGCATGGCAGCCTGGCCGTCTTATTCACCAGAGGAATCAGCCTGCGGCGCAGGCGCAGCGCCTGCCGGGCAAGGAACTCGAGCCTGCGCCGCGGACTGCGGGCGAGCGCGCCGCGGGTTGGTCGCGCGAGCGGCGCGGCTCGCAACAGGCTGGCGCGCCGCGCGAAGGCGCGAGCGCTGCGCGATGCGTTGTAGCCTGGCATTGTTCGCACTGCACCCTCCATCGTTGAACGGACTTCGGGCGGCGCGCAGGCGGCTGGCCAAGCGAGCTTGGAATGACGGTCCTCGAGACCGGCAACCCCGCTGCCATGAGCCCTTGCGGGCTGTCAGGCCGGAAGCTTTGCGTCACCGCCTTTCGGCGGCTTTGCCCTGATGTTCAGGTTATATAGGCAGCGCGGATTCGGTGCAACGCCTGGCGGCGATCCCTAACAGAACTTCACAATCCGTCGCGCTCAGGCGGCGCACTGCGACCAGCTGCGCTCTACTTGCACCGCGCGGCACACCTCGCCGAAGTAGAGCTTTACGTTCTTCAGCGTCGCGGCATGCAGATCCCTGGCGTACGAATCGACGCAGTCCTCGGCGAGCACGACGTGATAGCCGCGGAAATAGCCGTCGCGCAGCGTCGAGTCGACGCACACGTTGCTCGCCACGCCGGCGAACACCAGCGTGCGGATGCCGCGAAAGCGCAGCAGCCGGTCGAGCTCGGTGCCGGCGAAGCCGCTGTAGCTGTGCTTCTCGAGGATCAGCTCGTCCGGCGCGGGCGCGACCTCGAAGAACTGCCAGCCCCAGCTGCCAGCGGCGCAGCACACCATCCCGCTACCGGATTGCTTGGCGAGCGCCTGCTCCGAGAGGTACTTGGGCTCGTAGTTCGCGCGGATCCAGAGGACCGTGGCACCGGCTTGGCGGGCGGCACGGACGAGAGCCATGATGCGGCGCGCGAGCGGCGCGTTCGAGCTCATGTCCGCGCCGCGCAGCTTGTGCACGTAGCCGCCCTCGGCGCAGAAGTCGTTCTGCATGTCGATGACCAGCAGCGCGGTGTGGACGGGAAGAACCTTCTCTTCGAGCGTGGTGAGGGCGGGTTGCATGCGGCCGGTCCGGCGAGTCTCAGGAGCCTCGCTGCCAGTGGAATTTGTGCATCAGCCGGTGCAGGACCGGCGCGAGCATCACGCCCGCGGTCAAAAGGAAGGCGAGCCCGGCGTAGAGCGCAAACAGGCCGGCGAAGATCTTGCCGCCGTCGGTCTTCGGCGCATCGACCGGCCCCATGCCACCCAGCAGCATCGCGGCGTTGAGGAATGCGTCGCGCCACGGCAGCGCCTCGAAGTACATATAACCCGCCATGCCGATGGCGATCGAGCCGAGCAACAGCGCGAAGGCTGCCGCGGCGTGCAACGCGAGCCGCCGCAGGAACAGGGCGCGGGGCAGCGGCTGTTCGGCGTGCGATTCGTACATGGGGTAGCGTAACCCGCGGCCCAGTGGCGGCCGCCTAGCGTTGCAGGGCAGCGAGAACCGCCTTGGTGACGTCCGCCGTCCGCGCAGTGCCCCCGAGGTCGGGGGTGAAGACCTTCTGGGCGGTCACCCTCTCGATTGCCTGCATCAGCCGCGCAGCGCCCTGCGCCTCGCCCAGATGCTCGAGCATCATCGACGCCGTCCAGAAGGTGGCGATCGGATTGGCGATTCCCTTGCCGGTGATGTCGAAAGCCGAGCCGTGGATCGGCTCGAACATGGAAGGAAACTTCCTCTCGGGATTCAAATTTGCCGTCGGCGCGATGCCCAGTGACCCGGACAATGCCGCCGCGAGGTCAGACAGAATGTCCGCGTGCAAATTGGTGGCGACGATAGTGTCCAGTGCGGAAGGCTTGAGCACCATGCGCGTGGTGACCGCGTCCACCAGCACGCGGTCGGTCTTCACGTCGGCAAAGTCCTTCGCCACCTGCTGGAACACCTCGTCCCACAGCACCATGCCGTGGCGCTGCGCGTTGGACTTGGTCACCAGAGTCAGGTGCTTGCGCGGACGGCTGCGGGCCAGCCCGAAAGCAAAGCGATGCACGCGCTCCACGCCGCGCCGCGTAAACACCGATACCTCGGTGGCCACCTCGTCGGGCAATCCCCGGTGCACGCGTCCGCCCGAGCCCGAATATTCCCCCTCGGTGTTCTCGCGCACAATCACCCAGTCGATCTCGTGGCCGTTCTTCAAGGGACTCGAAATCCCCGGCAGTACCCGAGAGGGGCGCACGTTGGCGTACTGGTCGAAGCCCTGGCAGATCGGCAGGCGCAGGCCCCACAGCGACACGTGGTCCGGCACGTCCGGCGCGCCGACCGCGCCGAAGAAGATGGCGTCGAATTTCTTCAGGATCTCGAGCGCGTCGTCGGGCATGTAGGTGCCGGTGCGCAAAAATCGCCCGGAACCCCAGTCGAACGGAACGAACTCGAGCGCGAAGCCGCCCGCCTTCTCGGCGAGCGCCTTCAGCACCTTCTCGCCCTCGGCGATCACCTCGATGCCGATGCCGTCGCCAGGGATCGACGCGATGCGATACCTGTTCACGCGGCCGCCCTTCTCGAAGCCCCGCGCAGCGCATCGGCCACTGCGGCGCCCACCTCGGCGGTCGAGGCCTTGCCCTTCATGTCCGGGGTGTGCGGACCCTCGACGATCACGCGCTCGATCGCGTGCACCACATCGGCCGCGGCGGCGGCATGTCCGAGGTGCTCGAGCATGAGCGCGCCGGACCAGATGGCGGCGATTGGGTTGGCGATATTCCTGCCCGCGATGTCGGGCGCCGAGCCGTGCACCGGCTCGAAGATCGACGGCGCGGTGCGCTCCGGGTTGATGTTGCCCGAGGCGGCGATGCCGATGGTGCCCGCGGTGGCGGGGCCGAGATCGGAGAGGATGTCGCCGAACAGGTTGGAGGCCACGATCACGTCGAAGCGGTCCGGGTTGAGCACCATCTGGATGGTGAGGCCGTCAACGTGGTACTGGTCCGTCTTCACTTCGGGGTAGTGCCGCTTCATTTCCGCGAAGCGCTCGTCCCAGTAGGGCATGGTGATGGAGATGCCGTTCGACTTGGTGCACGAGGTGAGGTGCTTGTTCCTCGTTTTCGCCAGCTCGAAGGAGTACTTCATGATGCGGTCCACGCCTTTCCTGGAGAACACCGTCTGCTGCGTCACGATCTCGCGCTCGGTGCCCTCGTAGATGCGCCCGCCGACGTTGCCGTACTCGCCCTCGGTGTTCTCGCGCACCACCACGTAGTCGATGTCGCCGGGCTTCCTGCCGGCGAGCGGACAGGGCAGGCCCTCGAACAGGCGCACCGGCCGGAGATTGACGTACAGGTCGAACCAGCGCCGGAAGTTGATGAGCAGCCCCCAGGCCGAGATGTGATCCGCCACGATCGCCGGGTTGCCCACCGCGCCGAAGTACACCGCATCGAACTTGCGCAGGATGTCAGGCGCGTCCTGCGGGCACATCCTGCCGTGCGCCTGGTACCAGTCGCAGCTCCAGGGAAACTCCTGCCACTGCAGGCGCACGCCGTGCTTCGCACCGGCCGCCTCGAGCACGCGGATGCCCTCCGGTATCACCTCCCTGCCGATCCCGTCCCCTGGGATCACCGCAATCCGATGCTCGGCCACGTCCGTCTCCTTGTCGGTGGAGGTGGCAATTTTAGCCTGCCCGGGCGGTAGAATTGGCGCCTTTTGGGAGAGCGGAATTGCGCTTCGCGGCGATCGAGACCTCGACCGAGTGGTGCTCGGTGGCGCTGAGCCTCGGCGGCGAGATCGCGGCGCTCGAGGAGCGCGCCGGCACGCGCCACAGCGAGCTGGTGCTGCCGATGCTCAGGCGGCTGCTTGAGCGCGCACGGCTCGATCCGCGCGCGCTCGATGCGGTGGTGTTCGGCGCCGGGCCGGGCTCCTTCACCGGGCTGCGCATCGCCTGCGCGGTCGCGCAAGGGCTCGCCTTCGCGCACGACCTGCCGATGCTCGGCGTGTCCACGCTCGAGGCGATCGCCGAGGAATCGGGCGCCCGGCGCGTGCTTGCCTGCATCGATGCGCGCATGCACGAGGTGTACTATGCCGCACTGGAAAGGGACTGCGCCGGTGTGTGGCGCGAAGTGGTGCCGGCGCGGTGCGTGGCGCCCGCCGCAGTGCCCAGGCCGGGCGGCTCCGGGTGGCTGGGCTGCGGCAGCGGCTTCGAGGTGTACCGCGAGCCGCTGCTCGAAGCGCTGAGCGCCTCGCTGCGCGGCGTCGCGTCGGAAGTGCACCCGAGCGCGGTAGCGCTGGCGCGGCTCGCGGCGCCGCGCCTGGAGGCGGGCGAGGGCGTGGACGCCGCGCACGCCGTGCCGCTGTACCTGCGCGACAAGGTCGCGCTGACCACGGAAGAACAACAGGCACGCCGATGAGCGCAGTCCTGAGGCAAGCCCCGCGGCTCGCGCCGATGCGCGAACGCGACCTCGACGGGGTGCTCGCGATCGAGAGTGCCGTCTACAGCCACCCCTGGACGCGCGGCAACTTCGCCGATTCGCTGCGCGCGCAGTACGAGTGCCGGACCTGGCGCCTCGGCGACGAGCTGGTGGGCTACTTCGTGCTCATGGTCGCCGCGGGCGAGACGCACCTGCTCAACCTGAGCATCGCCGCCGCCTGGCAGTGCAAGGGCCACGGCGGCGCGCTCCTCATGGAGGCGCTGGGCGTGGCGCGAGAGCATGGCGCGCGTCACCTGTTTCTCGAAGTGCGTCCGAGCAACGCCGCCGCGCTCGCGCTCTACGAGCGCTTCGGCTTCCGCCGCATCGCCGTGCGCCGCGGCTACTACCCTGCGCATGACGGGCGCGAGGACGCCCTCGTCCTGTCTCGGCCGCTATGACCTCGCGCCGCGGGGAGATCCTCGCCGAGATGGGCCTGGCGCCGATTTGGAAGCTGCGTACCTCGCCCACGGCCGCCGCGCCGGCGGCCCAGGCCGGGACGCCGCCCCCGGTGGCCGAGCCCGCCTTGGGCGAAGCGCGCGAGGCGCAGATCGGTGCCATGGACTGGGCAGGGCTCAAAGCCGCGGTCGCCGTCTGCACCGCATGCGGCCTGCACAAGACCCGTACACAGACGGTATTCGGCGTGGGCGACGAGCGCGCCGAGTGGATGCTGGTGGGAGAGGCGCCGGGAGCGGAAGAAGACCGCTTGGGCGAACCCTTCGTCGGCCAGGCCGGCAAGCTTCTCGACAACATGCTCGCCGCGCTCGATCTCCAGCGCGGGCGCAACGTCTACATCGCCAACGTGCTCAAGTGCCGCCCGCCAGACAACCGCAACCCCGAGCCGGGAGAACTAGCACAGTGCGCGCCGTTCCTGTTGCGCCAGATCGAGCTGCTGCGGCCCAGGCTCATCGTCGCCATGGGTCGCTTCGCGGCGCAGACCCTGCTCGACAGCGACGCGAGCATCGCCAGCCTGCGCGGCCGTGTCTACCGCTTCCATGGCGTGCCGCTTATAGTCACCTACCATCCGGCCTATCTGCTCAGGAACCTGCCCGACAAGGCCAAGGCCTGGGCCGACCTGCTGTTCGCGCGGCGCACGCTGTCAGGGTTGTAGCGGGTGCAGCAGGCCCAACTTATACGAATTGATAGCGTGGCGAAGGTTCGGGTCTTTCCCGATCGCCTGTTTTTACACGGGCCGTTTTTGGCCCGTGCAAACACGGGAGACACTGGTGCAGTCGAAGCGGCGCGATGTATGTTCGAGCTGTTGAGGGATTTGACGGCCCGAGTGTCTCCGGTTTTTGAGCGGGCCAAAAGGCGACCCGCTCAAAAAACCGGAGATCTGGAAAAGGCAAAGCGGGGCTGAGTATTTGAGCTGGGTGCTGTCGAATTTACGGGAGACATGTTGATGCGCAAACTCTGGCTGGTCCTCGCCGCGCTCGCGACGCTGTCGCTTTCGGGCTGCGGTTACAACGAATTCCAGCGCCTGGACGAGCAGGTGAACGCGTCCTGGTCCGAGGTGCTGAACAACTACCAGCGGCGCGCGGACCTGATCCCGAACCTGGTCGCCACGGTGCAGGGCGCGGCCGACTTCGAGAAGAGCACGCTGGTCGAGCTGACCAACGCGCGCGCCGCGGTGGGCCAGATCAGGGCGACGCCGGAGCTGGTCAACGACCCGGAGGCGTTCAAGCGCTTCGAGGCCGCGCAGACGCGCCTGGGGGGCGCGCTGTCGCGCCTGCTCGCGGTCTCCGAACGCTATCCGCAGCTCACGGCCACCAAGCAGTTCGGCGAGCTGCAGGCGCAGCTCGAGGGCACGGAGAACCGCATCACGGTGGCGCGCGGGCGCTACATCAAGGCGGTGCAGCAGTACAACGTGCTGGTGCGCGAATTCCCGACCAACCTGACGGCGAAGATGTTCGGCTACCACACCAAGGCCAACTTCACGGTCGAGAACGAGAAGACGCTCGCCGCACCGCCCAAGATTGATTTCTCGCGCCCGGCACCGGCGAAGAACTGAGATGACGCGCCTTCTCGCCGTTGTGCTTGCGCTCGCGGCGTGGCTGCCCGCCGCGCGCGCCGATGTCCCGGTCCCGCCGCTCGAGGCGCGCGTCACCGACCTCACCGGCACGCTGAGCGCGCAGCAAAAGAGCGCGCTCGAGAACCGGCTCGCGGCCTTCGAGGCGAAAAAGGGCAGCCAGATCGCGGTGCTGATCGTGCCGACCACCAAGCCGGAGACGATCGAGCAGTACTCGATCCGAGTCGCCGGGAAGTGGAAGCTCGGACGCAAGGGCGTCGACGACGGCGTGCTGCTGCTGGTTGCGAAGGACGACCACGCAGTGCGCATCGAGGTGGGCTACGGGCTTGAGGGCGCCATTCCGGACGCCATCGCCTGGCGCGTGATCAACGAGATCATCGTGCCGCGCTTTCGCGCCGGTGACTTCTACGGCGGGGTGAGCTCGGGGGTTGACGCGCTCGCGAAGCTGATCCAGGGCGAGCCGCTGCCCGCGCCGCCCGCGGTCCGCGCCCCTGCGCGCAGTTCGGGCGATGCGCTGCAGGGGCTGTTCGTCGTTGCCATGATCGCAATCGGGATTGCGTACGCGCTCGGCGCGATGATCGGGCGCGTCCCCGCTGCGGGGCTCGCGGGAATCGTGATCGGCCTGTTTGCGTGGGCAAGCCTCGGCCTGATCGTCGCGCTGATCGCCGCCGTGGTCACCTTCTTCATGGCTTTACCCGGACGCGGCTCGGGGTTCTACAGCATCGGTCGCGGCGGTGGCTGGATCGGTGGAGGCTTGATGGGGGGCGGCGGCTTCGGTGGCTTTGGCGGCGGTGGTGGTGGTGGTGGTGGCGGATGGTCGGGCGGGGGCGGTGGCTTCGGTGGCGGCGGCGCCTCGGGTAGCTGGTGAGGCGCGCATGACGAACCGCTGGCATCGGCACCTGACCCATGGACGCGTCACGCTGCGGCGTGCTTTCCCGGCCGCGACGCTCGCCACCATCGAGGCCGAGGTGCGCGCGCAGGAAGCGCGCCACCACGGCGAGCTTCGCTTCGCGGTCGAGGCGTCGCTGCCCTTGCGCGGCGTATTGCGCGGCAGCTCGGCGCGCGAGCGCGCGCTCGAGCTGTTCGGGCGGCTCGGCGTCGCCGGCACGCGCGCGCAAAGCGGGGTGCTGCTGTACGTGCTGCTCGCCGAGCGCGCGGTTGAGATCGTCGCCGACAGCGGTATCGCCGCGCGCGTGCCGCAGGCCGATTGGCAGCGCATCTGCGAGGCGATGCAAGAGCGCTTTCGCTCGGGCGAGTTCGAGGGGGGGGTGATCAAGGGCTTGCGCTCGATCGGCGCGTTGCTTGCGCAGCACTTCCCCGCAACGGGGGAGAACCCGAACGAGCTGCCGGACGAGCCGGGGGTTCTTTAGGTCTTTGGTACGGGGAGGTTTGGGGGCGCCTCGGTGTCTCTGGTTTTTGAGGTCAGAAGGCGAGCCTCTCAAAAACCAGAGATCGATTTGAAACCAAGTCCGGCAGTCAAACCGAAGCTACAAAGACTTTCCCCGATCTCCGCTTTTTGCGTGGGTCGTTTTTTGACCCACTCAAAGAGCGCAGACACCGCACCGGTAGCGCAAAGCGAGGCGCCACCAATCCTCCGACGCCTTCAGGGCACGTGCTGCGCCGCCAGAGCATCCAGACGCAGGGTCTGCTCGTAGCTCTCGGCGCCGGAGGTCACGCGCAGCGTGACCAGGCGTGAGCCGGGAGTGTCGAACCGGAGCTCCGCGCTGAACAGCCCCGGGCGAGCGAGCTTGCCCGAGGCGAGCTGCAGGCCGTCGTTGCCCGTTACCGAGCACTGGGCCTCGCCGCTGCCCTCGAGCAGTGCCTGCAGCGAGAACAGTTCGCCGATCATGCGCCGGTAGGGCTGCGGGTCGCGGTTGGCGTTGTACTGCAAACCGTTGAGCTTGACCATGCGCACGAGCGGTTTTTTCATCTGCGGGCCTCGTCTGGCGTGACCGGTACAATCCACCATATTAGCGAGCACTTATGAACGGCACAATGCTGCGCGCAGATTTTGCCCGTATCGACGCGGCGATCCGGAGCTGGGAGGAGCGCCTCGCCGCCGGCGAGGCGCTCGCGCTCGAGCCGGCGCTCGACGCGGCGACCGACGCGGCGCGGGGCCTGGTGCGGGCCTATCTTGAGGCCGAGGGAACGAAGCCCGTGCCGGGCGGGGACGCCGACCTGCTCGAGGCGTTCAAGGCGCTGGTGAAGGGCGATCCGACCTGGAACGCGGTGCGCGACAACCTGCGCGAGCTGGTTTATTACCGGAACTGCCTCGCCGCGGACCGCGCCGACGCGCTCCCCGCAGCACCGGAGAAGATGGCCATCCGCCTCGCGCGTCACGTGTATTTGTACGTGCGGACGCGCTGCGAGCGCGAGGGGCGGCTGTGAGTCGCGCATTGCCGCTGGTCGCGGGGTACGCCACTCGCCGCGGCACCGACGCGTATGCGGCGCGTTTCGGCGAGCGCTGCGGAGCCGGACACTTCAGCGATTTTCTCAATCTCCATCTCAAGCTCTCTTCGCTCGGGCTGGGGACGTTCCCGGGCGCCGCGACCGACGAAGTGGATGCGGACTACGCGGCCAACGTCGAGCGCGCGCTCGCGGGCGGGATCAACGTCATCGACACCGCGGCACACTACCGCTACGGCCGCTCGCTCCTTGCGCTGCGCGCGGGGCTGGAGCGCGCTTTCGACGCCGGCATGATGCGCGAGCAGCTGTTCGTGGTCGCCAAGGGCGGCTTCCTGCTCTATCCCGAAGGACCGCCATCGGATCCTGCGGCTTGGTTCGACGCCAACATCGCGGCGCGCGGCCTGGGCACGCGCGCCGATCTCGCCGGCCACCACCTGATCTCGCCAGCGTACCTGTCCTGGCAACTCGAGTTCGCCCGCGCCGCCCTCGGGCTGGACACGCTCGATGCGTTCCTGGTCGATCAGCCCGAGCTACAGGTCGCGGCGCTAGGCAAGGAGCAGGGCCAGCGCAAGCTGGCGCGCTGCTTCGCGGTGCTCGAGCAGGCGGTGAAGCAAAACAAGCTCTGCGGCTACGGCGTGTCGAGTTTCGAGAGCCTGCGCGCGGCGACCGACGCGCCGCTGTTCCAGTCGATCGCCGCGCTGCTCGGCCTGGCCGAGGACGCCGCAAAGCTGGTGTGGAAGGACCCGCAGGCGCGCCACCACCTGCGTATCGTGCAGCTGCCGTTCAACCCGGCGATGACCGAGGGCTTCACGCGCTTTTCGCAGGCCACCGGGCAGGGCAACGTCGCCTCGACGCTGCAGGCGGCGCATCAGCTCCGGGTGTACGCGATGAGCAGCCATGCGCTGGGCAAAGGCCGCTTCGCGCACGACGATCCGCTTGCCGCCGTGCTTCCCGCGCTGGCCAATCCCGCGCAGCGCGCGCTGCAGTTTGCGCGCTCCACGCCCGGCATCGGCACCGCGCTCGCCGGCGTGAGCACGCCGGCCCATCTGGAGGACCTGCTCGCAGTAGCGCGCGTGAGCCCGATGCCGCGCGAGGAGTACCTGCGCCTGTACAAGCGCGCGGAGTAGGCGCGCGGCGGAGGATCTGCGAATTTCCGAAAGTAAGGCATTGCGTTGCGGCAGCATGCCGCCGCAACGCAATGCAGTGTTGTTCTTCAGGTGTGCTCGGCGCGCGCGATCTTGAGCAGCGCCTCCATCTCCGCGTGGTGCACGCGGAGGTTGCGCAGATACCAGCGCTGCACCAGCGCCATGGTGCCGGCGACGAACAGCCCGAACAGAACGATCACGGTGTAGATCGACAGCCCCGCCTCGAGCAGCAGCGAATACAGCGCGATCATCACCAGCACCGAGGCGTTCTCGTTGAAGTTCTGCACCGCGATCGAGCGGCCCGCGCCCATCAGGTTGTGGCCGCGATGCTGCAGCAGCGCGTTCATCGGCACCACGAAAAAACCCGCCAGCGCGCCGATCACGATCAGCAGCGGCACGGCGATCCAGACGCTGCGCGCGGCGACCATGGTGATCACCACCAGGCCCATGGCGATGCCGAGCGGAATAACCCGCACCGAGCGGTGCAGCGGCACGCGCATCGAGGCGGCCACCGCGCCGAGCGCGATGCCGAGCGCGACTACGCCCTGCAGGATCGCCGCCTTGGACAGGTCGAAGCCGAGCGCTTCCTTGGCCCACACGATCACTATGAACTGCAGCGTCGCGCCCACGCCCCAGAACAAGGTCGTCACCGCGAGCGAAATCTGCCCGAGCTTGTCCTTCCACAGGCGCAGCGAGCACAGGTAGAAGTCCGCCAGCGTGGCGAGCGGGTGCGGGTGCAGGTGACGCAGCCGCGCCCCGGTGCGCGGCACGTAGAGGTTGAAGATCGCCGCCACCGCATATATCGCGATGATCACCGAGATCGCCGCCCCTGCGGGGGTGTCCATGCCGGTGTCGATGAGCGGCACGTCGATCGCGAGCAGCCGGGCCGCGACCTGCCGGCTGATCAGCACGCCGCCGAGCATGGTGCCCAGGATGATCGAGGTCACGGTGAGCCCCTCCATCCAGCCGTTCGCCACCACCAGCTTGGTGGGCGGCAGGTACTCGGTCAGGATGCCGTACTTGGCCGGCGAGTAGGCCGCGGCGCCGAGTCCCACCAGCCCGTAGGCGAGCAGCGGGTTGACATGGAACAGCATCAGCGCACAGCCGGCGATCTTGATGGCGTTGGAAATGAACATCACCTGGCCCTTGGGCAGCCGGTCGGCGAATGCCCCCACGTACGGCGCCAGCACCACGTACGACACGACGAAGAAGAACTTCAGGTAGGGCGTGAGCCAGGACGGCGCGTTCGCCTGCATGAGCACCGCGATCGCGGCGACCAGCAGCGCGTTGTCGGCGAGCGACGAGAAAAACTGCGCCGCCATGATGACGTAGAAGCCGCGGCTCATCGCTCGCAATCGCACGCTGGTGCCTGCATGGGGTTCGCGCCCTTCGTGGAATTCTCGTGCCGCGTTGCCGCCGCTCACGCTGCCGCATCGGACCGTCGCGGCAATCCGCCGGGGCCGCGTTGCTCGCTTGGGCCGGGTTTATAGCACGGATGCACCGCGCCGCCAGCGCCGCTCAGCCTTCGGGCGGGCGGCGCCGGCGCTCGAGCTCGCCGAGCAGGCGCTCCTGTTCGGCGAACGATGGTGTGCGCGGCGTGGGTCGCGCTTCGTCTGCGTCGGTGAAATGGCCACGGAACCCGGGCGGCACGCCCGGCGCCGGGCGCAGGTACGCCTGCATGCGCAGGCGCTTGTTGAGCGCGACAACGCGGCGTTCGATCCAGAACAGGTCAAACAGCGCCCATCCCGCGAGCGCCGCGCCAAGCGCGGCGCTCGCGCGTGGATCGATGGCGAGCAACGCGAGCGCCGCGGCCGTCAGCCCGCGGTAGATCCAGGCGCCGACCGGCTCGTGCAGATACGCCCGGTGCGCGCCCAGCGGAAAGGCGAGCAGCAGCAGGTAGGCGGTGCGCCGCCGGCGCAGCGCCTGCGCGAGCCGCAGGTTCGCTTGCTGCAGGCCCTCGCCGCCGAGGTCGAGGTTTTTCCAGGTTTCGGTCATAAGCTATCGCAGGGCTTAAGTTTATGATTCAATAAGCGCATTCTCAACAGCTATTAATGCATCGCATGGCCGATCGCCGCCTGCAGGTATTCCACGCCGTCGCCAAGCAGCTGAGTTTCACCAAGGCCGCCGAGGCGCTGTTCATGACCCAGCCCGCGGTGACCTTCCAGATCAAGCAGCTGGAGGAGCATTTCAACACCCGCCTGTTCGAGCGCGGCCACGGCCGCATCGCGCTCACGCCCGCTGGCCACGTGGTGCTCGAGTATGCGGAGCGCATCCTCGGGCTTTCGGCCGAGCTCGATATCCGCCTGAAGGAGATGACCGGGCAGATCGCCGGGCCCTTGCTGGTGGGCGCGAGCACCACCATCGCCGAATTCCTGCTGCCGCAGGTGTTGGGCGCGTTCAAGTCGAAGTACCCGCTGGTTCAGCCGCGCCTGCTGGTGGCCAACTCGGAGATCGTGGAAAGCCGTGTCGCGGAGCACACGCTCGACATCGGCTTCATCGAGGCGCCCTCGCATCTATCGAACGTGAGTACCGACGTGTGCTGCGAGGACGAGCTGCAGGTGGTGTGCGCGCCCTCGCACCCGCTCGCCAAGCTCAAGTCCGCGAGCGCGAAGCAGCTCGCGCAGCACGCGTTCATCAGCCGCGAGTCGGGCTCGGGCACGCGCGAAGTGACCGACCAGTACTTCCAGCGCGCCGGGATCCGGCCGGATGCGCTGAACGTGGTG
>Ga0307372_10001741_pt1 | contig 37294 bp, 37 predicted proteins | sample OX1MG_FD_202533 | JGI IMG/M metagenome (GOLD analysis project Ga0307372, IMG submission 202533) | Soil microbial communities from Risofladan, Vaasa, Finland - OX-1 | ecosystem: Environmental > Terrestrial > Soil > Coastal area > Acid sulfate soil | place: Finland: Risofladan, Vaasa | collected...
GGTGCGGGATGGCGCCGGGCTCGAGGGGCTGGGGCGGCTGAGGCTCTCGTTCGTGAAGGCCACCACGATGCGCTCTCCTTCGGCTCCGCCGGGGGTGCTCTGGAAGCGGACGTGGTCGCCGGAGCGCGCCAGGAGCTCGTCGGGGCGCTGAGGGTCGTTGATCGCGTAGATCTGCTCGGAGCCGCGCAGGGTGAAGATCAGCTGGGAGGAGGTGCGCGCGACGCGGTCCAGCACGCCGGTCTCCATGCCCTCGGCCACGCCGCGCGGCGAGAGGCCGCCGACCCAGGCCTGGTACTGCGCCAGCGCGTCCTGCACGGGGAAGGGGCTCTGCGGGTTGCCCACCACCACGTGGCCGTTGCGCGCCTGCACCAGGGCCAGCGTCTGGAACTTGCCGGTGTCGGCGACCACGGGCACCACCCACGTGATCTCGCCGAAGAGGTCGTAGAGCACGGGCTGCGTGGCCTGCAAGCGGCTCTGGCGCACCAGGCCGTTGGAAGCCACCGCGTTCTCAGCCGCCTTGGAGCTGAACGAGCCGCCGACGGCGGTGTAGTAGGTCATCGCCCCCGTGACGGCGTTCATGTAGGTGAAGCCGGTCATCGAGGCGTCGCTGGCCGCGGGGGACGTGTGGTCGACGAACCAGACGAACTGGTCGCCGGAGCTGAGGATGCCGAAGACCTCGTCGCGCGCGGGGAGGTGGACGTCGCGCTCGGTGGTGTGGGCGTTCCACCAGCCGTGGACGTAGAGGCCGAACCAGATGTTGTAGTCGAGCGCGAGCGAGGGCGGCACCACGCGGCGCACCCAATGCGGTAATTGGTCAAAGCGTGCGCGCCGGTAGCGCGTCATGGCGCCGGTGACGGGGTCGACGATGACCGCGTCGGTGACGACCATGCCGCTGTTGCCGATGGTGGGGCGTCCCAGCGTGCAGACGTACCACGCCTTGCGGTGATCGTCGAGCTGGAGCGTGGTCTCGAGCAAGACGCGGTTGCCGTAGCGGAAGTAGACGTGGCGCGCGAGGTTGTCGTTGAGGAAGGCGCTGGGGATGTACTTCATCGGCTCGTCTTGGAGGAGCTCCGCGCCTTGGTCGGGGCTCTGCGCCGAAACCACCACCACGCCGGGCGAGGTGCGCCGCGTGAGCCATTTGATGACGTCGCGAAACTCCAGCGGCGCCACCCAGACGAGCTGGCCGGCCACGGGCTGGACGTGGTAGTTGCCCACGCGGTAGTAAGCGCCGAGCTGTCCGATGACTTTCTCGCCCTCGAAGACCGCCGACTCTTGCGGCACCACGCGCAGGAGTCTGGGATCGATCCGCTGGGGCGCGGCGGTGGAGGTGACGGCGTGGGCGAGGTTGCGCAGGCCGCTGGCGTCGAGGAACGGCAGGGCCTCGAAGACGGCGAAGAGCACGAAGAGCGCGAGCGTGCCGGCGGCGTAGGGCAGCAGGGGCTCGCGGTGCATGGAGACGACGCGCCGCGAGACGATCCACGAGCGCAGGGAGAGCACGCCGCTGTAGAGCGCGTTGGGGACGAAGGTCAGCAGCAGCAGCGGGATGACCTGCGGGAAGACCAGCGGGGGCATGGTCACGTAGACGAAGATCGCGACCAGCGGCGCGCCGACGGCCAGCCGGAAGGCCTGCCCGGCCAACCAGTGACGCTTGAAGTCCAGATTGATCAGGCCCAGGCAGAGAAACGCCGTGGCCGCCAGCACCATCACCTCGCCGCCCTACGGCGCCGCGGGTTCCGCCACCTCTTCTCGTTCGGGGCGCGGTTACGTTGGGGTGCGGTTACGTTGGGGTGCGGTTGGCGGCGGTTTGCGGCGGTTTGCGGGGCCAGCCCTTGACGCGGCGGTTTCTTGCGTGATTCCTCCGGTGGAGGTATCCGCATGGAGATCAACGCCTCGCCCCTCCAGGGCGACCGTCAACTGCGTCTGGCCGTGGATCAGCATCACCGCCCCGCCGAGGTCACGTTCAGCGGCACGGTGGCAAGCGAGCCCGTCTATTTCCACAGCACCCGGAGCGGGCTCACGCACGAAGCCTTCGACGTGCGCACGCCCTCGGGCTTGCGCGCCCAGGTGGTGGAGAACGTCGACGTGGGTCCGCGCGTGCCCGTGCATCGGGGCGACGCCGTGACGGTGCGCGGCGAGTACGTGCGCGACGCGGGCGCGACGCACGTGGTCCATTGGACCCATCACGATCCCAGCGGGAGGCACGCCGGAGGCTTCATCGAAGCCGGCGGGCGGCGCTACGCGTGAGACTTTTGGCCGATCACGTCGGCGCGCGCGCGCGCCTTCGCCGCCAGGAAGCGCGGCGTCCCGAAGGACTCGAACGCTTGCACGAGGTGCAAGTAGCGCGGGTCGTTGCGCGAGAGCCCTTTGAGCGTGAGGATGTCGGGAACCGGCTTGTCCTTGGAGAGCACGATGTGGTACTCGTGGCCAGCCTTGGTCGCCCAGAACTCGGGGCTCGTGAAGGCGAAGGTGTGGCTGCCGCTGACCCCGCCGATGCTGGAGGCAACGCGGATGGTGTACGCGGCGTTCGCCCCGTTCACGAAGGGCTTGGCGGCAAGCTCCTTGATCCCGTCCTGTTTCGCCTTGTCGAAAAAGGCGGGAACGTCGACGCTCCGAAGGATATCGTGAACGCTGGCCCGGACTCCGTTGCGCCCCAGCAGGGTGTAGGCCACCTCGGAGCGGCCGTCGACGTCGTCCATCGCGTAGCGCTCCTCGACCAGCGGTCCGGACCGGTATGACACCAGCATCGAGAGGTGCAGCTCACTCGGCGAGTCCAGGACGCGCTGAACCCGCTCGAACTTGGCGAGGTCGCCGCGGACGCCGTAGTGCCAAGCACCGTAAAGAAACAGTATTATTCCGGCTGCGACGCCCAGATCACGCACGATGCGTGGTAACGAGGATTTCATTTCACTCCGATAATCTGGAGGTGAACACGGGAGGTCTCGCGCCGACGGGACCACGTTGGCGTTTCAAGCTCGAGGTCCAGGCCATGGTTGGGCGCGCCGTCGTTGGCGCCCTGGTCCTGTTGAGCTTCTTCTTTGGTCCTCCGAGCGCGCACCAGCAGGCGGCGCTCGTGCTTGGCCTCATCCCGTTCGCGGTCGACGCCCTCCTGTGGCCCGTCCTGTGGCGGAGGCGCCCCTCCGGCGTGCTCAGGGCCATCGGCTTCACCGCCACGCTCTGCGACCTCGTGGTCGTCGCCGCGGTTGCGGTGGCGGGGCTGGTGCCGCTGGCCGCGCTCCCCCTCCTGGTCGTCCTCCCGCTGGACGAGCTGGCGATCCGCTACCGGGGGCGGGGCGCCGTGGCGGGGGTGCTCTTCGCCTTGGTCGTGGTGGGGTTCGCCTTGCTGCGCCAGGAGAGCACACTCACTGGTGAGTCGCTCCTGCTCACCCTGCTCTGGCTGCAGGCGCTGATCCTGGTGGTGGGGGGCGTGCGCGGCTTCATGGCCTCGGCCACCGAGTGGCGCGCCAGCGAGCTGGTGCAGCGCAGCGAGCGGGCCGGGGCGATGGCCGGCCAGCTCTCGACGCTGCTGGAGCTCTCGCGCGAGCTGCTGGAGCAACGCGACGTCGACGATCTGCTCTCGTCGATCGCCGTGGGCGTCAGCACGGTCTTCGGCTTCAAGTACGTCACCATCTGCTTTCAGACCGCTCCCGGCGGAGACTTCGAGCGGCGCATCCTGTGGGGCTTTCCGCCCGAGATCGTCGCGGAGCGCTCGGGGGAGCTGGTGGAGCGCGAATCGTTCTCCGAGTCGCTGCGCCACGCGAATCAAGTGGTCGACCACTGCTACTACGCCCCCGCCGAGCGCTACGTCAGCTTCAAGAACGAGATCTACGTGGGCGACCTGCCGCGCCACGCGCCGCGCGCCCATCCCGGCGCGTGGCACGAGCGCGACTCGATGGCCTTCGTGATGACCGACGCGCGCGGCGAGATCGTCGGCTACATGTCCGTCGACGGGCCGCAGGACGGCAGGGTCCCCAGCCGCGAGACGATGGCCTCGATGCAGATCTTCGTGAACATGGCGGGATTGGCCATCATGAACGCCGACCACACGATTCGCGCCAGCGAGCGCGCCCGGGTCGAAGAGGACGCGCGCCGGCTGCAGATGGAGTTCCTCAGCGACGTCTCGCACGAGATTCGCGCCCCCCTGGCCACGATCAGAGGGGCCTCGGCGCTCCTGCGCACCCACGGCGACGAGCTCGACCCCGAACGACGGCGCGAGTTCCTCGACGCCCTCCACGACGCCTCGGGGGGGCTGGCGCGCATGGTGGAGGACCTTCTGCTGCTCTCCAAGCTGGAGGCGGGCCACTTCCGACTTCGCCCCGGGCCCGTGGACTTGCTCGCCGTGGTGCGCGACGCCGTACGCGCCGCGCTGGCCGAGCACCCCGGTGCGCCGATCTCGCTCACCCTCCCGCCAGACCCGATGGGCCCCGTCTGGGCCGACGCGCACCGGCTCCAACAGATCCTGGTCAACCTGCTCTCCAACGCGCTGAAGTACTCTCCGGCGCGTTCGCCTGTGTACGTCGAGGTCGCCCCCGGGGAGCACGGCGTGCGCGTGGCGGTGGCCGACGAAGGCCCCGGCATCCCCGCGCACGAGCGCGCGAGGCTCTTCACGCGCTTTGGCCGGCTGAGCAACGCCAAGGCCGACTCCACGGGACTGGGTCTCTACATCTCCAAGAGCCTGGCCCAGGCGATGGGGGGGGACCTCGACTGCGACTCCGAACCGGGCGCGGGCAGCACCTTCTTCCTCACGCTCCAGTACGCCGACGCCGCGGCGGCGGAGCAGCGGAAAGGGGAGCCGCCAGGTGAGGAACGCGACGATGCTCTTGGAGGAACTACGTAACGGGCTGCTGCTTGCCGACGGGGCGGTCGGCACGATGCTCTATGCCGAGGGCGCAGCACCGAACGCGTGCCTGGAGGCGCGCAACCTGGACCAGCCGCAATCGGTACGCGCGCTCCACGAGCGGTACGTCGAGGCCGGCGCCGACCTCATCGAGAGCAACACGTTCAGCGCGAACGCGCTGAAGCTGCAGGACTTCTCGCTGGAGCACCGCCTGGCGGAGATCAACGCCGCCGGCATCCGCTTGGCCCGGCGCGCCGCTCTGGCGAGCCCGGTTGGGCGCCGCGTCTACGTGGGCGCCAGCGTGGGACCGCTGGGCAAGATGCTGCGCCCCTTCGGCACGCTTACCGAGGACATGGCCTGCGACGTCTATCGCGAGCAGTGCGCCGCACTGGCGGCCGAGCGCCCCGACGCCTTCGTGCTAGAGACGCTGAGCGGCGTGGCCGAGGCGCGCGCCGCCATTCGCGCCGCGCGGGAGGCGGCCGCCGAGATTCCGCGGATTTGCACCTTGGCGCTGCTCGAGGACGGACGCACGCAGTACGGCGAGGAGGCCGGCGCGGCGCTGCGCGCGCTGGCGGAGGCCGGGGCCGACGTGGTGGGCGTGAACTGCGCGCTCGGCCCCGCGCAGATCTACGAGATCCTGGCAGGGGTGATCTCGGGGTTGGACGTCCCCCTGGCCGCGCAGCCCAACGCGGGCTTTCCCGGGCGTCTCCACGGACGCACGGTCTACTTCAGCTCGCCGGAGTATTTCGGCGAGTACGCTCGCCTCTTCGCCGAGCTTGGCGTCAACCTGATCGGCGGGTGTTGCGGCACGACGCCGGCGCACACGATGGCGATGCGCGAGGCCCTGCGCGGCGCGCATCTGGGCGACCGCCGCGCGGTTCACGCCGTCGCCGTGCGCGAGTACGAGCGTCCCGCGACGCCCGCGCCCGCGCGGCGCCGCAACGCCTTCGACGAGCGCTTGGGGCGCGACTTCGTGATCACCGCCGAGATCGAGCCGCCGCGCGGCATCGACTACCGGGCCCAACTGGCCGGGGCGCGCCTGTTGGAGGAAGCCGGCGTCGACGCCATCAATTTGACGGACAACCAGCGAGCGCAGCTGCGGATGAGCCCGGTGGCGCTGGCCAGCCTGCTGATGCAGCAAACGAGTCTGGCGACCATCTTGCACTTCAGCTGCCGCGACCGCAACGTGCTGGCCCTGCAGTCGGAGCTGCTGGGCGCAGCCGCGCTGGGCATCACCGCGATTTTGGCGCTCACCGGCGACCCCGCCTCGTTCGGCGACTACCCCGTGGCCACCGGCGTCTTCGACGTCAACAGCATCGGCCTGGTCGGCATCTTGCGCGCTCTCAACGAGGGCAAGCGTCTGGGCGGCGCGGAGATCGGGCCGCCGGCGTCGCTCAAGATCGGCGTGGCCGTGAATCCGCTGGCGCGCGACTTGGAGGGGGAGCTGGAACGCCTGCGTCTGAAGGTGGAGAGCGGGGCGCACTTCGCGCTCACGCAGCCCATCTACGAGATCGAGGCGCTGCGGCGCTTCATGACGGAGCTGGAGCGCGCGCAGATCCCGCGCATCCCGATCTTAGCCGGAGTGCTGCCGTTGCGCTCGGCGCGCAGCGCGGAGTTTCTCCACAACGAGGTGCCCGGCATGTCGGTTCCGGACGCCATCCGCGATCGCATGCGGCGCGCGGGTGAGGGTGCGGCGCGCGAAGGCATCCGCATCGCCAGCGAGTTCGTCGGCGAGGCGCAGGAGCTGGTGGGCGGCGTCTATGTGATTCCCATGGGGCGCTACGAGGCCGCCGCCGAGGTGATCGCCCCGGTGGTCGCCGCGCGGCGCGCCGCGGCGGGCGCGTGACGCCCACGCGGCTGCGGGTCGCCTACCGGGCCCTGCCCGACGGCATGCGCGCCGACGTCGCGATCGTGATCGACGTCCTGCGCGCGACGACGACGGCCTTGGCCGCGCTGGAGGCCGGCGTGCCGAGCATCCGCGCCGTGGCGGAGTTGGAGCACGCGCGCGCGATGGCGAGCCGGGGCATGCTGGTGGCCGGCGAGCGTCGCGGGCTGCGCGTGCAAGAGTTCGCCTTCGGCAATTCGCCGGTCGAGATCGCCGCGGCGGGGCCTCTTGGCCGCACGCTGGTGCTCTGCTCCACCAACGGCAGCCGCGCGCTCAGCGGCGTCACCGCTCGCGCCGCCTTCGCGGGGTGCATCCGCAACGCCGCGGCGAGCGCGCGCGCCGCGACCCGCGCCGCGGATCACGGCGAAGGCATACTGCTTCAGGGCTCGGGGCAGGACGGCAAGCCGACGGCCGAGGACGAGATCGCCGCGGGAGCGATCATCGCCGCGCTGACCGCGCTGCCGCTGACGCTTGAGGAAGACGAGGAGGCGCGCCGCGCGCACAACGCCTGGCTGGCCGCCAGCGCCGAGCCGGCGGAGGCCCTGCTCGCGACGCCGCACGGCTCGTATCTCGCCTCGCTGGGCCTAACGGAGGACGTGCGCTACGCCGCCGCGCTCGACGCCTCGCCCAACGTGGTGGCGGTACGCGACGGAGTGCTCACGCTCGTGCGTCGAGAGCGCGGTTGACCAGCGCGTCGGCCTCGCGGTTGAGGCTGCGCGGCACGTGTTGGAGGTCGACCGAGGCAAAGCGCGCCAGCAGCCGGCGCGCCTCCTCATAGAGCGGACGCAGTCCTTCGTTCTTCACGCGGTACTCGCCGAGCAACTGCCGCACGATCAACTCGGAATCCATGCGCACGCGCACCGCTTCGAAGTGCAACTCGAGCGCCGCCCGCAGGCCTTCGATGAGCGCGCGGTACTCCGCGACGTTATTGGTCGCCCGGCCGATGTAGGCGGAGACTTCTTGGACCACCCGCCCGTCAGTCTCGGCCACGACCGCGCCGATCGCGGCGGGGCCGGGGTTTCCGCGGCTGCCGCCGTCGGCGTGGATGATCGCCGTGCGCGGCGTGGTGGAAGTCGCGGCGTCGCTGTGCATCGCGCGGGAGTACGGGAACACCTCTGCGACAACCTGCCGGGCGATGCTGCCGCGCCTGCGGGACGCGGAGACGCGCCGGCCCAGTGCATTCGCCCTCAATTGGGAATAGTCTGCGAGACTCCTCGAAGAGGTGCGAAGACATGACTTCATCAGCAGCGCATCGAGACGGCGAAATGCGCACCGTTCTTCGACAGCAACGCGCGGCAGCAGACCCGCGAAATGGAACGTGCCCAAGTGATTCATCTTGGGCACATTCCTCATGGTCGGGCTGACTGGATTTGAACCAGCGATCTCTAGCCCCCCAGGCTAGCGCGTTAACCAAGCTACGCTACAGCCCGCCGACGGCATCCGTACGGGCGGGATCCGAACGGGCGGCCCTTGCGAGCCGCGCCCTCTCATACGCCCACGACGCGCTCGGCCCCTGCGAGCGCAAGCAAGAGGGGCGCGGCTTGCGCGCGCCGCGCCCCGAAGAGCGTGCGCTTGGTTCTAGAGCTCAGGAGCGCTTGCGGCGCTTAGCCGCGGCCGCCACGGCGTCGCGCAGCCCCTTGCCGGCGGAGAACGCGGCCACGCGCCGCGCGGGAATCACCAGCTTCTCGCCCGTCTTCGGGTTCCGGCCCTCACGCTTCTCGCGATTGCGCACCTCAAAGCTGCCGAACGGAATCAACTGAACCTTCTCGCCGGCCGTGAGCGATTCGCGAATCGTATCGAACACGCTGTCAACGGCGGCGGTCGCCTCGCGTTTGGTCAATCCCGTCTTTTCTGCCACGGTGGCGATCAGATCGGCCTTCGTCACGTTACTCCCTCCCCCAAAACATGCGGGGTCGTCAACATCCTAGGTCGGCAAAGCCGAAACGCGGACGCGCGTAGATCGTCCGGCTCGCCGTTCGCCGCCTTGCTACGCTTTGCCGGAGTGAGCCTCCTGCCGAAAAGTGGCGGAAATCCTGTATTCATCGCCGATTGCGAGACAGATAGGTCACGAGCGCCCGCAGCGCGACGGTATAGGAATCGGAACCGAATCCAGCAACCACGCCCACGCAAGAAGCGGCCGTCACGGAGTGGCGGCGGAACTCCTCGCGCGCATGGATGTTCGAGAGATGGATTTCGACGGCTGGAACGGCTATGCACCGGAGCGCATCGGCGATGGCATAGGAATAATGGGTATACGCGCCGGGGTTGATGAGGATGCCTGTCGTGCCATCGCCGGCCGCGCGGTGAATGGCGCTCACGAGCTCTCCTTCTCCTTGATGCTGCTCGCTTGTGACCTGGATGCCGAGGGCCGCGCCCTCGCGCTCCAGCGCGTCGTCGATCTCGGCGAGGGTGGTTCGGCCATAGACCTCCGGCTCACGCGTTCCCAACGCGTTGAGATTGGGGCCGTGCAATACGGCGATACGCATCGATCCTCACACGACGTCGGCTGCTCGAACGCCCATTCGGGAAGGGATCGCCGGCGTCCTCGGCGAGAGCATGAGGCCCATGGATCACCTCGTCACCGCCACCGCCGCCGGCGGTACCCTCCGCGTGCATGCGGCGGTCACCACGGAGCTCGTCGCAGAGGCGCGCGGTCGCCACGACCTCGCTCCCACCGCAAGCGCGGCATTGGGGCGTCTGCTCACCGCCTCGGCACTCATGGGGGGATCGCTCAAAGGCGCCCAGCGCGTCGTGCTGCAAGTAGCCGGGGATGGGCCGCTGCGCAATCTGCTCGCGGAGGCATTTCCGGATGGCGAAGGACTGGGCGTCCGCGGGTATGCGCTGCATCCCGAGGTGGATCTCCCGCTCAGCGCCGCGGGCAAGTTCGACGTGGGAGCAGCGGTGGGTTCGGGCGTGCTCCAGGTCACGCGCACGCTCGAGAGCGGACAGCCCTATACGGGGATCGTTCGGCTGGTCAGCGGGGAGATCGGCGACGATGTCGCCGCCTACTTCGCCCAGTCGGAACAGACGCCGTGCGTGGTCGCGCTGGGCGTGCTCGCGAACCCCGCCGGGATCCTCGCCGCCGGGGGCATCGTCGCCGAGCTCCTCCCGGGCGCCGCGGACCACGCCGTCGACCAGCTGGAGCGGGCGGCCGCCGCGCTGCCGCCCGTCACGTCGCTCGTGCGCGAGGGCGCCTCTCCGTGGGACCTGGTACAGCGTCTCGTCGGCGACCTCGAGCCCAAGCATCTGCGCCGCCTGGCCACGCGATTCGCTTGCCGGTGCTCGCGCGAGAAGATCGAGGTAGCCATCCGCGGCCTCGGTCCCCAAGCGCTGCGTGAGATGGCGTGCGAGAGCCGCCCACAGACCGTGACCTGCGAGTATTGTGCGCGCGTCTACGAGGTGACGCCGGACGAGGTCGCCGCGATCGCGGCGCGCTAGCCCCTTCCCTAGAAGGGGTCGTGGAAATGGCCGAGGATCCGGCCGTCCACGAAGTCGTACCACCAGCCGCACGGGCAGATCACCGGCGGGCCGCCCTCACGCGGCTCGTCGTGCACGCGCCCGCAGACACGGCAGGCAAATTGACCGGCGGCGATTTTTTGAAGCGTTTCCGAGTGGCTCACGGTCATCGGTACTCCGAATGGTCGTGCCGCATCACTGCGGCGGGGGTAGAACGCGAACGAAACGCCGGCTGCCGACGGAGAGCACCGCCGGCGTCCGCTCCTGCCATGGCGCCGAGGGGTTGGTCACGGGCTCGCCGTTCAGCCGCACGCCGCCGCCCGCGATAAGGCGCTCAGCCTCACGCTTGCTCGGCGCGAGACCACTGGCGGCGAGCACGAGCGTGATGTTGCGCGGCCACGCTTGGAGGACGAACTCCGGCATCTCCGCCGGCGCCTCCTTGCGCTGCACCGTGCGCTCGAAGTACGCGCGAGCCGCGCGCGCGGCCTCTCGACCGTGGTAGATGGCGACGATCTCTTCTGCCAGATCCTTCTTCGCCGCCATCGGACCGACCGCGCCCGCGGCCAGCTGAGACGCCAGCTCGTCGCACGCCCCTTGACTCCGGAAGGCCGCCAGCCGGGCATAGCGCGGAATCATCGCGTCGGGCAGCGACATGAGCTTGCCGAACTGCTGCTCCGCGGGCTCCCCGATGGAGACGTAGTTGCCCAGCGACTTGCCCATGCGCCGCTCCCCGTCGAGACCCTCGAGGATCGGAGCGGTCATGCAGATCTGGGGGGGCTGGCCGGCATGCTCCTGGAACTGCCGGGCGAGCATGAAGTTGAAGAGCTGCTCGGTGCCCCCCAGCTCGACATCGGCCTCCATGGCCACGCTGTCGTAGGCCTGCGCGACGGGGTAGAGGAGCTCGTGGAGCGAGATCGGCAGACCCGTGTGATACCTGTTCGAGAAGTCGTTCCTCTCGAGCATGCGCGCCACCGTCACCTGCGATGTGAGGCGGAGCAGATCGTCGAACGCCAGCGGACGCAGCCACGTGGAGTTGTACATGATCTCCAGCCGCTCGAGGTCGAGCACGCGCCCCGCCTGCTCGCGGTAGGTCGTCATGTTCGCTTCGATCTGCTCGCGCGAGATCGGCTTGCGCTGCTCGTTGCGCCCCGTTGGATCTCCGATCAGCGCCGTGAAGTCCCCGATCAAGAGGATCACGCGATGCCCGAGATCCTGAAACTCCCGCATCTTGTGCAGCACCACGGCGTGGCCGAGGTGGAGCTCCGAGCCCGACGGATCGACGCCGAACTTCACCGTGAGCCGGCGCTTACGGGCAATGCGCGCCTCGAGCTCCTCGATGGAGACGATGTCGGCGCAACCGTCGGCAAGGAAAGCCGCCTGCGCGGCCGGCGTCATGGAAATATCGGCAGCCATGGGAGGGAGCGCTGTTCCATGAGCCGCCGACGACTCCCTTCCCGGTATGCTCACTGCAACTCGATCACCGTGACGCCGGTGCCGCCTTCATCGACGTTGCCGTAGCGCATGGCGCGCACCTGTGGGTGGCCCTTCACGAATGCCTGGAGTCCACGCCCGAGCATGCCCGTTCCCTTGCCGTGGATGAGGCGCAGCGTCTTGCCCCCGGCCAGCATCCCTTCGTCGAGCCAGCGCTCCACCAGCGGCTCCGCCTCGGCCACGCGCATGCCGCGCACGTCGAGCTCCAGGCGAGCCTGCGCGGCCAGCGCCGCCGAGCTGCCCCCGCCTCCCGCGCGCCGCGGCTCCCGCTCGGGGCGCGCGGCGCGGCCCTCCAGGCGCACCTCGTCGCGGGAGACCACCGTCTTCATGGTCCCCAGCTGCACCAAGAGCCGATCGCCGTAGTCTTCCGCCACGGTGCCGCTCTGTCCGAGCGAGGACACGTGCACGCGATCCCCGACCCCGATCGCCTCTCCGCCGGCCCCAGATGGCCCGGGCTCCGGCTCGATGCCCAGGTCGCCGTGGATCTGCTCCAGCGCCTTGGCCAGCAGGTTGCGCTGGCCTGCCGTCGCCCGCGGCCGCGGGGCCCCGCGCTCGGCGCGACGCGCCAGCTCTTCGGTGAACTCGCGCACGGCACGGCCCAGGCGCTCGCCCCCCTCCGTGCGCAGCCGCCGCCGCTCCTCGTCGAGGCGCTCGCGGGCCTGCGCCAAGCGATGCGCCTCGCCGGCCAAGACCTGGCGCTCCTCGCGGAGGCGGTCGACCTCGCCCTGGAGGACGGCGCGCTCCTCGGCCAGCGAGGCGACGGCGCGGTCGTACTCGCGCTCGCCTTGGGCCAGCAGCGCCTCGGCGCGGTCCACCAACGGCGCGTCAATCCCCAAGGCGCGCGCCAGCGGAAAGGCGAGCGACTGCCCCGGGCTGCCGACGTCCAGGTGGTATGTCGGCGCGTGCGTGCGAGGATCGAACCGCACGGAGGCGTTGCGGACGTGCGGGGTGGCGTGGGCCCAGATCTTCAGCTCCGTGGCATGCGTGGTGACGATCGCCCGCGTGCGCCGCTCCAGCAACACCTCGAGCATGGCGATCGCGAGCGCCGCCCCGGCCCCCGGCTCCGTGCCGCCGCCGATCTCGTCGACGAGCACCAGGCTGCGCTCGTCGGCGCTGGACAGGATCTCGCGCATTGCCACGATGTGCGCCGAATAGGTCGAGAGGTTCTCCGCGATCGACTGCTCGTCGCCGATGTCGGAGTAGAGCCCGTCGAATGCGCCGACGGTCGTGCCTTCTTCCGCCGGCAGGTGGAGGCCGCAGCACGCCATCGCCAGGAAGAGCCCCACCATCTTCAGGGTCACCGTCTTGCCGCCCATGTTCGGCCCGGAGATCACGATGACTCGCTGTTCCTCATCGAGCCGGACGGACTGCGGCACGGGCGTGCCGCGCAGCAGCGGGTGACGCCCTTCCACGATCGCGATGCGGGCGTTCTCGGCGATGACCGGGGCCACCGCGCGCTGGCGATCGGCCAGACGGGCCATCGCCGAGGCGAGATCGAGCTGGGCCAGCACCTCGAGGTTGGCGCCCACGGCAACGCCGTTCTCGCCGACGCGCGCGGAGAGCTCGCGCAAGATGCGATCGACCTCGCGCTGCTCCTCGATGCGCAGGGCGCGCAGGCGGTTGTTGGCCTCCAACGTCACCAGCGGCTCGATGAAGACCGTGGCACCGCTCGAGCTGGTGTCGTGCACGACGCCGGGGAACTCTCCGGAAAACTCCGCCTTGATCGGCACGACGTAACGGCCTTCGCGCACGGTGACGATGGACTCGCCGATCATCTTTGCGTACTTCTGTTGACGCAGAACGGCCGACGTTCGCTCCCGCACCTCGTCCTGCGCCTGCGCGATGGCGCGACGCAAGCGCGAGAGCGCCGAAGAGGCGCGGTCGAGCACCTCGCCGCGCTCGCCGATCGCCTCGCCGATCTCGCGCAGGAGCTCGGGCAAAGGCCGATGCGGGCGCACCAACGCGTGAAGGGCCGGCGCCTCCGCGTCGTGCACGGCGCGCACCGCGGCGGCCACGGCGGCCAGCGCGGTGTAGACCGCGCGCAGCTCCTCGCCCCCGAGCGCCGCCCGCAACGCCGCGCGCTCGACGACCGGCGCGCAATCGGGGATGCCGCCGAAACCGAACGTGGACTCGGCCAGTACGCCGCGCATCTCCGAGGTAGCCGCTTGCGCCGCGCGGATGGCGGCGACGTCGGTGGTCGGCCTCAGCTCGCGCGCGCGGGCGGCCGCCACGGCGCCACCGCACTCGCCCGCCAGAGCCTCGCGGATGGCGGCGAAGTCGACCGCCGCCAGCGTCCGCTCGTCCGCGAGGGCCGGACCCATCGCCGTCTCCCGCCCCGCGCTCAGGAGCCCGTCAGGCGATCGCGCAGGAGCCGCTCCGCCATCTGCGGATTCGCCTTGCCCTTCGAGGTCTTCATGACCTGGCCGACCAGCGCCTTGAGCGCGTTCTCCTTGCCAGCCTTGAAGTCGGCGACCGACTTGGCGTTCGCGGCGAGCACCTCGTCGACGATCGCGGCGACGGCCGTCGGGTCGCTCAATTGCGCGAGGCCCTCGCGCACCACGATCTCCTTGGGCGAGCCGCCCTCGCTCATCACGTGTTCCAGCAGCTCCTTGGCGGTCTTCGACGTCACGGCCCCGCCGATCGAGAGCTCCGCGAGCTCTCCCAACGCGGCGGGCGTCAAACGGTCCTGCCCCGCGATGGAGATCCCGCGCTCGTTGAGTATGCGCGAGACGTCGCCCAGCAGCCAATTGGCCACCGCTTGCGCGTATGCTGCGATGCCCTCGCCCGAAGCGGCGGCGCCCCCCTCGATCGTCGCCGAGAGAAAGCGGGCCAGATCCGGATCGTCGACGATCTGGCGAATCTGCGCCGGCGAGAGCCGGTAGTCACGCTGCAAGCGATCGTACGCGGCGATCGGCGTGAAGCCGACCGTGGAGCGCAGCTCCTGCACCCACGCCGCGTCTAGCGCCAGCGGCACGAGATCGGGATCGGGGAAGTAGCGGTAGTCGTGGGCCTGCTCCTTGCTGCGCATCGAGTGGGTCACGCCCTCGACCTCGTCCCAGCCGCGCGTCTCCTGCACGATGCGCCCGCCTTCGGCCAGCACGCGCCGCTGACGCTCGATCTCGTACTGAAGCGCACGATAGACCGAGCGGAACGAGTTCATGTTCTTGATCTCGGCCTTGGTGCCGAAGGGCTCCCCCGGCTTGCGGATGGAGACGTTGGCATCGCAGCGCAGCGAACCTTCCTCCATCTTCACGTCGGAGATGTCCAGGTAGAGGAACGTGAGCCGCAGGTACTCGAGGAACGCCACGGCGTCCTCGGGCGTGCGCAGGTCCGGCTCGGCCACCACTTCCATCAGCGGGACGCCGGCGCGGTTGAAGTCGACCAAGGAGCGCGTGCTCCCCGCGATGCGGCCGTCGCGCGAGCCCATGTGGCTGGACTTGCCGGTGTCCTCCTCCAAGTGGATGCGCGTCAGCCGGCACGAGCCTTCGCTCCCGTCGGCCCGCCGGAAGCGCACCACGCCGCCGCTCACCAGAGGCATGTCGAACTGGGAGATCTGGTAATCCTTGGGCATGTCCGGATAGAAGTAATTCTTCCGATCGAACTTCGAGTGCGCGGGAATCGCGGCGTCGAGGGCCAAGCCCGCGCGCACCACGTGCTCGATGGCGACGCGGTTGGGCACCGGAAGCGCGCCGGGAAGCCCGAGGCAGACGGGGCAGAGATGGCGATTCGGCTCGCCGCCGAACTCGTTGCGGCAGCCGCAGAACATCTTCGAGTTCGTCTTCAGCTCGACGTGACACTCGATCCCGATGACCGCCTCGTACGCTTGCTCGACCATCGTCGTCATCGCACGCCCTCCAGCGAGGCCGGGGCCCGGTCGAGCGTGAAGCGCGTCGCCTGCTCGTAGGCATGCGCCGCCGCGAAGAGCCGTGCCTCTTGGTAGAGCGGCGCCACCAGCTGAAGGCCCATCGGCAGCTCGCTCTCCCCGTCGCGGACGAAACCGCAGGGCACCGAGAGGGCCGGCACGCCGGCCAGCGACATCGGGATCGTGTAGAAGTCCATCAGGTACATCGCCACCGGGTCGTCACCTTTGGCGCCGAACTCGAAAGCCGCCGAGCTCGCCGCCGGGCATGCGATGAGGTCGCACTGCGCGAAAGCCTGCTCGAAATCGGCCGCCATGAGGGTGCGCGCCTTCTGAGCGCGCACGTAGTACGCGTCGTAGTACCCGCTGGAGAGCGCGTACGTGCCGATCAGGATGCGCCGCTTCACCTCGGGGCCGAAGCCCGCCGCGCGCGTCTTGGCGTACATCTCCTGCACGTTGGCGCCCTCGACGCGCAGGCCGTAGCGCACGCCGTCGAAGCGCGCCAGGTTGGACGACGCCTCGGCCGGAGCGATCAAGTAGTAGGTGGCCAAGCCGTACTCGGCGTGCGGCAGCGCGACCTCCACCACCTCGGCGCCCAGCGCCGCCAACTTCTCGTAGGCGCGGCGATAGAGGGCGTCGATCTCCTGGCCCAAGCCCTTGGTATCGAACTCGCGCACCAGGCCCACGCGCACCCCGCGGAGGTCGCCGCGCAGCGCCGTCGCCGTCGGCTCGACGGGGCGCGGAAGGCTGGTGGCGTCCATGGGATCATGGCCGGCCATGACGTCGTACATCGCCGCGGCGTCCTCGACGGTGCGCGCGATCGGCCCGATCTGGTCCAAGCTCGAGGCGAAGGCGATGAGACCGTAGCGGGAGACGCGGCCATAGGTCGGCTTCATCCCCACGACGCCGCAGAACGCCGCCGGCTCGCGGATCGAGCCGCCGGTGTCCGACGCCGTCGCCAGCGCCGCCTCACGGGCCGCCACCGCGGCCACGCTGCCGCCCGAGCTTCCGCCGGGTACGCGCCGGAGATCCCACGGATTGCGGGTCACTCCCAGGGCCGAGTTCTCGCACGAGCTGCCCATGGCGAACTCGTCCAAGTTCGCCTTGCCCACGGGAACGCAGCCGGCGTCGAGCAGCCGCTGCACCGCCGTCGCCGTGTACGGCGCCACCCAATGCTCCAGGATCCTCGAGCCGGCCGTGGTGACGGTGCCGCTGAGGCACATGTTGTCCTTCACCGCCAGGGGCACGCCCGCCAACGGCAGGCGGCGCCCCGCCGCCACGGCCTCGTCGACGAGCAGCGCCTGGCGGCGCGCCAGGTCGGCGGTCGCGCTGAGGAAGGCTCCGATGCTGGGCTCGACCCGCTCGACCTGCGCCAGCTGGGCGTCGAGGACCTCGACGGCGCTGGCCTGCCGGCCGTTGACGGCTGCCGCGATTTCCGTCGCGCTGCGCTCGATCATGCCTGCTCCTCCATGATCTGCGGCACGGCGAAGTAGGCCCCTTCGCGCGACGGCGCGCCGGCGAGGGCTTGGCTCCGGTCCAGCGAGGGGCGATACTCGTCCTCGCGAAGCACGTTGGTGAGCGGCACCACCTGCGCGGTGGGCGCCACCCCGCTCACGTCCAGGTTCTGGAGGAGCGCGACGTGCTCCAGCACGTTGTCGAGCTGGCGCTGGTAGAGCGCCGCCTCCTCCGGCGAGAGCTCCAGGCGCGCGAGCCGCGCCACATACGTGACGTCGATGCCGCCGCCGGCCGCGGGCGAGCTATCTGATGACAAAGTCCGGGTACTCCTTCTCTTCCTGGGGCGCGCGGGAAACGTCGGCTCCGGCGGACTCCAGGCGCACTTCCTGGTCCGCCGCGGGCCCCGATTCCTTCCGCCAGAGGGTGCAGAGCACCTCGACGTGGCCGGTTTGCGGGAACATGTCGAACGGCTGCACGATCCCGATCTCGTAGCCCGCGGCGTGGAGCTGCGCCACGTCGCGCGCCAGCGTGGCGGGATTGCACGACAGATACCAGACGTTGGGCACGCGGGCCGCCGCCAGAGCCTCCAGCGCCGCCGCCTCCACCCCCTTTCGCGGGGGGTCCAGGAAGGCGATCGAGGCGGCCCGCAGGGCCTCGCGCGCGCGCGGCTCGCGCAACGCCTCCTCCACGCGTCCGACCGCGAACTCCGTCGCCCGCTCCACGCCATTGAGGGCGGCGTTCGCCCGCGCCTCGTCGATGGCGTGGGCGCTCTCCTCGACGCCGAAGACCGTGCACCCCAAGCGCGCGAAAAAGATCGAGAACGTCCCGGCTCCGCAGTAGAGGTCGACGATACGGCGCGGCTTGGTGAGGCCGGAGGAGATGAACCGGAAGATCTGTCCCACCATCTCGCTGTTGACTTGGAAGAACGAGGCCGCCGAGACGCGGAAGCGGATGCCCTCGATCGCCTCTTCCATCTCCGGTTGCCCCCAGATGGTGCGCTGCCTGCGCCCCATGACCGCGTTCTGGCTGGCCGGCTCGAAGGAGTTCTGCAAGCCGACCACCCCCGGAAGCGCCGCGAGCAACTGGCTCGCGGCGCGGTCGAGATGCTCGGCGGGGCGCTCCGTGGTCAGCGAGACCACCGCGTGTCCCAGCGCCCGCCCGGCGCGGGCGACCACGTGACGCACGCCGCGGAAGATGGCCGCGGCGCCGGCGGAGTGCGCCATCGCCGCAAGGTTGCGCACGTAGCCGTCGAGCTGCGGCAGCACGATGGGACATGCCTCGATGGGTACCACGTCGTGCGAGCGCGGTTGGTAGAATCCCAGGGCGTACCGCTCGCCCGAGCGCTCCTGCACCACGAGCGACATCTTGTTGCGGTACGCCCTGGGGAAGAGCATGCCGATCGTCTCGCTGACCTGCGCCTCGACCCCCGCGATCCGCTTGAAGGCGTTGGTCACCATGTTGCGCTTCCAGTGGAGCTGCGCGGGGTAGGCCAGGTGCTGAACCTGGCATCCGCCGCAGGCCCCGAAGACCGGGCAGAAGGCCTCCGTGCGCTGCGGTGAGCGAACCAGGACGTCCAGCAACTCGCCGACCGCGTAGTTGGCCTTCAGGGAGGAGATGCGCACGCGCACGCGCTCCCCGGGAAGCGCGCCGCTCACGAAGACCACCATGCCGCCGGCGCGGCCCACGCCCTGCCCGTTCGCGAGCAGGTCGGTGAGCGAGAGGATGACCTCCTGGCCGAGCGACGGAGCGGGGTTAGTCGCGCTTCTGTTCGTCAAGCGAGCGGAGAAGCTGGTTGGCTTCGTCGATGAGGGACTGAATGCGGGTACTCGTCGGGTCCTGTTCGCGGCGTCCCCACATGCTCCGCGCAACGATGTAAGCGGCGGCCGCCGAGACGGTGATGACGGCGGCCCAAAAGAGCACGCGTCCGTTCACGCCGGCGCGAGTGGCGTCGGACGGCTCGGGAGCATGCGACGAGTCAGCGGTCATCTCGGTCAGATCGGTCATGGTCACCTCTGACCGGTCATCTTCGGCGAAGGCGCCCGGACGCCTCCGGCGCGGCATCCGCCTAGGCGACCGCCGCCTCCTGCGCCGCCCCGTCCAGCGACTCCAGCTCGCGCTTCTCGGAGGCCGAGATCACCCGCTGGAGGTCCAGCATGATGATCAGACGCTCATCCAGCTTGCCGACGCCGCGAATGTACTCGGTCTCGACGCCGGAGATCATCTCGGGCGCCTCCTCCACCTGCTCCGCCGGGACGCGCAAGACCTCGCTCACCGCGTCGACCACCATGCCCACGCGCTTGGCGCCGATCTCCGTCACCACGATGCGCGTGTTCTTGGTGTGCTCCGCCCGGGCCATGCCGAAGCGCGCGCGCAGGTCGATGATCGGGATCAGCTGCCCGCGCAGGTTGATCACGCCCTCCATGAAGTGCGGGGCGCGCGGCACGTGCGTGATCTGCACCATGCGGTTGATCTCTTGCACCTGCCCGATGTCGACGCCGTACTCCTCGTTGCCCAGCGAGAAGGAGACGACCTGGATCGTCTCGCCGGTGAACTGCTTCGCTGTTTTGTCCTGCATGCTTCCCTCCTCGAATTGCAGCCAGCCGTTAGACGGCCGCGTACTCCGCCCGCGCCACGCGTCCCGAGGTGTACGCCTCGCTGACCATGGAGTGCACATCGATGATCAAGCTGATCGAGCCGTTCCCGAGGATCGTCGCCCCCGAGATGCCGCTGATCCGCCCGATGACGTCCGAGAGCGGCTTGATGACGATCTCCTGCTCGCCTTGGAACGAGTCGACCACGAGCCCCACTTGGCGCCCCTGCACGCTCACGATCACGATCATGACCTTGTCGGGGTCGCGCCGCGTGCCCAGGCCGAAGAACTCGCCGATGCGCAGCAGCGGAACCACCGAGCCGCGCAGCGTGATGACCTCGCTGCCGTGGACCGTGCGCACTTCGGACATCTCCACGCGCTGCGACTCGATGACGGAATCGAGCGGAATGGAGTAGAGCTCCCCTCCGACGCGCACCAGCAGGGCCTGGATGATCGCCAAAGTCAGGGGAAGCTTGATCGTGAACGTGGCGCCGACGCCCTCGCTGGAGTCGATGTCGAAGACGCCCTTGAGGCGCGCGATGTTCTTCTTCACGACGTCCATGCCCACGCCGCGCCCCGAGATGTCGGTGACCTTCTCGGCCGTCGAGAATCCCGGTTGGAAGATCAGCTCCATGATCTCCCGGTCCGTCAGCTTCTCCGACTCCGAGATGAGGCCGGCGCGGATCCCCTTCTCGCGCACCCGCGAGAGGTTGATGCCGCGGCCGTCGTCGCCCACCTCGATGATGATCTGGTTGCCTTCGTGGTAGGCGTTGAGGCGGATCGTGCCGACCTCGGGCTTGCCCGCCGACCGGCGTGCCTCGGCCTCCTCGATGCCGTGATCGACGCAGTTGCGGATCAGGTGCATCAGCGGCTCGCCGATCTCGTCCACGACGGTCTTGTCCAAGTCGGTCTCGGCACCCCGGATCTCCAGGCGCACTTCCTTCTTGCGCGCCTTCGAGAGGTCGCGCACCATGCGCGGAAAGCGCTCGAAGACCTGACCGATCGGCACCATGCGGACCTTCATGATGCCTTCTTGGATCTCATTGGTGGTGCGCGCCAGCAAGCCGGCCGAGTCCGCCAGCTCCTTGGTCAGGGGCTCGATGGCGCTCCGCACGGCGAGATCCTTGAAATCGCTCAACGAGCGCCCGAGCGTGGCCGCGATGTCCGAGATGCGCGTCCTGTTGATCACCAGCTCGCCGACCAGGCTGAGCAGCGAATCCAATCGCTCGATGTCGACGCGGATCGTCTGCGAGAGGTTGCGCCGCTGCTCCTGGCGCGCCTCCGCCCGCACCTCGCGCGCTCGCGGCTCGGGGGCGGCGCTCGGCGCCTCGGCGGCGCCGGACTCCGTGGACGCATCGGCCCCCTCCTCCCGCCCTTCCAGCAGACGGGCTACCTCGGCCTCGAAGGCCGCGATCTCCTCCTCCGTCGCGTCCAAGCGCTCCAGTCCGTGCATGTCGCCGCCGCCCGCCTCGCCGGCGACGATGGCGGCCGTGGCCTCGTACAGGGAACTGAAGGACTCCAACCGCTGGATGTAGCCGTCGACCCCCTCAGGGACGATCGCCTCGCCCGTGAGCGCCCGGATCAGCGCCGTCAGGATGTCGCGCCCCTCGAAGAGCAGATCGATCGACTGCTGCGAGAGCGGCATGCGGTCCTTGCGCAGCAGATCGAAGACGCTCTCCAACCGATGGGCCAGCTCCTGCACTTCGACGAAGCCCAGCATGCCCCCGCTGCCCTTGATCGTGTGCATCGCGCGGAAGAGCTCGTTGACGATCTCCGCGTCGATCTCGTCGCTATCGACGAAGCTCTCCAGGCGCAGCAGCGCCGAGTCGATCGTCTGGAGAAGCTCGTCCGTCTCGTCTTTGAAATACTGGACGAACTCCGCGCGATCGAAGAATTCCTCGCTCACGACGGTCGATCCGTTCCCATCACGGCTCCATGCCGTGGATGATCTCCACGGTCTTCAAGGCGCGAGGAACGAGGCGTGCCGGCCGTGGCCGAAAGCGCCACGACTCATTCGACTCCGAAGACTTGGAGCAGAGGCTGAAGCGACCCCGCCTCGGGGATGAGGACGAACTGCCCCGAGACGGTCGTCCGCGGGTCGATGAAGTCGCTCTCCACCAGGAACACGTCCTGGTCGGGGAGGACCGACATCAGCGTCCGGAAGGCGGCCTGGAGCGTTCCGTACGAGAGCGTCGGCACCGACGGCAAGAGGTTGATGCCCGTCAATTGGATCAGCGCCGTGAGATACGACCCGGCCAGGATGTTGCCCAGTTCCTTGAGCGTCGAATCGATGATGGAGTCGAAGATCTGGATGTTGCCCACGATCCGCTTGATGAACGCGTTGACGAACTCCAGCGCGTTCTCGCGATCGAAGAGCACCAGCATCTGACCGGGCGCCTCACCGCGCACGTACATGTGCAGAGCCGCCACGATGCGGTCGTTGTGCCCCACGCGATTGGAGAGTTCGCGAAACTTCAGAATGTCGATACGCGGCTCGGTGAGCTTGATCGTCGTGTTGAGCAGTTGCGAGAGCGCCGTCGCCGCGTGGCCGGCACCGATGTTGCCGACCTCCTTGAGAGCGTCTTTCTGCAAGTCGCTCAGATTAAGCGAGATGGACATGGGGGGTGCCTCCCTACGACAGCACTTTGTTGATGGTTTCGAGGATCTTCGGCGGCTGGAAAGGCTTGGTGATGAAAGACTTTGCGCCGGCCTGGATCGCTTCGACCACGAGCGCCTGCTGGCCCATCGAGGTGCACATGATGATCTTGGCGTTGGGATCGTGCGAGATGATCTGCCTCACGGCCGTGATGCCGTCCATCTCCGGCATGACCATGTCCATCGTGACGAGATCGGGGCTGAGCGACTTGTACTTGTCGACGGCTTCGGCACCGTTCTGCGCCTCGCCCACGACTTCGAAACCGCTCTTCGAGAGGATGCCCTTGATCATCATGCGCATGACGACCGCATCGTCGCAGATGAGGACCTTCTTCATCATCCCACTCGCTCCCTAACCCCACTCACTTCGCTGCGCGTGGCTCGCGGGGACCCGACAGTATGAAAGGCTCCTGCGCGCTCGCGCCGGATCGAGCTCCGCTTCCGGGAGCTCCGTTCGTGTGACGCCCCTCCGGGGGCGCATTCGTGTGCATCACGAATGCTCATAACGCTCCTTCGTATCGACCCACCCCGCACCAGGCGTGGGTTTCCTCCGTGTTGTATCGGCCCCGAACAGCGAGAAATTAACGCTCTTGCAGGACCTTTACGCGAGGCCGCGCGCGCGCAAATCCACCTGGCGACGGTTGATGAACTCGCTGATGGTGCGGTCCCCGGCAGGCGAGAGGTTGCGGAACCGGACGCCGTGCGAGAACTTAGCCGAGCCCTCGATGCGGTCGACGCGCATCACCTCGCAGACCACCTGAACCGGCGGCGCGCTCCCCAGCGGCACCTGCACCTCGATTTCCAGGCCGTTGCGCAGCTCGCAAGGCAGGGTGAGCGCGAGCCCCCCGCGGGAGATGTCGCGCACGGTCGCCCGATCGAACTGTCCGACCCCCTTGCCGCCCGCGGCCATCCGCCACATGCCCGGCAGCGTGGCGTCCATGCGCAGGGCCGAGCGCTGGTTTGCTTCGCCGCCGCCGACGATCCCGACGCTCTCGGGGATGGCGAAGCGCAGGTGTCCGCGGGCGTCCTCGCCCACGAGCCGGGTGCCGAAGCGGTACTTCCCCTGCGTGGTCGTGAAGACGATGGCCACGGCGGCCCCTTGGCGCATGCGGCCCGCCTCGGGACGCGAGGTCACGATCGAGTCGTCGTCCACGTGCTCGACGCAGACGTCGAACGTCGCGCTGGCCCCGTAGTGGAGCTCCACCCACGTGTTGACCTTGGGGAGCATCCGCCGGATGGCGGGCGAGGGCTTGCGCTTGAATCCCAGGGCCTGAAAGAGCTTCATGACCGTATGCCCCTCCCTCTGGTCACGAGTGAGCCGCCGTCGGTGCCGCGTCTTGGAGCGAGATCTGGCCGGTCGACTCGACGCGCAGGCCGGGAACGATCTCGCTGTACGCCAGCACCACGAGCTGCGGCGCCGCGCGCTCGGTCAAGCGCTTGAGCGCAAGGCGCACCGAAGGCGAGCAGAGCACGATCGGGTGGACCCCTGCGGCCGAGGCCGCCTGGATCTGCTCCGTGAGCGATCCGTAGATGTGGGCCACCGTGCCCGGATCGAGCACGGCATAGGCATCCTCGCCACGCCGTACCGCCTCCGTGAGCAGGGCTTCCAAGCGGGGATCGACCGTGATGACCGAGAGCAGCCCGTCCTCCGCGTACTCGGCGCAGATGTGGCGCGCCAAAGCCGCGCGCACTCTCTCGCCGAGGTAGTCGATGTCCTTCGACTGACGGGCGGCGTCGGCGAGCGCCTCCAGAATGAGCAGCAGGTTCCGAATCGGAATGCGCTCGCGCAGCAGGCTCTGCAGCACGCGCTGCACTTCGCCCACGCTGAGCAGCGCGGGGACCAGCTCCTCCACCACCACGGGGTAGTGCTGCTTGACGTTGTCGAGCAGGGCGCTGGCTTCTTGGCGCCCGAGCAGGTCCGCGGCGTGGGCCTTGATGATCTCCGTCAGATGCGTCGCCACCACGCTGGTCGGATCGATCACCGTGTAGCCGGCCATCTCCGCCTGCCCGCGGTTCGAGTCGACGATCCAGAGCGCGGGGAGGTTGAACGCCGGTTCCACCGTGGAGATGCCCTCCACGGGCTCCACGGCGGTGCCGGGGTTCATCGCCAGCAGGCGCCCCATCATCACCTCGCCGCGCGCCATCTCAAGGCCGTAGAGCTTCACCACGTAGGCGCTCGGCTTGAGTTGGAGGTTGTCGCGCACTCGGATGGGCGGCACGACGATCCCCAGCTCGCGCGCGGCGTGACGCCTGATGGCCGTGATGCGCTCCAAGAGGTCGCCGCCCTGCTCGACGTCGACCAGCGGAATCAGTCCGAAGCCGATCTCCAGCTCCATCGGGTCCAGCGCGAGCAACGGGACCACGCTCTCCGCGGGCTTTGCCGGCACGGAGGCTCCCCCCCCGGCGGTGAGGCTGCCGGCGACGCCCCCGGCGGCGCCGGGGAGAGCCGCGGCGGGATGGCGGCGACGCACCGCGCGATAGCCCACAAAGAAGATGCCGCCGATGAGCAGCATCGGCACCGGGGGCAGCCCGAGGAAAGCCATCACGGTGAGGAGCACCGAGCCGATGAGCAGCGGCTGCGCCCGCTGAGTCACCTGGCCCAGCAGCTCGTCGCCGAAGCTGCCCTGGGAGGCGGCACGGGTGACGATGATGCCCGTGGCCGTGGAGATCAGCAGCGCCGGGATCTGGGTGACGATGCCCTCGCCGACGGTCAGCAGCGTGTAGCGCTGGAGGGCCTGGACGATGTCGAGGTGCTGCTGGAAGATGCCGACGACGAAGCCGCCGAGGATGTTCACGAAGACGATGATGATCGCGGCGATCGCATCGCCGCGGACGAATTTCGACGCGCCGTCCATCGCGCCGTAGAAATCCGCGTGCCGCTGGATGTCCTTCCGGCGCTGGCGGGCCTCGGCCTCGGTGATGAGACCGGCGTTGAGATCCGCGTCGATGGCCAGCTGCTTGCCCGGCATCGCGTCCAAGGTGAACCGGGCGGCTACCTCGGCGACGCGCGTGGCGCCGTTGGTGATGACCACGAACTGAATGACGATCAGAATCGCGAAGATGACCACCCCGACGGCGTAGTTTCCGCCGACCACCAAGCTCCCGAACGCCTCGATGACGCGCCCCGCGAAGCCGTGGAGCAGGATGAGCCGCGTCCCCGTGATGTTCAGCGAGAGCCGGAAGAGCGTGACCACCAAGAGCAGGGTCGGGAAAACGCTGAAGTCCAGCGCGTTCTCCGTGTACATGCTGATCAGCAGGATCAGCAGGGCCGCCCCGATGTTGAACGAGAGGAGCACGTCCAGCAGCGCCGAGGGCACCGGGACGATCATCAGAATGACGAGCATGACAACCGACGCCGCCACCAGGAAGTGGGCGTTGGCGGTGATCGTCCCGAGAACTCCTTGCGGCTTGGCCGGCGCTCGAACTGCCATCTATGCGATCGTCCTGTGCTTGAGCTTGTAGACGAAGGCGATCACTTCCGCCACCGCCGTGTAAAGATTCGGCGGGATCGGCTGGTCCAGCGGGACCTTGTCGTAGAGTTGACGGGCCAGGGGTGGGTTCTCCATGACGGGCACGCCATGCTCGGCCGCGATCTCGCGGATCCGCTTGGCCAGCAGGTCGGCCCCCTTGGCGCTAACCACCGGTGCGTCCATCTTGATCTCGTCCCACATCAGCGCCACGGCGAAGTGCGTCGGGTTGGTCACGACCACCGTCGCCTTCGGAACCGCGGCCATCATCCGTCGACGGGAGCTCTCCCGCATCTTCTGGCGGACCCGCGCTTTGACCATCGGGTCGCCTTCGGACTGACGCGCCTCATCCTTGACCTCTTGCTTGGTCATCATGATGTTGCGCTCGAACTCCCACCTCTGATAAGCATAATCGGCGAAACCGAGCAGGAGCAGCAGTATCCCGAAGCGCCAGCCGATCCCGTAGGCGACTCCCTCGATGAAGCCCAGGGTCTCCCGCGGCGACATGGCCCCCAGCTCGGCGAAGCGGTCGACCTGGCCGTAGAGGCTCGTCCAGACCAGCACCCCCACCGCCACGAGCTTGAGCCCCTGCTTCACTAAATTGACCGCGACCTGCCGCGAGAAGAGCCGCTGGAAGCCCGCCAGGGGGTTGATCCGCGAGATCTGCGGCACGAGGATCTGGGCGCTGAAGAGCAGGCCGATCTGCGCCACGTTGGCCACGATGCCCACCACCACCGCAACCCCGGCCACCATCAGCAAGAGGGGCGCCAAGAGCATGCCGGCCTCCAGAAAGAGGCGCCAGACCGAGGAGACCGTCGGATCCGCCAGGTGCGCCGCGGCCCCCACTTGGAGCCTGAACAGGCTGCCGAACGCGTTGATGGCCCGCGTGAAGTAGAGGTGGAGGACGATCACCAGGCTCAGAAAGACCGCCGCCGAGGAGAGATCCGGGCTACGCGCGACCTGCCCGCGCTGGCGGACCTCGCCGCGCCGTTTTGGTGTCGCTTTCTCGGTCTGGTCGTCGCGCGGCATCGCTACTGCGCCGGCCTCATGGTGCGCAGCGTCGTCTGCACCTGCTGCGGCAGCGCGGAGAAGGCTTGCGGCAACAGGTATCCCAGCAGCGGCAGCGTCACGGCGACCATGATCAGCCCGACGCCGATCTGCAGGGGGAATCCAACCACGAAGACGTTGATCTGCGGGGCCACCCGCGCCATCAGGCCCAGGGCCAGATTGGTCACGAAGAGCGCCGCCGCCACCGGCGCCGCGATCTTGATCGCAAGCAGAAAGCTCTGGGCGAGGAAGACCCCGAGGTCCTGCTGCATGCCGCCCGTGAAGGCGACGTAGGGCAACGGCACCGTCGTGAACGACTCGGCGAGCCCTTGGATCAGCAGCAGATGGCTGTCCGTGGCCAGGTAGATGAGCGAGGCGATGATCAGCTCGAACTGCCCGATCACGGAGACCTGCTGCTGCGACATGGGATCGACCACGTTGACGATCGAGAAGCCGATCTGCAAGTCGATGATCTCGCCGCCGAACTGAACGGCCATGAAGACCAGGAAGGCGACGTAGCCGATCACCAGACCGATCAGCGCTTGAGCGGCGATGGCGTTGGCCAACGCGAAGAGCGAGGGCAGGGGCGCGATCGGATGGATCGTCTTGAAGACCAGGAACGCGATGGTCCCGGCCAGCGCGACCTTGGCCTGGAGCGGGAACTGCGGCCCCCCGAGGACGGGAATCAGCGAGAGCGTCACCGCCGTCCGCACGAAGACCAGCAGAAACGTCTCGAAGCCGGCCGGCGTCAGCCCGAAGAAATTCACCATCAGTGCAGGTACATCCCGACGTTGCTGATGACGTTGCTCATGAAATCCGTCATGATGGCCAGCATAAAGGGGCCGAAGAGCAGAATCGCGATCCCGACCGCCAGGATCTTGGGGATGAAGGCCAGCGTCGGCTCCTGGATCTGCGTGACGGCCTGGAAGACCGAGATGACGAGGCCCACCACCAAGCCGAAGATCAAGGCCGGCCCGGTGACCAAGAGCACGACCCACATCGCCTCGCGGCCCAGCGAGATCGCGTCGAGGTACGTCACCGGTTGAAGCTCACGAACAGCGTGTGCACGACCAGGTTCCAGCCGTCCACCAGCACGAAGACGAGGATCTTGAAGGGCAGCGAGATGATCACCGGCGGCAGCATCATCATGCCCATCGACATCAGGATCGAGGCCACCGCCATGTCGATGACGATGAACGGAACGTAGATCGCGAAGCCGATCTCGAAGGCCGTCTTGAGCTCCGAGATCACGAACGCCGGCACCAGGACGTACGTCGGCACGTCCGCTTGGGTCCGCGGCCGGGGCTCCTTGGAGAGGAAGTAGAACAGATCGAGGTCCTTCTCGCGCGTCTGCTTGAACATGAAGACGCGCAGCGGCTGGGCCGCCCGGTTCAAGGCCACCCGCTGCGAGATCTTCTGCTGCATGTACGGCTGGACCGCCTGCGAGTTGACCTGGTCGATCGTCGGCTTCATCACGAAGAACGTCAGCAGCAGCGCGAGGCCCACCAGGACCTGATTGGGCGGCATCTGCTGGGTGCCCAATGCCGTTCGCACGAACGAGAGCACCACGATGATGCGCGTGAACGACGTCACCAGCACGAGCAGAGTCGGCGCCAGCGAAAGGACCGTCAGGAGCAGCAGGATCTGCAGCGAGAGCGCGACGTCCTGCGGCTTGGTGGCGCGCCCGATGCCGAACTGGATCTGCGGCACGGGAATCGGCGCGGGCGCCTGCTGCGCCGCGGCGAGGGCGCCGCAGAGCACGACGAAGCCTGCGACGAGGCAGGCTACGAGCGCGAGCGACCGGGCTACACGGGCAGTCACCGTCGCAGCACCCTCTGCCACAGGCCCCGCACCGTCCGCGTCTGCTGCTGGGCGATGCGCCGCTGCTCTTCAAGCCACGGCTCCACCGCTTCGGGCGGGATCTCGCTGACCAGCGAGACGCCCCCCTGGCCGCTGCCGAGCAAGTAGTAGCGATCGGTGACCTTGACCACCGAGACCCAGTTCTGATGGGTGAGCTGGGTCGACTCGATCACCCCCACCAGCCTCCGACCCGTGACCACCAGCATGCGCCGCCGAGCGAGTTGCGCGACCACCCAGCTGAGGGCGGCCAAGAGCACGGCGATGACGGCGATCGCGTAAACGTACTGCCCGATCAGACTGGGTGTCATGGCCGCGGGGGTTACGCGCGGTCGCCGGGATTCAGCTCGGAGATCTTCACCGCGAACTTGTCGTCGACCACGACCACCTCCCCACGGGCAATCAGGATGTTGTTGACGTAGAGGTCGATCGGCTCGGCGTTGCTCTTCTCCAGCTCGAAGACGCTGCCGGGCGTGAGCGAGACCACTTCGCGCAGAGGCATCCTTGCCTGTCCGAGCACCGCCGAGATCTGCAGCGGTATGTCGTGCACGAGATCGAGATTGGCGCTGCCGGGTGAGGGCATCAAGGGCGCCGTCGGCGCCATCGGCGCGAACTCGGCGGGCTTGGCGTGCACCGGAGCGCGAGCGCGCTCCCGCACCTCGGGGCTCGCCTGCGCATGGAAGCGCGAGGTGGCTTGTTCGGTTACCCTATTGGCCAAGAGCGCCGGCACGTCGATGGAGAACGAGCCCGAGAGAATCCCTTCGATCTCCAGCGGGACGGCGAAGGAGACGAACGGCGGCGCGGGGAGCGCGCCCGCATCCTCCACGACCCCGGCCTTGGTGCCCTCGGCCGTCAAGCCCACCTCTTCCGCGAGGGTGGCCGCCATCGCCGAGGCGAGCTGACCAGCCGTCTCCGCGACGATCGAGAGCTGCATGGCGGGAATCTCGTCTTGCGGCTCGCCGGTGCCGCCGACCATCAGGTCGACGCAGCGCGCGAGGTCGCCCTTCGAGAAGCGGACCACCAAGGGCGCCGCCAGGGCGGGAACCTCCGCCGTCGCCGCGACGCGATCGGCCTCGAGCCGGATCGATTCCGACGACGCCGAGGCAAGGGGCTCCCCGACGCGCACGGCGCGGTCGAGGAGCGTCCCCAGAGCCTCCGCGCCGGCGCGGCTGATCGCCGTCGCCAAGGCCTTCAACTGCGGATTCGAATCTGCCACGGTCCCCTCTACTCCTCCGTTCCCACGATCGAGGCCACGCGCGCCGCGAGCCTGTCGCGGTTCGCGCCCACGTGGACGCGGAACTTCTCGTGCTCGTTGACTCGGGCCACGAGCGACTCGGTCGTGGGCACGTCGAAGAGCACGACGTCGCCGACGGCAAGCGCCAGCAGCTCCTTGAGCGCCACGTCCGTTCTGCCGAGCTCGACAGTCACGGCCACCTCGGCGCGCTCGACGTTGCGCGCCAACTCGGCCACGTCCGCCTCCGTCATGCCCCGCCCCGTCATCACGCTCCCGGACCACTGGAACTCCGAGAGCTGGGCCGCGATCGACTGGAGCACCAGGTACGGCAGGCAGAAGTTCATGATCCCCGTCATCTCGCCGATCTTCAGCTCGCACGAGACGTACGCGATCATCTGATCGAGCGGGATGATGCGGGGAATGAACTGCGGATTCGAGTCGAGCGCCTCGATGCGCAGCGAGAGGGTGAGAAAGTGGCTCCACGCCTCCCGATAGCTCGAGAGCACCCGCGCCATGAAGCGCTGCATCAGCGTTCGCTCGATGTCGGTGAGGTCGCGCAGCTTCTGCGGCAGCCAGCCCGGCCCGCCGAGGAGCCGGTCGATGATCGAGAACGTGAGGTTGAGGTCGAGCTGGACGATGCCGCTGCCGGGCAACGGGTCCATCGAGAAGATCGAGAGGATCGACGGGACGCCGATCGAGGCGATGAAGTCGCCGTAGCTGATCTGCTCGATGCCGATGATCGTCGCCTCGACGCGCGTCCGCAGATAGACGGAGAGCGCGTTGTTCAGAAGACGCGTGTAGTTGTCGTGCAGCGTCCGCAGCGTGTGGAGCTGGTTGGTGGTGAACTTCTCCAGACGCTTGTTGAAGCGAAAGTCGAAGTTCTTGATGCGCTTGGCCTCGGCTTTCTCCGCCTGGGTCTCCGGAGCGGCCAATTGGTTGACGAGCGCATCGATTTCTTCTTGCGAGAGCATCGACATGGTTACTCTCCCAGACGCCTCTCTTGTTGCGTGGCCTTGTCGCTGAGGATCACGATGTCCACGCGACGATTCAACTGACGATGCTGAGGTGTGTCGTTGGGGACGAGCGGGCGGTACCGGCCGTAGCCGGCCGCCGAGATGCGGGTGGGATCGATGTGGTCTGCCTCCACGAGATAGCGCACCACGTTCGTGGCGCGGGCAGTCGAGAGCTCCCAGTTCGTCGGATAGGCAGCCGTGTGAATCGGCACGTTGTCGGTGTTTCCCTCCACCGAGATGTCGTTCTTGGTCTCGCGCAAATAGACGGCGACCTCGTTCAAGATCTCGCGTACCCGCGGCAAGACCTCGGCCGAACCCGATCGATAGAGCGCCTTGTCCGTCAAGAGGCTCACCACCAGCCCACGCCGCTCGACGCGCAGACGCACCTCGCTCTCGAGATGCCTCTCCTTGAGAAAGGTCGCCAACTGCCGTTCGATTTGCTGCAGAGAGGGCGAGCTCCCGCCTTTCAGGTCGCTTTGCTGCCCCGCAAGCGGCGGATGGTTGACCCACTCGCGACCGGTGAAGCCCGCGTTGACCTCTTTGGCGAAGCGGTTGAACTTGACCGAGCTGATGGTCGAGATCGCGAAGAGGATGATGAACAGCGCCAGCAGGAGCGTGATCATGTCGGCGTACGTCAGCAGCCAGCGCATCATGCCGGCCGCCTCGTGGTGTCCGTCGTTCCCGCCGAACCGCGATCTCCTCCGCGAGCGCGAGAGGGAGGAATCCGACGTCTTCATCTGCTGCGGTATCAATGCCATGATCGCGCGCTACCCCGCCGGTGCCGTGCCCAGCTCGCCGACGCCGCCGCCGGCCTCGACTTCCATCTCGCGCTCTTCGGGGTCGAGGAATGCGTGGAGCTTCTCCTCCAGCAGGCGGGGGTTGTCGCCGGCCTGGATGGCGAGGATGCCCTCGATCATGATCTCGCGCAGCAGCAAGATCTGCTGGGAGCGCTCGCGGATCTTGCCCGCAAACGGCAGCCAGAGCAGATTGGCCAGCGAGATGCCGAAGAACGTGGCGACGAAGGCTTGGGCGGTGGCGATGCCGATGGTGCCCGTGACGTTGGAGGTGTTTCCTCCCAGCGAGCCGAGGCTCTTGAGCATGGCGATCAAGCCGAGCACGGTCCCGATGATGCCCAGCGTGGGAGAGTAGCCGCCCATGGTGGTCCAGACGGACTCGGCCTTCTTGAAGCGCTGCTCCACATAGCCGACCTCGGTCTCCAAGATCTTGCGGATGATGTCGGTGTCGCGGCCGTCGATCACCAACTGGATCCCCCTGCGCATGAACTCGTCTTCGAGATCGTTTGCCTCGTTCTCGAGCGCCAGGAGCCCTTCGCGCCGCGCCTTCTCCGCAAAAGCCACCAGCGTGGCGATCGTTTCGCGCTCCTCGAGGTGCACGGCGCCGAAGACCATCCTCAGCGCCCCGATCGCTTGCACGAGGGCCTTAAACGGAAAAGAGATCATCGTCGCGCCGATGCTGCCGCCGAAGACCAGCAGGAAGGCCTCCCAGCGCGCGAAGATGATCGAGACGTCGACGTGACCGATCGCAGCCGCGAGGACCAACGAGCCCCACGCGACCAAGATGCCGATGATGGTTGCTGCGTCCAAGCCGTAGCCTTCCTTACGATCGCGCGGCGTGCGCGGACGCCGGGCGCCTCACAAGAGCGGTCATCGTCCTTCCGCCGGGGGCGGTTCGGGCCCGTGAATCGCCCGTTTGTAGGCGACCACCCGGCGCTGGACCTCGTCGAGGGTCTCCAGCACGCGCAGCTTGTTGCCGCTCGAAAGGGTGACCACGGTGTCGGGCGTCGCCTCCACGTACTCGATCAGGTCGGCATTGAGGACGATTGACTGTCCGTTGAGACGGTGCAGTGAGATCATCACTGGAAGTATCGGCAGAATCAGCGTCCATCGGTACGAACGACGGCGGTGATTGCAGTCACCTTGCTTGCTTGCTTTTGCCCCCGGATGCCCCTCCGCGGAGGCAGATGCCAGGAGGGCCCCACCGCGCTCGGTGGAGCCCCCTGGCGCGCTCGCGCGCGTGGCGTGAGGCCGGCTCTATCCGCTAGCCGGTGCCGGGCAGCAGGTTCACCACCGTCTGCTGCATTTGATCGGACGTGGCGATCGTGCGGCTGTTGGCGGTGAACGCGTTCTGGGCGACGATCATCTTCGTGAACTGATCGGCTAGCGAGACGTTCGACTGCTCGAGCGCCCCCGAGACGATCGCCCCGGCGCTGCCGGCATTTGCCGCGCCGACGACCGGCAACCCCGAGTTCGCGGTCGCCTCGAACTGGTTGCTGCCGATGCGCTGCAGGCCGCCGTTGTTGGCGAAGGTCGCGACCGCGACCTGAGCCAGCGTCTTGACCTGACCGTTGCTGAACTGCCCCTGGATCGATCCGTCCTGGCTGACGCTGAAGTTGTTCAGAACGCCGGCCTGGTAGCCGTCCTGCGTGAGGGCGGCGGTGGTGTACGGCGAGGCGAGCGCCGTAGCCTTGGTCCAATCGAGGTTGACCGTCGTGGGCGCCGCGGCGTTGTTGGGTGTGGCCCCCACGCCCGGAGTCGTCGGCGGGCTGTTCGGCGGTCCCCAGAGGCTGACCGTGAGCGGCACCGTGTTGCCCACGGTGAGGGGCGCGCTCGCGTTGAGCGTGGCCGAGCTCGCCGCCACCGTGGTCTGCTGCTCGTTGGTGGGCGCGGCGTTCGTGGCCCCGATGAACTGGCCGTTGGCGTCGAAGTACACGTACCCGCCCGGGGTCAGCTCGCCGGCGGCCGGCGAGATGGAGGTGCCGTCCACGGCCGTCACCGTGTAGGCGAAGCGGGTGGCCGGGGTCACCGGGCCCGAGCCCGAGGCGGTGTTGGTGACCGTGGAGGGGAGGGCGCCCGCGATGTAGCTCGACGTGCCGCTCACGTTCGACGTCACCGGGTCGACCGTGCCGAAGGCGCCGCCGGCGGCGTTGATGGACGCCGCCGGGAGCGGAGTCAGCGTGATGGTCAACTGGTGCGCGTTACCGAGCGAGTCGTAGACGGTGGTCGTGAGGATCTTGTCCGCCGTCGTGGGGGCGGTCACCCCGTTGACCACGGTCGAGGCGGCGTTCGTGGTGGCGGCGTTGTTGGTGCCGGTGGCCGTGAGCGCGTACTGGCTGGAGTCGTTGTTGCCGCCCAAGTAGAGGTTGTTCGTCTGCTGGGCCTGCATGGTCAGGCCGAGTGGGATGGTGATGGAGTTCGGGGTGCCCGTCTGGGTGATCTGCCCCTGGGCGTTGGCCATGTAGCCCTGCACCGCCAAACCGGAGCCGGGGTCGATCAGCATCCCCTGGGAGCTGAGCGTGAACGCTCCGTCGCGGGTGTAGACCTGGTTGCCCCCGCCGCTGGTGTTGGCGAGGACGAAGTAGCCGTTGCCGTTGATGGCCAGGTCGGAGTTGACTCCGGTGGTCTGCAGACCACCCTGCGAGAAGTCGGTTTCGATGGTGCCCACCTTGACGCCCAGGCCGACGTCCTGCGGATTGACGCCGCCGTTGGTCTGCGTGGGTGCCGAGGCGTAGCGATAGCTCTGGTAGAGCAGGTCCTGGAACGTCATGTTCTGGGACTTGAAGCCCGTCGTGCCGACGTTCGCGATGTTGTTCGAGATGACGTTCATGTCCGCCTGATAGGCGTTCAGTCCCGTCACCCCGGTGAACAACGAATCGAACATGCGTCGATCGTCCTTTCGAGGAACGCGGGTTCGGTAGGTCCCCCGCGTTGGCGGCTTCCTCTAGGAGGTCCACCGCCGAGTGGAGATGGTACTGATGTGCGGGCCGGTCAGCCGATGATCGCCGCCGAGTCGATGTTGGTGAAGACGTTCTCCTTCATCGATTCGCCGTCGACCGCGGTGATGACCACGCGGTTCTTGATGCTGACGACCATGGCCACGTCGCGCAACATGAAGAGGGACGACTTTGCGCCCTTCTGGGCGGCCTTGTCGGCCATCTGGTTCATCCGGGCCATGTCTTCGGCCGAGATGGTGATCTTGCGCGACTGCAGCCGCTCGAGCGCGTGCGCCGAGAAGCGGAGCGGCTCGCCCGATGATGGGGCGACCTGCTGCTGCTGACGCAGGACGTCTCGAAAGGCGGTCCCTGAGGTCGGAGGGATCTGGACCGGCGTTCGCGCCGGGCCGACCGCACCGCCCGGCTGGACGCCGGCCGCCGCCTCCGCGATCGCTTTGGGATCCATGACTTCTAGCCCACCGTCACGATCTGGCTGGGCGTGAAGAGCGCGGGGTTGCCGTTGCTATCGCTGATGACGTTGCCGTTGGCGTCGGTCATCGTGAAGTACGGCTGCCCGTTCTGGACCTCGATCTTGCCGACGGTTCCGCTGATCAGCGAGCCGTTGTTCTGTCCACCGTTGGAGGTGTCGACGGTGACCGACTTGCCGATGAAGCCGGCCATCTGGGTCACGGAGAACGTCGATTGGAAGCTCTGGAACGCGTTGGCGAGGTTGGTGGTCTCCTGAAGCGACGAGAACTGCGCCAACTGAGCCACCATCTGCGTGTTGTCCATGGGCTGGGTCGGATCTTGGTTCTGCATCTGGGTGGTCAACAGCGTGAGGAAGTCGTTCTCCCCCAGGACGGTGTTGCCGGTCGTCGTCGGGGCGGGTTGGTTGATGAGGGAGCTCAGAGGCGATCCGCTCCCCGTCCCAGTGACGCTTGTCGTTGTCATGTCATGCTCCTACACGAGGTAGTCGAGATAGCCGGCTGGCCGCGCCGTCGCCGGAGGACCGAACGACGGGATGGCTGCCAAGGGATCCTCGTCTTCGAACGAGCCGTCGCCGCCATGGCGCGCGAACGGCGTGTACGACGACTGAGGCTGCCGGTACGCGAATCCGCCCTGCGGATCGGCACCGACGTTGACGGAGAACTGCTGGAGCTGGAGCCCGTGACCGGCAAAGGCGCGCCCAAGTTGAGACGCCCCTTGCTGCAGCGCCGCGCCGGCCGCCGGAGTGGCGGCGGTGAACGAGGCGCTGACCCCGCTCGGGCCAACGACGAGGCGCACGCTCACGTCGCCGAGGTTCTCCGGCACCAGGTGGATGCGCAGCGTCGTGGTTCCGTCCGAGGGACGAACGCTGAGCGCGCGCGCCACCTGATCGATCACCTGGTAGTGGTCGAACGAGAGGGTGGACGCGCTGTGCGGCGCGCCGGCCGTCGTCGCCGCGGCATTCGACGGGGCGGTAGCCGGCTGCGCGCCGGTGACGGCCCCGAGCAGCGCCCCCGTGGGCGTGGTCGGGCCCGATGGAGCTCCGCTCGCTCCGCGCAGCTGCCGCCCGCCTCCGCCGTGCGCGAGCGCGAGGACGGAGATCAGCGACGTGAGCTGCGGGTCGATGCGTACCGGTGCCCCCGTGCCTTGAGCGAGGCCCGGAAGCGTCGGTTGGCGCAGCGCGGATTGGGTCACGGCATACGAAGACGACGAAGCGACGGTTGGCTTCAACGAGCCGTCCGTCTGCGGTTGCGGGGCTGGGAGTCCTCTCCCCAAGGGGTCCAAGGTGCTCGCCAGGTTTCGAAACTGCTGCCCCGTCTCTCCGGTGTCCGCCCCCGCCGCGATCGCGCTTGCGACAGTCGCGATCCGCTGTGCGAGGGCCTGGGCCATCTCGGCCGGAGGTCCGTTGCCCGGTGGACCGGTTGCCGTGGAGTTCATCGCGGGCGCGCTCGCCTGGGCGGGCGTCGCCGGGACGGTGGCTTCGGGGTTCGTGCCGCCGCGGGCCAGTGCCGAGGCGACCGAGTCTTTCAAGCGCGAGACGAAGGCCGGATCGAGCGAGCTTCCCGAAGATTTCGAGAGCGCGGCGAAGGCCTGGGTCAGCGCCTGCGAGACGGTGCCCTCGATCTGTGCCGGCGTGCTCCCCGAGCCGAGGAGGGCGTCGATGCGCGCCGCGATCGAGGAGATGCTCGCGTGCGTCCCCGCGGACGGGGGCGCGCCGAGCGCCGACTGCACGCGATCGAAGAGCATCGCGAGTGCCGGAGGGGGTTGCTGCAGCATGCCGCCGAGCAGACTCTCCAATTCCGAGAGTGCGCTCGATCCGCCGTCGCTGCGTCCGGCGGGCTTCACCGGGCCCGACAAGCCGCGGAAGAACGACGCGAAGTCGACTCCGCCGGTGTCCGTGCCCGCTGGCCCACCGGCGCCGGGAGGCGGCGGGGCGGCTGCGGTTGCAATTGAGGCTATGGAAGGCAAACCCATCTATACACCTCCTTTCCGCCTGAGACTCCCTGCCGCAGCCACGCGGCAGAGGCAGACGATCGCCGACGCGGCGATCGCTTCTCTTTCGTCATCGGCTGCCGACGACGAAATCTAGAGGCTTACCGGAGCGCCGTCCGGGTCTTGGCGGGGGCAACGCCGGTGTTGGAGGCCAAGCGGGTCGCCGTGAGGCGCGCCGCGAGCTTGGCAGGCATGGCCCCGAGGATCTCCCCCACCTGGCCGGCCTCCATCTTGGCGAAGACT
>Ga0307372_10001743_pt1 | contig 37277 bp, 36 predicted proteins | sample OX1MG_FD_202533 | JGI IMG/M metagenome (GOLD analysis project Ga0307372, IMG submission 202533) | Soil microbial communities from Risofladan, Vaasa, Finland - OX-1 | ecosystem: Environmental > Terrestrial > Soil > Coastal area > Acid sulfate soil | place: Finland: Risofladan, Vaasa | collected...
GACAGCGCCTCCTCCAGAAATGCCACCGCGCGCCCGTGAAAGCGACTCTCGCGATCGACCGCATAGAGCAGCAGGTTGGCGTCGAGCAGCATCAGTGGAGCGGGACCGGCTCCAGCTCATCCAGGGCCTCGGCCACGTTGCTCACGTCAAGCCTGATGCCCAGTCGGGCGCTGCGCTGGCGGAAGCGAGTGGGGACAGGGCGGGGATTGAGCCCCGCCCGCGCCAGCTCGTTGAGGGCCGCGCTCACCCCTAGAGACCGGCTACGGCGAAGCTCGGCCAGCGCCGCCGCCACGTCCGGGTCGAGGGTCACCGTGGTTCTCACCCGTCGATTCTCGCATACTGATGCGCCACCCAGAGCATCAACGTGCGCCGCGATCGGATGTGGGCGGCCGGAGCCCAACTGCGGACGGGACAGGTTTGGCCCCGCCAATCCGTCGGCTGCTCAGGGGCAGCGGTGGGGTAGACCAAGGACGATTCCGGTCCGGCCGTGGTCGCTCCGGGCCGGCACCGGCTGGCCACGTGGGACGCTGAGCGGTGATCGAGCCTGGACGAATTTACGGTGCGGAATTGGCAGAAGCGACCCGATTTGGACCGGCTCCAGTCTCTGGTGCCTCGACCTGATCGATCCAGGAGTTGATCAGGGCAAAGGCGGGGTTGACCCAGCCTGGGTCCAGGAGGTCGATGCCCAGGGGCGAGAGGAGCTCCGCCGGGGGACGGGCACCTCCCTGGCCCAGCAGATCGAAGTAGCGGGGCACGAATCCGGATCTATCGTCCAGGTACTCAAGGTAGAGCCGGAGCGACACCAGGTGGGCGAAGGCATAGGAATATGTGTAGAAGCGGGTGTAGATGAAGTGGGGGATGTAGGCCCAGGTGAGGCGCGCCCCCTCGGGGCGCTCGACGGCGTCGCCGAAGTAGCGATCCGCCTCGGCACTCCAGAGCGTGCCAAGGCGCTCGGGATTGAGGCTCTCTCCTCGGCTCTTGGCGGCGTAGGCGCGCTGCTCGTAGCGGGCCATCATGGTCTGGGAAAAGATGGTCAGAAACGCCCGTTCGACCCGATCGGCGGTCAATTTCCGGCGCGCCTCCCGGTCGGGTTCCAGATCCAGCTGGTGATCGAAGAGCAGCAGCTCATTGAAGGTTGAGGCCACCTCGGCCATCCCCAGCCCCGACTCGTACATCAGGGGTCCCTGGCGCCTCTTGGCGAGGGTCATGTGGAGGCCGTGGCCGAGCTCGTGGGCGAGCGTCCCGGCATCCTGGATCAGGTCGGTGTAGTTGAGCAGCACGTAGGCGGGCCGATCCTGGGCCACGCTCTCGCAGAAGGCCCCCCCCTGCTTGCCAGGGCGGGGCTCGGCATCGATGCGCCGCTCGCTGAAGAAGAGAGAGAGGAGCTGCTCCGCCTCCGGGGAGAAGCGCCGCATCGCGGCCAGGACCAGCTCCTGAGCCTCGTCGTATCCGCAGTGCCGGGCCTCGCCCAGGGGGGCGTACTGGTCGGAGAGGCGGAGCCGCCTCAGCCCCATCTCCTTGGCCTTGATCCGGAAGTAGCGCTGGGCGATGCCGTAGTTTCCGCCGACCGCCTCCAGCAGGTTGTCTACGACGGCGTCGGGCAGCTCGTTTGCCAGGTTGGCCTGCTGCATCGGCAGCGGCTCCGGGCTGGCACCCTGGCTGACGAACCCGCGCAGCCGATCCTGCCCCAGGCGATCTCCGACCAGGGTGTCGTATGCCCTGGCCAGCACCGGCGACCAGGGCTCGAGGGCTTCAAACAGGGCGTTCATGGCGCCGGCTCGCACCTCCGAGCGCTGGTCGCGCTGGAAGGCGAGCAGCTCCGAGATGGTGCAGCTGGCGACCGCCTCCCCGGGCGGGGAGAACTCGACCGTGATCGCCGAGGTGGTGGCCGCGAAGAGCTGCTGCCAGGCGGACACGGCGGCGGTCGAGCGCTCGGCCAGGGCGTCTTCGACCTCGGCGCTCAGCCGGTGGGCCGCCTGCTCGGTGAGCCGCTCCAGGAAGTGGCGGTTGGGCGGGAGCGGACCGGTCGCGGCCAGAGCCAGCGCTTCCGGAGCGGGGATCGCCTGCCACTCCAGCTCAAAGAAACGGGTCAGGTTGGCGAACCGAACCGCCGCCTCGTCGGCGCCTGATCGGAGGTCCTGGTTCTCCGCCGAGCTGCTGTCGGCGTAGTAGCGCAGCTCGCAGTAGGCCGCGGTCGCCCGGTGGCGGTCGGTGAGCCGGCTCAGCTCGTCGAGTAGCTGGCTCAGCTGAGCCGGGTCGAGCCCTCCCACCCGTCCCTGCCACCGGCCCCGGAAGCCCTCGGCGTCCATGAGCAGCTGGGCCTGGGCGCTCCCTACCTCGGCTGGGTCGCGATGGATTGGCGAGAGGTCCCAGCGGACCCCGGCCGCCTTGACCCGCTCCGGTCCGGCGCTAGCGGACATGCTTCTCTCCTTGGCTGGCGATCCGACGTTGCCGCGCCCCGCGCTGGACTCCCGGATGATGCCCAGCCCCGCCACCGGTGTCAAGGCGGGGCCGACGTCACTCGCGACGCCGGTGCCCGGTCCCCGGAAGAGCTACCAGGCGTACGCCTCAGGGGCGGGTGCGCCCGGTCCTGGGAAGATCTCATCGAGCCGCTCCAGGTCCCGCTTCTTGAGCTTGATGTTGGTGGCCGCGTCGGCGGACTCCAGCTGCTCCATCGTCCTCGGGCCGATGATCGGGGCCGCCACGCCCTCCTGGTGCAAAAGCCAGGCCAGCGCCACCAGGGCGGGCTGCTCGCCGCGTTCTTTGCAGAACGCCTCATATTCCTTGAGCTGGGGCCGAAGCGTCTCGACTCGCTCCCGCAGCGACGGATCGGAGCGCCGGCCCTGACTCTGCTTCTGCAGGGCTCCGCCGAGGATCCCGGACGCCAGCGGGCTCCAGGGGATCAACCCCAGGCCATAGTCGCGGCAGGCGGGCAGCACCTCCAGCTCGACGTCCCGGGTGAGCAGGTTGTAGAGCGACTGCTCGCTGATGAGGCCCTGGTAATGGCGCTGCCGAGCCTGCTCCTGCGCCTTGGCGATGTGCCAGCCGGCAAAGTTGGAGGAGCCGGCGTAGATCACCTTTCCCTGCTGACGGAGGACCTCGTAGGCCTCCCAAATCTCCTCAAAGGGGGTCTCCCGATCGATGTGGTGCATCTGGTAAAGGTCGAGGTGATCGGTCTGGAGCCGGGCCAGGGAGGCGTCGCAGGCCTGCCGGATGTTGCGGGCCGACAGCCGGCCCTCGTTGGGCCAGTTGCTCTGGCTGGCGTAGAGCTTGGTGGCCAGCACCGCCCTCTGGCGGCGGTCGCCCCCCAAAGCGAACCACCGGCCGATGATCTCCTCGGTGAGCCCGAACTTGATCGCTCGCCCGTAGGAGTTGGAGGTGTCGAAGAAGTTGATGCCCAGCTCCAGAGCCCGATCCATGATCCGGTGGGCGTCCCTCTCCGACGCATGGGTCCCGAAGTTCATCGTCCCCAGGCAGAGTTGGCTGACAACCAAGCCGGAGCGCCCCAGGTGGGTGTACTTCAAGGTGGTTGGACCTCATGGAATCGGCAGCTCAGCTCGAGCTGACTCAGCCCTCCAATTATTGTCATTGCTGGCCTGCGTCGGCCCCTTGCAATCGCACTCCCCGGCGGGCCCTCGGGCATCGCAGCCCACCCTCCCTCTGTGCGGGGGGGCTCCACCGAAACCTCGCCCGAGCCTTTCGTAGCAGGCTGTAGCGTTCCCTCCTACACTGGCGGCACGATGGCCAAAGTGATTGCGCAGCGGGAGCTCCGCAACCAGAACGCTGCGATCATGGCCGCGGTCGCCGCTGGGCAGGCTTTTGTCATCACCCGCAACGGCACCCCGATGGCTGAGCTGCAAGCTATCCGCCACGGGCGCCGGACTTTCGTCCCCCGGGCCGAGATCCGTGAGCTTGCTGCTGGCAGTCCCCATATCGACGATGCGACCTTCCGAGCCGACCAGGAGCGCCTCGTGGACCAGGGCCTCTAGGTGGCCGCGGGCCTCCTCGACACCTCGGTGCTGATCGCCTGGGACGATCCCGCCGTCCTGGCCGCGCTGCCCGAGTAGAGCGCGGTGTCGACCATCAACCATGGCTGAGCTGGCGGCCGGCCCCCATCTGGCCCACGACCCGGCGGAGCGGGCACGGCGCCAGGAGGGTCTGCAGCGGGCGGAGGCTCTGTTCGACCCGATCGACTTCGATATTGCCGCAGCCCGCAGCTTCGGCCAGGTGGTGGCCGCGGTGGCCGCCTCCGGACGATCCCATCGTCGGCCGCGTGGCCGACCTGCTCATCGCCGCGGTGGCCCGTGCCATCGACCTTTCCCTCTACACAAGAAACCCGGACGGCTTCCTGGGTCTCGAGGACATCGTCGCCGTCGTCTCGATCTGAGGGCGGGGCTGGCTGGGGCGCCGGACCACATCGCGGCAGCCCAGGTGGGGAGTCAGGAGGGGTTCCCGAGCGATTCCATCGCCGATCCCGGGGTGACGTCACGGCTTAGGGTTTCGCGAAGGCCGGTGATTCCACCGCCCGCCGTCTCATACTCGATGTCACGGAGCCATACCTCCAGGCGCTCCCGGTATTTCTCGTCGTGCGCTGCCTGGCGGGGCGAGAGCCCATCGAGCGCGGGGATGGGCTCGTCGGGCAGGGCCTCGAGCCAGGCCGCTTGGGCGGCGGGCGGCCGGGGCTGAGGTGGTCCAGGAGGCATCCAGAGCCGTTGCTGCGCTAGCGACCCAACCACGTCAGTCACCTTCTCCGCTGCGACCTCAGCAGGGTGGCCCAGCTCGGCGAGCAGCGCCAGCAGACGGTCAAGGCGGGCCCGCGAGTTCACCTCCACCCTCGCCCCCGTCGCATGGAACTCCAACCAGCCCCGAGCGTAGCGGCCCGGGGTCGGGTCCGAAGGGGGGTGAAGCCCCTGGCCACGCAGCTGGGCCAGCGCCTGCGCGTGCTCCCCCTTTGTCATGGCGCGACCCTGCCAGACCAGCCGCTTGCCCTCTCGGTCGAAGTCCGGATGGGCCAGGAGGGACTGGCGGGCGCTGTCAGGATCGGCCAGACGCAGGTGGGCTTCGATCAACTCCAGGGGGTCGCCGTCGGTGTTGGCGACCTCGGGGACTGACTCTCGGCCCCGCCGGAGCCGGGCCACCAGCCCGGCGAACATGACGGCGCACACCGTGTCCACCAGCCCGGAGAGCGGCGATGGCAGCGGCATCAGACCTGGCACCCAGGCTCCCATCTCAATCTCGCGGGCACTCTCCCCGGCCCACTGGGCGGCCGCGGCGCGCTCGCCTCGTTCATGGTGGGCGACCCTCTCCACGAAGGCGAGCGCGAACTGCGCCAGGGAGCGTCCCTCCGCGGGGGTGGCCGCGTAGAAAGCGCTCCCCGAGCGCCAGATCCCATCGAGCGGGCTGAAGTAGCCGAGCAGGATCGACCACCTGGGCAGGCCTTCGCGCTGCTCCAGGGGTATCTCGCCGTACAGTCTGGCCCCGGTCAGGTAATTGGTCACCAGACATCCGGGATCGCCCGGCTCGTCCAGTTGCCAGAGCCCCCAGGTCGCGTGCCCGTCCCACTCGCGGGCTCTCCGCGCCGACTCGGGCGGGGTCGCAGGATCAGCGGCGAACTCAAGGAGCACGGACCGTTCGTCGTCATCATCCTCGCCGAGCGGAGACGACCAGGCTGCCTCGATCGCCAGGCGCAGGCCCTGCGCCTCCGGGTCGCCCCCGGTCAGGCCTGACCAGTCCACCTCTTCAGGGGCTAGGGCTCCATCCTCGACCCAACCGTCAACGGCGGCCCCAGCGGCGCCGAGCAAGTCTTTCCTCCCCAGGGCGTAGCGGAGCACCTCCTCCCGAAGCCGATACAGCGGTTCTCGGTCACTGAAGCGGCTCCGCAGGCGGCGGGCCGCCTCGCGGCAGCAATCGGCGAAAGACCCCCCCGACTGGCAAGGGCAGGGCGAAGCGGGCTCGGTCTCAAGAGCCGCCAGCCGCTCCAGCCAGGCGCCCCTCAGGAGTCCGGCCTTCTCCTCCTCGGGATTGCGGGCCAGAATCTCGTCCAGCAGGGCCACGGCGGCGACCAGCTGGCCCTCCGCGGCCTCGGCCCTTGCCAGACGGGCCCGAAGCGACGGATGGTCCTCGATCTGGAGGGCGCTCTGGAGGTACTCCTTGGCCAGCTTCGGGTCCGAGCTGACCAGCAGCGCCACGTCGGCGGCCAGGGCCAGCGCGGGCGCGGCGGCCGACTCCCGCAGAACGGCGGCGGCGAGCTCCTGGGAGCGGTCCCCACCGAGATTGATCAACAGGCGCTCGCCCAATTCGAGTCCGGGCGGCGCTCCCGGGAAGAGGCGCCCGAAGGCGGCAGCCGCCGCCTCGGGGGAGGTCTCCGGGTCGCCGAGCATCTCGTACTCCGCCTCAATCGCATCAATGAAGGAACGCAGCTCGCGATGGCGGCGCTCGCGCCGGCGCGTCGCCTGCGCCCGCCGGCGCTGGCGCTCCTGGTTTCGACTCGGGGGACGCTTGGGCACGCGCCTCCGATGTTATGGGGAGCGCGTCCGGCAGTCACAGCGACGGACAGGCGGCTCAGTCCCACGACCGGACTTCCCGCCCCCCAACCCGAGATTTTCTGAGCGGAGCGGCCGACGACCGGTCCCGGACCGCACGGTCCTGCTCCCTGGCGGTGGCCGCGAGACCCTCATCGAAGGTGGCCATCTACGAACCCGCCTGCTCTGCCGCCCGGAGGAAGCAGCAGTCGGGCAGGCGGAGGTTGGTCCGGGGGCGGTCGGCGTGCCTCGATTCGCTCGTCGCAGCCGGTGCGGTAATGGCCTGCATGGGGTCGATCCACCCCCCGGACTTCCCAGTCCAGCCGCGCCGTTCTCGGAGTTGCGTCGGGTCGGGGAGGCTGGCAGGCGGATCGCCGGGAGGGACCGCAAACCAGCAGCCCGTCGCCGAGGCGGGGCCACTCGGACGCCGGCGGCGAGTAAATCACTGCCTAGCTGAGCGGACTTTTCGCCGACGTCGGGTCCATCGGTCCGAAGACGCGTGCCAGGCCGGCGGCGGAGCGCGGCCTCGTCCCCCCGATGGCCTGGCCAGGATGGTCGCCGGAGTGGTGGGTGGAAGGGTCATCGACCGTGAAGCCAGTCCGGAAGCGCCACGCTGTCGGATCGCGGTGGCGATCTTCCCCTCCGCGTCGAGCGCTCTGGCGCAGGCTCCACTAAGTACCCAACGCCGCCCGCGCTGACTCGACCCCCCGACACCAAACCTATGCCGCGTCAACGAGCGCGGCGCCGCCAGCACGGTGGTGCTCTCCGTCCAGCTGGGACTTCCCCGTCGATCACCCGAACGACCGGCGCGAGACTCCAGCGCACCGAGGCGGAGGAAGGGGGCCGAGCCTTGACATGGCCGGTACGAGGCGCGATACTCCGTCCCGCCAAAGCTGAGCCTAGGAGTCCCACTAATGAGATTTGCGCCGGCCCTGCTTGACCCCTTCCGGGGGGCAATCGCCGACGCGGCTGGCTTTACACCGAAGAGGACTCACGCGTGACCGTCCTGCTCCACAGCGTCGGATTCGGACTGGTCGCCGCGGCGATCATTGCCCTGGGTTCGGTAGCGTTCTCCCTTCAGTTCAGCGTCACGACCACTCCCAACTTTGCCCACGGCGACATCTTGACCATCGGCGCCTACGCCGCCCTCGGCGCGCAGACGCTGACGCACAACATCGCCGCCGAAGTCATCGCGGCCGTGGTGGCCGGAGGGCTCGCTGCCTCCATTCTCAACCTGGCCCTGATGGAGCCTTTTCTGAAGTTGCGCGCTCCGCGGATCTCCATCTTCTTGGTCACCGTCGTGTTCGGACTGCTCGCCCAGAACATCATCCTCATCGTCTTCGGCGGTTCTCCCGCAACCTTCCAGCTGCCCACCTCGGGCCTGATCCACGTCGGGCCTTTCCTCTGGACCAACATCGACATCGAGACCATGATCTCGGCGGTAGTCATCCTCGGCTCGCTTCACGTCCTCCTGCGATACACCAAGTTCGGGAAGTCGCTGCGTGCCGTCTCGGATAATCCAGAGCTGGCGCGAGTCACCGGGGTCCCGTACCGACGGGTCGTCCGCATCACCTGGCTGCTCGACGGCATGATGGCGGGGTTCGCCGGGTTCATCCTGGCGGCCTACGTCGGCGGCCTGACCCCGACCCTGGGCTTCAGCTACCTTGTGGTGATCTTCGCCGCCTCGGTGGTGGGCGGGCTCGGCCGTCCCTACGGCACCGCCTTGGGCGCGCTCGTGATCGGGGTTGCGATGCAGGTGGCCTCTGCGTACGTGGCCCCCGACTACAGCGAGTCAGTTGCCTTCGGATTGCTCATCGTGGCGCTCTTGATTCGTCCTCAGGGCATCTTCCGCGCGGAGATCTGGAACTTCGCGGAATGACCTACCTGATCGTCACGGTGGTTACCTTCGCGCTCATCTACGCCGTGGCCGCCACCGCACTCAACGTGCGCTGGGGGTGGGCTGGCGAATTCGACTTCTTCGTCTACGCTCTGGTCGCGGTCGGTGCCTACACCTACGCGGTAATCGTGCTGCCTCCGGCCCCGCGCAACGATACCGGCCTCACCTACATTCTCGGCCTGAACCAGTCCCCACTGGTCGGAGCTGCCGTGGCGGTGGTGGTCTGCGCGGTGATGTCGCTGGTGATCGGGTCCATCGCGCTGCGTTCCCTGCGTCAAGTGTTCTTCGGGATCACCACGTTCGCGGCAGTCCTGATCCTAAGCGCGGTGATCACCCAGCAGACCTCCCTGTTCAACGGGTTCACCGGAGTCTTCGGCGCGGGCCAGCCCTTCAACTCCGTCCTGAAGCTAAGTCCCAGCGCATACAACATCTTTTTCCTCCTCCTCTGCGGGGCCATCGTCGGCGGGGTCTATTTCCTACTGCAGCGCATCTTCTGGAGCCCGTACGGACTGGCCTTGCGCGCCATCCGGGAGGACGAGGTCGCGGCCGCGGCGTTCGGGCACGATCCCTACGTGGCCCGACTAAAGGCCTACGTGCTGGGAGGCGCCCTGGCCGGGCTTTCTGGAACCCTCCTGGTCGCCTACATCGGTGCTTTCAACCCCCAGGCTTGGTCGCCGATCGAGACCGTGCTTCTCTTCGCGGCCATCATCATCGGCGGCACCGGCAACATGAAGGGCGCGGTCTTGGGCAGCCTCATCGTGTTCGGGCTGATCCTGGAGGGGACTCAGTTCCTGCCGCCAATCCCTGCGCTGCCCAATGCCGAGGCGGCCCTTCGGGCGATCGCCGTTGGGCTTGTCATGCTGGCCTTCCTACGGTGGCGACCTCAGGGCGTCCTACCGGAGCAGCACTACCGGGACGTTCCCCGCGTCAGAGACGATCCGCTCGCGCGGCTGGTGCGGTTGGTCGCCCACAGGCGCGGAACCCAATGAGCGCCCTGCTCACGGTCGACGGCCTCCGCAAGCACTTCGGGGGGACCGCCGCGGTCGACGGCGCCACTTTCCAAGTCGAAGCGGGTGCGATCACGGGACTGATCGGCCCCAATGGCGCCGGCAAGAGCACCGTCGTGGACCTGGTCTCGGGACTGCTGCGCCCTGACTCGGGGGTGGTGCACTTTGACGAGAAGAGCATCCAGTCGCTCCCCATGCACATGGTCAGCCGCCTAGGCCTGTTGCGATCGTTCCAGGTCTCGCGCGAATGGCCGCGGTTTACCCTGATGGAAAACATGCTGGCCGCCGCCATTGACCAGTCGCGGGCGGCAATGTGGAGAGCAGTCTTCCGGCCCGGGCCGCTTCGAAAGGCCCAGGAGCGCGACGCGGTGCGGGCGCGCGCTCTGCTGGAGGAGTTCGGGCTCCTGGCCATGCGCGACGACAGGGCCTCCACTTTGAGCGGAGGGCAGAAGCGATTGCTGGAATTCGCGCGCTTGCTCATGCCCGCACCGCGCATGGTTCTGCTCGACGAGCCACTGGCCGGGGTTCACCCGGTGATGATCGATCGGGTGCGCGACGCCGTCCTCCGCATGAAGGCGCGCGGAGTGACTGTACTGATGATCGAGCACAACCTCGCCATGGTCGAGGAGTGCTGCGACAACGTGTATGTCATGGCCTTCGGTCGAATGGTCGCTTCCGGAAGTATGCGCGAACTCCGTGCCAACGAGTTGGTCAAGGAAGCGTACCTGGGAAGCGATGACTGAGCCCGACCGAGTCCGGGGCGAAATGGGGGCTGAGGTGCTGCTCCGTGTGGAGGCTCTGTCGGTTGGCTATGGGGGTCCACCAATCGTAAACGAAGTCAGCCTGCAGGCGGCCGCGGGACAGATCACGGCCCTGGTCGGGCTCAACGGAGCAGGCAAATCCACCCTTCTCAAGGGGATCGCGGGCGTCCTGCGCGCCAGCGGGGGCCAGGTGCTCCTAGAGGGCCGGCGAGTCGAGGATCGGCCGGCCGAAAAACTGATTCGCCTCGGCATGTCGTACGTGCCTCAACTGCGCAATGTATTCGGCACCCTCAGCGTCTATGAGAACCTCGAGATGGGGGGTTACATACGTAAGGGGAGCCTCAAGAGCAAGATCGACGAGATCCTTCTCCTCTTTCCTGACCTGGCCCTGGCGGTGCGCCGTCCGGCTCGAACCCTGAGCGGTGGCCAGAGTCACATGTTGGCGATCGCGCGGGGACTCATGGTCGAGCCCAGGGTGCTGCTGCTAGACGAGCCCATGGCTGGGCTCTCCGCTCTAGCCGAGCGGTCGGTTCGGGAGCGAATCCTAGCCGTGAAGCGCACCGGCGTAGCCGTGGTCATCGTGGAGCAGAACGTGCGCGCCGCGTTGCGCGGGGCTGACTGGGGATACGTACTCGCTACGGGACGAAATGCCGCAGAGGGGCCGGGCGCCGCGCTCCTCGAGACCGACATCATCGGCAACCTGTTTACCGGGGTCACCCAAGGGAGTTGAAATGGGCGGGAGAAATGCACTCGTGGACATCGGATTCTTGGCTGGAGCCCGAGCGACGGGACGGACGCGAAGGAGAGTAGCCGCGCTCGGCGCAGGACTCGCCCTGGCTGCGGTGATAGCGGGTTGCGGAAGCACCGCCCCCGCCTCGGCAACGTCGAACAAGCCGATCGTGATCGGGGTAGAGGGTCCGATGACCGGGATCTACGCTGAGATCGGAGCCGGCCTTTGGAACGGCGCGCGAGCGGCGGCGGCCGAAATCAATGCCGAGGGCGGGATTCTGGGCAACAAGATTCAGCTCGTCCAGATCGACGACGCTGATGATCCGGCTGACGCGGTGCCGGCCTTGGACACCGCCATCGCCACCAACCACATCGTCGCGCTCGATGGGTCGGAGAGCACAGTGCTGCCGGCGATCGAGCCCATCGTGACCGAGAACCAGATCCCGGAGATGTTCCAGGGAGGAAGCACTGCCTTCAATACCAACACCAACAAGTGGGTCTGGCGGCCCAGCCCTTCAGACTCCTCGCTGGGCGTGGCCATGGCCGCGTACGCCCTGTCCAAGCACTACACAAGGGCCGCCATCCTCTTCACCCAGAACGCCTCGGCGGGAACCCTCAGCGTGCAGGTCAAGCAGACCTTCACTCAGAACGGCGGAAAGATCGTCAGCGACCAGTTGATCACCCCGGGGGCGAGCAGCTACGCGTCGGTGGTCGAGGCGGTGGTCGCCTCCCACCCGCAGGTGGTATTTACGCAAACCGATCCCACTTCGGGGGCCACCATCTGGAAGAACTTCCAGCAGATTGACAACCTGGCGATTCCCTTCGTGGGCAGCGACCTGACTGCCGGGGGCGACTTCATCTCGGCCATCGGCGCATCCGTCGCCCATAAGTCCCTGCTCTCAGTTCAGGGGACCACCAGTACGGGGCCGGGCGTGGCCCCGTTCGTGAAGTATTACAAGCAGCTTTTCCATTCCACGCCGATCTCCGGGGCCAACTACTCTTATGACGCCATCCTGGAATTCGCCCTCGCCATCCAGGAGGCTGGTAGCACCAACGGCTCCAAGATCGACGCGGCGATCGCCAAGGTGAGCAATCCGCCGGGAATTGACGTGAGCACGTGGAGCACGGGCCTGAAGGACCTCAAGGCCAAGAAGAAGGTGCACTTCGTGGGCGCGGGCGGACCAGCCGGCTTCAACCAATACCACAACTCGGTAGGAACCTTCGGCGCTTTCCGAGCCAACGCCGACGGAAGTTTGACCTCGGTGGCCAGCCTCAGCGTGAGCACCCTCGCCAAGGCGGCTGCCGGGCAACTGCACCCATGAGGGGCAGCGACGTGACACCGTCGAATCAGCGACCGGCCCCGGGGGGGCCATAACTGGGAGTTCCCGGATACCGTTCGCCGGGTGCCCGGCGGGGATCGTCACCCCGCTGGGCACCGCCCCTCCGGCCGCGCCGGTGAGCGGGCCGGGGGCGGGAGTGGTGGCGTCGCTGGCTGTAACCGCACGGTAGGGCAGGCCAGATTTGCGATTCATTGTGATCGGGGCCGGTGCCGTCGGGGGATTGGTTTCAGCTCGCCTGCATGAGAGTGGGGCTGACGTCACTGTCGTGGCTCGCGGGCCACAGTATCGGACGATCCGAGCGTCTGGTCTTCTGGTGGTCGATCCGGAGCGCGCCCGGCGCATCAAGCTACGGGTGATCAGCTCGCTCGCAGAAGCGCCTCTTCACCCGGATGACGTCCTGCTGATCGCGGTGAAGAGCCAGGACATACCGTCGGTGCTCTTGGAGCTGGTCGCCGCACGCCCGTCTTCCCACCTCAACCTGGTGGTCCTGGGCAATGGTATGGAGGGTGACCGCACGGCACTTCGGCTGTTCCCCAGAGTCCAGAGCACATGCCTGATGTGTCCGGTCAGCCACCTCAGCCCCGGGGTTGTTAAGGTCCGGTGCTCACCGGTGCCGGGTGTCGTGGACATTGGCCGGTACCCGGCGGGGATCGACTCGGTCACCACGGCGGTGAGCTCCGCCCTGAAGAAGGCGGGCTTCGAGTCGCAGACCCGGTCCGACATCGTCAGGTGGAAGTGGGGCAAGCTGCTGATCAACCTTGGGAACGCCGTCGAAGCGATTTGCGGGCCAGAGGCTCGCGACGGGTGGCTGGTCAAAGAGGCGGTATCCGAGGCCCGGGCCTGCTTTGCGGCTACCCACATCGAGTTCGTTGAGCCAAGGAGACTGCGCGCCCGGGAGCGCGCTTACCTGGCCGACATCGGCGAGCTCCGGGAGCGCAGTTCTGGAGGCTCGTCATGGCAGAGCCTCCAGCGTTCGACGGGTTCCATCGAGACCGACTTCCTGAATGGCGAGGTCGTCTTGCTCGGTCGCATGCAGGGGGTTCCGACGCCCGTCAATGAACTCCTCCAGCGCGTCGCCAGGCAGATGGCTCAGCGGAGAGCGCGGCCCGGATCCGTGCCGGAGACCGCCCTTCGGTCAGCGCTCCACCACCCGGCCCTGGTCGACGACCTCTAGGAGGGCCCCTAGTCCCGCCCCGGAGAGGATCGAAGCCACAGAGCTGGACTAGGCGGACACACGGTCGGCGAACCTTGACGCCACCCGACGGGAACTCGTAAACTCAAGCCACTCATGGGATCCCAAGCCGCAAAAATGGGACTCGGGGCTCGTGCTTCCACCGGCCCGACTCAAGTCCTGGCGAACTTTGTCGCCCGAACTCGGTGGAGCGACCTTCCAGCGCCGGTCCAGGCTCGTGTCCGACTCATGGTGATCGACACCATCGCCAGCGCCCTAGGCGGCCATGATGCGGCGGAGAGCGCGATGATCCAGTCCACCGCCGCGCTCGTCCTGGGCGGCGGGACATCGCCCGTGATCGGTGGTGCCGCCCTGTCGCAGGCTGCGGCGACTCTGGCCAACGGCTATCTCATCACTGCCGTCAACCTCTGCGACGTGCACCACGCCACCTTGTGTCACGTCACCCCTGAGGTGGTCCCGCCCGCGCTCGCGGTGGCTGAGGAGCGCGATGTTTCGGGTGCGGAATTCCTCACCGCGGTGGGCCTCGGAATGGAGGTGACCACCCGCATCGCGGTCGGCACCCACTACGAGGAGTTCCGGCGCCGGGGTTGGCACTCCCCGGGCGTGGCCGGGCCCTTCGGCGGCGGTGCGGCGGCAGGGATGCTCCTCGGCCTGGACGCCGAGGCCATCTGCAATACCTTCGGCCTGGCCGGGAGTCAGGCCTCCGGCAGCTTCGCTCAGTTGGGAACGCCGACCATCAAGTTCACCCAGGGGCGGGCGGCGCTAAGCGGTCTCCTGGCCGCCAAACTTGCGGCGGCTGGGATTTCTGCTGCTACCGAGATCCTCACCACTCCCGTCGGGGGGCTGTATTGGACCCATTCCGACGGCGGCGACCCAGAATCGGTGACCTCCGGGCTGGGCAATCGCTGGGAGCTGGAAAAGTGTTCGCTCCGGCCCTGGCCAGTGGCAGCTCACCTTCAGAACACCGTCGCGGCGGTGCTCGATCTGGTCCAGGACGAACCGGAGCCAAGCACCGAGGTGGTCGGCTTGGAGCTCAGCCTGCCCACCCAGGCCCATTCCCTGCATGCCGCGGTCGGTTGGGACGACCGCTTTCAGGCTCGACTATCGGCACGCTTCGTCGCCGCCGTGGTCCTGCACGACCGGCGATGCTGGCTCGATCAGTTCACCGCCGAGCGGGTCAGCGATCCGCGGACCGGAGGCTTCGCCCGCGACCACGTCACCGTGCTTCACCAGCCCAGCCTGCCAGCTTCAGCGGTGGTCCTGCGTGCGAGGTACGCCGACGGCCGGGAGGTGGTCGTGGAGCGTCAAGTGCCCAAGGGCGATCCCGCGGATCCTCTGTCCCCAGCCGACGTGATGGCCAAGTTTCAGAACGCTGCTGCCGGGAGGCTCCCCGATACCACGATCGCCCGGCTCCTGGAGCTCCTACCCGCGCTAGATGAACAACCCCACATCGGCTCCATCATTCGCAGCCTCTCGCCGACCGACGCAGCTTTTGCCTGACCGAAATTAGAAGGAGGACCTCGTCTTGAAGTTCCTGGACCTAACCCAGCCGCTGACCACGAGCACGCCACGATCCTCGGACCACCCGCAGGTGGAGTACCCGGTGCTGCGACATTACTCAACCCACGGCACCCTGACCCGGGAGATCCGCGCATCCCTGCACTCGGGCACGCACGTGGATGCGGCATCTCTCTATGACCCAGCTGGAAAGAACATCGACGACCTCCCGCTGGAGGGCTTCTGCGGCAGCGGGGTGGTGGTTGACGTCTCCGACCTCGGCGACTGGGGGGAGGTCACCGACAAAGTCCTCGACGAGCGCGCATCGGAGGTGGGCGCCGGGGACATAATCGCCATGTGGACCGGCTTCTCCCAGTACTACTCGACCGACGAAGAGCGGTACGTCCTCAAGTCCCCGGGCCTGGACCGCTCGGGGGTCGACTGGTTGGTGAACCGCAAGGTCCGCGCTATGTACTCTGACAATGCGAGCTCGGAGCATATATTCATGCGCGCGCGGCAGTGGCGCCAACTGCGCCCGGACATCTTCGATGGGGTGGAGATCGACCCGTATCGATTCCCCCGCGCCTATGCCCACAAGCAGATGCTGCCGGCCGGGATCATGATGGTGGAGCACCTCTCAACCGCCCTGGGACAGCTGGTCGGCCAACGCGTCAATCTGCTTGCCTTCCCCGCAAAGTACGCCGGCGTCGAAGCGGCCCCGGCTCGGGTGGCCGCGGTGCTTGAGTACCCCTGAGCCTGAATGTCCTCCTTCCGGCGCTAGCAGATGACTGACAGATCGGACGGGGCTATCCAGGCCGCCCCCGCCGGGCCAGCCTGGAGTCGCACCCGGCATCGGCCGGGTGCGACCAGCCCCGGTCCGCAGAACCAATGGCCCGTTCTCGGCGAACAAACTCCCGGCCTAGTTGGGCGCGGCGCGCGCGGGGGTGGGGTCGCGCCCGCCGTCGGAGCTTCGGTCGCCGGTATCGCCCTACCTAGAGGTGAGGAGTCGGAGATGAGAATGCAGCGCAAGGCTAGAGCGTGACGGAGCGGCTGCTGGTGGTCGGCGCACATGCCGCGGACTTCGTGTGGCGCTCCGCCGGCGCGGTGGCCGCTGTGACCCAGGCTGGCGGCCGGGCAATGGCGGTGGCTCTGAGTTACGGCGAGCGGGGCGAATCGGCGGAGTTGTGGAGCCGCGGAGGGACCAACGTCGGGGAGGTGAAAGCAGTCCGGCACTCCGAGGCGGAGCAGGCCGCGCGCATCCTGAACGCCGAATTCACCTGCTTCGACCTGGGGGACTACCCCCTTTGGGTGGATGGCGCCAGCCTGGAACGACTGGCGGAACTGATTCGGGACTTTGCCCCGACCATCCTGATCACCCACACCGAGTCGGACCCCTTCAACCCCGACCACCCGGTTGCCCATCAGGCGGCGATTCGCGCCCAGCAGCTCGCGGTGGGATCGGGCCGAGCCGCTGCCTTTCGGATCGTGCCCCAGCCCCGGGTGGTGCTCTTCGAGCCGCACTACCCGGAAGCGAGCGGGTTCGTGCCGGACGTCTACCTCGACATCTCCGCGGTGGCGCAGCTGAAGCAGGACGCCATGGCGGCGATCGAGTCCCAGGCCTACATGCCCGCCTATCAGGAGATGCGCTCGACCCAGCGTGCCTGGCAGGCCAGGCGGATCGCGGGCCGCACCGGAATCACCTCAGTCGAGGTCTTTCAGCGCTTCACCCCGCAGGTCATTACCCAGCTTTGAACCCAGCCGAGCGGCTCGCGCAGCTAGGCACGGCCACAGTCGGGGAGACGGCTGGGGCCGTAGTTGTGGAGCTGGACCTGATCCAGTCGGTGCCGGGCAGCCGGGCGGCGGGTCCGGCCCGCACTGTGATGTGTGGGCAGGGCGACAACCTCATGGTGCACGTGGCTATGCGGGAGGTGGAGCCGGGAGAAGTCCTGGTCCTGACCATGCCCAACCCAGTCCCAGTGGCACTGTTCGGAGAGCTGCTGGGCATCCAGGCCCAAGGTCGAGGCACGGCGGCGGTCCTGGTCGATGCGGCGATGCGCGATGTCGAGGAGCTCTGCTCACTGGGGCTCCGCGTCTGGGCCCGCTGGGTGCGAGTGTCCGGGGCCAGCAAGACCGCTCGAGGCCACGTCGGTGGCCCCGTTAGGGTCGGCGGGGCGGAGATCCACAACGGCGATCAGGTGGTCCTGGACCGCGATGGGGTAGTCGTGGTCGGCTCCGGTCGCGTCGGTGAGGTGCTCGCCGCGGCCGAGCTTCGCGCAGCCGCCGAGGTCAGGAAGCGCGAGCTCTACCGGTCCGGGGTGCTTTCCATTGACACCCTCGAGAAGGCGGCCGAGACCGCTGAGCCCGATCGTGGGAATGCCTAGAGTCAGCCTGGTCGACCTGGATTCGACCCCCGCGCTTCGGGGTGTCCTCGATCGCCTGGCGAGCCGAGGGCGCCAACCGTCCCCGCTATATCGCACCCTGGCCCACGCCCCGGAGGTGCTCCTGGGCTGGAACCAGCTGGCCGATACCTTGAGGTTCGGCGGCCGGGTGGATGCCGGCGTGCGGGAGTTGGTGATCCTCCGCCTGGCTCAGCTGGGGGATGCTCCCTACGCCTGGGCGTACCACCGCGGCGGCGCTCTGGCCAACGGGGCAAGCGAGGAGCAGGTGATGCAGCTCAGTAACTGGCGCACCAGTGCGGCATTCGACCTCGAGGCCAGAGTCGTACTCGAATACGCCGAGCGCATGGCTCGGAGCGAGGTCACCGCGGAGGTATTCGGCGCCCTGGCCAAGGGCCGCAGCGAAGAGGAGGTGGTGGAGTTGACCGTTCTGGTCAGCTTCTACTGCGGCGTGGTCCGGGCCCTCCAGGCCCTGGACATCGAACTGGATGAGGACCACCGGGGCGAACTGGCTGGGTACGCATGATTTCGCTGCCCCACTCCCCCGCGGCCTCACCGCCGTGCCCCGTGGCCCGGGCGGGCGGCTGAGCGAGGCTGGCTCAGTGACTGCTTCGACGGGGATTCCGCTCTGGACACCGTCCGAGCAGCGCCAAAGTGAAGCGGAGATCACCCGGTACCGGGCGTGGCTCCAGGACCACCGGGGAACTTCCTTCAGCTCGTACGAGGAGCTGCATCGCTGGTCGGTGGAAGACCTGACCGGTTTTTGGGAGAGTCTCTGGTCGTACTTCCAAATTGACGCATCGGCCCAGCCTCAGTCGATCCTCTCCGACGGGGAGATGCCCAGCGTCCGCTGGTTTGAGGGCGCCCGGTTGAATTACGCAGCCAATGCGCTCCGTGGCCCCGATGCGCGCGAAGCGCTCCTCGGGCTGTCCGAGGAAGGTGAGGTCACCAGGCTGACCTACGGGAAACTGCGGAATGAGGTCGCCTCCGTCAGCTGTGGACTGCGCGAGCTCGGGGTCGGCCAAGGCGATCGGGTCGCTGCCTACCTTCCCAATGTGGCCGAGGCGGTCACCTGCCTGCTGGCGTGCGCCGCCGTGGGGGCGATCTTCTGTAACTGCCCACCGGAGTTTGGCGCCACTGGCGCCGGCGCCCGCCTGGCCATGGTTCGACCGAAGGTGCTGATAGCCGCCGACGGATACCGCTACGGGGGTCGGACATTTCACCGTCTGGAGGTGGTCCACGCGATCTGCCGGATGCTTCCCACCCTACGACAGCTGGTGGTGGTCCCGGTGCTCGGCGATTCCCCCGAGCCGCTCGGCCCCACCCCAACCCTGACCTGGGCCGAGCTGCATCGGCCGGGCGCGGAACTCGTGATCGATGACGTGCCGTTCGAGCACCCGCTTTGGGTTTTGTTCTCCTCCGGAACAACCGGCCGGCCCAAGGCCATCGTCCATGGCCACGGCGGCATCGTCCTCGAGCACCTGAAGTCCCTGGTACTGCACCGGGACGTGCACCCGGGGGACCGGGTCATGTGGCTCACCAGCGCGGGCTGGATGATGTGGAATTACATCGTCGGCAGCCTGCTTACGGCGGCTACAGTCGTGCTCTACGACGGCAGCCCCGCGCATGCCGAGCTGAGGCGGCCCTGGGAGGTCGCCAGTGCGCAGAAGGTGAGCCTGCTGGGAGCCGGCGCCGGTTATCTCGACGCCTGCCGTGCAGCCGGGTTGAGGCCCGGCCAGGAGTGGGATCTTGGGAGCCTCAGAACGCTGGGATCAACCGGGTCGGCTCTGTCGGGAGCCGGGTACGACTGGGTCTACGAGAGCGTCAAGGCCGATGTGCTGCTCAGCCCGGCCAGCGGCGGTACCGACATCTGCAGTGCGTTCCTGGGGCCCTGCCCGATCCTGCCCCTGTGGAGAGACGAGATGCAGTGCCGGATGCTGGGCGCCAGCGTCGAGGCGTTCGACCGAGAGGGGCGCCCACTGGTCGGCCATGTGGGGGAGCTGGTCTTGACCCGGCCGATGCCCTCGATGCCGCTGTACTTCTGGGACGACCCCGGTGGGAACCAGCTTCGCGAGAGCTACTTCTCTCGCTTCCAAGGAGTATGGGCTCACGGCGACTGGGTGGTGATCACGTCCCGCGGGTCGGCACGGGTGCTGGGGCGCTCGGACGCGACCCTCAACCGGGGCGGCATTCGCATGGGCACCGAGGACTTCTACGCGGTCCTGGGTCAGCGGTCAGACATTTCGGACAGCCTGGTCGTCGACGTGACCACCGAAAACGGACAGGGCGAGCTCGTCCTATTCGTGGTTCCCGCCCCCGGTACGGTGTGGGACGCGCAGAGCGGGGAGCGGATCCGGCACTTCATCCGCACCGAGCTGTCCCCCCGCCACGTGCCCGACCACGTATTCCCGCTGGGCAGCGTGCCCCGGACGCTCTCCGGGAAGCGGCTCGAAGTTCCCGTCAAGCGCATCCTCAATGGGGCGTCGCTCGCGGCGTCGCTGAGAATGGATAGCGTCGCCAATCCCGAAGCGGTCGAGGAGATCGTCGCGGCGTGGCAGGGTCGGACCGGGAAGGACGACCTGGCGGGCCAGGCCCGTGGCGGGCAGGAGCTTGAGTGAGGACGACCCGGCGATGGCTGGGGGCGAGTTGGTGGTGGCCATCGCCCAGATGCTGGTCGGTCCCGAGAAGGCGGCCAACCTGGAGGTCATCCAGCGGCTGGCCCGCCGCGCTGCCCAAGCCGGTGCCGAGCTAGTCGTGTTTCCGGAAGCGGCGATGATCAGCCCGGACGCCGTCCAGTCCGGGCGGGACCGGGAAGCTGAGCCGCTCGATGGCCCCTTCGTCCGGGCCCTCATCGCATGTGCGCGGGCGAATCAGATCGCGATTGTCGCCGGCATCTTCGAGGTCAGCGGCGGCGACCGGCCCTACAACACCTTGATCGCCCTCGATGCCGGTGGCCGCGCCCTGGGCTCATATCACAAGACCCATCTCTACGATGCGTTCGGCTACCGGGAGTCGGACCGAATCCAGGCTGGCTCGGGCGAACTTCTCGCCTTCGAAGTGAAGGGGATGAGAGTCGGGCTTCTCACCTGCTACGAGGTGCGGCTACCCGAGCTGGCGCTCGAGCACGTCCGGTTAGGGGCCGACGCCCTGATCGTCCCGGCCGCCTGGGTACGCGGGCGTCTGAAGGAGATGCAGTGGGAGTTGCTCCTTCGGGCCAGAGCGGTGGAGGGCGGAGTCTACGTGATCGGCTGCGGGCAGGCCGGGGGTCCGTTCATCGGTGCCAGCATGTGCGCCGACCCCTCTGGGATCGTGAGCTGCTGCGCCGGCGAGGGGGAAGAGGTTCTGCTGGCCACCCTAAGTCGGGCTCGCCTGGAGGCTGTTCGTGCGCGCCTTCCCGAGCTCGCCCAGCGCCGCCAAGCAGTGCCCTCCTAGCCCAGTACGGGGCCCCGGGTGGGCCGGCGAAAGCACCATCGGTCGACGCCAAGATGCCGCTGCGCGGCGGAACCGTCCTTGGTCGGTAGCCGCGTTCCCCGGCTCGCTAAATCGCTCCGGTGATGAATCCGCCTGGAGACGCTCCGGCTCCGCCCTTGACAGGGTCAGGTAAGAATGCGAAACTGAAACATAGACTGAGGGTCCCGATTATGAGATCACCACTTCGGAGGACCACATGGACAACCAACGTTTCGCACCGATGCTCGAGCTTCCGGAATACCCCAGCAAGCCCCGGCACTCGCGCCGGACGATGATCTTCGACCGCGGCTGGCCGTCCGTTTTTATCGAGGGAGTCCTCGAGTCGTTCGCCGGCGCCATCGACATTGCGAAGATCAGCGCCTGGCACCTGCACCAGCCCGAGAGCATCGTGCGGAGCAAGATTGAGATGTACAAGCGCTTTGGGGTGGAGGCGCAATGCGGCGGCCCGGTCCTCGAGCTGGCCCGCCTGCAGGGAAAGGAGGACGAGGTTCTAGGCTACCTGCGGAAGTTGGGATTCGACGGCGTGGAGATCTCCAGCGAATCCCTGCCCACCCAGGTCGACCTTGGCCTGGAGAGGCGTCTCGCGGAGAGGTGCCTCGCCATGGGCTTCACCATTCACGGCGAGGTGGGCAAGAAGTTCCCCGAGGGCGACCAAGTGCGAAAGTCTGCCGGCGTCCTCGATGTGGAGGCCGCGGTGGCCAACTTCCGGCACTACGTGGACATCGGCTGCGAGGGCAGTTACTTCGAGGGTCACCTGTTGCGCGCCATGTGCGGGGACATGGGCGAGAACGAGGCCGCTCGGCAGCCACTAATGGATATGGCTGAAGCAGTCGGCGTCGACAACATCATCTTCGAGATTCCCGGGACCTTCCTTCACTACGCCGGCAAGCGGGCTCTCCAGGGACTGCTCGTCTACCTCTTCGGACCCAACGTCAACATGGGCAACGTGCTCATCGAGGAGGTGGCAGAGGCCGAGGAGATTCGGGACGGAACCTTCCCGACCTTTGGAGCGCCCCACGGCGATCACCCCTGGCTGGCGTCGCTCTGGCGAACCGGTACCGGTACCGCGGAGCCGGAATGGTGGCGCGGAGCCCCGGCCGGGGCGACGACCCCAAGGTAGAACCTAACTCCGTGGTGGCACTCAATCCGACCGGAGCACTGGCCGAGTTCGTGGCGACGCTGGGTTGGGATCAGCTGCCGGGCCGAGTGGCCGAGCGGGTCAAGGAGCTGATCCTGGATGCACTCGCCAGCGCTCTCCTCGGCTACGACGCGCAGGAGGTGCGACCGCTGGCGGCGGTGGCCGACTCCCTGGCGCCGGGCCGGGGGGCCACCGTCATCGGGGGGGGGCGGGCATCCCCGGCGGCGGCGGCCCTCGCCAACGGGTACCTGATCACGGCGGTGACGATTTGCGACATCCACCGGCCCACCTCGTGCCACGTCATGCCCGAGGTGCTCCCCGCAGCTCTGGCGTCGGCCGAGATGGCCGGTTCTTCGGGGCGCGATCTGCTGCTGGCCGTGGCAGCCGGGGCCGAGGTGACCACTCGGATCGGTCTTGCCTTCGGAAACGACGAGTTCCGGAAGCGCGGCTGGCACATGCCGGGGATCGCTGGACCATTTGGAGGGGCGGCGGCCGTAGGCCGGCTCCTAGGCCTGGATGCGCCCCGGATCTCGGATGCGCTCGGAATCGCTGGCAGCCAGGCGACGGGGAGCTACGCTCAACTCCGAACTCCGGCCATCAAGTTCCAGCAGGCGCGCGGGGCCCTGGCCGGGCTGCTGGCCGGGCAATTCGCCAGCGCTGGTCTGCACTCAGCCCAGGACGTGCTGCTGCATCCGGACGGTGGCGTCCTGCGCACCCACAGTGAGGGCGGTCTGCCCGAGTTGGCCATGGACGGCCTCGGCGAGCGCTGGGAACTGGAGCAGATCTCGCTCCGGCCCTGGCCGGTTGCGGTGCACCTCCAGCCACTGGTCACTTCTCTCCTGGAGTACAGCTCGACTACCGCCGTCCCTCTCCGTGACATCGCGGAGGTCCGGGTGGAACTCTCCGAGGCCGCCTACGGCATGCACGGTCGAACCGGGTACGGCGATCGATTCCGCGCCCGACTTTCGGCCCCGTATGTGACGGGGGTGGTGCTCCAGGACGGTGAGTGCGGACTCCCCCAGTTCCATCCCGAGCGGCTGCACGACCCGGCCTTGGTAACCTTCGTCGAGGATCGGGTGAAGATCGTGGTGAATCCTGACCTCCTGGGCAGCAGCGTCGGGGTGAGGATCACCAACTTTGCCGGGGGAGCCCGTTCGGACCGGCGCGATACCGCCAAGGGGGACCCTGAGACCCCGCTCTCGCGGGCGGACGTGGAGGGCAAGTTCCGCCGAGCCGCCATCGGAAGGCTGGGGGGCGACGCCACCGAGCGAGCCGTCGACCTGGTGGCTCACCTCGAGGATGTCGGCAATGCCGGTGACCTGTTCCAATGCCTTCGCGCCGGCTAGCCGTGACTGCCAGGGCCGAATCCGACCAGGGCCAGGCGCCGGGGCTCCCATGGCTCCGCCCTACCCAGCTCCCTGGCGGAGCCGGGCCGAGCCGAGCCAAGCCTCCGCGGGCTGGGCGCTGAGGTGGTGGAGCTGGGTGCCAGCGGAGCGGAACAGGGCGGCCCGGACCCTTCGAGCAGGGCGGCTGCTGGCGCGCCGGGAGCACCCTCCAGCCGGGCAAGTTCACTCCGGGTCACTTACCAGAGTTTCGGCCAGCTCACCGGCATGGAGGCCTACCAGGACCTCCTGCGCGCCGAGGTCGCCGCCGCCGCCGGCCCTGGAGCAGAAGTCGAGGTGCGCTGCCTGGATCAGGCGCTCCTGGGCGGCAAGGGTTTCTCGGCTTCGGAGGCACTCGAGCTGCCGGCTCTCCTGGGCAGCCTGGCGGGCGCCATTTCGGCGGGGGCCGAGGCGGTCGCCATAGCCAATGGATTCGATCCCGGCCTGTGGCCGGCACGAGAGCTGTTCGAGGTGCCGGTGCTGGGACTCTTCGAGACCGTGGCCTTCCACGGCCTGCGGATGGGCGCCCGCCTGGGAGTGCTGTGTTCGGGGAGAAGCGGACCCGCGCGCATTCAGGAGATGGTCGCGCGGTACGGAATCAATTCCAGGGTCGCGCTGCCTCGCACCCTTGGGATCGCGGTCCCCGAGGTAGTCTCCGCGTTCGAGAACGACCAAACCTTCATGGGGATCGGGGAGCAGCTGGAGATAGAGATCGCGCGGCTAGCCGCGGACGGTGCCGAGCTGGTGCTGATCGCCTCCGGCGCGCTGGGGTCGCTGCTCCAGTTTCGAGGAATCGATCAGGCGGCCGGGCTTCCGATCCTGCCCAACGTCCCGATCCTGGTCCAGGAACTTCTGGCGGCGGCCGCGATCTCCCGCCTCGGGGTGCCCCCAATAAGCCGGGTTGGTCGTTTCGCCGCGCCCCCGGAGGCGGTGCGCGAAAGTCTGCGGCCACCCTCGGAATAGGCCGGATCAGGGTCAGCAACGCGGCCCAGGGGCGCCTTCGGTTGGCCAGGGCGGAGTGCTTGGGGTTGAGCTCGGCATGGCCATCGGCACCGGTTCGGCGGCGGCCAAACCCTTGCCCGTGCCGCCCAGGTAGACACGGCAGCCCACATTTGGGATCATCGGGCCGATGAGGTCGCAGCTCCAGATCCTTCTGGCCTTCGAATCCGCGCCGCCGCATCTCACCGCTGCCGACATCGTGACCCGGACCGGCCTGCCCCGAAGCACCGTCTTCCGGAGTCTCAGAACCCTGGTCGAGAGCGCTCTGCTCATCCAGTCTGCTGACGGTGGTACCAGCCGCTACATGCTGGGGCCGCGGATCCTGCAACTGGGCCTGACGGCGCGGGCCCACTTGAGCAGCGACGATCTGATCGCCGGACCCTCGCTCGACCTGGCCCGGGAGACCAGCGAGACCGTCACGTTCAGCATCGTCGACGTTCCCTGGCGGGTCTGCACCTACATGGTCGAGGCGTCAAGCGACCTGCGCCATGTGGCCCATGTGGGCGCGCGCTACCCGCTGCACTTGGGTGCGGCCAGTAAGGTGTTGCTCGCCAACCTGGCACCGCCGGTGATCGGAGCCGTCCTGAGGGGCACGGACCTCACCAAGGCCCAGCTGGCGGTCCTGCGAGGCCAGCTGGATACCATCCGCACCGACGGCTATTCGATCAGCAAGGGCGAGCGCGTTCCCGACATCGCGGCGGTTGCGGCTCCCGTGTTCTTGTCGGGCCACCTGTTGGGTAGCATCGCGGTCAGCGGCCCGGACGAGAGACTCTCGCGGATGATCGGCCCATATCGCGATGCGGTGGTACGGGTGGCGCACCACATAGCTGACCGGCTGGCCTGACCGGGAACCGCGGTGCTCGGCTCAGGGACCTGCCCCCGGCGCCGGTGGGGATCTGGTGGGGCCCCTCTGGCGGAGCTAATTCGGGGGACGACAGGTCGCCTGCGGGAGAACGCGCGCCGGGATGCGGGCCGGCAACCGGGAAGGACGACGATAGTGCTAATCGCCATTGCGAGTCGGTAAGCAGGCACCCGCCCGGCCGAGGCCGGCCGGGTCCCCGAGCCAAGGCCGATGGCCCCGATCAGGGGACTTCCTCCTCGCACCATCCCCGGCGCGGCGGCGGGGCAGGAGCAGGCGACGTCATCAGTGGGCCCGGGTTCTGGCCCCGTGCCGGTCCAGGCTCTCCAGGGCCCGGTCCAGTGGCAGGGCATGCAGGACATGCCCGTCGCGACCATAGGTGGTCTCAGCCTGAAACAGAGCATTACCGACTGCCTCCTCCACCGCCTCTATCGCGGCCGTGAAGATCGGATCGAAGACACTCGGCTCATGCCAGTAGGCCCCGTCCAGAAGAGCAGGTACCGACAGGGTGTTGCCGGGCGCCGCTCTCGGGACTCGGGTTGCCGTGGAGAAGGCGAGCACCAGCTCGCCCGAACCATTGGCTCCGATCGAACCGCATCGAGCCAGACCAAGACCGCCCCGACTCGCCAGGCGGCGCAACTGGTGGGGCAGCATCGGGGCGTCGGTGGCGAGGATCACGATGCAGGATCCGCTGGTGTGAGCGCTGGGCATGAGATCGGTGATCTCCTGTCCCAAGGGAACCCCGGCCAGACGGAGGTCAGCGCGCGCGCCGAAATTGGTGGAAACCAAGGCGCCCACCGTATAGCCGCCAGACTGCGGCGGCAGAAGGCGCGATGCCGTTCCAATCCCGCCCTTGAAGTCGAAGCACTGGAGCCCGGTGGCGGCGCCCACGCTCCCCTCCTGGACCGTGCCTCCCGCCCGAGCTGCGTCCAGAGCCTGGTGTACGTGGGCCGCCTGGATTGGGAACGACCGGGAGTCGTTGAGGTAGGAGTCGTCACACTCGGTGACGACCGGCATGATCACGTCCTCGACGCCCTGCACCGGGTCCTGGTCGGCGATCCACCGGGCGGCGCCGTCATAGACCGCCCCAATCGCGAGACTCGAGGTCAGCAGCACCGGGCTGTGCAGAAGACCCCATTCGTTGATCTGGTTGATTCCAATCAGCTCGCCGTAGCCGTTGACAATCGCGGTGGCCGCGTACACACGGTCCCGCCATGGTTGGCCCTGGTGCGGCCACACCACCGTAATCCCGGTGCGCACCGACTGGCGGGCGGCGGTCCCGTCATGGGAAACGGTCATGTGGCCGACAGAGGTCCCGGCCACGTCGGTGATGCTATTGCCGGGGCCAGGAGTCAATCGACCAATTTCGATCCCGAAGTCGCGCAGCCGCCCACGCGTCATGAGGTCGAGGCCACACCCATCCCGACTGGCGCGGCCATCTCAGTCAACCCGGGGACCATATCGGCACGCGTTGCATGGCCGCCAAATACTCACCCCCCACGCGCCGGAGGCGCTCATGAGCGCCGGACATCCAACTGACGTCTCTGGGCAGGAAGCGCTTGGGAACTTTGGCGACGATGGTGTAGTTGGGGTCGACCACATTGGCGATCCGGGACCGCGCTGCCTGGGAGACCAGCTGGTAGGCGTCCATCACAGTGAGGTCCAAGTCCCCCGCCACCCAGCGCACCATCTGCGCGTGGGAGACCCGAAACGCGTCCTCCAGCGGCCGGCACGACCCAGCGACCATGATGGCCTCGTCACTCTCCAAGCGAGGCCATTCGCAGTAGGTCTCTTTGATTACCTCCACGACGAGAACAGTGTTCATAGCTCCCTCTACGGCCGCGCCACACGTCTCACCCTCACCCATCGTGTAGTGGCCATCGCCGAGCGAGAAGAGCGCGCCCGGGACATTGACCCCCAGGTAGACGGTGGTTCCGGCACGGACCTCCGGGGAGTCCATGTTGCCCCCGAAGGCGTCGGGGACGAGAACGTTGCGGGCCTCGAACGCCGCCGGTGCGACTCCGATGGTGCCGTGGAAGGGCTGCAGGGGAAAGCGCATCTGAAACGCGGAGTCGATCGCTTGGAACACGACCTCCCGCTCCGGTTCGAGGACTCGATAGAACCAGGTTCGCTCGGGGAGCGGGTCCTGGAGCGAGGCGGTGATTCGGGTGGCGGTCAGCGATCCGAAGAGCGAGACGGACGTGCTCACCGCCCAGTCACGGGCCGGGGACACGTCCACCAAGTGGATCGCCAGGGTATCGCCCGGCTCGGCGCCTTCCACAAAAAAGGGCCCCGTCTGGGGATTTATGAACGGGAACTCGATCGAGGTGGCGGGGAGGTCACTGACCCCTCGAATCTTGCCTGCGAAGCAGTCCTCGGTGTACAGCTCCAGCACCTCCCCGGGCCGGACGGCGTGGACGGGATCTACTCCCCCGAAGGTCCAGGCGTACTGGTCCGGGGTGGGGTGGAAGGTGCGCACCACCAGGTCGGGGTGGTCGGGGATCGCCCGGGCGTCCATCGCCACCCTCGCTACTCGGAACTGGGCAGGGGCCGGTTGGTGTCGTAGGGCTCGGGCAGGTCGGCTTGGATCCAGTACCTTCCCGGACGCCGAGCCACGAATCCGTAGTAGTACACCAAACCCACTCCGAAGAGCACCGCGACGGTGATCAGGTCAGACACCTTCTGCTGGGTGAGCGCCAGCACCACGCCCACCAGGGCGATCACCGGTGGCAATGGCCAGAGAGGCATCTTGGAGGGGCGCGGGAGGTTGCGCTGCTGGATGCGGCTGACCAGGGCAGCGACCGCGATCAGGCCATAGAGGATGATCAGCAGCACCGCCGTGAAGGTGACCACTGTGATCAGACTGGACTGGAAGCAGAGGATGGTCGCCAGAACTCCCACGACCAGGGTGGCCACCCAGGGCGCGCCGCGGCGTGAGTCGACCTTGGCGATCCAGGAGCTTATCGGCTGGGGCCAGGCGACATCGCGGCCGCTGGCCCAGACGATCCTCGCGAACTGGAGCGTGATGGCGACCGAGGCATTGAAGATCGCCAGCAGCCCCCCGACTGTGATGATCGTCTTGAAATTGGATCCGAAGGCGGTGCCGGCCACGTAGGTGAGGGGAGTTCCCGAGTGCAGGAAGGCCGACACCGAGGGGGCCGCGAAGACGATCGCCACGAAGGGAACTAGTTCGAACACGATGCCGACCAGGGCCGCGGTGACCACCGCCCGGCCAACCTCCTTGGCCGACCCCAGAACCTCCTCGGCAAAGTTGATCCCGCTGTCGTATCCGTTCACCGAAAAGAGCGAGGTGGCGACGGCGGCGATGATCGCGCTGGCGGCGATCGGCCCGATCAGCCCGTGACTACCAAGCGCGGTGGGGTGGGTCAGGATCGAGAGCGGCTGGTGGAGATGGGTAAAGCCGGCCAGGGCAATGGCGCTGACCACCAGCAGTTCGATGGCGAGGAAGAGGGCGGTGAGCCACGAGTTGAACCGGATCTGGAGCAGGCAGACTCCGGTAACCACGATCATCCCCACCCCGGCGATGACGTTCTCGGGGATGGAGGGGGCCAGGGAGTGGACGTAGGTGCCGATGCCGATCGCGACGCTGGCCGGCAGGAAAACCGCCTGGCCCATGTAGTCGATCATCGCCACGAATCCGGCCGGGCGACCCAGCACCCGGGTCACGATCGAGAAAAGTCCCCCGGCGACAGGGAACATCGAGCCCAACTCGCCCATGCAGAAGGCCACATTGATGGCGATGAAACAGCCAATCACGAAGGCTATCGGGGAGCCCATCCCGGCCACCGCGACCACGGCCGTCGCGATCACCAGCAGGGAGGCCGTGGGGGTGATATCGGAGAGGATCAAGGAGATGTGTCCCAGCGGGGAGACGCTCCGATGCAACTCCTGCTCGTAGCCGAGCGCCTTCAGCGAGTCCTGTCCACTGGACATTGAAACCCATCCCCCCTTACCGGCCGGCGGCCCGGACCAGCTGTGTTCGGCTGATAAGGAGGCGAACCCCCGAATCGCGGCCCCTCTCGACTCCGGCTGCGACCGCGCCTCGCAGTTGATCTGGATTATTCAGGGTGGTCGAGCCGAGTGTCAAGGGGCGGGCGCAGTCATGGCCCAACTGGGTCAGGGGGACGCCGCGGCACCGCTACTCTCACCCAGCTGTAGCATCCCGTCGGTTGGGACTCGCGGCGCGGGCGGGCTGATTCCGCGGCCCGGTTGGTGACCTGAAGACCTCCCGATCGGGCCTTCGCTCCTCCGGCGACCGGCAACCGGCAACCGGCGGTCAGAGAGAGATCTCTGGCCCCAGCAACGCCTCGGGGTGGCGGTGCTGGTACAGGAGTCTTTCCCGGTCGGTGACCACCTCCCCCAGCGACCCCCGTCGCAGGCTGAAATTGCTGGACCGTCGCAGGATGATTCGGTCGTGGGTGGTAGCCGCGGCCACATCGTTGGCGTGCAACGGTCGGAAGTCACCCATGGGTTCGGTGACGACCGCCCGCTCCTGGCTCACTGCCAAAGCCAGCACCGCCGCGTCAGCGTGCCCCCGCAGCCCGGCCCCAGCCACTGAGAGGACGTCATGCCCGCGACGCTGCAGCTGCTGGGCAATCTCCGGGGACAGCTGCTCATCGAGGAGCAGCCTCATCGGGCGAGGAGCTGTTGCTGGCGCTGGTGGGCCCCGGCGGCTTCCTCCATCAGGGTCCGGTTATCGGCAATGACAACCTCTATCTTGGCCCGGCGGGAAGCATGGAAATGCACCGGAGCCTCGACCAGCCGGGGGGCAGGCCAAGGCTCTCCGCGGTTTTTGGAAGGTCGTTGGACTGCGCCGGGAAGACCTCGACCAGCTCCCCGACATCGGGACCCCGGGGCCGGCTCAGATGAGCTGGCGGCGCCGCCCCAGCGCGCCTGCCAGGAGGAGCAGTAGGCTCCCCAGGACCAGGGCGGCCGCGCCCAGGGGCAGGGCGAACCCACCGGAGCTGGCCCCGGTGGTGGGTATGGGAACGGTGGCGCTCACCGTCACCGCGGCGGTGCCTGAGGCATCCGGGCCGGTGGGGTCAAAGGTGGCGGTGACCGCGTCGTTCCCCGATCTCGCCCGGTAGGTGCAAGATCCGGTGGAGCTGCTCCCCCCCGGGGTCAGGGTGGCGGTGCAGAGGATCCCCGAGGAATCGCTGAAGACTACGCTCCCGGTGGGCACCGGCCCCACGGCGGCCGTCACCGAGGCGTGCAGGGTCGCGCTTTCACCCACCGACGGCGAGCTCGGCGTCTCAGTCACGGTGGTGGTGGTGCTCGGACTCTCCAACAGAACCTGCCCCGCCGCCCCGGTCGGATCGGGCTTGGTGCCGGTGGAGCTGCCGGACGCTGTGCCGTTGATTTCCACGTAACTCTCGCCGCCGGCGGCGGTGGTGGACCCCGCTCCCGCGTAGCTGTGGTAGATGGCTACGATCTCTCCGCCGCCTCCTGCCCCACCGCCTCCACAGCACTCGCCGGCACCGCCGTTGCCGCCGGTCGCGGTCACCGCTCCGGCGTTGTCGATGGAGTAGGCCTCAAGCAGAATCCCCCCTCCGCTGCCGCCGCCGGAGGCTCCTTGTCCGGCCTCAGCGCCAGAGCCGCCGTTGGCGCTGAGGACGCTGCCGCTGCTGAGCGTGATGCTCCCGGTGAGCGAGGCGATCTCGATCCCTCCGCCACCACCGCCACCCTCGGTCGGGGCGGTGGAGGCCGAACTACCACCACCCCCGCTACCGCCCTGGAGCTGGGTCAGTAGATCCCCGTAGGTGGCGCCTCCCGCCCCTCCGGTGCCCGAAGAATCCACCCCGCCAGCCGCGCCGGCACCGCCGAACCCACCGCCGCCGGCGCCGTCGGTGGTGGTGGAGGAGGCTCCACCACCGCCCGGGCCCGAGCCGGCGTGGACGCCGCCGCTACCGCCGTTGCCGCCCCCTGGACCACCCGGGGGACCGCCCGCCGTGTTGCCGAAGTCGGTCGCGCTGACCCCACTTCCGGAGATGGTGCCGCCGAGGGTGAAGGAGGTCAGGGCAACCAGCTCCAGCGGCAGGGCGCCGGTCACCGAAACGGTCGCTCCGCTGGGAATATCGACCGTGCCGAAGGTGAAGGTGGCGACGCCGCTGTCGTCGAGCCCGGTGAAGCTGGTCCCGGGCCCGGTCAGAGTCAGGCTGGTGGTGTTGATCTGATAGGTGTCGCCCGAGACGGCGGTCCAGTTGCCCAGAGAGGGATCCGCCAGCACCGGCCCAGCCGAGAGCGCCAGGAGCGTGGCAAGGGAGAGAGCCGCCCCCAGCCCCAGGGTCAGCCGCCGCTGCGAGCCGGCTACCAGCATCCTCATCCCCTCATCTCCCGGTCGGTGGCGCCAGGGCCAAATGGGCGCAGCCCAGCCCCATTTCAATTCAGGGCCAAGTCTAACAGCGCCCAGCTGGCGTGGGTCCGCCCCCTCCCCGCCTCTCCTTCGAGATTGCCACAGCTCCCCCGCCCCCTTCTCTCAGAGGGTCATGCGGCTGCCCGTCCCGCACCTCTCTCAAATGAACTTGTCTCAAATGAGCTTGCCGGGGCTGGAGCTCCCGGGAACGGCTGATCCGCCGGCCTTGCCCCCGGCCGGTGCCGTTCTAGGGGGTTGGCACAGGTTCGCGTGCGACGGTGCCGTCCGGCAGGACCGCGGCGGTACGGGATGAGAAGGCGGCCTTCTCTTTCATCAACCGGGGCCCGACCGGATGAGCGAAGTCCTTCCGGCAATTTCAGATCGGGCGTCCGGTCAGGCAGCGGCGGTAGGTCAGACTGCCAGCGCAGCGCCCGGCGATTGCTTGCGATCGCATCCTGGAGTGTCCCCGGAACAGAGTCATCCGCCTCGAGTTCGGACCGCTGCCTAACCCCCTGTAGAGATCTTCAAGTGGCTGTCCGGTATCGAGCCGATCGCTACCCCAGGGCCGAAACCTGGTGGGCGCTAATCCCGCCCAGTCGGGGAGCCGGGCACCGGTCTCGGCGGGGCGCCCCCCGGCTCTCGCCCCAGGGCCTGGCCGCAGCGCCCGGAAGAGGGCGCCGGCGGCGAGGCCCATCCCCGCGGCGGGTAGGTAGCCAAGGCTGAGGTGGGGGGTCCGCCAAAGGGTAGGCGCCCAGAGCAGTCAGCAGGGGGCCCGGATGGCGAGCGGAAGCAGCGCCCGGTTGGCCAGGCTCTCCACCTCGCCCAGCTGGGCCGCGAGCTGGCCCTGAGCCACGGGCAGCGGCACTGCCGACTTCCGGGCCCCGGGGTCGGGCCCCGCTGCAAAAATCCGCCGGCCCTGTCCTCGGGGGTCTCCGGGAGCGATCGTCTTGGGCCAGGCTGCCCCGCCTCAGTCGGACCAGCTGGCTCGTCCCCCGAGCCGAGTTCTCGGGGGTGAGAGCCATTTCAGCCCGGCCCCCTCTTCTGGGAGACCCTGTGGTGGGTGGCCCCGGGGCCACCCACCACAAGCGCGAAGTTGGGGCGGCCCGAATCACCTGGGGCAGCTAGATCGGCGGACTGGGTGCGGCCCTCTAGGAAAGGACCCTGGATCGAGGCCTGAGATCCGGATTTGTCGCGTCCTGCTCAAAATAAGCTCAACACAACACTTTGCCAACTTGGTCGTGTTAACCCATGCCAGCGGCCAGACAATCAGACTCGCGACGTCTACCAGAGTGCTGCATAAATGGTAGACTCCCTCTCATGCACAAGACCGCACTGCGCCTGGACGAGGAGCTGCTGGCGGAGGCCCGGGCCGTGCTGGGGACCAAGTCCGCCACCGATACCATCCATCAGGCCCTGGCCGAGGTCGTGGCCAGTCAGGGTCGGGCCCGGCTCTTTCAGCGCCTGCGCACCCTGGACGGCCTGGACCTCGCCGACGAGACGGTCATGCGCCAGGCGTGGCGCTAGGCAAGGCCCGCTACCTCGCCGCCAAGTCGGCTCTGGCCCGGGTCCACCTCGATCCGGTGGCCAGGCGGGTGGGGCCGCTATTCCTGGCCGGCGAGGTGGCCACCTGCGGAGTTGTTGACCTGGAGCTGCTCTTCAGCGCCCGGAGCGGCGCCGACTACCTGGCCATCCTCAGTGACCGCCGCAGCCTGCCCCGGGCGGAGGTGGACGAGGCTCAGATAGAGCGGGCGGTCGAGGTTCAGACCGCTCTGGCCCGCCAGGGCCAGCATCGCGGTGTCAGCATTCCCGATCTCCTGATCGCCGCCGCCGCCGAGTCCGCGGGCCTGACCGTGCTCCACTACGACCAGGACTTCGACCTGGTGGCCGAGGTCACCGGGCAGCCCTGTGAATGGGTGGTGGCAAGGGGGAGCGTGCCCTAGCCGGGCTCGACCCTGGCCAGATTCGCCAGGGCCGCTGCCTCAGCGTCTACCAGATCGTGACCTGCCGCGGTTGCGGGTGGCCGCGCAGCCGCTGGTCCTTGGTCACCAGCTGTAAACCGTGCTCGAGAGCGCTCGCGTAGATCAGCCGGTCGGCGGGATCGCCGGGGAAGGACGCCGGCAGCGCCACGGCGGTGGCGGCCACGGCCGGGGAGATGACCAGGGTCCGGACCAGTTCAGCGAGTTGGGCCAGCCAGGCTCGCACGGGCAGGCTCAGCAGGATGCGCTGGTGCTCAGCCAGCCAGGCCAGCTCGAACCAAGAGATCGAAGCCACCGCCAGCTCGTCAGCCGCCTCGATCGCCGCCAGGGCCGGGGGACTGAGCCGGTCGGGCTCGGCAGACCACCACTGCAGGGCGTGGGAGTCGAGCAGCAGGGTGGTCAGGGGAGATCCCAGGGCGCGCCGGTAGAGAAGAGGCCCTCATCGTCAGCCAGGCTCCGAGAGACGCCGGCCAGCCGGCCCCGGACGGCTCGGGCCCCCCGCGCCCCGATCAGGCGGGCCACGGTGCGGCCATGCTTGGTGATCTCGATCTCATCCCCGCCCGCGACCTGGTCCAGCAGTGAAAGGGCCTTGGCCTTGAACTCGGTAGCAGTCATTTGTCTGGTCATATGGTCAGTATAGCAGTCAGATCCGTGGAGCCGGGGCCGGGCCGGCACCTTAGTCCTAGTCTTCCGAGGCGGCCCTCCGGGCGAAGCCGCTCCCGTAGAGCCCCGGATATAGGTAGGTGGGGAGGCCCCAACCACCTGGCCATTTGAGTTCGACGGACCGGGATCGGCGCTCTATCAACGGGTGTCGGGGCAAGGCTTGGGATCCGAATTTGTTGCGTCTTGCCAAAACAACTGCAACACAACACTTTCCCTCACCCCAATTGCTGAACCGCCGGCGGCGGGGATCAGCTGCGATGCAGTCGCAGTCCCGGCCGCTGGGCGGCTGAGCCAGGCGTCAGGCTGGGCTCGCCACCGGAAGTCGCTCCGACTCGGCCGCCTCCAGCAGCCGCCGGTCGTAGGCGATCACGGCCTCGAGATCCTCCGCGAGCGTCAGCGCCGTCGCCAGCTGGATCGCTTCCAGGGTGCGAAGAGAGGTTCTGCCGACACGGCTGGCCCACTCCACCACGGTGGGGCTGACGGGCACCAGGTCGAGGCCGGCCAGCAATCTCCAAGCCGCGGGTTCGACCTGAGCGTCAACGCGACGGCAGGTCCGAACCACCTCGGCCACCGAGACCTGACTGCTCAGCTTGGGTTGCTCGGCGCAGGCGGAGAGCCAGCTCCAGAGCGCCTCACTCTCGGGTTCCGAGAAGAGCAGCTTGACCAAAGCTGAGGAGTCCAGATAGATCAGGGCCGGCGCTCGGCCCGCGACTCCTGCAGAGCCTGAGACGCGGTCAGCTCGCCTTCGGCCAGGGACCGCCGCGGTGGCAGCGAGAAGGGCTGGCTGGCGGGAAGTAGGCCGCCGAGCGCCAGGAGACGATCTCGGGCGGTTTGCGCCGGCGAGGGTGAAACCAGCAGCGCCACCAGCTGGCCCCGCTCGGTTACCTCGATCCTGCCACCCCGCTTCACCTCATCTAGGTAGCGGCTGGCGTGCTGGCGCAGCTCCCTGACTCCTATCCTGGTCACCGGGCCATTGTAGCACCCATTGTGCTATCGCGGTAGCCTGGCCTTCCGTCTAAGCGGGGCGCCGCCGTTCACGCATTGCCGACGCCCGGATCCAGCTGAACAGTCGCCTTCAGGCTTCGCCCCCGAGCGCCTGAGCCAGGAACTCCTCCCAGGTGCGGTGTCCGACGGCCTGCTTCGGGGCCAGGTTGGCGCCCGCCCGGACCGCGCGGGCCGCCTTGCCGGGGACTCCCATTGGCACGATCAAGCGGTGCCGGTGGCTGGCCCGCAGGTAGCTCCGCAGCAGCTCCGCCATTGCGTACACCCGGGGTCCGGCCATCTCCGGGACCAGGCCCGCCGGCGGGCCGAGCGCCAGTTCCACCAGTCGGGCCGCCACCTCTTCGCTGTCGATCGGCTGGAAACGGACCCGGGCCGGGACCGGCAGCACCGGCAGCCGGGTCATCTTCCTCGCCACCAGGAGCAAGGACTGATAGAACTGGGAGGGGCGCACGGTCGTCCAGGGCAGCCCGGACTCCGCCACCACCCGCTCCGCCGCCAGTTTGGCCCGAAAGTATCCGAATATCGCCCGGTCGATGGCACTGGTGACCGGAACCCGGTCGACTCCCACGACCGAGACGTACACGAGGTGCGGCCTCCCCGCTCGCGCGGCCGCTCGCACCAGGCTCTGGGCCTGCTCCTGATCATGCCTGGCGCTGCCGGCGCAGTTGACGATGATCTCGACACCGTTCACCGCCGCCGAAATGCCCACGTCCTTGCTTAGATCACCGGTGGCGTACTCGATCCCGACCGTGGCGGGGCGGGCGCTCCGGCTGAGCACCCGCACTTCCTGGCCGGCGTCCTGCAGCCGCCGGACAACCGAACTTCCGAGGGTCCCGGTTCCGCCGGTGACCAGAATCGGTGATCTCATGGCACCTCCACGCTCGGCGGTTGCCGCCGCCACCAAGGCTGGCCTCCGCCCCCAACTTCGATTCCGAGTGGGCGGGCGGCCTCGTCACACTCGGGGGATCTCCCGGGTCTACTCCTTAGACCCCGACCGACGGAGGCATGTGACCGATGGACGAGCAGGAGTGGCTGGCGGATCGCTTCGAGGAGCACCGCGGACATCTGCGGGCGGTGGCCTACCGAATGCTGGGCTCGCTCTCCGAGGCCGACGACGCTGTTCAGGACAGCTGGCTCCGCCTCAGCCGATCGGGGGCGAGCGAGGTGGAGAACCTCAGGGCCTGGCTCACCACCGTCGTGGCGCGGGTATGCCTGAACCGGCTGCGCTCGCGCAACCGTCGGCGCGAGGACCTCTTCGGCGTGCACGTCCCCGACCCCGTGGTCAGTTCGGTCGGGGAGCTCCAACCGGAGCAGGCGGCGCTCCTGGCCGACTCGGTCGGCCTCGCCCTGCTCATCGTGCTCGATACCCTGGCTCCGGCCGAGCGACTGGCGTTCGTACTCCATGACATGTTCCAGTTGCCCTTCGAGGAGATCGCGCCGGTGGTCGGGAGAACAGCGGCGGCCGCGCGCCAACTCGCCAGTCGGGCCCGGCGCAGGATCAAAGGCGCGGAGATACCGGCCCCTGACGCCGACCTGGAGCGCCAACGCCAGGTGGTCGACGCCTTCTTGCAAGCGGCCCGGAGGGGCAACTTCGACGCCCTGGTCGCCGTGCTTGACCCCGAGGTGGTGCTGCGAGTTGATCCCGGGGCCCGGCACCCCTCCCAGGCCCTGGAGATCCGCGGCGCCGAAGCGATCGCCCGGCAGGCTTTGCAGGGCCTGAGTTCGGTCATTTCGGTCGCCCAGATCCGACCAGCTCTGGTGAACGGCGCCGCCGGGGTGGTGGTCATCGGGGCCGGGAGGCCGCTGGCCGTGCTCGGCTTCACGGTGACTGATGGCAAGATCGCCAGGATCGACGCGATCGCCGACCGCGAGCGGGTCGCCAGGATCGCCGCGGCTGTCCTGGCCGAGGAGTAGCCAACTGCTACTGTCCCAGTTGGCGGCGCTCCCGCCAGCCCGGAGGATCACCAGATCGGCCCCTCGGCCCAGCCCCCAGATATAGGGAGTTGCGGCGGGTCTGAGGGGGAGGGGGAAAGGAGTTGGGGCTCAGTCGCCGTCCGTCGGTCGTAACAGCCCA
>Ga0307372_10001744_pt1 | contig 37275 bp, 23 predicted proteins | sample OX1MG_FD_202533 | JGI IMG/M metagenome (GOLD analysis project Ga0307372, IMG submission 202533) | Soil microbial communities from Risofladan, Vaasa, Finland - OX-1 | ecosystem: Environmental > Terrestrial > Soil > Coastal area > Acid sulfate soil | place: Finland: Risofladan, Vaasa | collected...
TAGAGATGCGCGCCCAGCCCAAGTTGGGCCGCCCAGCCGGCCAGGCTTGCGCGGGAAACGAGGCGCGCTTTCTTTTTAGAAAGCGCGCCTTCGTCGTCCGCCGGATAGCTCTCGCAGAGTTGGTGCGCGACCACCGCCGCCAAGATGCTGTCTCCGAGGAACTCCAACCTCTCGTTGTTGAAGGACGAATTTGTTTCCGCGGAGAAAGACTTGTGCGAGAGCGCCTCCCTGAGCAGGTCCGGCCTGCGGAACCGGTAGCCCAGGGAGCTTTCCAGAGGCTCGGCAGCGGGCACCGTCAGCACCACCCGAACCCCGGAGCGCTATTTCTTCGCGTGAGCCTTGATGTAGTCGATGGCTTGGCCGACGGTCTGGATCTTCTCGGCCTGCTCATCGGGAATCTCGGTGTCGAATTCCTCTTCAAGAGCCATCACGAGCTCCACTGTGTCGAGAGAATCCGCGCCCAGGTCGTTGACGAAATGGGCCTGCGGGGTCACCTCGGACGCGTCGACGCCCAGCTGCTCGACGATGATCTGCTTGACGCGGTCTTCAATGCTTGTGCTAGTTTCAGCCATGTTGCCTCCCTTGGTTTCGCGCTTCTCTCACGCGCGACGAGACGAACCTACATGTAGCCGCCGCCGTTGACATTGAGAACGTGGCCCGTGATGTAGGATGCTTCATCCGACGCCAGGAACAAAATCGAGTTGGCGATATCGATGGGCTCGCCCAGGCGTCCCACGAAAATCTTCTTGACCAGCATCTCCTTGTCAGCCTCGGGGATGGCGTCGGTGAGGCGGGTGCGGATGAACCCCGGGGCCACGGCGTTGACCAGGATGTTCCGGGAGGCGAACTCGCGCGCGCAGGACTTGGTCAGAGAGATGAGGCCGCCCTTGGAGGCCGAGTAGTTGGCTTGGCCCGCGTTGCCTTCTTCCCCGACGACGGAGGCGACGTTGATGATGCGGCCGTAGCGAGCTTTGAGCATGGGCCGCACCGCGGCCTTGGTGAAATTAAACGCGCCCCTTAAATTAATGCCTAGAACCAAGTCCCAGTCCGCCTCGGACATTCTCAGGATGAGGTTGTCTTTCGTGATTCCGGCGTTGTTGATGAGGATGTCGAGCTTGCCGTATTTTTCCACGGCCGCCTTGACCACCGCTTCGCAGTCGGCGAACTTGGAGACGTCGGCCTTCAAGCCCAAAGTCTGCTCCGGCGCCGCGGCCGCCTTGGCCGCCGATTCCTTGACCAGCGCCTCGTCGACGTCGACCAGGACCACCTTGGCGCCTTCCCGGCAGAAGAGTTCGGTCGTCGCGAAGCCGATGCCGCGGGCCGCTCCGGTGATGACGGCGACTTTGTTTTCCAGCCTCAGCCGCCCCGTCTTTTGAGGTTCCATGGTCGCCTGTTCTGCCATATCCAATCCTTCTTAATTAAGATAATGTGCGGCGGGAAATCTCAGTTCTGCTCTTCTCCCTGCTGCCCCTGGGATTTCTCTTTTTTCTGCTTGGGCGCGATGGCGATGCGCCCCTTGTAGAATCCGCAGTACGGGCAAACCACGTGGGAGCGCCGCAGTTTCCGGCAGTCCGGATTGGCGCAGGGCGTCAACGCCGGGCGCTCGAGCTTCCAATTCTGGCTTCGGCGGCTGTCCCGCCGGGAACGAGTGTGCTTTCTTTTTGGGTTTGGCATAGCTAGACCGATTCTAATTTACTTGCGCTAGGCGAGTCAAGGAAACCGCTGGTTTCGCGGACGAAATAAGCCGGCTTGCCCTTGATGTCGAAATATATCCGGATGAGAATCTCCGCCAAAAGGCCCATCAGGATGAGTTGGAAGCCGACGATGGCGAAGAAGATGGAAACCATGAACAGGGGCTGGTCCTTGACGAATATCCCCAGAGCCAGTTTTTTGTAGAGCGTCACGGCGGCAAGGACGGCGCCGGTCAATCCCAGCAGCACGCCGCCGCCGCCGAAAAGATAGATGGGCTTGGCCAGGTAGGCGTCCATGAACTTGACGGTGAGCAAATCGAGCACGACCTTGAAGGTGCGCGAGATGCCGTACTTGGAGGAGCCGCGGGCCCGCGGCCGGTGGTGAACCTCCACTTCCGCGATGCGCGCGCCCAGAAACCCCGCGAAGGCCGGGATGAAGCGGTGCATCTCGCCGTAGAGCGGCAGGCCCTTCAAGTAGCGGGAACGGTAAATCTTGAGCGTGCAGCCGTAGTCGTGCAGCGGCACGCCGGTGCTCCAGGAGATGATGCCGTTGGCGATCTGCGAGGGCACCCGGCGCGAGAGCCACGGGTCCTTGCGGTTTTTTCGCCAGCCGCTGACCACGTCGTAGCCTTCCTCGATTTTGGCCAGCATGGATGGAATGTCGTGCGGATCGTTTTGCCCGTCCGCGTCCAGGCAGACGATGAGCTCGCCCCGGGCCCGGTCGATGCCGGCGGAAAGCGCCGCGGTCTGCCCGGCGTTGCGGCCCAGGCGCACCGCCTTGAATCCCGGATGGCGGCGGCAAATGTCCTCGATGATGGTGTAGGAGCCGTCCTTGGATCCGTCATCGATGAGGATGACTTCCCAGGACCGCGCGATTGCGGCGAGAATCGCGGAGAGTTCCTCCGCGAAAGGAAAGAGGCTTTCCTCCTCGTTATAGACCGGAACGACGACGCTTAAACCCAGCCGGCCGGGTTCAGGCATGAACGGCCGCGGCAGATTTCATGTTCTTGACCACGGCCTCGCCGAATTCCGAGGTCTTGAGCTTGGTGGCGCCCGTCATCTGGCGCTCCAAATCGTAGGTCACGGTCTTGTTCAGGATGGTCGTCTCCAGCGCGCGAACGATGAGGTCCGCCGCCTCCTGCCAGCCCAAATGCTCGAACATCATGACGCCGGAGAGGACCAAGGACGTGGGGTTGATGACGTCCTTGTCGGCGTACTTGGGCGCCGTGCCGTGGGTCGCCTCGAAGAGCGCCACGCCCTTGCCGATGTTGGCGCCCGGCGCGATGCCCAAGCCGCCCACCTGGGCCGCGGCCGCGTCCGAGAGATAATCGCCGTTTAAGTTGGGCGTGGCCAGCACGCTGTACTCCGAAGGCCTGATGAGCAGCTGCTGGAAGGTCTGATCGGCGATGCGGTCGTTGACGAGGACTTTGCCCGCGGGCATCTTGCCGCTGAACTTTTCCCAGAGCTCCTGCTCGGTCACGATCTGATCGCGGAACTCTTCCTTGGCCACCTCGTAGCCCCAATCGCGGAAGGCTCCTTCCGTGAATTTCTGGATGTTCCCCTTGTGCACGAGCGTCACCGAGGGGCGCTTGTGATCGACGGCGTATTGGATGGCCATGCGCACGAGCCTCTTGGTGCCGTCGATGGAAATCGGCTTGATGCCGATGCCGGAGTCGGGCTTTATCTTCTTGCCCATCTCCTTGGTCAAAAAGTCGTAGACCTTTTTCTGCTCCGGCGTGCCGTACTCGAACTCGATGCCGGCGTAGACGTCCTCGGTATTCTCGCGGAAGATGACCACGTCGAGCTTCTGCGGCTCCTTGACGGGCGAGGGCACGCCCTTGAAATAGCGCACCGGCCGCACGCAGGCATAGAGATCCAGCGACTGCCGCAGGCCCACGTTGCAGGAGCGAAAGCGCGGAGTGACCCATTCCGAGCCGCACTTGGCGCATTTCTCGGGGCGCTTACCGCCGTCGCCGTTTTGCTCGGCCGCGCACACCAGGCAGACGAACTTAAAGCCCCCTGAGGGCGTCGTGAGCGGCCCCTTGATGGCCACGCGGAAGTCCCGGATGGCCTCGATGGTCTCCGCGGGAAGGACCGTATCCTTATCGTAGTTCTTGAGCGCGGAGAGGCCCGCGTAAATCTCCATCCACGAGACGGCGCGCTTGCCCTCGTAGGCCTTTTCCACCGCGGCGTCTAAAATGCGCCGCGTGGCGCGCCAGATGTCCGGGCCGGTGCCGTCGCCGGGGAAATAGGGAATGATGGGCCGGTCGGGAACGCTGAGTTTCCCGTCCTTAAGCCCGATCTTCTCTCCCGTCGTTGGAACCTTGATCTTCTTATAAGAGCCCATGACTTTCTCCCTCGCGCGCTTCTTTCACGCCAGGCCCATTATAGCACTTCGCTCCCATTCCCTCGGCTACGCCTTCTAATGGTTCCCGGCGTGCCCGACCTTGACCTCGTCCAGGATTTTCTGGACAAGCTTGTCGGAGGTCACCCCTTCGGATTCATAGTTATAATCGATGATCAGCCGGTGGCGCAGAATCAGCGGCGTAACCGCCTGCACGTCCTCGGGATAAACGGCCGTCTCCCCCCGCATCAAGGCGTGGATGCGGGCCGCTATTTCGATGCCGATGGCGGCGCGCGGAGAGATGACGTGGCCTTGCTTGATCTCCTGGCGGTTGTTGGCCGCCTCCACGATGCGCGCGATGTAGCTCTGAATCTCGGGGGACACGGTCAGCCGCAGGGCTATTTTGCGTATCTGATCCAGCGTCTCCAGGTTTGTGACTTCTTCCGCCTTGGGCTTGGCCGCGGCGTCCCGGTTGAGCGCGATGATGCGGACCATTTCCTGCTCGGTCGGCTTGGACACCGGCACCTTGGCCAGGAAGCGGTCCTGCGCGGCGTAGGGCGTCGGGAAGACGCCCTGCTCCTCGAGCGGGTTCTGCGTCGCGAAAACCGTGAAGTTGGGCGGCAGCTTGTAGGTTTTGCCCAGCACCGTCACCTGCCGCTCCTCCATGGCCTCCAGGACGGCCGAAAGGGTCTTGGGCGGGGCGCGGTTGATCTCGTCGAAGAGAAGGATGTCGGTGAAGATGGGCCCTTTCTCGAAGACCAGCTCGATTTCGCCCTTCTCGTTTTTCTTGGGCACCATGTTGCCGATGATGTCCGCCGGCAAAAGATCGGCCGTTCCTTGGACGCGCCGGAAGTTCGCGGAGATGGATCCGGCCACGGCCTTGGCCAGCGTCGTCTTGCCGAGGCCTGGAGCGCTTTCCAGAAAGGCGTGCCCGTTGGCGATGAGCGCGGTCATGATGGCGTCTTTGGACTCATCCTGTCCGACGATGACCTTGCTCCACTGCGCGCGGACCTTCTCCAACGTCTCCTGCGCCCACTTGACCTGTTCCGGCAGGGATTGCGCCGGCGCGGCGGCGGAGACGACGGGCGCCTCCGCGGCTTGGGCGGCCGCCCCCCCGTCGAACCCGGCGGCGTTCACGGCAAAGCCCTTGGAACTCTTCTCAGGCACGATCACGTCTCCGGCGACCTGCCGCGCCTGGGCCGGAACGTTGGATATCTCTCCCGGTTGGGAGGAAGCTTCGCCGGGCGCCGCCGCCGCCGATGCTTGCGCGGCGGCAGGCGGGACGGCCTCGCTTGGCGCGGGAGACGCCGCAATTGCCGCGGCCTTCTCCTCGGCGGGAGCGGTCTGCGCCGCGGGCGCTTCGAGCGCCTGGGCATCAAGGCCCGCAGGCAAATTCAGCCCCTGCGGCAAGGCGGTCAAATTTCCGATGTCCACCGAAGGCAGAGTCCCGGGCGCGGCAAAGACCGTCGGAACCGCCACGCCTTCGCTCATCTCGGGGACTTCCTCGACGCCTGCCGCGCGCGCGTTCGCCGCGAAGTAGGCGCCTAAGGCCAAAATCGCGGCCGGCAGAACGGCGGCGATGCGGCGGTTGTTAATTCTCATTGTTTTTCTCCTTGCGTGGTACGGGGCGCTCGTCCCCGGCCGAAATGGGACACCAATTCTGAAAGCGCGTCCCGGTCCGTGGTCAACGTCACGACTTTGCGGGCCTTGGAAAACGATTTGGCGAGCGCCGCTTCGCGCTCCGCGACGGCCGCGGCTTGGCTCCGGCGGAACGCCCGGCTCGACGTGTCCACCGTCCGGCTTTCCCCGGTCTCGGGATCCTGCACGTCGATAACGCCGACGGCCGGCATGGGTTCCATCTCCGCCGGGTCCGCGACGCGGACGATGCTGATTTCGGCCTTAGCGGCCAAGGCGCCCAGCGCCGAAGAAAAATTAGGAGCCAGGAAATCGGAGACCACCGCCACGATGGCCTTGTCCCCGGAAACCGCCAGGGCCCTTTTGAGGGCGGGGTTCAAATCGGTCGCCGAGCCCTTGGGCGCCAGGTTCTGGATTTGGCGCGCAATCTGGCGGGCGTGCTCCGCGCCCCGGGCCGGCGGCACGTAGGCCTCGATGCGATCCGTGAACAATACCGCGCCCACGCTTAGGCCCAGGCGCGAGGCGGCCAAGGCCAGCGCGGCCGCCGCCGCCCGGATGGCCTCCGCTTTGCCCGAGCCGCGGGCGTCGACGCCGCCCGAGCGGCTCAAGTCGGCCAGGACGAGGAAGGGCATTTCCCTCTCGGCGTGGTAGCGGTTGACGAAAATCTGATCCTGCGAGCGCGCCGTGGCGGACCAGTTCACGCGCTTTAAATCGGTGCCGGGCTGATAGAGGCCTATTTCCGCGAACTCCGTCCCGTCGGTGCCCTTGAAGGACGAGAGGAAAGTTCCGAACCCGGCCGACTCGGAAAGGCTCTTCGCGGTCACCTCGATGCGCTGCGCCGCCTTCTCAATATCGGAAAAAGCCTTGGCCTGGAGGTGCATCGGCTCCTGGGCCCGCGCCGACGCCTTGGCGAAACGCTTAAGACCGTAGTACCCCAAGGCGGCCGCGCCCAAAATCCCGGCCGTCCAAAGGGTCGCGTGCATGACGAAGGGCAAGAGCGCCAGCGCCGCGAACGCATGGACGGCGGAGCTCGCGCTCGCGGAAGAATTCGCGGCCGGCGCGGGCGCCGCCGCCGCGCTCGCCACGCTCTGCAAAAGCGTGGTGACGGCGTCCTTTTGATCGGAACTCAAAGTTATTTTTTGACCCGGCAGGGCGTTCTGGGCCAAGACCTGCTTCAGGAAACTTTCCAGTTTCGCGATGCGGGTCGAATCGTAGCTCCAGTAATAAATGTCGTAGGGCTGCGCCGAAACGGGATGCTGCGGCGCCAAGCCGGCCTGCTGCAGGGCCTGCAGCAAGGAGTTTGAATCGAAGACTTCTCCCGCCGTGCTCAAAGCGCTGTTGATGGGCGCGGCCGCGGCGTCGGCCGCGCTTGTTCCCTGTTGAATTCCGAACTTCACGGCTAAATTGATGAGCTCCGGCAGAGCGGTCCTGGTCTCCTTGAAGACGCTCAAGTCCAAATCGCCCATGTCGATATTGCCGGAGGCGACCGCGGGCGCTTCCTTATTAAGAAGGGCCAGCATGGCGCGCATCTGGGAGACGGAGAAGAAGCTCGGAGAACTGTTTTGGTCGTAGCCCTGCACAAACCCCATATTCTGCAGCTGCGTGTATATATCGCCTGAATCCGTATTAAAGTAACTCAAAAGGGTGTTGAAGGCGGACTCGATTTCGTGCCGCATCAGCGCGGCGGGAGCCTTTCCCAACTGCGACTGCGCGGCCTGCCCCAAAATCGAAAGCGCCTGCGTCAAAGTCCGCGTCTGCTGCGCGGTGGTTGAGCCGTCCTGATTGTATGAGCTGCTCATGTCCGACAAGGCCTGATCGATGACGCGCGCCGCGTCCTGTGCGCCGTTGGGCAGGGAGTCCAAATCCGGAATGCGCTGGGCGACGAGCTTAATGACCGCCAAGCGCTCCTGCTGGGTTTGAGCGGCCTGTTCCTGGAGAGAAAGCCGCGCCATCACCAGCCCCGCCTGGCTTGGATCCGCGATGGACTTGGCGGCGTAATCCGCGGAAGTTGGATTGGGGATGCCCGCGGCCTTGGCTTGGTCCGGGTAGTCGTCGCTCATGGCCCCGTCGATTTTCGCGATCAAGGTGACGGCGTTGGTTTTCAAGTTCCATGAATCGGTGCCGACGAGCGCCGCCCCGTTTAATCCGCCCTGATCGGCCATTTGGATCACCAAAGCGCGCAGTTTGGCGAGCTGATCAAAAGTGTAGGTCTCCAGCCAGGAATTGGATTGGCCGGCGAGCATGGGATCGCTGGAAGTGAGCCCCTGCGCCCTGAGCGCAGCCGTGAACGCGTCGGAAAGGCTCGATTGATAGCCGGTGTAGGCATTGGTCCCCAGCCCGCTTCGGACGAAGCTCGACAAGGCAGCGTCCACGGCCATCGCCGCCTTCTCGCCGGGACCCGTCCCGTCAAGCATGCCGGCGCTCTGCCCCAGAGGAATCATCACCTGCAGTTGGGCTTCCGCGTTCGCCAAATAGGCCGCGATCTGCTGGGGCGTGGAGTAGGAATAGCCGCCCTGGTTGTATCCGTAATCGTATTGGTCCGCGTAGTTGTCGCCCTGGGACGGGGAGATTTTTTCCTCGGCCTTAAGGATGCCGTAGAGATCCCGGAGATTCTTAAGGTAATAGTAAGTGCGGAGGTAAGGATACGGAGCGTTCGAATCCTCCACGCCCGCGCCGACGAGTTTGCCATGGAGGCCGTAGCCGTCGCCGCCGAGAAAGCTCTCCCCGCTCTTGATGATGCTCGTGGTGACCTGCGCGATGACCGTCCGCGTGACGGCCGCCAACGGCTGAGAAACGCCGCCCGCCTGGGCTTGCGCCGTCTCTGCCTCCTGAATCTGCTGCAGCGCCGCCGTCACATAGGACGGCGGCAAGGTCGCCGCCGGCGCGTTCGTGACGCCCTGCTGCGCCTGCCCCAGGTTCTGCAGGTTGGTCTGGTCCATGTTTGCCAGGGCCGAGAACACGTTGTTCACCACCGTGACGGCTTGGCTTGCGTCCACCGGGCCCGGTGAAGAAAGACGCTCAAGGGCGAAGATTTCCACCCACATGTTCATGTCGGGATCGTTCTGAAACTGCGCTTGGATGTCGCCCAGGCGCTTGAAAAATTGGGCGTCCTGGCCCGATGCCGTCAAGGCCTCATAAATGGACTGGGCCGTCATCTGGCGGAGCTGGGCATCCTGGCTTTTCAGGAGGGAGAAAACCTCGCCGATCATCTTGGTCCCGCCGTGCGCCATGGTTTCGGCGACGGCTTCCTTGAACATGGAGACCGACGCCGGATCCGAGAGCACTTGGGGATTCTTGAAGAACTCGAACATGGCTGGGTCGTTCCTGTCGATGAGGGCCCGGATGAGTTCGGAGCGGCCCTGGTCCGAGAAGGGCATGAGAGTCGCCCTCTTGAACATGGCCTCCAGCACCAAGTCGGCCTTGGGATCCGCCGAGCGCGCCAGGATGCGCGCCGCTTGGTCGAGCGCCCGCGTCGAGCGCGCGCCCAGGTACCACTGCCTGAGCGCCGGCAGGACCTTCGCGGCGATCATGGGATCCGCATACTGGGCGGAAAATATGAAGTCGTCGCCTTGATAGAAAATTTGCGTCGATTCCTGAGCCGCCACGCTCTGTTGGTGGTAATACTCGGCGGTGTTGATTCCCGCCGCCACGCTCAAAATGGCCGCGCCGGCCAGAAGCGGAACGGCCAGCAGGGACACCCTGAACTTGCGCCACGCAAACGGCTTGCGCGTTTCGGCTTTATTGAACGCGGCGAAATCGGGCCACTCGCTCAGCTTGGTCCTGATCGGACGGGCCGTCTCCGGATCAGAAGAGCGCGCGAGCCTCAAAAGCTGGGTCCGGGAATCCTCGTTCAAGGGATTAAGCCATGTCGCGGCCAAGCCCGCGAGGCGGCGGGTTTCAATCTCTCCGTCAAGCCAAGAAATCTTGCCTTGCCGCTCGAGGGCCTGCCTCACGATGAGCTCCGGAGACTCCAGGTGCAGCCTTGTTCCTTTAATCATGGCCGCGGCCAGCGCGCTCGTGACGGCTCCGGAATTATCGAAAAGCGAGGCCGCGACGAGCTTCTGCCTCCACAACTGGACGTCGGATAGGGCGGACTGAACGCTCGCCCTCTTTTCTTCGTCGGTTTCCTTCGCCCAACTCTTCGTGAAGGCCAGCAGGCGCGGGGCGTCGACTTGGCGCAAGTCAAAGAGCGCGTCGGCGCCGGAGGCGAGTTCCTCGGAAACGGACTTGGGCCGGTAGCTCAGCCGGTCAATGATGCGCCGGGAGAGAGTGCCGTCCATCATCCAGTTCACGAACAGCACCGCGCCCACCAGCGTCGTCAAGATGGCGAAAGGCAGGATGACCGGCCAGGAATGCAACGGGATCGAGTGCAGCAGGGGCAAGGAGAGCCCGACGGGGCCAAGGAAGGCCCCCAAAGACGAGCGCTCCGATTTTCTCTCGGTAGCCGCCGGCTTGTTCTTGCGATTATCCGGCTTATTCTCCAGAGCCGAGCGGCTGGGCAGTAGAAGATCCAGCAACAGCAGCAGTAGCGCCGGGGCGAGAAAAATTCCGCCGATGTTGGCGGGAGACTCAAGCATCTGCTTGTTCGTTCCCTTTTGCAGGGCCGCGATTTGCTCGAGCACGTGGTCCATCGTGGCGCCCTGCGCGGCGGCGAAGAACTGTCCGCCGGTCGCGCGAGCCAGCTGCTCCAAGGGCTCCTCATGCAGGCGGGTTTGGGCCGGCTTGCCCGTGTCGGTGTCGATGAGATAGGTCATCCCGCCGTTGCCGTCCGGCACCTTCATTTTAGCGGGCGTCGTGGGCGAGCCGATGCCCACGGCGTAAATGACGATCTTGTTGTCCTGCGCGGTCTTGATGGCGCTTTGCAGGTCCTCGCTGAAGATGTCCCCGTCGGAAATGAGGATGAGGACCCGCTTGCGGCCCTCCACGACCTTGGCGTCGTTGAAGGCGTCGGCCGCGTGCTGGATGGCTCCCGCGATGTCCGATCCCTGTTGAAGGCGCGCGTTTTCATCAGGCAGCCGCTTGGCCTTGTACTTGAAAGTCCCGTAATCGATGGAAAGGGGCGCCGCCGTCTGCGACGACTGCGCGAAAACCACGAGCCCCACCCGGTCCGTCCCGTGAAGCAGGGAGATGAAGCGCTCAAGGGCGTTTTCCGTGGCCTTGTAGCGCCCGTCATCCGCGTAGAGCATGCTGTAGGAGTCGTCCACCGCGACGATAACGTCCTTGCCGCCGAAATTGACGCTGTGCTTGGAATAGCCGCTTTGCGGATTGGCCGCGGCCATCCCCAAGAGAGCGGCCGCGCCCAGGACAAGCCCGCCCTTGACCAGAGCCCGCTTGCGCCCGGCCCAATCGCGGAATCGGGCGGGAGCCTTGGGCGGCGCCAGGGCGCGCGCGGTCTTCAAGTGCTTGTAGATTTTGTAGGCCAAAAATCCCGCCAAAATCGGCAGGGCGATGGCCGCCATTAAAAGGATATGCGGGGCGCCGAACGCCAAGCCGTGCCCGTTGTAAGCCAAGGTTCCTAAAACCGCCAGCGGAGCGACGCCCCAAACCTTGCTTCCTTGCGTGGGAACGTTGTTGGTCTTTTGTTTTTCCTGGGCCTTGGCTTTTGACTCTTGTCCGGCGAGGATGCCCCCCAATTTCTTAAGCTTCGCGTTTTCCTGGGCTTGAGCCTTGGCCTTGGCGGCGGCGCTTTGCCCATCGCTGTTTCCCTGGCCGTTCTGGCCGTTTCGCGAGCCGGCGTGAGAGCCCTGCTGCTCGCCTCCCTTGCCCCGGCCATGACCATCGTTGCCGTTCTGGCCCTGTTGGCCTTGTTTGCCTGGCTGCTGGCCCTGCCCCTGCTGACCCTTTTGGCCTTGCTGACCTTGCTTCTGGCCCTGCTGGCCTTGTTTCTGACCCTGCTGACCTTGTTTCTGACCCTGCTGGCCTTGTTTCTGGCCCTGCTGATTTTGTTTCTGGCCTTGCTGACCTTGTTTCTGGCCCTGCTGATTCTGTTGTTGCTGCTGGTTCTGCTGGTTCTGCTGATTCTGTTGGTTCTGTTGGCTCTGTTGCTGTTGTTGTTGCTGCTGTTGCTGCTGGCTTTCTTTGCTGTGATTTTTCTGATATTGGGAATTCTTTTTCGCCAGTTGCTCCAGGACTTCAAGATTCCACTTGGCGTCGAAATCGTTGGCGTCCGCGCGCAAAGCTTGCTCGTACAAACCCAAGGCTTTTTTATAATCCTTCATGGCCAGCGCCACGTCGCCCAGGTTGAAGTAGGCCTTCGAGGCAAGCTTCGGATCCTTGTTCAGGCTCAGAAATTTCTGGTAGCAGAGCTCCGCCTGCTTGAAGTCCCCCATGCGGGCGTAAACGTCGCCCATGTTGAAATAGGCCTGCGAAACGTCCGGATAGCGCTCAAGCGCCTGCATGTATTTTTGCAGAGCCTCGGGATAGCGGCCTTCGTTGTAGAGGAGATTGCCGTCCATAATCTCCTTGATGGGGCTGCTCAGCGGCGGCGCCTGGACGCGCGTCGTCGGCGCCTGCTGTTGGGAGACCACGGCCGTGGGAGCAGCCAAGTTTGAAGCAACAGAGTGCGGCATCAAACCAGGCATGAGAAGCGGAAGAGCGAGAAGCAGCGCCGGAAACTTGCGCAGGGCCGTGGCGGAAAGACCCAGTTCGAGACCCAAAGCCAAGAACGCCAAGAGCGCCAAATCTCCAGAATAATCGTTGACCGACAGGGAGGAGACCACGCGTTCCGGAGTTTTCTCAAGCTGGTTAATCTGGAGAAAAATCTGCATTATCGAGTTGGAATCGTTCGCCGAGAAATAGCGCCCGCCCGTGGCCTGGGCAATCTGGGTGAGCGTGTCCGTGTCCGCGTCGCTGCCGATGCCGATGGTGTAGATGTGGATGCCCATCATCTTGGCGATGGCCGTCGCGTCCATGGGGTCCATGCCCTCGTTGGACTGGCCGTCCGTGGCCAGGATGATGACTTTGGTCTGATCCGGCCTCACGATCTTCTTCATGAGGTCCGGGTAAGACTTGGCGTAGTCGAGCGCGGCGGACAGCCCCTGGGTCTGAAGAAGCTCCCGCATGTGCTCGACTTGGGCATCTTGAGGCGTCGCCTTAGCCTGCCCCTCCAAGATTCGGGCCAAATAGGACGACAGTGAATTACCTTGGACTGCCTGGCTGTGAATATCGTCGGCGTTGGCCCTCAAAAAGCCCGAGATCGCCCTATAAATCGCGTCGCCGATGGCCGTGCCGCCGTCGGCCGAAAGCTCCTTGATGCGCGCGTCGATGGAGTCGTAGTCGGTGGTCAGAAGAACGTCCATGTAAGGATCGTCGGAAAAGGTGATGAAGCCCACGCGGTTGGTGGTTTTCTTCTGCTGCTGCAGATAGGCCTCGATGGCGGCGTCTCCCGCCTGGATCTTGCTGGGGCCCTGGGACGAGGAAGAATTGTAGCTGTAATCAGATCCGTTGAACGGATCGCTCATGCTTCCCGAGTTGTCGAACACGATGAATGTGTCGACCGAGGGGACGTAGACGGTCTGCCGGGTGGTGCCTATCTGCGGATGAGACAACGCCCCAATGAGCATGGCGACGGCGGCCACGCGGATCGCCTTGGGAAGCCATAAGAAGCGCTGCCGCAGGCTTTTCTTTTTTCCGAGCGCGGCGCCGGAGGCGACTTGATAAGCGGAGCGTCGGCCGCGGCTGCGGATGAAGTTCCACGCGAGATAAATGGCCAGCGGAACAAGCAGGAAGAGGATCTTGGGATCTCCGAAATGAAGCTGGGTCGAAGCCCCTAAAATTCCGATCAGCGGCGCGAGCATCGCCATCTTCGCTCCCGCCGAATTTGCCTGAGGCTCCGCCGCTGTCCCGGCCTGCGCGGCCTTGAGCGCCGTCTCGATGAAAAAGCGCAGCTCCCGCAGCTTCGCCGTCCGCCCAGTCTTGCCGCCCGTCTCACCCGCGAAGCGAGCCTTTCCCGTTTCCCGCACCAAGCGCGCCAGCGCCTGCATTTCTTCGGCGGAGAAGGCGCCGGAAGATGCGGCGTCTTGAATGAGCCTCTCGCCGCTTCTTTCGCGCGTGGGCAAGCCCAGGGAATCAACGATGAAATTGGAGAGAATCCCGTAATACTCCCCATAGAACCGGACCGCATCCAAACCTTCGCCTTCTTTTTCTAGGACCGCCAAGCGCTCCAGGGCGGCCTCTGAAGCCGAGATCCTGTTGAGCTTGAGCTCGTTCTTCTTGCGTTTGTCCGCCTTGAGACGATCGGCCCCGAAAACCAGAAGCGCCAAAAGCGGAATCGCCGCGGCCCACACCCAATCGGGCGTCTTGGCGCGCATGGCGCCCGAGATATCCTTGAAACCTTTCTGCTTCCAATCCGGCGTGAGAACGCTCTTGACCGCGAGTTTCGCCGGAGAAATTGAGATGGCAGATTGAGCGTTAGCCCGGCCCTGAACGGACGCGTTAAGGGAGCCTTGAATCGTCAGATCTCCGGAGGCAAAGGGAATAACCGTGAACGAGACCGCGCGCGCCGCTTCCGGCGCGAGCGTCAGGGAATCCGGCAGAGCGCTCTTCTCCATTTCCAGGCCCTGCGGGAGCATGGCCTTAAGAGCGCTGGGCAGGCTGGAAATCGTCAAGTTCTGGCCTGTCGTGTTCTTGAGCGTCAGGGTGACTTCGACGCGATCTCCCACGGTGACGTTCTGGCGGCCGAAAGATACTTGCGCCGTGACGGGCGCCGATTCATGCGGCAGAGGAATCGAGGGACCGGTTTGGCCGGCGCCGGGAACGCTCGCCGCAATCGCCGTGGGCGGCCGCGCGAGTTGGGGCGCGGAGTGAAGGCCCGCGGGAACGAACAGAAGCCCGCCGGCAATGACCGCGGCGGCGATGCCGGCTTTAAGGCGTTTTAGGCCGCGGCCCCAAGATGACACGGAAGCCGGCGGCGCGGCGCTCCGATCGAAAATTTGGTTTCCGCTCTGGGCCACGGCCTCAAGCGACGCCGAGCCGGAGTCCATCAAAGCCTGCTCTTGCCCTGAACTTTGGCCGGCGGCTTTGAGGGCTCCCAGCGGCCCCGGCGCATGCGCTGCCCGCGGAGTGTCTTTTGTTGTCTCTACTTGAGCCGGCTTGATCAACGCGGCGGCCCCGCTGATGAGCGCCGCAACGACGCCCTGCTCGACGCCGGCTTGGGCTGGCGCCACGCTGTTTTCCACAGCCGCAGCCTGGGAAGGCTGTCCGGCCTGCGATTCGGATTGCGGAACGTATTTCTCTGGCGCCGCGGCGTTAGCGGGAAGCGTCTGCAAAACGCTTCGGACTAATCCCGCGCTCAAATCCGGCACGTTCACGGATGGGAGTTGAGGATTCAAATTCATCTCACCCAGAGATGTCGGCGCCAACCCCGCCGTTCCCGCGCCCATGCCTTGGGTCGGCGCGTCCGAAGCGAATTCCGCCCCCAAAGCCTGATAGCAAGCCGGTCCGGGAGAAACGAGCAAAAGAGCGGCGCAAAGAACACTCGCCACGCCGCGCACAAGAGAACGTTTCATGGACGCCTTGGTTTTGCCGTTCATTGCATGTTCTTTTCAGCTGAAGCGGTCGTGATCTTGATGATCTTAATCTGATCCTGATGATTGACGATCAATTGGATGCTGTCGCCGGGATTAGACAGAGCCAAAATCTTTTGCATGAACATCAGCGAGCCCGGGAACGCCGGGAAGCCGATTTGCTGCCCATTCAAAACCGCGCCCAGAATGATGTCGCCGCCCGCGATGCCGGCTTTGGCCGCGGGAGAGCCGGCCCTGACGCTCTCTACTGCGAGCCCCTGGGCCGGAGCGGAGGGATTGGTGGCGTCGACTACGATGCCCATCCACGAGGCGTCGACATTCCCAGTTTTCGCAAATTCGGCCATAGCCTTGAGCACATCGTTCATCGGGATGGCAAAGCCGATGTTGCCGCCGCCGTCAGAACCTGCGGTATTGATCCCGATCTGCTCCCCATCCTGATTCAAGAGCGGCCCGCCGGAATTTCCGTGAGTGATAGGAGCGTCGGTTTGAATCATGTCGTGATAAAGCTCTCCGCGCGGCTCGACTCCGTCCGGGTCCTTGAGCCCGCTCACCACGCCCTGCGAGACGGTAAAAGGAAGTCCCAGGGGATGGCCCATGGCGATGACCCTGTCGCCTTCCTTAAGAGCGGCGCTATTCCCGATAGGAACCGTGGGCCAGGGCGCGCCGATGTCGGGCAGCTGAAGAAAAGCGATGTCTTTCTTTTGCGGCGCGCTGAACGTCAGCACCCTGGCCTGGTACTTCTTACCGTTGGAAAGCACGACCGTCACCATGCCGCCCGCGCCCGCCATCTGGACCACGTGGCCGTTGGTCACGACCAATCCCTGGGGAGTCAGGATGGAGCCGGAACCGATGGCCTCCATGAAACGGGTGGGAACGCTCAGTCCCAGCCATTTGCGGCCGCTCATCAAAAGATGCTTAATCAAGCCTATCGGCTGCTTGACCACGATCATCACCACCGCCGGTTTGACCCGCTGGGTAATTTCAGTAACCGTCAGGGCCGAACCCGCCGATTGCGCTCCTTGAGAAACTTGAGCGCCGGCTCCGCTTTGATTGCCGAGATTTTGCATCTCTGCCATCGCCGAAGCCTGCGCCTGCTTGGAGGAAACGCTCTGAGTCTGGGCCGCGTGCTCGACCGCGGTGGTTTGGCGCGCCGAGTTGATAATGGGTCCAGAAGCTAGGATCGCGATTAAAGCCGTAATACCCAAGGTTCTAATCGCCCGGCGAAGCAAGCTTGCGCGCGCGGGCGCCTTGTCCGGCGATTGGCGCGCCTTGCGAGCGGCGCGGTAGGAACGGTACGTCAGCAGCAAGGACGCGACGGAGATGGTCGCCAAGAAAAGGCCAACGATCTCGGAGGCCATCGGCATGAAGTAGTGAAGAGCCAGCAAGCCGCCGACGAGTCCTAAAATATTGTAGGTCAAATGCGCGGCGATGGGCGCCGCAAGCCCCCTCGTCCGGTAGGCCACCGCGGCCAAAACCGCTCCGGAGATAAACCAGAGCATCGCGCCTGCCGGGTTGAATCCCCAGGCGGCGAAGTGGGCCAGGGCAAAGGCCGCCGCGGAATAAATCGCAGCCACCGGAAAGGCGACCTTGGAGACCTTGCTCAAAATGGTCAGGGTAAACCGCATCCCACGAATACCGGCAAGATTAGGAACGTCCCCAAGTTTTTTGGAAGCTGCGGATAAAAATTTTGAAGCTACGACTATGCCCAGGAACGCCAAGCCGAAATCCAAGCCCCGGTATTTAACCTCCTCATATAAGGATAAAAATGGCGCCTGAACGAGGAGCAAATGCCACGGCGCGGAAGCCAGTTCTTGCGCAATCGCCTTGGGACCCAGGCTCGCCATAAGCTCGACGCGCCCAAAAAACCCGAGAAGCGAGGACGGCAGCCCGGCCGTCAGGCCGCTCAAGAACGGGCGCAACACATAGCCCGCGATGGTCGTCAAGCCGAAAAGGTTCATTCCCCACTTGACCCCATAAGCCAAGCGCGCCGCGAACTTCATGGGACGCTGGGACGGCCCGCCGTATTCATCCAACTCTCCGGCAAAGGGCCGGTGGCGGTACGCAAAATTAGCGGCGCGGCGCGTCAGCGCCTTGGGAACCCGCTTAAGCCGCAAGAAAGGAGCCGCAATCTTCGAGCCCGCGGCCCCGGAAGGCTTGAGGCTTCCCAATCGTCCCAGAGAACGCGTCCAGAAGCCGGATTTTTCTGCCGGAGCAGACCCGGCGGGCGGCGCTGCAAGCGTCTGGCCGTCGAACCGCGCCGCGCCCTGGGCCGCGAGTTCAGCGGCGGAGCCCTTAGCCAACGCGCCGGATTGAAACTTAGTTTTACCGAAAAGTCGGGAGACTCGCGCCCTCAACCGCTGGGCTGAAGATCCGCCCGCGGCAAGGGGCGCGACGGGCTGGACAGAGGCGACGCTCTGGGCCGGCGCGGCTTCGCGGCTGGCAGAAGCGGAAATGGGCGCTGCAACGGGCCCCTTAACACTGGCTTGCGGCTTGGCGAATTGGGCAGGCGCCTGCTGCGGCAACGCCGCTGGAGCTTCCGCGGAGCCGGGCAATCCCGCCGCAAGATTCGGCAAGGAGCCCAATCCGGCTCCATTGGACAGAAAATCTTCCGCCGCGCCGACGGGAATGGAAACTTGATTTCCCAGGCCGGCCGCGTTTGCGCCCGGCGTCAACTCCGCCTGAGGGACGCTCTCAACGGGAACTTCTTGAGCGAAAACGAACGCTTGAGGCGGAAGCGACGCCAATACGAGGAAAAGGGATAGACCGGCGGCTACTGTCCGGGTGAACCCGGAGGCGAGGCGCTTGATCTTCATGATGCTTGATTGTAGCCGGTCCTCCCTCAAGCATCATGAGCCGTTTGGCACTCACGGTCCCATTCTTTGGTCCCACATTCCGGGACCCTAAGGACCTAGGTGGCCGAAGGTTTGGAGAATAAGTCCTGGTAGAGTTGTTCTTGGAGACGCACCATGACGTCGATATCGAATTCCTGCGTCACCGATTCGCGCGCTTTCAAACCCAACCGCCGCCGCAACGGTTCATCGGAGACCAGCTGGATCACGCGCTTGGCCAGGGCCGCCGTGTCTCCCGGGGCGATGAGAAAGCCGTTGATTCCGTCTTGCACCATCTCGGAAATGCCGTCGGCCGCATAGCACACGGGAACCAGCCCCGAGGCCATCGCCTCCAGAAGCGCGCGCGGCAGGCCCTCCCATAAGGATGTCAAGACAAAAATATCCGAAACGGCAAGAATTTGCGCGACGTCCTTGCGCCAGCCCAAGAGCTTGACGCGGAAAGAGAGTCCGCGCGCGAAAATCCGGGCTTCGACGGCGGCGCGCATCGCTCCGTCGCCGACGTAGAGAAATTCTATTTCAGAGTTTTCTGCCAGGACCATCTCCGCCGCCGAAACAAAATCCATGGCGTTTTTTTGCGGCTTGAAATTGCCGATGGAGACCACGACGTTCTTATGGAACCCCGCGCCGAAAGCGGTCTTGGCGCGGCCGCGGTCCGGCACGGCGGCGGGATAATCCGAAAGCTTGATGCCCGAGCGGATGAGATGATACCGGCGCGGATCCCCGATGCCGAGCGCGGCGGCCTCGTCCCTATTGGACTTCGAAACGAACACCAAGGCGTGCGTCCGGCGCGCGCAAAAACGCTCTAAGAAAACAAAAAAGTGCCGCGCCAAAGGAGACTGCCGCGGGTGGAACCCGAAGCCGTGGTAGGTGTGCACGATGACGGGAACGCCGCAGAGCCACGCGGCCAGGCGCCCGAGGATGCCCGCCTTGGAGCTGTGCGTATGGACGACGTCTGGTCTTTCCCGCCGGAGAACGCGAATGATGCCCCAAAGCGCGCGCAAGTCGGAAAGCGGCAGGGTCTCCCGGATTAAGTCCGGAATAAAGTAGATGCCGGCGCGGTTTTTCGTCCCAAGCTCGCGGGCCTCGTCGTCAAGCATTCCACCTTCGCCGGAAATCAGCAGGCAGCTGAAGCGTTCCGGATTTAGATGAGAAACGGTGTAAAGCGTGTTGCGCTGGGCGCCGCCCAACTCCAGCCGCGTGATAATGTGGGCGATCTTCATCCTAACGGCCGTGCCAATGCGGGTTGCGCGGCCGGTGATGCCCTTCCTTCCGCGGCGAGCGGTCCCTGCGCGACGCCGGACCTCGGGCGCCGAGCGGTCCGACCCTGAGGAGCGGATAATAAAAGGCCAGGATTTTTTGCCAATCACGCCCGATGGAGGCCTGTCCAATGGCCCCGGCCTTGCAGAGGCCCAAACCGCTGCCCGTGCCCGCTCCCCACAATATGAAATACCGCGCCTTGCGGCTGCCGTCCATCAGGGGCTGGATGGTAAAGAGAGTCGATCGCAGGGATCCCGGCGACAAAAAGTCGCTAATCATCTTCTCTCCAGTTAGGTTCAGGGTCCCTTGTTCGCCCTCTACTTTCAGCGACAGAACCCGGCCGGTGGAGCTGCGCCGAGCAACCACGATGCTCCGGATGGACCCGATGTATTTAACCAACGCGGCGCGACGCTCCAGATCTTTTTCCGACAAGATGCGGATCCATCGCGCCGCGACCGGAGGCATCCGGCTGGTCTCCTCATCATAACCGTCAGCGGAAGGGAAAGAATGGATCCAGCGCTCCAAGTCCTCCGGACTTCGCAAGGGAGAAAGCGGAGTCGGCCCGTCTGTCACGGAAACGAGGTTGGGAACGCCCACCGCCGAACCGTCCTCGGTCCTGCCGCCGCACTCCACGTGCTCCCAGGCCCGCGCCGGCTTGCCTTGCCGGTCCAGCAGAAAAACGCCCTTGGTTTCATCCACCGCGCGAGTGGCCTCGCGCAGTTCCGCGCTGACTCCCAGGTACTTCTGGCACGCGTCGGAATCGCAGATTTCTCCGCCCTGAAGCTCCACTGGCGGGTGGGCCTTGAACCAATAAGCCGCGCTGCGTGAAATCACCGCCTGGGCCTTATAGGCCTGGAACGGGCTTTGCGGGGGCAGCACCGCGGCCACGACGCCGCGCAGATAATCCTCCAAATTGACGTCGTTAAGCATGGTGAATCCGTAGGGCGTCGGCCAAATCTCCAAGTTGCCGCGAAGCTCCCGATCCCCCGGATCGAAGCCGTAATTGTCCTGAAAAACCGCCGATTTAATCAGCACCGATCCGAGCCGGGACTGCGGCTCGATGCGCACGGGCTGCCGCGCCTCGTAGACCAAGTTATCCTCGGCGTCCCGTATCTCGACGACGTCGCTCTGCGGCCTGAACACGGCCGTCCACTGCTGATAGGCGCCTCCATCGTCCACGATAACGTCCCCGCTTTTTATCGCCGTAATGTGAAACGGAACGTTGCACATGAAATAAATCCTGGTCGCGAGGGCCGGCCTGGCCTCCCGGTCGGAGAAAAGGTCCACGCGGATGCGGGTCTTGGTCTCCGAAGGCGGAAAACCATCCCCTCCAGATGGGTCCAGCAGGGGCTCGGCCAGCCTTCGAACCGGCATCAAATCCTCCGGGCTCCCGGCCAGATAGCCCGCAATTCTCTGCGTCATTTTTTGGATGGCCGCGTCCCCCGGATCAAAACTCAAAAAAATCCGGCAGAGATTCCAGGCCGCCGAATCCTCCCCGATGCGTTTCTCGAAGACCGCGAAGCTCTTGAGAGCCTCCAAATTGATTGGATCAAGATCCACGCTCTGCCGGAAATAAGCCAGCGCCGCCGGTTCATCCTTCATTTTCAGCGCGGACCAGGCCATCACCAGAGAGGCCGCGGGCAGGATGTAAGGACCCTGCAAGAGCGCCTTTCTCAGGGCCTCGCGCGCGTCCGCCGGCCGATCGTCCATCCATCCCGTCAGCCCCAGCCCGAAATTTCCTTCGGCTTGCTGGGCCAGGACCGCCGCGTGGTTGACTCCTTTGAGAAAGGCTTTGCGCGCGCCGTCATAATCGCCCGCGGAGAGGTACGACCAACCCAGCTGATCGAAGACGAACCCGTCGGCGTTCGGGGACAAGGACGCCTTAATCCAAAACGGAAGGGCTTCCTGGGTCTCGCCCTCGTCGCGCAGGGTCAAGGCCAGGTTAACGGTCGGGTCTCCCGATGAAATCCCGACGGCGTCCATGAAGCGATACGCCCGCTCCGCCTCGGCAAAACGCCCCGCCCGGAACGCCGCGTAGGCGGCCTGGGCGTCGTCCTTGTTCTGAGCTCTGACGCAAGGCGCCGCGAAAAGCAGCGCGGCGGCCAGCGGCGCGAGACGTTTTGATTTCATGGCTTTTGCGGGATGGAGAATTCGACTTTGGATAAAATCTGCAGGGCTTCGCGCCTGTAAGCCGGGGTATTGAGCGCGAGCGCCGCGTCCGCCTCGGCCTTCAAGCCGTCCACTTTCAGCCCGCGCTTGCCCGCGGCCGCCAGGAGAGCGCAAACCTTCTGGTACTGCAGCACGACCCGGCGGGATTCCGCGCTTTCCATCTGCGCGCTGATGTCCTTGCCCGCCGCCGGAGTGCCGCCCACGGGCGGATAGCGGCGCGCGAGGTACCAGGCTTTGACGTAATGACCGTAGCGCCGTCCCAAGCCGATCATTATCAAAAGGAAGATGAACAGGGCGACTTTTTTGGGCGTGACGGCCTTGAAAAGAAAATCCATTTTTTTATGACGCGGGCCTAGGCGGCGGGCTTGCCTTCCCGTCCGGAGTGCTGATTTTGATGAGCACCTTATTGGCCATCATGGGCAACGGCCGGGCTTTTTGAACCATCTGCTCGACGTCTTGGACCATGTGCCACGCTTCGATTTTGTGCTCCGCCTCGCGGATGTGCGCTTGGGCCAAAAGCGCCATGTCCTGGAACGCATGAAGTCCGCGGCTGAGCCGTTCGGTCAGGTGCATCACAGCCCGAGCCCGAGTCACGGCCGATTCCTCGTAGGCCGCCCCGCGCTCGAGGCCCCCGATCATATTAGGAATAGCCGAGAGCTCGATGCCGAAAGCCCGCACCTCGTTCCGGAAATGCTGCAGATCGTATCCGAACATGTAGTCCGAGTTTTTGGTCCCGTTCTTTATCGCGTTCGAGAGCCGCTGAGCCCTGAAGAAAATCTCCTCGAGCTTGCTTTGCAGCACCGCGGCCCTGTCCGCGGTCAGGGAGAGAACGCTCTCCACGTGCTTGAGAGCGTTCTCTTGATCCATCGGGTCTACGGTTTAAGCAGATTGTCGAGCAGTTGGGCGTCTTGCGCCTGGCCCTTGGATTGCGCCGCGCTTTGGCCTTGCGGATTTTTCGATTGCGGCTTGGACGGAGCCTCTTCCAGGCCCGGCAAGCTTTTCACGGAAACCTTCTTGGCTTCTTTCATCGGCCGGATGCGGATGACCGGCTTTCTCCTGCGTACCCGCGCCTTGGCTTTGCGATGGCGTCTCACCGGCGGCGCAGGCGGAGCGAGCAGGTTTTGAGCCAGCTTATTGAGGCCGATGACTTGTTGGTCGTCCAGGCGCGCCTCGAACTGGTAGTTTTGTATCGGACCGTTCTGGACCTGGGAGCCGTAGAAGTTCACTTGGTAGACGCCGTCCGAGACTTTTTCCGCCATCCATGGATTCAGGTTGCCCGAAGTAGGCGCCATGTTCCCCAAGATCGCGCCCACGGTCTTGCCGCCGGGCAGCGTCCAGTTTTGGACCATGGAGACGGCCTGCTTCTTAAATCCATCCTCGGCCGCCGCCGATTCAGACACGGTCGGAGCGGGAGCGGAGGCCGCAGGCGGCGCGGCCGGAGCGGGAGCCTTATTTTGTCCCAGAGGAATAAGCCCCTCCTCGAACGCGAATAACGCTCCGGCGGCCAAGAGAACGAGGCCGACCCATAAGAGCGCCTTGCTTTTGGCTTTCCCGGATTTGGCCGGCGCTTTGGCCGGGGCGATGATGTCAACCGGACCGGAAACGGCGGCTGGCGCCGCCGACGCCGGCTCAGGAACGACGTTCTGCGGCTGGAGAAACTCCATGGAGGCCGGCTCGGCCCCAGCCGCAGGTTGCGCCTGAGGCGGTGTCTCGCCCGGAAACGGCGGAAGCGAAAAATCGCCCGCCGCCGGGGGCTCGAAGCGAGCACCGGAAGCCCGGCCTTCTTCGCCTAAAGCCGGAGCGCCTCCGCCGGAGACCTGGGGTTCCCTTTCCGGGGCAGTTTCCGGCCCGGTCGGAATAGAAAAGGAAGGAGGTTCCGCGGGAGCTTGGAGCCCCGGAGAATTGGCCCCGGCTGGATTTCCCATCGCTGCGGGAGGTTCGTGCCCTTCCGGCCCGTTTCCAATGCCGAAGGCGCGCCCCCGCAAGAGGCTTATTTCCGATTGCAGTTCCTCGATGCGGTGCTTCATTTCATCGATGCTTTGCGCCTCGCTTTTAGCCAGCGCGTCCGTCTCCTTCTGCGCGGAATCGGTCGATTCGATCCTCTCCTTAAGGGAACCGATGGCGGAAAGGGTCTGCTCAATTTCCTGCATTTTAGAGAGCAGCTGCTGCCGGCCATCTTCGGCCGTGCGCTTGAAATCTTCGATTTCTTTGTGGGAACTTTCCAGAGAACCGCCGACCTTTTCCTCCATCCGGGACATTTTCCCGCTAATATCGCGGATCCAATGATCGAGGCTCTTGCGTTCGTCATCGAGGATCCGATGGAGGTTGAGCATATCGTCCTCGTCCTTGCGCACCTGCTCGTGCAGGCCGCCGAACGCCATTTCCAAGGAGGATATTTTCTCCTCCGCGTTCGGATCGGGCAGAGAGAGAGGAGAAAGTTCTTCTTGCGGAGCCAAGGACGGCGCGCCCTCAAATTCCTCCTCAGTGGCCACCGCCTGCGGAGCCAATCGGGGAGAGCCCCTTAATTCTGGCATCAAACTGGCCCTCTGCCAGTCGCCCATGTCCGTCCCTTTGCGTCCCTCGGGGCAAATAAGCGCCTCGGGACCGAAGCCGGGAAGCTTGCGCAACTCCTCCGGCTCGTAGGGCCCGGTTACCTGATTATCAAGGAACAGCCAGTATTTTGCCATGCCGCTCTCGCTCCTGACGCAGTGATTCTACTTATTCTCGGCGCGCTTCGGAAAATCCATTCACTAAGGAAGTATTGTAGGAATTGAAGCTAAAATCAATGACAAAGATGTTACAAGCGGGACAGATTCTCCAACCGTTTCTTTTTTTGCTTCGTTCCGGCATTAAATTTTTTGTATACTTTTCGCGCGGGCTATTAGCTCAATGGTAGAGCAGGTCCCTCTTAAGGACAAGGTTGTAGGTTCGAGTCCTACATAGCCCACGATTTACGACCCCAGCCTTGCGGATTTAAGCGCGCGCAAGACGGGCGGGTGGCGGAACTGGCAGACGCGCACGGCTTAGGACCGTGTGCCGCAAGGCTTGGGGGTTCGACTCCCCCCCCGCCCAAACTCAGGAGACTTCACATGGCCCTATTCGCAGGCATCGGAAGCTCGGACAAGCCGACGTTCAAAAAAATCAAGGAAGACGGCTGCGAGGTTTCGCTTTCGCTGACCGTTCCCGCCGCGTTCGCGCAGGACGCCGAGCACAACGCCCTGGCCCGACTGCAGCAGCGCGCGCGCCTTCCAGGATTTAGGCCCGGCAAGGCGCCCCTGGATCTCATCAAGAAAAATCTCGAGGCGCGCCTGCGCCAGGAAATCATCGAGGACCTGCTGGAGAAGCACCTGCCCGCGGCCCTGAAAGATCTAGCCCTTGAACCCGTAACCACACCCGTTGCCACCTCCATTTCCCTAGAGGACGGCAAGCCGTTCAAGGCCGAAATTAAGGTTGAGGTCCCGCCGCGTTTTGTTCCAAAAGATTACGCCAAAATTGCCGTCAAAAAAATCGAGCATCCTGCGGACGAGGAATCCCTGTCCAAGCGCTTGACGGACCTGCGTGAGGCCCACGCCAGGCTGGAGAAGGCGGAAGACGAGAGCGTGGCCGCCGGCCATTACGCGGTCATCGACTACCAGGGCGTTCAAAACGGAAAGCATCTTCCCGAGATCAAAGGCGAGGCCGAACTCATCGATCTCTCCTCGGAACAGTTGACCGAAGGCTTGGCGCAAGGGCTTCTGGGCATGAAGCGGGGCGAGACCAAGGACATCCCGGTCAAGCTGCGCGAGCGCGCCGTGTCGCTCTCGACCACCCTTCGGGAAATCAAGAAAAAAGTCCTGCCGGAACTCGATGGCGAGTTCGCCAAGGACATGGGGTTTGCAACGCTCGACGAGCTCAAGGCCAAAATCAAGGAAGTCGTAGAGGAAGAAGGCCGCAAGAAGACCGCCGATGACGTCTCGGCTCAGATTGAGAAGGCGCTTCTGGCCGCGAACAAATTCCCCGTGCCGCCGTCGCTTTTGGCCCACCGAATCGAGCGAAGGCTTGAGCGCATCAAGGAACAGATGCGCATTCCGGATGAGCAGTGGGCCGGGAAAATGTCCAAGGAACTCGAGGGGAAGATCAAACCGCTGGCCGAAAGCGAGCTAAGGATGGGCTATATCCTCGCGGCCGTCGCTGAGAAGGAAAAAATCGCGGCGACGGACGAAGACATCAAGGCCGAGATGGACAAGGATCTCGGGCAGACGAAGACCCCCGCCGAGGCCGATGAGATCAAGAAATTCTACGAGCACCGCCGCGAGGACATCGCCGCCATGATCCGGGAGCGCAAGACCATGGCTTTCATCCGGGAAAAAGCGGTCATCGCCTAGGCCGAAGGTCAAGGATAACGCCATGTTTGTCCCCACAATTCTAGAGAAGTGGAACCAGGGCTCGGCCGTCGGCTACGACATATTCTCCCGCATGCTCAAGGAGCGCATTATTTTCGCCGGAGGCTCGGAAGGCGTCGTCACCACGGACTCGGCCAACCTTATCATCGCGCAGCTCCTCTATCTGGACGCGGAAGATCCGACCAAGGAAATCAGCCTCTACATTAACTCCGCGGGCGGCATGGTCTCGGCGGGCCTGGCGGTCTACGATACGATGCAGTACATCCGCGCGCCCGTGTCGACCCTGTGCATGGGCATGGCGATGTCGTTCGGCGCCGTGCTTTTGGCCGCGGGCGCCAAGGGCAAACGCCACATCCTGCCTCACGCCCGCGTCATGATCCACCAGCCGTTGAGCCGCGGCATCTCCGGCCAAGCGACGGACATCATCATCTCGGCGCGCGAAATCACCAACACCAAGAAGAAGCTCGTTTCGATTTTATCCCTGCACACCGGCCAAAGCGCCGAGAAGCTTGCCGCCGACATGGAGCGCAACTATTACATGAGCGCTCAAGAAGCGAAAGACTACGGCATCGTTGATTCCGTCGTCCCCCCCTTTAAGCCATGACCTCCGAGCCTCCGGTGCCCAAAGACCGCCCCTCGCAGCTGCCTCTTCTAGCGGTGCGCGACGTGATCCTTTTCCCCCACATGGTCCTGCCCATTTCCGTCGGCCGGCCCAAGTCCGTCGCGGCCATTGAAGCGGCTCTCAAGAGGGATGACAAGCTGCTGGCCGTCGCGGCGCAGAAGGAAGCTCACATCGAGGACCCCAAACCCGAGAACCTCCACCGGATGGGAACGCTGGCCGAAGTCTCCCAGTCCGTCAAGATGCCCGATGGAACGCTCAAGATATTCCTGCGCGGCGCTGTCCGCCTAAGCCTGGAGGCCGTGAGCTTTGATGCCCCAGCGGGATGCTGGCAGGCCTCCTGCCAATATCCCGAAAAGCCCGCGGAAACCGCCCAGGATGCGGAAACCAAAGCGCTCATGCGCCACGCCGTCGATCTTTTTAACGAGCACTTAAAGCTTTCCCGCCGTTCGCTGCCCGACGTCTCGGCGCTCTTGGCCCGATTAGACGACATTTCCCAACTTTCCGACGTCATCGCGGCCAACGCCGTCACTAAGGCCGCCGATCGCCAGGCCGTGTTGGAAATTTTGGACCCCAAGGCCCGCCTCGAGCGCGTGGCCGAAATCTTGGGCGCGGAAATCGAGATCATCGGCCTGGAAAAGAAAATCCATGGCCGGGTCCGCAGCCAAATCGAAAAGACCCAGAAAGAATACTACCTGACGGAGCAGATGAAGGCTATCCAGAAGGAACTCCGCCAGAAAGACGACTTCGCGCAGGAAATCGACGCCCTCAAGAAGTCAGTGGCGGAGGCCAAGATGCCCAAGACCGCCGAGGAAGCGGCCTTGAAGGAGCTCGCCCGGCTCGAGAAGATGATGCCCTATTCTCCCGAGTCGACCGTGGCGCGCACTTACCTCGACTGGATGACGCACCTGCCCTGGTCCGTGCGCACGCGCGACCGCATCGACCTCAAGCGCTCGCAGGAAATTCTTGACGCCGAGCACTACGATTTAAAGAAAATTAAGGACCGCGTCCTGGAGTACCTCGCGGTCTGCAAGCTCACCAAGGGCTTGAAAGGTCCCATTCTATGCTTCGTGGGTCCCCCGGGCGTCGGGAAAACTTCGATGGGCCGCTCCATCGCCAAGGCCGTGGGCCGCAAGTTCGTGCGCATGTCTTTGGGCGGCGTGCGCGACGAAGCCGAAATCCGCGGGCATCGCCGCACCTATATCGGCTCCTTGCCCGGACGCATCATCCAGTCCCTGCGCAAGGCCGGCAGCCGCAACCCCGTGTTTCTCTTGGACGAAATCGACAAGATGGGCATGGACTGGCGCGGGGACCCCGCCGCCGCGCTCCTGGAAGTTCTTGACCCGGAGCAAAATGCGACCTTTTTGGATCATTTTCTAGACGTGGAGTTCGACCTTTCCGAGGTCATGTTCATCTGCACGGCCAACACGCTCGAGGGGATTCCCGTGAGCCTCCAGGACCGCCTCGAAATCCTGCGCTACTCCGGCTACACCCACGCCGAAAAGCGGCTCATCGCCCAAACCCATCTTCTTCCCAAGCAGCTCAAGGAGCACGGCATCAAGCCGGGCAAACTTTCCATCACCGACGCCGCCATGGACCGAATCATCGAGGAATACACTCGCGAGGCGGGCGTGCGCAACCTCGACAGGGAATTGGCCTCCCTTTGCCGCAAATCCGCCATGCGGCTGGTGGCCAAGCCCGAGGAAAACGTCTCCGTGAACGCCGATGATGTGCACGGATTTTTAGGCGTGCCCAAATTTCACCGGGAGAAAAACTCCTTCAACGGCGTCGGGGTCTCGACGGGCCTGGCCTGGACCGAGGTCGGCGGCGTCACGATGGCCATCGAGGCCGTGGCCGTGCACGGCAAAGGAGGCCTCAAGCTTACCGGCAAGCTCGGCTCCGTGATGTCCGAATCCGCCCAGGCCGCGCTGTCCTACATCAAGTCCATCGCGGATGAGCTTGGCGTTGCCGCGGATAAGTTTAAAAGTTACGACTACCACGTCCATGTCCCCGAAGCGGCCACGCCCAAGGATGGCCCCTCGGCCGGCATCGCCATCGCCACCGCGCTGGCCAGCCTCATGACCGGCCGCGCGGTTCGTCCCGGCATCGCCATGACCGGAGAAATCACTTTGCGCGGCCGAGTGCTGCCCATCGGCGGCTTGAAGGAAAAGGTTCTGGCCGCGCACCGCGAGAACCTTAAAATCGTGATTTATCCGGATCAAAACCAGAAGGATTTGGAGGAAATTCCGAAAGAAGTCCTGGCCGAGATAAAGATGGTCCCGGTCAAGCATTTCAACGAGGTGCTGGCCTTGGCTTTGGAGGAAACATCCTCAGGACGTTTGTCTAAAACTCCGCGCAGTTCGAACCCCAAGCCAAAATGGATGGGTGAAAAACCTATCATGCCGCCCAATCCTCCGGGAGCCCTCTCATGATCGCGCCGAAAAAAAATACCATGCTTACACCGGGCCCTACGCCCCTGCCCCCCGAAGTGCTGGCCGCGCTCTCGCGCCCCATTTTGCACCACCGCACCGAGGCTTTCGGCGACATTTTCCAGTTCGTTCTAGACGCCATGCGCCGGGTCTACAAGACCAAAAATCGGGTGCTCATGGCCGCCGCCTCCGGCACCGGCGCAATGGAAGCCGCCGTGGTAAATCTCCTGTCTCCCGGCGATCAAGTTTTGGTCTATTCGACAGGAGCCTTTGGCGATCGTTTCGCGGCCATCATGAAGGCCTATGGTCTTACGCCAATAATTCTCTCCGAGGAATGGGGCCATGCGGCCAAGCCGGAAAAACTTATCACCGCTTTAAAACAGAACCCCGGAACGAAGGCTGTTTTCCTTCAGCAGACGGACACATCTACCGGCGTTTTAAACGACATCAAGGCCTTGGCCGCGGCAACGCGCGCCAATTCGGAAGCCATCGTCGTGGTGGACGCGGTCTCAAGCTTGGCCGCCGAAGAGTTCCGGATGGACGACTGGGGCGTGGACGTGGCCCTGACCGCGTCGCAAAAAGGGCTGATGAACGCTCCTGGACTCGCCTTCGCCGCCGTTTCCGAACGCGCCTGGACGCTGGCCCAGTCCGCCAAGCTTCCCAAGTTTTACTTCGATTGGAAAACCTACGACAAGTCGCTCAAAGCCCGCGAGACGCCGTATACTCCCGCGGTCGCCATGGTCGCGGCCCAGGCCGAGGCCTTGAAGCTCATCGAGTCCATCGGACTGGAAACAATGTGGGAGCGCACCGCGAAGCTGGCGGAATACACCCGCGCCTGGGCGCGCAAAAACGGGCTGGCCCTTTTCGCCCAAGATCCCGCCCATATCCTCACCGGCGTGCGCCTGCCCGAAGGCGTCAACGGCAGCGCCATGCTGGCCGAAATTCTCCGAGAGGACGGCATTTCCATCGCCGACGGGCAGTTGGCGCTGAAGGGCAAAATTATCCGCATTGCGCACATGGGGTATATCAGCAAGGACGACCTCGACGCAGGGTTCGCCGCTCTAGAAAAACGCTTGGCCCGCGCCGCAACGGCCAAGTAAAAAAACCGCTATTGGGCGCCGCTTTCGGAGCAGAGAGGCAGCCGGAGTTCTTTAAGCAGGGATTCTTCCATGGCCGCGGCTTCAGCCGGGCCCTCGCAGCGATCGTCCCAATCCTCTCCGGCCCTGATGATCCCAGCGATTTTAGCCGCCATGTCGGCGCGTCTGAAATCAAGCGGAACAGGGAATTCCAACTCCTTGAGTTTTTTTGAGCACCAGTCCTGATCCGCCTCATCCACCATGGCCAAACCTTTATGGCGGCGGGCCATGTATTTTCCATGCTCCGCCGCAAGTTCTTTTTCCAGGCGCGCTCTCAGAGACGCCGAGATGCAGGCGGGGGCCTTTTGGGCGTTTTTAGTTTCCTTTGCGTCGCTTGAGTCATCATCAAACTGGGTCTTATCGGAATCAAATAAATGGCCTTTCTTTTTTTCGTGAATCCGCTTTTTGGGGTGCGGCCGCACAGGAACTTTCTTCGTAGGCGGTTCCATTGTTTTTTGGAGCATAGCCGCTTGGCCCGCCGGCTTCACAACCGAATTCGAGTTCGCAGGCTCCGGATTGGGCGGAGGGTTGCTGTCCGGCGCTCCGTACGATATTCCCTGGCCGCTTAGCGGCTGCGCTCCATCAGCCGAAATCGGCGTTCCTGCGCCGGCATCATTTTGTCCGGAAGGCGCCGGCGCGTAGGCAGGTCCCGAAGGCATGATTTTACCCAGGGGCGCCTTTCCGCCGGCCGACTCCCCCCGTCTTCTCAAATCCCGCGGCATTGGAGGCTGGTTATAATTGCCGATGATGTCCTGGGCCACCCCTACTCCGCCGTGAATGTCCGCATCCGAGGCGGCATTATCGTCTATATTTTGAGGAATATTCACTTTCGGAAGGTTATACGTCGGCAAGGGAGGAGGCGGGCCCACGAGCGCGGCGCCCAGCATCGCGCCCAAGCCGTGAGCCGCTTCGCCCATCACGGCGCCGTTGCCCATCGTAGAGGCGCCGCCTGAAGATCCCGCGCTTCCGCCCTGCGGGCAACTGCTGTAGCCGCAAATGCAGCGGCAGTCCGCGTTCTGCGCCTGGTTGCAGTCTCCTGGGATGGGAACCTGGCGGCCGCCGCACATGCAATAGGCCTGTCCGGCGCAGGCCGAAGGCGGCGTCGGGATATTTTGGGACTGGACCAACGCCGCGCCCTGAAGAAAAACGAGGCACGCGGCAACGCAAAGCGTCGAGATTTTCATAACCGGGCTCCTCCCGGCTCTACCAAATGTCCATCTCTTGGACGAATTTTTTCTGCGCGGCGGCGGCTTCAGCGGCTTCTCCCGCCGAATCGACCTGCTTTTGCGCCTGCAGGCGCAGGATTTCCGCCGCGGCCAGAAGATCCTTCGCGTCGGCCAACTGCTCGTATTGATTGGCCTTGTAGGCGAGCTTCTTTTTTTCGCCTTGGAAAGTCTGAGCCTGCGCCATCAGGGAGTCGGCGTCCTTCTGGGCTTCATTCTCCTCGGCGCCACCCATAGCCTGGGCTTGCTGGGCCTGGGCGTTGGCTTGATTGACCTCGGCGTTGCCCATACCGGTGAGCCCGCCCTGGACCACCTGCCCTGCGATACTGTTACCACCGGGAAAGAAGTTGCCGACGAAGCTCGCCGCGGCACTCAATCCCGCATTGTCCGACTGCGCTTGGCCCTGCGCCTGCGCCGCAGCTTGCGCTTGGGCGGCGGCATCATTCTGCGCCTGCGCGGTGAGCTCGTTGGCTTGCTGCTGCATGCTGGTAATTTTCTGCTCGCGCACGCCGATAAGCTTTCTCAGGACCGCGGCCCGGTGCCGGTAATCCGCGGCCTCGCTTAAAATCTGCTTGATGTCCAAAGGCTGCATTACGTCAGGCTGGGCGAAAGCTCCGATAGAGCAGAAGAGAACAGCGACCGCTGATAACAATAGCCCGCCCCACACAAACGCGCGGATCATCTTCTTCACGGCCTCAAGCCCTCCGGCTTCTCGTAATAGGCGATGATTCTAGTCAGCAAATTGGCTTGGCGCTCCATCAGCGAAAGAACGGCGCCCGCTCCAGAGCCCTTCGAGTCGCGCTCATCACGGCTGGCGATTTCATACGCCCGCCTGGCCCGCCGCTCCGCCTCCTTAGCGTTCTTCGAGGCATTTTCAGTGGGTTTGTCCGGGTCCGCGGGCATGTATCCGTAGAACGCTTGCATTTCCAAATCGAACGACTCGGCCTGTTGCGACAAATCGTCCGCGCTTTTCCCTATATCCTTGGCTTGCTCTATCGTAGCGGCCGGATCTGGGACGATTCTAGAAAGAGACTGCTCGCGTTGCGCCAACCGTGCCAGAGCCCTCAACGCGGCGGACACCAGGGCACGATGAGCCTGAGGGACGCCCATCCGCGTATCCGCGCAGACTTCCGGAAGCCCGGACTCGGATTGTTGGCCGGACAGGAACTCATTTCGAACGCCTTCGGCCTTGGCGCCGTAGGGATCGCCGGCAGCATCCATCGTCGCTCCAAATAGGGAAAGGCACTCTTCGTTGCGCAAGGCCGGCGAAGCCTGACGCAGCCGGGGAAGAAGTTCCAGCGCCGAGCCATCATTCGTCACCTCGACCGCGGCGGGCAGTTGCGCAAGGGCGGCCTCGGCTTGAGCGCGCTCCGGGGCTTCGGGGAATCTCTTGAGGAAAAATTGATAGGCGACCCGGGTGTTCATGTCCCGCGCGTTTTTAAATTCCGCGCTTTCAAGGCGGCGCTTCATTTCCGATCCCACGGACGTCCGCGGATACTCCGCGACGAAAAACGCTTCAGCGGAAGAATTGCCCGCGTCCAGGGCTTTCTGAAACCGAATCTTAGCCAGGGCTCTCCTTAAACGCGACGCCGCAGGTTCCTCAGGGTAGCGGGCGAGATACCGCGCATAATCCTCCTCGGCCCCGCGCCCTTTCTCAAGTTCCGAAAGCGCGTCCTGCCTGGCCTCCGCGTAATGAGGATCGTTCGGGGAATTCTTATTCATAAAACGCAAGTAGGCCGCGGGAGTATTCTCGTCTTGCGCCTGCTCCCACTGCGCCTTTTGCGCGCTCAAGGCCGCCTCGTAGTTTTGCTGCGCGACCTTGCAGACGTCGCAGTCGGGGTGATTGGCCACGGGATATTTCTGCGTGAAATTAGCCCACCCCTGCAGGTTGTTCTCGACCTGAGCTGTCTGGAAATCCTGATTAATGGCGCACCCCGAAAGAACAAGGCTCGCGAAGAAAATGAGCCCGGAAATCTTAAGCAAGTTTTTATTCATACCGTTTACTGCTGCCACCATGACTTCGAGGGCTGAGTATTCGCAGGCCCGGACGCAGCAGGCGCCGTAACGGCGGCGGATGAAGCGGGATTGGCCGGCGCGCTTTGCAGGGCACTGATAATTCCGTCTTTCGGGCAAGACGCGGTCAAATCCCATTCGGCGCAGGCGTAATCCGCGGGCAAAAATCCGTAAGCGTCCCGCACGCCGGGGTTCGCGCCGGCGGATAAAAGGGCATTGACCGTATCAAGAGAGCCCACATCGGCCGCGAAATGCAACGGAGTGTCCATGGAATCGTCTACCGCATTAACATCCGCGCCCGCCCCGACAAGAATCTTGACCAAGTCGGCGTGTCCACCCAAAGCCGCCCAATGCAACGGCGTGTCTTTCCCGCCATTTTGGACGTTGACGTCGGCGCCATGCTTGATCAAAAGCTGGGCAATATCCGCGTAGCCGTTAAGAGCCGCCCAATCCAGGGGAACATTGCCCACGGCCTGCGCATCAACGCTCGGGAAAAAGGCGGCGGCCATGGGATCGCCGGGCGCCGCAACATTCTCATCCGGCGAGTTCACATTTGCTCCGGAGTCCAGCTTTTGACGAATCGTCACCTCATTGCCGACGCGCACGTCATGGCTCAAGGTCGTGCAGCCGGAAAAAAGCAGCGCGCAGCCGCTCAGGCCCAGAGCTGTCCACGAAACCGCGGACATGGGAAAATCCCTCATTGCTGCCACCAAGATCCTTGCGTTCTGCTCGGAGCCTGCGCGGGCGCCGGCGAAGCCGGTGCGGAAGCCGGCTGCTCGGGCCCCCCACCGCTCATCCCGGCGAAATAGGATTTATCCGCCGCCAACGCCTTGACCAAATCGGCAGCCAACCGCTCGTCGGACTCGCTGGACGCGTCCTTGTCCGCGGCGCCGGGCAGCGGCGGCGCGTTGAAATCAGGAAAAACCGTATCCACTTTTTCCTTCTCTACATAGTTTTTGATTTCCCGCCCGGCGCGGTTCGTCACCGCGATACGGACCGAGTTCGAGAAAGTGTCCGTCGTGTTGACCAAAGGGCACCCGATGAGAAACGGGTCGCACAAAGGAATCATGAGCGGAATAAAAAGTTCCAGGCCTAAATCATGAGAGTCAAAGGAGTATTCAACGGGCTCCAGCCGGATCATCAAATCGACCGGCGCCCGTGCCTCCAAGCTTGGCGGCACGGGGAAAACGACGTCTTGGAAGAGATGCGCCGCCTTGAGCTTCTTGGCGAAAATCTCCCCAAAGCGATGGTGCTCAGGGTCCCAGTGTTCATCGGCGGTCCACTTCTTGTATCTCTTGTCGCAGACGTCCTTGGGCATTCCCGTCGCCTCGCAGTTTCCATATTCATCATCGGCCATTCCGCTCATAAGCGGAAACGGGTAAGCCTTCCATTTTTGCGGCGGCGTCCAAGCGATGCCGACTCTGAGAGGCAGAGCGGCGGCTTCGCGCGGCACGCTGGGAACGCCCTGGGGATTGACGCTGTAGTACGTGCAGCCAGAGGCGAATACAACAATAAAACCCGGAGCAAGAAATCGAGCAAGCCTGTTCATGTGAGGCTGGATTGAAGCATAAGCTAGGTTCGAAGTCAAACCCTAAGCAGGGTGAAATGAAACGTCGTGCCTTCTCCGCTGCTCTCGAAGCCGATTTTTCCACCCAAGCGCTCGATGATAGACTTGGCCACGCTCAAGCCCAGGCCCGTGCCGCCTCGGCCGGGATCTTGCTGAGCAAATTTATGGAACACCTGGGCCTTGAAATCTTCCGGAATTCCCGACCCGTGGTCCCGGACCGAAATCTTGACCGTTTTGTCGCCAGCCTCCGACCATATTTCAATGACTGCGCCTTTAGGCGAATGCTTGATCGCGTTTGAAATAAGATTAAAGAGGACTTGCTGCACCCGCACCGAATCCGCCTTGACGCGCGTTTCATCCCGGCTCGGCGCCAAAGACAGGCTGACGCCGCGGCTTTCGGCATAGGCGCGGTTGGAGGCGATGGTTTCTTCGAGGACACCGTTCAAATCCACCGGAGCAATGTCGAACTCCAACTGCCCGTATTCCATCTTTTTTACGTTCAAGAAATCCTCGATAAGCCGCAGCATGCGCTCGGTGCTTGTTCGAGCCATGCTTAAAAGTTCCTTAATCTCTCCGGGAAGAGTCTCTTCGATTCGGTCAAGAAGAACAAACGAGCTGTGGATGACGGTCAAAGGGTTTCGCAGCTCGTGGCTCACCATGGAGATGACTTCATCCTGCATTCTCTCCGCGTCCTTTTGAGCCGTCACGTCGCGCGCGCTGGCGTAGACAAGTCCCTGTTCGGCCGCGGCAGCGTTCCAGCGCAGCCAAACATAGCTTCCGTCCTTGCGTCGGAAGCGGTTCTCCAATCCGTCAAGGGAACGCCCAGCCGCCAAATCAGACAGCGCTCTGGCCGTGGACGTTCTATCATCCGGATGAATGAACTCAAGAAGCGGTCCGGCACGAAGCTCATCGAAAGAAAATCGCAACGCCTTCTCCCAGGATGGATTAAGTTGTTGGAAGCGGCCGTTTAAATCCATGATGCAGAGCATGTCCACCGCCGTGTTGAAGAAACGATCCCGCTCCTCTTGAATTTTTCGCAGGCGGCTGAGATTGTGAAGAATCACGAGGACGGCCGTAATTACCAGGAATATCGCCGCGAGGCCGCCCAAGGCCGTGATGAACTCCGTCGCCACTCCCACCTCTCGCGCTTCCCGGCCGCGAGCGAGGAGGAGGCTTCTCTCCGCCGTTTCCATGGCGGCGGAATTTTTTCGGATATCGGTCATAAACCGCTCCCCGGCGCCGCTCGCGATGAACGCGACGGCCGCATTTTCTCCGCGAATCTTGCGGATAAGCATCGCTTCCCGGGCCGCGGCCAAGCGCAGAGAAACGAGGCGGTTCAAATGGTCGATGCGCTTTTGCTGGGCGGCATCGCCCGCCGTAAGGCGGCGCAGCACGGAAATGCGGCTAGGTATCTGGGACGCCATGGAATCGAAGCGAAAAAAGAATTTTTGACGCCCGGTGATGACATAATACCGCTGGACATCAATGGTCTCATCGAGCCGCGAGCGGAGATCGCTCAGGTTGCTGAGCACTTCATGGGATTTGGAAACCCAATTCTGGATATCTTCGAGCTCGGAGGCTCCCCGCAAAGCCAAGGAGCCCAGGATCAGCAAAAAAACCGCGGCCAAGCCGAATCCCGCGCCGATCTGGACGCGAAGGTCCCGTCTTAACCATCGGATCATTGCGGGAATTAAACCCATTTTCCTTCCTCGTTGGCAACTACATCGCTGACTGCGGCGTCTTTGCTAGAATAATTTCAGGCTCTTCCTGCTAAAAAACATGAACCGATCCAAAAAATTAAGGTTCACTCCGAAACAACTGGCCGCGACAGCTCTGGCGGCAATTGGATTTTGCTCCGTTTTCGCCCAAGCCGGATGGTTCGGTTGGGACGCGGCCAAGACCTCCACCGCGAGTTCGTTCGCCCCCTCTTTTGCGCTAAAGAACTTGTCGGGAGCCATCGTCCATCCCTCCGATTTTCGCGGCCAGCCCGTTTTGATCGACTTCTGGGCATCCTGGTGCAGTTCATGCAAAACCGCCCTTCCCTTTTATCAATCCCTCTATCTCGAGCACCGCGCGCAGGGCCTCGTCGTCCTGGGCGTTGATGAAGACAACGCGAGCACTACGGCCGCCCAAGCCGCCAAGTCGGAAGGCGTCTCCTATCCCGTTCTGCTCGATCCGCGCGGGAAAGCGCTCTATGCCTACGGCGTGCGCGGCCTGCCTACCGCCGTTCTGCTTGATCGCGCGGGCCGCATCCGGGGCCGCTGGTTTGGATTCAATCCAGCCGATGCCGCGGCCATGAAGTCAAAGATATCCAAACTTTTTGTGGAAAAGCCTTGGCCCGTCGGCGCGCCAAGGCCTTAAAAAGTAAAATACCCGTCGCGCTTGGAAAACGGCGCGCCTTTTCCTACAATAGGCCCGGCAAACGCATGAATCGACC
>Ga0307372_10001748_pt1 | contig 37246 bp, 34 predicted proteins | sample OX1MG_FD_202533 | JGI IMG/M metagenome (GOLD analysis project Ga0307372, IMG submission 202533) | Soil microbial communities from Risofladan, Vaasa, Finland - OX-1 | ecosystem: Environmental > Terrestrial > Soil > Coastal area > Acid sulfate soil | place: Finland: Risofladan, Vaasa | collected...
TCGAACACAAGCTGGTCGTCACCGACCGCATTACCGCACCGCCTCAAGACCGGCCGTCACCCCGGCGGCCGCGCCATCGGGCGACGCCCGCCGCCGCCTACGCGCGGATTCTCACCGCCGCTGACAGTCGTGCCGCTCGCAAACCGCAACTCCTTGAAAGCGCTGGGCCTGACGGAGTTTCCGGAAGTCTCTTGAATTGCGGTCAGCGACCCATGTTGCAGATGGTCCGCTCCCCACCCTTCACGTGCCTTCGGGTTGACCCATTACCGCCGCCGGCCGATAGCGCCGATCGCCGCGATGCGCGAGACTACCCGGAGCATCCGAGGGGAGAAACGCAATGAGCTTCGACTTCACCGGCAAGCGCGCGGTCATCTGCGGCGGCAGTCGCGGCATCGGCCGCGCCATCGCACTTGGCTTCGCGCAGGCGGGCGGCGCGGTGTCGATCTGCGCGCGCGGCGCCGAGACGCTCGAGCAGACCAGGCGGGAGATCGCGGCGTTCGGGCATACCGCACATGCCGCGTCGTGCGATCTGGCCGATGCGGCGGCAATCGGCGCGTATATGGCCGATGCCGCGGCGGCGTTGGGCGGGATCGACCTGCTGGTGAACAACGCCTCGGCATTCGGCTCGTCGGATGACGAGAAGGGCTGGATGTCCAGCATGGCGATCGACATGATGGCGATCGTGCACGCCACGCATGCGGCGCTGCCGTTCCTGCAGCAGAGCAAAGGCTCGGTGGTCAACACGTCGTCGATCGCGGCGATGCACACCGCGGCGCGGCAGCCGCCCTACGGGGCGATCAAGGCGGCCTGCATCCACTACACCGGCACGCAGGCGGCGATGTATGCCAGGGACGGCATCAGGGTGAATTGCATCGCACCCGGCTCGATCGAGTTCCCCGGCGGGGTCTGGGACCGGCGCAAATCGGATGCGCCGAAGCTGTATGATGCGGTGCTGCGGTCGATTCCGTTCGGCCGGCTGGGACATCCGGAGGAGGTGGCCAACGTGGTGCTATTCCTCGCTTCGCCGCTGGCCTCCTGGGTGACCGGACAGACGATAGCGGTGGATGGCGGGCAGTTGCTGTAATGCGAACCTGTTCCGCCGCGGGCGGGACAGGTTTTCTACTTTGGCAACGTGTCCAGCGCGCGCTTTACCAGTTTCGCGTCGGCGCCGCCGGCCGGCAGCGAGGCCAGCAGCTTCGTCCAGTCGCGCCGCGCGGCGCCCGCATCGCCGGCGCGCGCCGCTTCGACACCGAGATACCACAGCGCCTCCGGCTGGTCGGGTGCAATCGCCGCCACCTGCCGCAGCAGTGCCGCCGCGCGCGGCGGCAACGGCTCGTTCGGTGGCACGTTCGCAATCAGCGCCTGGAACTCCTGCAGCTTGATGCTGACGTCGTCCGGCTTCAGCGCCGCCGCCCGTGCGAAGGCATCCGCCGACCTGCCGGTCTCGCCGAGCAGCGCATAGGCGCGGCCCAGGCGCAGCCAGTTTGCCAGATCGTTGGGCTCGCGTTGCAGGCGCGCGGCGAGTTGCGTCGCCATGGTTTCGATCATCTGGCGGCGCTCGGCTTTCGGCATTTGCGCGGCGGCGGCCGCCTGACTCCGGTTCGGACCTGAGTGCGCGTCGGTCGCATCGGGGTCTGGCGGCGGCGCGGTCCCCTTGGGCAACGCCGGCGCGGCAATGCCACCGGCCCTGGCAGCCTCGGCGACACCTTGCGCGATCGACTCGCGCATCGGCGAATCGTCGGGGATGTCGGCGGCCAGCGCCAGCCATCGAGCGATCGCCCGCTTTTCCTCGCCAGCCTGGCCGTCGGCCAGCGCCAGGTAATAGCGCGCCACTGCGTTCTTCGGATCGGCGGCCAGCGCCTGGATGAACGCGTCATGCGCGCCGGGCGATACGATTCCGTCCGCCGCGAGCACCTGCATTTCGCCATAGCCCGCGAACACGCCCGGCGCCTTCTGGCCCAGGTCGATCGCGTGGCGATACGCCGCGCCGGCGGTCTTGTAGTCGCCCAGGATCGACTCGGCGCGTGCGTACAACACCCACACGTCCGCATTAGCCGGATCGGCCTTCAGCTTCCGCGCAAATTGTTCCGCGGCCTGCCGCATGTCGAGACCCGGAGCGGCATCGGCGGCCGGCGGTTGCTCCCCGTGTTGCGCGCGCCGCGCGGCGTACGGAGCATCCGGCAATGACGGCGCGCCAAGCCATGCATACAGCCCCACCGCGCCGCCGAGCAGCAGCAGCGCGACGATGGCGGCCAGACGCGGGCTGGGTGCGGACCAGGTGGCGCGGCCAGGCGCACCGACCTGGACCGAGAGCAGGCGGCGTTGGATTTCGAGGCGCGCCGAGTCGGCCTCGGCCGGCCGCAGCACGCCACGCGCCAGGTCGCGCTCCACTTCCGTGAGCTGATCGCGGTAAACCACCCGGTCGAAATAGCCGCGGTCGGCGACCGTCGGGACGCCGCGCAGCAACGGCAGGCAGACGAAGGCCACGGTGCCCAGCGCGACCGCGGCGAACAGCAGAAGGAACAGCATCAGCGGTCGGCCTCGCGCAACATCGTGTCGAGACGGCTTTGCTCCTGCGGACTGAGCGGCGCGGCGCCCGCGATTGCGGTGGCACGCCGGCGCAGCCACAGCACGATGCCGGCGAAGCCGAGCACCAGCATCGCCGCGGGTGCGAACCACAGGACATAGGTGGCGGGCCGCAGCGGCGGCTTCAGCAGGACGAACTCGCCGTAGCGCGCGACGATCGCCTGGCGCGCCTGGGCGTTGGTGTCGCCCTGCACCAGAAGCTGGCGCAACAGGATGCGGATGTCGTGAGCGAGGCTGGCGTTGGACTGCTCGATCGATTCATTCTGGCAGACCAGGCAGCGCAACGTCGCGCCGATCGCTTCCGCGCGGGCCTCCAGCCTTGGATCCGCCAGGCGTTCGCTGGGTTCCATGGCGCGTGCGTGCGCGGCCATCGCGAGGACGAGCAGAAAGGCGAAGGCGGCGCGGGCGAGGCATGGGCGGGTGACGACGCGAGCCAACGTCCTCCCTTTCACCTTGAGGGAGGGGGCCGGGGGGCATGACGGTGGGGCCCTCATGGCTTGTTCAGCGCCTTGAGCAACGGCAGCAGTTGCTTGTCGACTTCCTCGGCGGTCAGCGGGCCGACGAAGCGTTTGCGGATGTGGCCGGTCGCGTCCAGCACGTAGGTTTCGGGCACGCCGTAAACCCCGAAATTCAGGCCCACATGGCCGTCTGGATCCAGGCCGACGCGGCGGTACGGATCGCCTAGCTGCGCCAGCAGCTTCGCGGCGTTCGCCGGGTTGTCCTTGTAGTCGATGCCGTAGAGCGGGACGTGTTCGCGAGTGGCCAGGCGCATCAGCACGGGTTGCTCCTGGCGGCACGGCACGCACCAGGAGGCGAAGAAGTTGATCAGCACCGGGTTGCCCTTCAACGCGTCGAGGGCGAGGCGCTTTCCGTTCAGGCCGGCCAGGTCGAAGTGCGGGGCTTCCTTGTCGATCATCGCCGAGGGAAGCATCTGCGGGTCGTAGCCGGGGCGTAGCGCCAGGGCGAAATACCCGGCGAGCACCAGGAACAACGCCAGCGGCACCAGGAACAGCGCGCGACGCACGGAGTCACTCGCCCGGGGCGGGCTGCAACACCGGTGCCGTGCGCCGGGCCCGCGCGGCCACGCCGACGCGCCAGCGGCGATCGCTGAGGCTGACCATGCCACCGAACGCCATGATGATGGCGCCGATCCAGATCCACGGCACCAGCGGTTTCCAATAGGCGCGTAGCGTCCAGTTGCCCGCCGCGTCGCCGTCACCCAGCGCGAGGTAAAGGTCGGACAGGAAATTGGTGCGGATCGACGTCTCGCTGGTGGTCGTCTGCTGCAACGCGAAGAACCGCTGCTCCGGATGCACCACGGCGACCGACTGGCCGTGGCGGGTGATCCGCACGGTGGAGCGGTTGGCGACGAAGTTCGGGCCGGGCACGCGTTGCACGCCGACGAAATGCAGTTCGTAGCCCGCCAGCTTCACCACGCTGCCGGCATGCACGGTGTTGATCGCGGCGACGTCGAAGGCCGAGGCAGAGAAGCCGGCGATCGACACGGCGAGGCCGAAATGCGCGAGGCTCATGCCGTAGGCGGCGCGCGGCGTATGGATGGCGCGGCGCAAAGTGTCGCCCAGGCCGACGCGGAACAGCTTCACCCGCTCGGCCCATTCCACGATCACGGCGACACCGGTCCAGGCGGAGAGTCCGAAGCCCAGCACGGCGAGGATCGGGCCGCCATGGGTGAGATACCAGGCCAGCAGCACGGCGAGCACGGCGGCGATATAGGCGGCCCACAGGCGCTGCAGCGCCCCCAGCAGGTCGCCGCGCTTCCATGACAGCATGGGACCGACGCCGACGGCGAGGATCATCGGCACCATCAGCGGGGCGAAGGTGCGATTGAAGAACGGGAAGCCGACCGACAGTTTCGGTCCGCCCACCGCGTCGAGGAACAACGGATACAGCGTGCCGAGAAACACCGTGGCGCAGCCGCAGGAAAGGATCAGGTTGTTCAGGACCAGCGCGCCCTCACGCGAGATCGGCGCGAACACGCCGCCGCCCTTCAGCGACGGCGCGCGGATCGCATACAGGGTGAGCGATCCGCCGACGGCGACCAGCAACAGGAGGAGAATGAACATGCCGCGCGACGGATCGGTGGCGAAGGCGTGCACCGAAGTGAGCACTCCGGAGCGCACCAGGAAGGTGCCGACCAGCGACAGGGAGAAGGTGATGATCGCCAACAGGATGGTCCAGCTTTTCATCGTGTCGCGCTTTTCGACGACGATGGACGAATGGATCAGCGCGGTGCCGACGAGCCACGGCATGAAGCTGGCGTTTTCCACCGGGTCCCAGAACCACCAGCCGCCCCAGCCGAGGGTGTAGTAGGACCACCAGCTTCCCATGGTGATGCCGATAGTGAGCGCGCACCAGGAGGCGAGCGTCCAGGGCCGCACCCAGCGGGCCCAGGCGGCATCGACCCGGCCCTCGATCAGCGCCGCGACGGCGAAGGCGAAGCCGATCGAGAAGCCGACATAGCCGAGATAGAGGAACGGCGGATGGAACGCCAGGCCGGGATCCTGCAGCACCGGATTGAGGCCCTGGCCGTTCGCCGCGGGTGGCCAGGTACGCAGGAACGGATTGGAGGTGAACAGGATGAAGAGCAGGAAGCCGGTGGCGATCATGCCCTGGACGGCAAGGACGCGGGCGCGCAGGGCGGGCGGCAGGTTGCCGGAGAACAGCGCCAGCGCGGCGCTGCACAAGCCGAGCATGAACACCCACAGGATCATCGAACCTTCGTGGTTCCCCCAGACGCCGGTGATCTGGTACAGCAGCGGCTTGTCGGTGTGGCTGTTCTCGATGACGTTGATCACCGAGAAGTCGTTGGTGATGTAGGCGTGCATGAGCGACGCCAGCGCCAGCGCGATCAGGGCGAATTCGGCCAGCGCGGCGTTGCGGCCCACCGCCATCCAGGCGAGGTTGCCGCGCGCCGCGCCCACCAGCGGCACGACCGATTGCACCAGCGAGACGCAGAGCGCGAGGATCAGTGCGAAGTGGCCGAGTTCGGTGATCATCGTGGGGACGCTCTCAGGCGAACGCTGTCATTGCGAGAGACTCCCCCTCCCTCAGGGGGAGACTGTTCTCGGGCTTCACCGGCCTGTCGGACGAGAACCCAACCCCCTCCCCTTGACGGAGGGGGAGACTGTTGGATGTCACGCGGCGGCCCGGCGCGCCGGGGCCAGGATGCGGCACAGGGCGTCCACGAGCGATGCCATCATGGCATCGGTGTGCAGCGGCGTGGGGGTGAAGCGCAGCCGCTCCTCGCCGCGCGGCACCGTCGGATAGTTGATCGGCGTGGCATACATGACGTGCTCGTCCAGCAGCCGCCGGCTGACTTCCTTGCACAAAGCGGCCTCGCCGATGTGCAGCGGCACGATGTGGCTGGCCGAGGCAATGCGCGGCAGACCGGCGGCATCGAAGCGGCGCTTCAGCGCGTCGGCGCGCTCGAACAACATTGCGCGGCGCGCGTGGTCGGCCTTGACGTGGCGCACGCTGGCGAGCGCCGCGGCGGCGGTCATCGGCGGCAGCGAGGTCGTGAAAATGAAGCCGGGCGCAACCGAACGGATGTAGTCCACCACGTCGGCGTCGCCGGCGATGTAGCCGCCATGGCAGCCGAACGCCTTGGCGAGCGTGCCTTCGATGATGTCCACGCGGTGCGCGACGCCGTCGCGCTCGGAGACGCCGCCGCCGTTCGGGCCGTACATGCCCACGGCATGCACCTCGTCGAGGTAGGTCATCGCGCCGTGGCGCGACGCGAGATCGCAGATCGCGCCGACCGGCGCGATGTCGGCATCCATGGAATACACCGATTCGAAGGCGATCAGCTTCGGCGCGGCGACCGGCGCGGCGCGCAGCAGCGCCTCGAGATGCGCCATGTCGTTGTGCCGGAAGATCTGGCAGACGCCTTTCGAGCCCTTGATCCCGGCGATCATCGAGGCGTGGTTCCTGGAGTCGGAGAACACCTGCCAAGGATTTTCCTGACCGGCTGGCTGGCTGTTCAGGATGGTGGACAGCGCCGCCTGGTTGGAGACGAAGCCGGAGGTGAACAGCAGCGCCGCCGGCTTGCCGTGCAGCGCGGCGAGTTCCGCCTCCAGCGCGTCGTGCGCCGGGCTGGTACCGCCGATGTTGCGCGTGCCGCCGGCGCCGGCGCCCATGGCGCGCGCGGCGTCGCAGGCTGCCTGCACCACGACGGGATGGCCACCCATGGCGAGGTAGTCGTTCGACGACCAGACCAGCACTTCGGTGCCGTCCGGGCGGAGGTAATACGGGAAGCGCTCCGCCTGCTTCTGGAGGGGGGTGAACTCGCGGTAGCGGCCCTGGGCACGGATGTTGTCCAGCGTCCGGCGGCAATAGGCGTGGAAAGCGACCATGCTCAAGACACCTCTACCCTTGGGGCCGGCCTGTCCAGCCCGTTTTCAGCACGCGTCACGCAGGCCGACGGTGTCCTGGCATGCCGGCAATGCGATGGGCGCTCATTGACCTGCATCAATGCATTCAACTTACGAATTTTTCATGTCGCTGAACTCATCTTAGCCGGCAAGCGCGCCGGGCAAAAGTGCCGTTCGCGCGGGTCCGAGGGGCCATGCACCGATGGCGGATCAAGCCGCGGGCCGGCCTGCTGTTTGCCATCCGGAGAGACGATTTCGGGCCGCACCGGCGCCGACATGAAGCGGAACGCGGGGTTTCCGGACGGGCACGGCAGGGAGCGGCATGAAGCGACCTACCGCAGCAGCCAGAACGGCCGCGCCGGAGGTTCGGCGACCTGTGCCATCATGCGCCCCGGTTCGGCGACGGTTGCACGGTAGTGACAATACAGGTCCTGCGCGGCTTCGATGCCGATCGCGGCGAAGCTCACCAGACTGCCGGGGCGGCACTGCGCGAAGCGCGGCAGATCGGCGGTGACGATCGTCGCCAACTTCGGAAATCCGCCGATGGTCTGGCAGTCCATCAGCAGAACCACCGGCTGGCCGGTGCCGGGCACCTGGATGCAGCCGGGCACCAATCCGTCCGACAGGAGGTTATAGCCATGCGCATGGGTGAGCAGTGGCCCTTCCAGCCAGGAGCCCATCCGGTCGCCGCGATGGCTGATGCGCCAGGGGGTTGCAAGGAACGCCGCGATCGTCTCCGGGGCGAAGAAATCGTCCTGTGGCCCGAGCACGACCCGCATCGGCCCCGACGCACGGCGTGGCGCAGCGACGCGGCATTCCGGTCCGGCCGGCGCCCGCATGGCGTGCAGCGGCAGCACGTCGCCCGCCGCGACGCGGCACCCATCGATGCCGCCGAGACCGGAACGCAGATGGGTGGCGCAACTGCCAAGCTGCGGGGTCACGTCGAAGCCCCGCGCGACGGCGAGATAGCCCCAAACCGCGTCGGACGCCCCCCCGAGCGACAGGCGCTGGCCGCGCCGCAGTGTGTGGCTGTGCCAGGGCGCCAGTGCGACGCCGTCGGCCGAGACCGCGAAACCGCCACCGGTCACCGCGATGCGGCAGGAATCCGCGGCAACGTCCCAGATACCGCCGGCATGCGCGAACTCCAGGGCGGCGGTGTCGGGATCGTTGCCGACCAGCGCGTTGGCGGTGGCCAGCGCGGGCAGATCCATGGCGCCGGAGACGGCGACGCCGAACCGCCGCCAGCCGCGCCGACCGGCATCCTGGATAGTGACGTACGGCCCGGGCGCGACGGCGCGCAGTGCGGCGCTCATGCCGGCACCCGCACGAGGGGCAGCAGCGCATCGGTGGTGAGTCCAGCCAGGCGGCCGAACTCGGCGGCATCGATGCGGCGGAACCGCAGGCGGTCGCCGGCGCGGAACAAAAACGGGTCCTGGCGGGTCGGATCGAACAGGCGCAGCGGAGTCTGCCCCAGGACATACCAGGCGCTGGGCACCGGCATCGGGACGATGTTGGCCTGGATGCCGCCGATCATCACGGCGCCCGCCGGCACTTGCGGGCGCGGGTTTTCCCGGCGCGAGATGTGCAGCCTGGCGGGCAGCGGACCCAGGTATGGCAGGCCGGGTGCGAAGCCGACCATGTAAACCTGGTATTCGGCCTCGCCATGCAACGTGATGACCTGCTGTTCGGTCAGCCCGAGACGTTGCGCAACCTCCGGCAGGTCAACCGCATGAGGCGGGTCGTACACCACCGGGACGGTCCACGCCACCGCGGCAGCCTGCCGCACCGGGACGCCGCGCGACAGCAGGCGACGTAGTTCGACGACGAGCTGCCGGAAGGAGATTACCAGCGGCTCGTAGCAGATCAGCAGAGAACGATAGCTCGGGGCCGTCTCGACGATGCCGCCGAGTTCGGCGGCGGCCAGCGCGATATCGAGCGCGACGACCCGCGCGTTCAGCTCGGGCGTTATTGCGTCGCCGAACTCGACGGTCAGCGCGGCGTCGCCGACCGGCAGGAAGCGCGGATAGTACGGGGATTGGAGGGTTGGCGCGGGACTGGTGACGGGCTCCAGCAAGCATGAACGCGGCATCGGCGGGTGGGGCGTTCGCATGCCTGTCGCGCTGCGCAAGGTCGAGGTGCGCAGCGACGAGGGCGCGGGTGCCGCGTGCCGATCCAATCGCCCTCACCCGGTGCTTCGCGCCGACCTCTCCCGTGCGGCGGGAGAGGTGTACCGGCTGGCCGGACCCAGCCTGGCCGGGTAGGTCAGTGCCAACAACAGGGCCAGCACGGCCAGCGTGCCGGTCAGCAGGTAGGCGTGGCGCATCGCGGCGGCGGTCGCGTCCACCAGATGGGCCAGGTCGGCGGCGGCGATTGTCGCCCTCCAGTGCGCGTCCATCAGGCGGTCGAGGGCGTGTGCCGCGGGCTGCGTGCGGCCGTGCAGGCTGGCGTTCAGCACCGCGCCGAACACCGCCGCGCCGAGCGATTGGCCGAGGAAGCGCAGGAACATGGTGGACGAGGTGGCCGCGCCGCGTTGCTGCCACCCCACCGAGGTCTGCACGGAGACCATGAACGTGGTGTTGCAGAAGCCCATGCCGGCGCCGATCGACACGGCGCCGATGGCGGCCCAGACCGGCCCGCGCGCCGGCGTCAGGGCGATCAGCATGGCCGCGCCGGCGATCAGCGCCAGCGCGCCCAGGCTGGCGATGCGCCGGTATGTCGTGCGGGGCAGGCAGAGGCCGGCGGTGGCGCTGGCGAGCACCCAGACGACCGACATCAACGCCAGAATGATGGCGGACACCTCCGGCCCGCGGCCCATGTTGCCTTGCACATAGGTTGGCAGATAAGCGGTGACGCCCATCATCAGCGTGCCGGTGACCAGGCTGCCGAGGCTGCTGCTGACGACCACGCGGTTGCGCCAGAGTTCCAGCGGCAGCATGGGTTCGGCGACGCGCCTCTCGTGCAGCACAAGGACGCCGCCGGCCAGCACGAAAACCGCGGCGCACGCGGCCCGTGCGGCGACCGGGAGGCCGGCGCCCTGCAGCAGCAGCATCAGCGCGCCGATCGCCAGCAACAGCAGCAGTGAGCCCTGGTAGTCGATGCGGTGCGCACGGGTCCGCACATGCTCGGGCAGGAACAGCGCAATCATGGCGATGGCCGCGGCGCCGATCGGAAGGTTCATCCAGAACACGACCGGCCAGTCGCCGTACTGGACGATGAATGCGCCGAGCGACGGTCCGATCACGGCGGAGACGCCGAACACGCCGGACAGCATGCCCTGGACGCGGGCGCGCTCGACCGGGGTATAGATGTCGCCGACGATGGTATTGGCGATCGGCTGCACGCCGCCCGCGCCGAGGCCCTGGATGGCGCGGAACGCCACGAGCTGCGGCATGGAGTGCGCGAAGCCGCACAGCGTGGAGCCGAGCAGGAACAGGAAGGCGCCGGCGAAGAAGATTTTGCGGCGGCCGTAGATGTCGGCGAGGCGTCCATAGACCGGAATGGTCGCCGCCTGGGTCAGCATGTAGGAGGAAAAAACCCAGGCGAACAGGCCGAAGCCGCCGAGGCTGCTCGCGATGCTGGGCATCGCGGTGGCGATGATGGTGGCCTCGACCGCCGCCATGAAGCTGGCCGCCATGCAGGCGGCCAGGATCAGCTTCCGGCGGGCCAGCGGAATGGCGGGCACGATCGTGGCGGCGGCCTGGGACATGACGGGCAGGATGGCGGCCTATGCGCGGAGGGCGACCACCAGGTCGTCGGTCATGTTGGACTCGGGGTGCAGGTCGGTGCGGGCCTCGACGATGGCCAGGCCGGCCAGCACGTCGTCCACCCATTCCTCCGCGGTCCACAACTGGCGGAAGATGTCGTCGCGATCGAACAGGACGCGGTTCTTCGGGCTGTCGAACGGGATGTCGAACACCACGGTCGGCGCGACGGCCAACTGGGCACGCAGCGCCTTGCGGATGGTCTCGGCGGAGTCCAGATGCTCCATGACGCCGCCGTGGGTGATTGCCTGGAATGTGGCGGGCGGAGCGACGGCGGCGAGATCGAACATGTCGCCGGTCCGGAAGACGGCGCCGCAATCCGGGGCGACCGCGTCGGCGTTGGCCTGGGCCTGGCGGACGATAAGCGGGTCGAGATCGAGGCCGAGCACCTGATAGCCGAGCGTTGCCGCGCCGAGCGCGTGGCGGCCTGGACCACAGCCCAGTTCGAGGATTTTCCCGCCGTGCGGCACCAGTCGCGACAGCATGCCGAAAAACACGGCGTTGCGTGCGACCCAGCGATCGACAATGTCCCGCGACAGTTGCCAGACGCCGCGCTGCCGGAACACCTCGACCCAAAGATCGCCGGGCGCAGACGACGCTTTGCTCATAAGCGTGAGCATTCCGTCCATGAGGGGTTCCTTTGCACGTGGGTTCGGGCGGCGACCACGGGTCGTGATTGCTCCGCTATCGGCAGGATAACGCGTTGGTGAATTCGGCCCGTACAGGGCCGTTAATCAGGCGGTAAAAGAGCGTTCGCGCCGGGAGCCGCCGGGGGATGCATCGCTCCAGGCTCCGTGGCCGCGGCCGGGGTGATTGGCGCGGCGACGATTGCGGCCCGCCGGTCAATCCACCAGCCTGGGGCCGGCAGGAGATACCCGCCCCGCGATGTGGGAGGCCGGCGCCCGATAGGGCAGCCAATCATGTCCGACAAGTTCGATTTCACGATGGTGCTGGAGCCGCAGCCGGAGGGTGGCTGCACGGTGAGCGTGCCGGCGCTGCCCGGGGTGGTGACCGAGGGCGACAGTGAGGCGGATCATGGCACGCACGGCAATCCATCCCGGCCAACACCTGGCCGAGGCAATCGAGGCTTCCGGCATCACAGCCGCCCAATTGGCGCGCGATATCGAGGTGCCGCCCAACCGGGTTACCGCCATTCTGCATGGCACGCGCGGCATTACGGCCGATACCGCCCTGCGGCTGGGTCGCTACTTCGATATCAGCGCGGCGTTCTGGATGAACCTGCAGCAGGTCTGTGACCTGCGGCGGGCCGAGCAGGAGATCGGCGATGGGTTGTCGCGGATTCCGACGCGGCGCGGGGGTCGCGGCGGGGCGGCGGCACGGCGGCGGACGACGGGCGGGGGGAAGTCGGTTCAGCGCGCTGTTGGGTGACGGACGCAAGACCTTGGTGGCAATCGAGGCGAACGATGGCGACGAAAAAGCGAGGCATCCTGACGGCGGCGCCGCAGTGGTGGAAGCATCTACGCTGGTGCAAACGCCGGTTCTGGAAGCGGGAGCGTCGGAATGCGCGGGCGGAAGCGATGGCCGGCGTGACGGAACACCAACGCCGCTAGTCAGCCTTGCGAGTCGTCGTTGGATGCCGGCGCACTCGTTCCTAACAGACGCGCGACGGCGTCACGCAACGTTGGGTCATGCTGATCGAGTAGCTCTCGGCGCGACGGTGTCCGCCCCGCGGCAACCACAGCGTCGCAAACCGCATCGGCCGAGTTGATTCGTCCGATCCTCTCCAGCTCGAGCAGGAAGTCGCGCATCGTTGTGATGATTGCGCGCGGCAATTCCTCCGCGCGGAATGCGCGGGCCGGTGACCTGCCGGTCCTCGCGGAGCATTACTGCGCGTTCGTCGGGTTCCAGATGGATGTGATGGCGGGCGTATTCGATTGCCGCGCGTTCGCCCAGATCGAGTTCGCGCTCGGTCAGGCCGGCCTCGTGGTCGCGGGCGAAGGCGCAAAGGCGTTGGTCGGGGCGATATGCATACGGCCGAGATTGGCATTCACCCACTCGACGATGGTGCCGGCACCGAGGCGCGCAACGTCGCGCGTGGCCTCGAAGAAGACGGCGTCGGGGATGATCACGGGACCGTTGACGTAGAGCAGGTAATCGAGGCTGGCGGCGGCGGCCAGGGTGATCAACGGACCGGCATCGACGATCAGCAGTTTCGCGGTTAGGTGGTCAGGCGGCATCGCCGCGGCCTGGCGGCTGGCTCAGCCAGCGATGCAGCCAGTCCTGGTCTTCCGGGGTGAGGGATGAAGGATAATGCGGCATCGGCGGGTGGGCGGCGCGCAAGGCGAGGATCAGGTCGGCGACGGACACTTGCCGGCCCAGGCGGGCAGCGATCTCCTGGCGGTCGAGTTCGCCTCGGCTGTAGGCTTCGATCAGGGGGCGGTCGATGGTGATCTGGCCCATGGAGGCAGACTTGCAGGTTGCGGGTGGGTTGGCGACGATCGAGGCGGATCCACAGCAGTTCTCAGTGTTGGGCGTCGACCTAGAAGTCGAACTCCGTGAATAGAGGCTTACGCGTGATCGACTCGTTGTATTTTTCTTCGACCTCCGCCTTCTCGGACAGCGACAACGATTTGTCGTGCAGGAGGCTCTGAAGGATCTCTCTCTTGAGAAGATCATCAATTCGCGTCTTATTAGCCATCCGTTCGAACTGCGCGAGTGCTTCCTTTGGCTTCGACTGACCGAGGAGAATATGGATCGCCAACCGTTCCGCGACAAAGTCACCATCTGGATGCGCCGACCGCACCAAATTCATATCCATCATCGCCTCTTGGACAAGTCCAAGCTTGCAGTAGATTAGACATCTCGTGCTATGCAGGTCTGGCTCAACTTTCTTGTCGGCACGCTGTACCCTGTCAATTGCACCGTTTATTATTGTAAGTGCTCGTGGATAGTTTTGAGTTTCTCTTGAGATGAGAATCGCCTCTTTTTCTGCTGCTGTCTCCCGATTATGTGGAAGCGTGGCTAGTTGGCGGATGGTCTTTTCGGCGCGTCTGAACTCCCCGGCGCCCATCTCCAGCGACGCCTTCGTTCCGAGAAGATAGGGGTTTCTCGCAACGTTGCGCCCAAACCGATCGATAGTCTTCCTGACTTCCTCGTACTCACCGAGCTTGCGAAGGCATATGCAGTATTCATGAATGATTGAGTCATCGGTTACGCCGCTTTGAAGCACAGTAGCGTATGTTTGAGCTGCCTTGCGATATTCCGCCCGGAACCGATAGTATTGGGCACGAATGGGTAGTGCTTGCCTCCCACCTGCTGCCTCGATCTCACCAATAATTGCATCCGCATCGGTCCAGAGACGAAGGCGCAGAAAGGCGCGGGCTCGTACTGCCATAAGATCAAGCCGCACCGCACGTTCCCGCGCGATCTGTAGGCCTGCTTGCGCAAGCTCTGCGACGCGCCCGTACTCTGCCTGTCCAGGCTGATCCCTGCTCTGCTGGTAAAGAGAGCGAGCGGCTTTGAGGATTGACGACGGCGAGATGACACGTCGTACATTGGGAGGCAGATCTTTGCCGCCAACCAACAGCAAAAAGCTAACTGTGTCAACAATTTCACTGGTGACAAGATCAGAGTCCCGTAGCTTGGTAGCTAGCAACTCAGCAACCTTTATCCCTATCTCCTTATCACCGTCTCCGTACATCTGGCGGAATACCAGTCTAACGGGTCCGCTTATCGCGTAATAGCCCACCTGATACTCGATTAGAGAGGCAAGAATTAGGTTTTCGATGGATTCAGCGTAGTCGGTGAGCCCGACGACAGCACAAATTTCGCCGAACAGTTTAGGCTGTATGTGAGGAACCCAGCTTAGAATCGCAAGAATATCTCGCTCATCGGAATTTATATTTTCGAAGGAGAGGAATTCGCTCAGCATATTTTTCTGTACTAGTATCGTATCGAACATTGCCCGCTCCTCGGCCGATTCGCCATATTGCGATAGTGCGTAGGCATAGTGTCTCGCGAGGATGGGATGCCCGCCTATAGAGTTCCTGGCTTGAGGAGAAGGAGTGATGGAATTGCCGTCTCGTAGTAAAGTGATCGCTTGAACAAGGGCATCAATATCTACCTGAGGTAGAGGATCGATGTGGAAGTGGATCAAACTGGTGACATCAGCAATGTCCCGATAGCGCGGAAGACGATTCGAAACTATCACCAGTCGGATTTGGAGGTGGGTACCGCATTGTGCCAGAAAACTCTTTGCCCAGGCTATCAAGTCGCGATTGTCGTCAAAGAGCCCTGAGCGAGAGCGAATGAAGATTGTCTCACCACCCCGACCAACTGTATCGCAAACCTCGATCAACCGTTGAATTTGGACTTCGACGGTCATACCTCGGAAAAGCAGCAATTCACTCTCGTAGAGATCACCCAGTCCGCCTAGTCCATTCTCGTAGAGCCTCAGATACAGGTCTTCGATCGATGCAGGATCTTCAAGGGTAATGACTGGTCCATTAGAATATCCTCGATTTTGGTGAATGTCTTGAATAAAAGCACGAGCCGTGGTTTGTCGACCAACTCCTTCGACACCGGAGAAAAAGAAAACATTTGGGGCTGTATGGGTTTCGCTGATTCTCTGGTAGTATTGTTGCCGAATACGATCAAGCCGTGTGTGGAGCCCAGAATATTGCGGATGTGCACAGTTTTCTTCTAGGATATCGATGAACCGCCGTCGCAGCACAGGCATCCGATCGGAGGTGGCAGGCATCCAAAATACGCGCATCCAACTCGGGAGATCCGTGACTTGGACACCCGGATCGATAGTCAATGCAATAACTTTGAGTCCGCGGGTGATCGTCTCAATCTGCGCAAGGGAAATTTCGTGCTGGCACCACGCAGAGGCGAGTGAGGCCTTGGATGCCAAGAATAAGAAAAGGGAGCAGCCTCGGACATGCCGCTCCATTTCAGAGAGTAATTTAGCTCCATCCCTAAAGTCATGCGTGTATAATGTGAACAGACCCTTCGGCGCTGACTGCGTCAACGCTTCCACCGTCGCCTTGTCTTCGGCCGAGAAGCTTACGAAGGCCGCACCACGCATGAGATTTCAGGTCCCCGTCTCACGGACAGATCGCGCGTCGTGGTAGCAGCCACGCTATGACGCTTTGATGATATCTGCGCGTCTCACTGGCACGCCAAACACTCCTCGTAATTCGTCCCACTCCCCACCGCCGCCGCAGCCACCAAAGGCAACGGCGCCTGCCCGTCATTCGCCAGCACGCCCATCACCCCGGTGAACGCCACCGGCGCCACCGCCTTCTCGCTCACGTTATCCGCCCGGGCGATCGACAGACTCCGGCAGTAGTACAGCGACTTCACCCCCTTCTTCCACGCCATGAAATGGATCTGGTGCAGATCCCGCTTGTGCACATTCGCCGGGAGAAAAATATTGACCGACTGGCTCTGGCAGATGAACGGCGCGCGATCCGCCGCATGCTCGATAATCCACCGCTGATCCAGCTCGAACGCCGTCTTGTAAACCGCCTTTTCATCCGCCGACAGGAAATCCAGATGCTGCACGCTCCCTTGCGTCAGCGTGATCGACGACCAAACTTCGTCGTTATCCATCCCCTTCGCCGCAAGCAGTTTCAACAGATGCCGGTTGCGCACCGTGAAGCTGCCCGACAGCGTCTTCTGCAGGAACACGTTCGCCGCAATCGGCTCGATCCCCGGCGACGCATTCCCCGCGATGATCGAAATCGATGCGGTCGGCGCGAGTGACATCTTGTGCGAAAACCGCTCCATCACGCCGTATTCCGCCGCGTCCGGACACGCGCCGCGCTCCTCGGCCAGCACATACGACGCCGCATCCGCCTGCGACCGGATCTGCCGGAAAATCCGCTTGTTCCACACCTTCGCGATCACGCTCTCCCACGGCACGTCCAGCGCCTGGAGGAACGAATGAAACCCCATCACCCCCAGCCCCACCGAGCGCTCCCGCATCGCGGAATACTTCGCCTTCACCATTTCCGCCGGCGCGCGGTCGATAAAATCCTGCAGCACGTTGTCGAGGAACCGCATCACGTCCTCGATGAACGTCGGATGCGCCGACCACTCGAACCACGTCTCCAGGTTCAAGGAGCACAAGCAACAAACCGCGGTGCGGTCCATGCCGTGCTGGTCGCGCCCGGTCGGAAGCGTAATCTCGCTGCACAAATTCGACGTCTTCACCTCCAATCCGGCCAACTTATGATGATCCGGCTGTGCTCTGCTCACATGATCGGAGAAGATCAGATACGGCTCGCCGGTCTCGATCCGCGCCGTCAAAATACGAATCCACAATCCGCGCGCCGAAATCGACCGCACCGCGGCGCCGTCCTTCGGCGAGACCAGCGTCCACGTCTCGTCCGCCTCCACCGCGCGCATGAACGCATCCGACACCAGGATGCCGTGATGCAGGTTCAGCGCCTTGCGGTTCGGATCCCCGCCGGTGGGCCGGCGAATCTCGATGAACTCCTCGATCTCGGGGTGCCACACCGGCAAATACACCGCCGCCGAGCCGCGCCGCAGCGAGCCCTGCGAGATCGCCAGCGTGAGCGAATCCATCACCCGGATGAACGGGATCACGCCCGAGGTCTTGCCGACCGCCCCCACCTTCTCGCCGATCGAGCGCAGGTTGCCCCAGTACGAGCCGATGCCGCCACCCTTCGACGCCAGCCACACGTTCTCGTTCCACAGCCCGACGATGCCGTCCAGGCTGTCGGATGCCTCGTTCAGGAAGCAGGAGATCGGCAGGCCGCGATTGGTCCCGCCATTGGACAGCACCGGCGTGGCCGGCATGAACCACAGCTTGCTAATGTAGTCGTACAGCCGCTGCGCGTGCGCCGCGTCGTCGCCGTAATAGGAGGCGACACGCGCGAACAGGTCCTGAAAACTCTCGCCCGGCATCAGATAGCGGTCGGACAGCGTCGCCCGCCCGAAATCGGTCAGCAGGGCATCACGCGAACGGTCCACATGGACCTGGTGGCGCCCCGTCATCTGGACTGCGTCAAGCACGTCGGCCTCCCCTGGCGTCGTCGCGGGTGGAGCATCGGACCTGTCGCGATTCGGGGTCAACAACATATGGCGGGTCGCTGCGTCGATGCCCACAATATACCCTGTGGAAGTTGCGATAATGCCACATTCCTGGCGCGCGGCCGTGGCTGCGCGCCAGCTTTCGCCCAACCCGACGCACCCGCCGGCCGAATGTTCTCGCTACGTTCCGAACGCTTTGGGCAACCGGCAATCGATAAGCACCGGAATGTGACCGGACGCCCCGAACCGGCCACGAAGCCGACCGGCCGGCGCCACGAAGAGACCCGAGTTTCTCACTCCGTTGGTGCATCCGCTCTCTGGCGCCAAATTCACATGAGGTACCCCATCCCATGCGCTTTTCCTTGCTGCTTCTTCCACTTGCGGCACTCGGCCTGGCGGGATGCGTCGATGTGCAAGAGCATCCGGCGCCGCGCGAAACAACCGTGGTGACGCCGGCACCGCAACCGCCGTCCACCATCTATGCACCTCCCGGCAGCACCGCGACAGTGGTAACCCGTCCGTAACCGCTGGATCACGCGACCCTGGTGGTCGGCGCGACGGGCCGGGGGGGGGACGCAAATCCTCCGGCCTGGTTGCGTATGCACGACCGGCGGGGCGGCTGGTCGAATCATGGCCAAGTTGCAATCCGCCGGAAGCTTCTGCCGGCCCCGCCCGCGGCGTAGGAACCGCCGGGATGGAAAGCCTGAAGTTGGAACTCGCTGTCGCCCCGGCTGGCGGCTTCGACCGGGAGGACATCGCCGGCTTGGCCGTCGTGGCAGCCCTGGGCGGGACGCTGTCCTGGCTGAGCCTGTATCGCCCGACCGAACTGCCGCCCTGGGCGCCGTGGGACTTCTCCTGGGTCGAGTTCCTGTCGGCCGCGCTCGGTGTCTGGTGGTATGTCCGCGGCGTGGCGCGCGGCACGCCGCGGACCCGCCCGTCACCGTGGCGCCAGGCGTCGTTCCTGCTGGGCGTCGCCGCCATCTACGCCGTCGTGCAGACGCGCTTCGACTACATGGCGCAGCACGAGTTCTTCCTGAACCGCGTGCAGCACATTTTCATGCACCATCTGGGGCCGTACCTGATCGCACTGGCATGGCCGGGCGAGGCGCTATACCTCGGCGCGCCCGCGCCGTTCCGCCGCATCGCCCACGCGCGCACGCTCCGCGCAGTGCTCGGCATCGTGCAGCAGCCGCTGCCGGCCGCCATCCTGTTCGTCGGGCTGATCTATCTGTTCCTGATTCCCACCGTGCAGTTCCATGCCATGATCGACCGGCGGCTGTATGCCATCATGAACTGGAGCATGATCGGCGATGGCCTGCTGTTCTGGTTTCTGGTGCTTGATCCACGGCCGAAACCGCAGGCGGGCATCAGCTACGGCATGCGCATGGTGCTGCCGTACGCGGTGATGTTTCCGCAGATCGCCCTGGGCTCCTACATCGCGTTCGGCCCCTCTGGACTTTACCGGTATTACGACCTGTGCGGACGCCTGCTGCCCTCGGTCTCCGCCGCGACTGATCAGCGCATCGGCGGCATCGTCGCGTGGATTCCCGCCGGCATGATGAGCGTCCTCGGCCTGATTACCGTGTTGAACGCATTGCGCGTGCATGAGGAAAGCCTGCCCGTCGAGGAGCCCGAAGATGGTGAGGAAAGCCCAACGCGCATTGTGGTTTACGCGTCGTCGTGGACTGGCCGCCGCTAGCGCGGCGGCGTTGGCACTTGGCTTGCTTGCGGCCCGCGGCGTCGCGGCGCCGACGCCGCGGGCCGTCACGGTTTCGCATCCCTGGATGCGCTTCCTGACCCCGCGAATTCCGGCCGCCGGCTATTTCACGCTGCGCAATGGCGGCGCCAGCCCTGTCGTGTTGATCGGCGCGGCGTCACCGGATTGCCGCCAACTGATGCTGCACCGGAGCGTCACCCGGAATGGCATCGCCCGCATGGAGATGATGCCGCGCATCGTCGTGCCGGCGCATGGCGCGGTGACGTTCCGGCCGGGCGGGTATCACCTGATGTGCGTGTCCCCGTCGGCCGCGGTCGCGCCGGGGCGGAGCGTGCGGGTGTCGCTGCTGTTCCGCGATGGATCGTCGCTGGCCGCGCGCTTCCCGGTGCATGGCGCGACCGGCAGATAGCCCGGGCGGCCTGTGTCACACGATCCGCATGATCCGCTCGATCAGGTCCGGCGGATTGTGCTGCGCGATCAGGGTCCGCAGATCCTGCGCCGTCCCGCCGATATCCGGCTTCCGCGTCGCCATCGACGACACCAGCAGGCGCGCGTTGCCGTCCTGGTCGAAGACATAGACGATGGCGCTGTGCGTCACCACGTACGGGTGCCCGTCCCGCGCGGGCGTGACGGAATACGCCACGCGATAGCGTCTGGCCAGCGCGGCCAGTTCGTCCGGCGTGCCGCGCAGCCCGACGATCTGCGGCGCGAACAACGCGGCGTATTGCTTCAGCACCGGCTGCGAATCGCGAGTCGGATCGACGGTGACGAACAGCACCCGGACCAGATCCGCCTGCTTGCCCAACTGGCGCAGCGCGGCGGCCAGATTGGTGAGCGTCGTAGGGCAGAAATCCGGGCAGAGCGTGTAACCGAAATACAGCAGCGTCACCTTGCCGCGGAAGTCCGCCGCGGTGACCTGCGCTCCGGTCATCGCGTCGGTCATGCTGAATTCCAGCGGCGGCAGGCTGCCCGAAATGTCCACCTCGTGCCACTGGGTCTTGCGATCGCAGCCCGTCACCGGCAGTGCCAGCGCTCCAGCTCCCAGCGCCAGCAGGCCGCGCCGCCGGATGGTCACGATTGCGACACGGGGTTCATCGGATGCGGACTTGGCATCGGCGTTCTCCTCCGCCGGCCACCGGCGTGCCGACCGACAGACTCGCGCGCCGGGGCCGCGAAGGAAAGTTAACAATGCCCATGGTTTTGGTAATGCGCGGGCGCCGCCGGCGGCACTACCGGGCCGACACCGCGGCGCGGCACGTCGTTCAGGTTTCGCCGGCCAGAAACGCCATTGCCGCCTCGACCCCGCCGCGCCCGTGCGGGATGCGTTCGATGCGCAGCGCCATTTCGACCGCGGTCAGCGCACCCAGCAGCATCGGCTCGTTCAAATCGCCCAGATGACCGATGCGGAAGATTTTTCCTCCGAGCCTGCCGAGTCCCCCGCCGAGCGACACGTTGAACCGCTGCCGCGCCGCGCGGCGCACCAGTTCGGAGTCGTAGCCGTCGGGCATCAGCACGGCGGTCACCGAGTTGGAATACCGGGCCGGGTTGACGCAGTAGAGCTGCGGCCCGTCGTTGCCGGCCCAGACCTGCACACAGCGCCGCGTGGCCTCGGCCAGGCGGGTGTGGCGGGCGATCACGTTGGGCAGGCCCTCCTCCTCGATCAAGCGGATCGATTCGCGCAGGCCGTAGAACATGTTGACCGGCAGCGTGCCGATGAAGCTTTTTTGGGCCCGTTTCTCCATCAGGGTCCAGTCGAAATAGAAGCGCTTCAGCTTCGCGCCGGCATGCGCCGCCACGGCCTTGTCCGAGACGCCGGTGAAGCTCATGCCGGTGGGCAGCATCAGGCCTTTCTGGCCGCCGCCCACCACGCAGTCGATCTTCCACTCGTCCATGCGGAAATCCAGCGAGCCGAGCGACGAGATCGTATCCACCAGGAACAGCGCGGGATGCGCGGCGCCGTCGATCGCCGCGCGGATTTCCTCAAGCGGCAGCATCATGCCGGTGGCGGTCTCGTTGTGCACCACGCACACCGCCTTGACGTCATGGTCGCGGTCGTCCGCCAGCATGGCGCGCAACACGGCGATATCGGCGCCGCGCCGCCAGTCGGCCTGCAACACGAGCACGTCCAGCCCGTGGCTGCGCGCCATGTTGGCCCACTCCTCGGAGAAATACCCCGATTCCACCACGATGATCCGGTCGCCGGGCGAGAGCAGATTGGTGAGGCTGGCTTCCCAGGCGCCGTGACCGGAGGCGTTGTACATGAACAAGCGATGCGTGGTGCGCAGCACGCGCTTCACGCCGGAGAATGCGGCGTCGTACACCTCGACGAATTCTGGATCGTTGAAGTCGATGCTTGGGCGGTCCATCGCCCGGAGCACGCTGTCCGGGATGTTGGTCGGCCCCGGATTGGCGAAAAAATGGCGGCCGCGGGGTTTCGGAAGGCTGGTGCTCATGCGCTGGTCCTCGTTGCGTGCGGCCATGGTGCGTGGTCCGGCCGCATAGATTGCCGAAAGGCCCGTTTTGTAAAGCAGCAAACCAAACGGTCTGGTGTGTTCCCGCCGCATCGGTCGGGCAGTCGCGCCGCGATGGCATGAGGCTGCGCAACCCGGTCAGCGCGGCGGACCCCCACGGACGAAGCGCGCCAGGCGGTCGGCATCGAGCAATTCGACCGATCGGGGAGAGAGGCGCCGGGCGAGTCCCTCGCGCTCGAGCGCGACGAAGGCGCGGGCCACGGATTCGGGTGTGATCCCCAAATAGTCGGCAATATCGAAGCGGCTCATCGGCAGACGCAATATCCGCGTCCTCGAGTCGAAGAATGCCGCGTGTTGACGAGAGTCGAGCAGAAGCGAGGCGAGCCGTCTCGGAGAGTTCAGTCGCCCGAGAACGATGATTTGACGCTGCGCGTTGCGCAACTCGTGTACGGCCTTGGCGAGCATGTGGAGCTGGAGCAAGGGTTCATTCAAGAGCATGGATCGAAGCCGGTCCAGGGGAAACCGGAAGATTGCCGCCGGCGTCAGGCACTCCGCGGAGTTTATGTAGCGACCTTCTTCCGCCAGCCCGAACAGGTCGCCGGGCCACATGAAACCGAGGACCTGGCGTGCGCCGTCCGGCAGGTGCCGGCTGAGCCGCACGATCCCGTCGTCGATCAGGTAAAGGAAATGGGCGTCCTCACCTTCGGAAAGGATAGCCACGCCGCCGGCCTGATACTCGAGAAGGGTAGCGATCCTTGCCAGTTCCCTTTGCTCCGCGGGCGACAGAAGGTTGCCGAGCGGCGGGCACCGCCCCTCGGTCGCGCAGAACGCCCGCGCGACGATCCTGGGCCGCCGGCCTTTGGGCTCGACGCGTGCGGTGACGCTGCGTGGCATTGGGAAACTCCCGGAATGCCTCCGGCCGGGGCCGCCGGAAGGCTGATGCAATGTTGGTGGCGCGGCGCGGAATCTGACATTCATCAGAGCGCCGACCGCGCCCGTGTGGTGGGTTGGACCAACCGAGGAGCTGCCGCATTGATCTATCGCAACTGCCCCCAGCGGCCTGTCGCATGGCAATGGGCGCGTGAGGGCGACGCGGTTGCGCATCCATCGGCAACGCGGCGGCGACAACAATGGCGGATCTGGGCGGATCGGGGGATTACCGTGTCAGGTGGGCAAGACCAAATAGCCCTGGCCGGCCGCGGTGGAGCCCGGCCAGGGCCAGTCCCCGACCGGCGTGGTGGTCGGGCACGACGTGACGGGGTGGCGGCTTGCATCGCGCGCCGGATGATCCCGTGACGACCGTGCCGGACCCGCATCCCAACCTGGACGAGCCCTGGCTGGCGGCCATGCTCGCGGCCATGGACCGGGCCGTCATCGGCACGACGATCGACGGCATCATCGTGACCTGGAACAATGCGGCACAAGGACTTCTGGGATACGCACCGCACGAGACAATCGGCCGTCCCCGATCGCTGCTGACGACAGCGGGCGAGATGGACGATATCCGCGTATTGCTGGAAGAAACCGGCAAGCTTGCCGCCGGCGCCCGGCGAGAGGTTGCCTGGCGATCCAAGGACGGGTCGATCAGGCGGCTCGCGGTTGCCGCCCATCCGGTTCGCGACGAGCGAGGCCAGCCGTGCGGAATCCTGGAAGTCGCGCAAGTTCCAAGGATTGCCGAGCGCCCCACAGATGCGCAGCCGGAGCAGCCGGACGGTCAGCGGGAGGGAGTGCCGCAACCGGGACAACCGGCCGCCCTGCGTGAGCTCGTGGCGCTGCTGGCGCACGAACTGAGCCAGCCCATTACGGCGATCGCCGACTACTTGCAGGCCGGCAAGCGTCTCCTGAACCGTGCTGCCCCTACCGATCTGACGAAAGCGGCGACTGCAATCGGGCGAGCGCTGGTCCAGGTGGCGCGCGCGGCCGATATTGTCCGGCGGTTGCGCTGGTCGGCTGCGCTCGATGCGCCGGCCAACGACCGCCATTCCGTGGCAAGGGTCATCCGACAGGCAAGCGCGCTGATTGCCATCGCAACAAGACCGCGCGGGGTGCATGTCGTGCTTGACCTTGCTGCCTCGGCCACCTGTCCCTGGGCGGCCGACGCCGAGTTCGAACAGGTCCTTCTGCTGCTCATGGCCAATGCCCTCGAGGAGATGACCGGACAGCACCCGCGCGACCTGTTCATCGAAACTCGCGTGATGGGCGTGATGGTGGAAGTCGTGGTGGCCAATACCGGCCGGGACGCGCGGCCGGCCGTGGCGGCGAACCACCTTCCGGTCGCCGCGACCGTGGCGCCGGGGCCGGCGAGCGCCACATTGGCGATCTGCCAGGTCGTTGTAGAGGCACATGGCGGCCGGTTCCGGCGCGAGCGGAACCAGACCGGCGGCACGACGTTCCGATTCACGGTGAAGCAGGGCCCGGGCATGGCCGATGCGGGTGGGTAGGCCCGCCACCGCAGAATATTGCCGTGACGGCAAGCGCAATGGCCGGAAGCAATCCGCGCGTACGGGTCCACCAGGTTTGCGTGCCGCATGAGCGCGGCGCCTGCCGGACACAGGTGCGAATGCGCACGGCAGGGAACCCCAAGGGTTCTTTTCGTAACCAGCGAGTTGGCCGGTTTGGTGAAGGCCGGCGGGCTTGGCGACGTTGCCGCTGGCCTGCCCCGCGCGCTGCGCCAGCGGGGGATCGACGTGCGCATCCTGATCCCGGCTTATCCGGCAGTGCTCGGCGCGTGCCGCCAGATGCGGATCGTGGGCGACCTGCCGGGCCGTGCCGGGCTGCCGCCGTGCCGGATCGGCCGGTTCCGCACCGCCGAAGGCCTGATCGTCTATATCGTCATCGCAGCGGGTCTCTATGAACGCGGCGGAAGCCCCTACTGCCGGCCGGACGGAACCGACTGGCCGGACAACGATCTCCGATTCGCACGCCTTTCGCTCGCCGCCGCCGAGATCGCACGCGGCAGCGGCATCGGCTGGCGACCCGACGTGCTGCACCTGAATGACTGGCCTGGCGGGCTGGCGCCGGCCTATCTGCGCTGGGACGCCACACCGGTGCCCGCCATCCTGACCTTGCACAACATGGCGCATCAGGGCGTATTTCCGGCCGATCGGCGGCACGCGCTCGGCATCCCCGAGCATGCCTTTGCCATCGACGGCGTCGAATTTCATGGCAAGGTTTCATTTTTGAAAGCCGGGCTTTACTATGCCGACCATGTCTGTGCGGTGAGCCCGACCTATGCGCGCGAAATCACCACCGAGGCGCTGGGCGGAGGATTGCACGGTTTGACGCGGGACCGTGCTGGGCGCGGCCGCCTCAGCGGCATCGTGAACGGGATCGATGAAAGCTGGAATCCGGCGCGCGATCCTCACCTGCCGTTCCACTTCGATGCGGAGAACCTTCGTGGGAAAGCACGCCTCGCGGAGCTCGTTCGTACTGCACTCTGTCTTGCCCCGTCGCAAGGCCCGCTGTTGGGCGTTGTCTCGCGGCTCGTCCCGCAAAAGGGACTCGATATCCTGGCGGAAGCAGCCGATGACATCGTGCGCGAAGGCGGCCAGATCATCATTCTCGGACTGGGCGAGCCAGCGACCGAACAGATGCTGAACCGGCTGGCTCGCCAGCGCCGCGACCATATTTGCGTGCTGGTCGGGTTCAACGAGGCGATGGCGCGGCGGATCATCGGGGGCGGCGACTTCTGCCTGATTCCGTCGCGGTTCGAGCCGTGCGGGCTGACTCAGATGCAGGCACAGCGTTACGGCACGCTGCCGATCGCGCACGCCACAGGCGGGCTGGTTGATACGATTGAAGACGGCGTCACCGGCTTCCTGTTCTACCAGTTCTCAACCGAGGCATTGCTCGTGGCCTGCCGGCGCGCGTTCGACGTGTTCGGCGATGCGGCCAAGCTCGTGGCGATGCGGTGGGCCGCGATGTCGCGCCGGTTCGGTTGGGAGGCGCCGGCAGCGGGATACGAACTGCTCTATGCCCGCATCGCCGGCGGGCCCGCGCTTGCGCGCACACCTGCGCGAGGCCCTCGCCTTCAAGTGATCTCAAGAGGCGGCTGACATATCCGGAGTCCAGCGCGAGCTTTTCCCGCGACGCGTGGACCGCGTCGCCATCCAGCCCGATTTCATAGGGCATCCGCGCCTCGCCCGGCGTTACGCCACCCGCCATTGCACCAGCGTGAATGGCGGATCGGCACGTTCGTGGTGTTCGAACACCGGCTCGACCGCGGCGCCGATGCGCACCTCCTGAAGCGGGTCGCCGAGCAGGTTGCCGACCATGCGCAGGTTGCCGGCCTGCGGGAGTTCGACCAGAACCGCGATATAGGGGCCGTGGCCACTCAGCGCCGGATGCACCGGATGGTGCGGGCGCTGGTAGCTGTAGATGCGCCCCTGCCCCGCCACGTCCTGCCAGGCCAGGTCGAACGAATGGCATCGGAAGCAGATCCATTCCGGTCCCCATTGCCACACGCCGCAGCCGCGGCATTTCTGAATGCGCAGTTTCCCCGCCCGCGCAGCCTCCCAATACGGCGCGGTCAGCAGGTCACCTGTGTTCGGCGCCGGCAGTCCCTCCGGCAGGTAGGAATTACTCACAGCACCGCCTCCGACCCGAGGATGAGGGAACTCACCGGCGTCACCATCGGTCCGCCGATGACGATGGCCGCGTCGTTGCGCTTCACCTGGTTGATCGCCGTACCGCGGATCTGCCGCACCGCCTCGATCACCAGTTCCAGCCCGTGCATGTAGCACTCCGCCAGATTGCCGCCGCTGGTGTTCAGCGGCATTTTTCCCGCCGGTGCGATCAGGTTGTCCTTCACCAGCACTTCGTTGGCTTCGTCGGCGCGCACCAGGCCATGCTCCACCAGGCTCATCAGCACGCCGCCGGTGAAGTTTTCGTAGCACTGCACGATGCCCATGTCGGCCGGCGCCAGCTTCGCCATATCGTAAAGCCGGGGTCCGATCTGGCGGAAATGCGAGCTGGCATAGTTCGGCATGTTGTGCACCGGCGCGGCGCTGCGATGGTCGCAGCCTTGCGCGCAGGCCAGCAGCCAGGCCGGCTTGTGCGGAAAATCGCGCGCGCGGTCGGCGGGCACCACGATCACCGCCGCGGCGCCGTCGTTCTCCATGCAGCAATCGAACAGATGGAAGAACGGCTCGACGATCCAGCGCGAGGCGTCATATTTCGCCTCGTCCAATGGTCGCCCGCGCATCACCGCGTTGGGATTGTTCTGCGCGTGGTGGTAGCAGGCGAGCGAGATCGCCCGCAGCGCCTCCTGCCTTATGCCGTGGTCGTGCATGAAGCGCGTCACTTTCATGGCGAAACGCTGCGCTGGCGACATCACGCCATAGGGGATGATGAACTGGTCGTCGCCCGCCGCCAGCGGCGCGCCGGTGCCGCGGCCGTAACGCGCGAACTGGCCCTGCGCCAGGGAACGGAACGCCACGACGCAGTCCGCCATGCCGGTGGCCACCGCCGCCGCGGCATTGCCGACCGCGCCGCACACGCCGCCTCCCCCACCGCCCCAGAACATGTTGGAGAAGCGCAGCTCCTTCACCCCGAGCGCCGCGGCCAGCCGTCCGGCGTCGCTGCGGTCGTTGCCGTAGGAGGCGAAGCCGTCGATGTCGTGCGGGTCGATGCCCGCGTCATTGCAGGCGCTCACGATCGCCATCAGTGCCAGCTTGAACTCGGCATCCGGGGATTGGCCGTGGCGGTAATAGGTCGTCTCGCCGATGCCGACGATCGCGGTGCGGCCACGCAGGGTGCGGTCGGTCATACCCCGTATCCTGTCATTGCGAGGAGCGCAGCGACGAAGCAATCTCCCGCCTGACGAGCGGCCCGCGGTTCATCACGCAGGAGATTGCTTCGTCGCTCTGCTCCTCGCAATGACAACGATGCACGCGCGATGGGACGCGCTTCGATAACCCCAAACATCAGCGGCTCCCGCTCGGCAACTGATTGAACGCAACGTCCTTGTCCACCCGCACGTCGCCCGGCAGCCCCAGCACGCGCTCGGCGATGATGTTGCGCAGGATCTCGTCCGTGCCTCCCGCTATGCGGTGGCTCGGCGAGGACAGCAGCGCGTCCTGGAACATCGCGTGCATCGGCACCAGTTCCGGATCCATCACCCCGCCCGCCATGCCCAGCAGGTCCATGCCGAACGAGGCAATGTCCTGCAGCTTCGCCGCGTTCACCACCTTGGCGATCGAATTCTCCGGCCCCGGCGTCGTGCCGCGCGACAACGCGGTGAGGATGCGAAGCCGCGTATAGGTCAGCCCCTGCGACTTCGCGTGCCAATCCGCGATACGCCCGCGCACCGACGGGTCGGCGATCGCCGGCCGTCCATCCAGCTCAACCGAACGCGCCAGCTCGATCAAGTCCTGCAGGTCCGGCCGGCGGATTTCGCCCACGGCGAGCCGCTCGTTCATCAGCGTGGTGATCGCCACCTTCCAGCCCTGGCCGGGTGTGCCCAGCCGTTGCGAATCAGGAACGCGCAGGTCGGTGAAGAACACTTCGTTGAAGTTCGACGCGCCGGACATCTGGTGGATCGGCCGCACTTCCACGCCGGGCGCGCGCATGTCGATGAAGAACGCGGTCAGCCCGGCATGCTTCTGCACGCCCGGATCGCTGCGCGTCAGCAGCAGGCCGTAATCGGAGTAGTGCGCGCCGGAGGTCCAGATCTTTTGGCCGTTGATCACCCACTCGTCACCACGCTTTTCCGCGCGCGTGCGCAACCCGGCAACGTCCGATCCGGCGGCGGGTTCGGAAAAGAGCTGGCACCAGATTTCCTCGCCGCGCAGCGCGGGACGCACGTAGCGCTGCAGTTGCTCCGCGCCCGCATAGGCGATCATGGTCGGGATGCACATCCCCAGGCCAATGAGAAAGACGTTGTGCGGGACTTCGTATTCGGCCTCCTCCTGGTTCCAGATGATCTGCTGCATCTGAGTGCCGCCGCGCCCGCCCCATGCCTTCTGCCAGGTGATGCCGGCGAATCCGGCATCGGCCTTCTTCGCCTGCCACGCCTTGGCGCGCTCGACCTCCGCTGCATCCGTGTCGCCGTAGCGAAGCGCGCCGCTGGACCGCTGCTTGCGTGTGGCGTGGGAACCCAGAAAGGCGCGTGCCTCGGCGCGGAACGCGGCTTCTTCCGGCGTATCGTCGAAGTCCATGGCACGGTCTCCTGCGCTGTCAGGCGGCGTTGCGGGTTTCCAGTTCGGCGACCACGCGGTCCTTCCAGTACCGCTGGCTGCCGAGCGACAGAGCCAGCAGCTTGGCGCGGCGATAGAACAGGTGGCAATCGTAATCCCAGGTGAAGCCGGCGCCGCCATGCACCTGGATGTTCTCCTTCGCCGCGACGAAGAACGCGTCGGTGGCGGAGACACGCGCGGTGGCCGCGGCCAACGGCAACTCCGCCGCATCCGCCGACAGCGCCCAGGCGGCGTAATACGCGTTCGAGCGCGCCAGTTCGGTGGCGACGTAAACATCGGCGAGCTTGTGCTTGATCGCCTGGAACGAGCCGATCGGCCGGCCGAACGCGAAACGTTCCTTCGCATAGGCGGTCGCCATTTCCAGACTCGCGCCGGCACCGCCCACCTGCTCGAACGCGGTCAGGACGGCGGCGCGATCCAGCAGCCGGCGCACGGTTTCCCAGCCTTGTCCGGGCGCGCCAAGCGGCGTCGCCGGCGCATTGTCGAATTCGATCTTCGCGTGGTCGCGACTGGGATCGACCATCGGCAGCACAGCGCGAATCACGCCCGGCGCGGTGAGATCGACCAGCGCGAGCGCCAGCCCGGTCGCGTCCTGCGCCACCACCACCGCAAGCTGCGCGATCGAGCCGTCCGGCACCGGCCATTTGCTGCCGGTGACGCGGCCGTCGGACAGCCGCGCGCGAACGCCCGCCTCGCGCGGCTCGCCCGCGCCTTCCGCCAGGGCCAACGTCGCGATCAGTTCGCCGCGCACGATCCTCGGCAGGTACTCGCGCTTCTGTGCCTCGCTGCCGGCGGCGAGAATCGCTTCGGCCGCGAGATACACCGTGGATGCGAACGGCACCGGCGCCAGCACGCGGCCGAGTTCTTCCGCCAGCACGCACAGCGCCTCATAACCCAGGCCGGCACCGTCGTAGCGTTCCGGGACGGCGGCGCCGAGCCAGCCCATCCCGGCCATCGCGCGCCACAGGTCAGGGCTGTATGGCGCATGCCCCTCCAACACATGACGCACCGTCTTGGGGGGACATTGCTCGCGCAGGAACCGCTGCGCCTGTTCGCGCAGCAGCTTGCTGTCGTCGGAGAAATCGAAGTTCATGGCGCTTTCCCCTCCCCCAAACCTCTCCAGCGCCAGGCGGGAGAGGTTTACGCATTACAGGCCCAGCCGCAGCGCCGCGCCGATCTCGCCGACGATGCCGCGCCGGAACGCCAGCACGCAGAGCACGAAGATCGCGCCCTGCGTCACGGTGACCCAGGAGCCGAACTGCGCCAGGTAGTTCTCCATCGAGGTCACCACCACCGCGCCGACCACCGGGCCGAACACCGTGCCCAGCCCGCCGAGCAAGGTGGTCAGCACCACCTCGCCCGAGGTGGAGTAGTGCACGTCGGTCAGCGTGGCGATGCCGAACACGATCGCCTTGGTGCCGCCGGCGACGCCCGACAGCATGCAGGACAGGATGAACGCGATCAGCTTGTAGTCGTCGGTACGGTAGCCGAGCGACGTAGCGCGCGGCTCGTTCTCGCGAATCGCCTTCAGCACCTGGCCGAACGGCGAGTGAATGATGCGGTGGATCAGCAGGAACCCGGCGATGAACACCGCGGCCACGACCCAGTACATCGCCATGTCGTTGTTCAGGTTGATCACGCCGAACAGGTGCCCACGCGGCACCTGCTGGATGCCGTCCTCGCCGCCGGTGAACGGCGCTTCCACGCAGAAGAAATACACCATCTGCGCCAGCGCCAGCGTAATCATGGCGAAGTAGATGCCGGAGCGGCGGATCGCCAGATAGCCGAGGAACAGCCCCAGTACCGCGCCCGTCGCACCGCCGAGCAGGATCGCCACCACCGCGTCAACGTGCCAGAATTTGATGGTCCAGGCCGAGACGTAGCTGCCCATGCCGAAGAACGCCGCTTGTCCGAAGGACAGCAGCCCGACATAGCCGATCATCAGGTTGAACGCGCAGGCGAACAGCGCGAAGCACAGCACGCGCATCAGGAACACCGGGTACAGCACGTATGGGCAGACGGCGATCAACGCCACCATTGCCAGGAAGGCGATCGATTGCGGGCGGGAGAAACCGAACATCTCAGGCCCTCTTGCCGAACAGGCCGTGCGGCATGGTCAGCAGCACGATCACCATGACCAGGAACACCACGGTGGCCGAAGCCTGCGGATAGAACACCTTCGTCAGGCCCTCGATCACGCCCAGCCCGAAGCCGGTGAGGATGGCGCCGAGGATCGAGCCCATGCCGCCGATCACCACCACGGCGAACACCGTGTTGATGAAATTATCGCCCATGTCCGGGTTCACCGAATAGATGGGCGCCGCCAGCACGCCGGCGAATGCCGCCAGCGCGACGCCGCCGCCGAAGGTCAGCGTGATCACCCGCGGCACGTCCACGCCGAACGCCTGCACCAGCGGCGCGTTCTCGGTCGCGGCGCGCAGCTTGGCGCCGAGCGACGTCTTCTCGAGGATCGCCCAGGTGGAGAAGCAGACCACCAGCGCCGCCGCTACGACCCAGGCGCGATAATTCGGCAGGTACATGAAGCCGAGATTGGTGGCGCCCTGAAGCACCTTGGGAATCTGGTACGGCAGGCCGGAGCTGCCGTAGTAGTTGCGGAACAGTCCCTCGATCACCAGCGACAGGCCGAAGGTCAGCAGCAGGCCGTACAAATGGTCGAGCTTGTACATGCGGCTGATCAGCGTCCTCTCCAACAGGATGCCGAACGCACCGATGATCAGCGGCGCCAGGATCAGCGCGGGGAAATAGCCGATGCCGGCGTATTCCAGCAGCATCCAGGCGGCGAAGGCGCCCATCATGAACAGCGCGCCGTGCGCGAAGTTGATGATGTTCAGCATGCCGAAGATGATCGCCAGCCCGAGCGACAACATGGCGTAAAACGCCCCGTTGATCAGCCCGAGCAGCAATTGGCCGAACAGCAGCGGGCCGGGGATGCCGAAAATCATGATCATGTGGTGTCCCCCGGGCAGGTCACGATCCGCCTCCCCTTGAGGGAGGGGGAGCATCCGACGTAGCGACCCTGGGCGATGTTATCATACACCCAGGTACTCGTGCAGCTTGTCCATGCTGGCCTCCCGCCGGTGGTTGGGAATCATGTCGATCACCCGGCCATGCTCCACCACGTAGTGCCGGTCGGCCACGGTCTGGGCGAAACGGAAATTCTGTTCCACCAGCAACACGGTGAAGCCGCGCGCCTTGATCTCGCGGATAGTGCGGCCGATCTGCTGCACGATGACCGGGGCGAGGCCCTCGGTCGGCTCGTCCAGCAGCAGCAGCTTCGCCCCGGTCCGCAGAATCCGCGCGATTGCCAGCATCTGCTGCTCTCCGCCGGACAGGCGCGTGCCGTGCGCGGTGCGCGCGCGCTCCTTCAGGTTGGGAAACAGCGTGTAGATTTCGTCGATGCCCAATCCGCCGGGCGCCACCACCGGCGGCAACAGCAGGTTCTCGGTCACCGACAGGGAGCCGAAGATGCCGCGCTCCTCCGGGCAGAAGGCGATGCCGTGGCGGGCGATGTGGTGCGGCATCAGCCGGACCAACTCGGCGCCGCGGAACTTGATGCTGCCTTCGCGCCGCGGCACCAGGCCCATGATCGATTTCAGCGTGGTGGTCTTACCCGCGCCGTTGCGGCCGAGCAACGTGACGACCTCGCCCTCGCGCACCTCGAAGTCGATGCCGTGCAGGATGTGGCTTTCGCCGTACCAGGCGTTCAGGCCCTTCACTTCAAGCATTCGGCGTCCCCAGATAGGCGGCGATGACGTCGGGATTCCTTGAGACGGTGGCGTAGTCGCCTTCGGTCAGCACCCTGCCTCGGGTCAGCACGGTGATGGTGTCGCACAGACCTTCCACCACCGAGAGGTTATGTTCCACCATCAGGATGGTGCGGCCGTCGCGGACGCGCCGGACCAGCTCGACGATGCGGTCCACGTCGTCATGGCCCATTCCGGCGGTGGGTTCGTCCAGCAGCATCATCTCCGGATCGAGCGCCAGCGTGGTTGCGATCTCCAGTGCGCGTTTCAACCCGTAGGGCAGCTCGGCCACCACGGTGCGGACGTGGCCGGACAGGCCGACATCGAACAGCAGCTCATGCGCGCGATCGTCATAGACGCTCAGGACCTTCTCCGAGCGCCAGAAATCGAAGCTGGCGCCGCGCGCGCGCTGTAACGCCAGGCGGACGTTCTCCAGCGCGGTGAGGTGGGGAAACACCGCGGAGATCTGGAAGCTGCGGACCAGGCCGAGCCGCGCCACCAAAGCGGGCTTCATGCCGGTGATATCGCGGCCCTTGAAGCGGATCGAGCCCCGCGTCGGCGGCAGGAAGGCGGTGAGCAGATTGAAGCATGTGGTCTTGCCGGCGCCGTTGGGGCCGATCAGGGCGTGGATGGTGCCCGCACGAACGCGCAACGACACGTCGTCCACCGCGACGAAGCCGCCGAACTCACGAGTCAAGCCCGCGGTCTCCAGGATGATGTCACTCACCTCCCGGCCGCCCTTCCAAGCAAAATTTGATCCCGGTGCGGCGGTGATTTGCATATCGACGCCCCGGGCGCAAGGTTGGCGGTGTGGGATCGTTTCGCGCATACGCGATGGAGGAGAGCCAGAAATGAACGCCGAACAGCTTCGCGCCGCGCAGGCGCCGCTGAAACAGCGCTACCGCGAGGCGCCGGATACGGCGCTTGTGACTGCCCGGGCCGAAGCGGTGCTCGATGCGGCCGCGTTGGCCTGCGGCGTCGCGGGCTGGCATGGCGAGGTGCACGCCGGGCTGCATCCGGCCACCGGCGGATCCGGGGAACTGGCTTGCTCGGCCGACATGCTGCTGCAGGCGCTGGTGGCGTGCGCTGGCGTGACGCTGCGCGCGGTGGCGACGGCGATGGGCGTCACGATCCGTGGCGGGCGCGTGGTGGCCGAGGGGCACTGGGACGCACGCGGGACCCTGGGCGTGGACCGTGCGGCACCGGTCGGTCTGACCGACATCGCGCTGTCGTTCGAGATCGACAGCGACGCGGACGCCGCCAAACTGGAGCGGATGATCGCCACGACCGAGCGGTACTGCGTTATTCTGCAGACGCTGCGCGCACCGCCGGCGGTGCGGGTGCAGTAAGCCTCTCAGGCTTGCGAGAGAGGTTTGCTAACCGTCCCAGACGCTGGACGGCATCGGCAGGCCGGCGAAATCGGCGTCGCCTGGTGGGCCGTCCGGCGCAATGCCGTTCATGCCGAGCAGCATCACCCATTGCCGCGTGTGCTGACCGACATGCCAAGTGGTGCGCTCCAGGTACTCATGCAGAAGCTGCGGCCCGTAATAGGTCTGCACCGTCTCGCGGCCGGTCTTGTCCGGCTTGGCGTCCCACCACGCGTTGAGACGCTGGCGCACGCCGGCGCCATAGGCGGCGATGCCGGCGGTGGTGTGCATCGTGTCGGGCGGACGGGCGGTCAGCTTTTCGTGGGTCAGCGCGTCGCCGGCGGCGACCTCCAGGAAGGTCTCGGGGATGCGGAACATGTGGTGCCCGAGCACGCGATAGCTACGCGGGCGGTTCGGCACCTCGGTCTCCAGCTTCGCGTCCGGCATCTGCGGGATGATCCGCAGCGCGATGTCCAGGAACCGATCGAGCCGGGCGACCAACTGGGCGGGCGTCAGCAGCGGCCCGGTCGTCTCGTCGAGGCCGAGGAACTTCACCACGTGGCCGATGTTCTGGGCGAACACGAACTTGTCGCCGCGCGACAGCACGGGAACCGAGCGGGCGCCCAGCCGCCGCAACTCAGCCAGCCCGGCGGCGTCTTCCAGCACGTTGATGGATTCGAACTCGATCGCACGGACCGAGAGAAACTCTTTGAGTTTCAGGCAACTGGTTCATCCAGGCTGCCAGAACGCCTTCAGTGTCTCGGGCATCGGGTTCCTCATGGGCAATGACGGATGTTCGCCCGGTGGCGGCGGGGTGTCAATCCAACCCCATCGCAGTCCCCATCGTCATCCCCGCGAAAGCAGCAGGAAATGCACATATGCGATGTCGGGCGAGGAATGGCCGATGGGGCGGTTCATGTGATCGCCACGTCACATGATCGTCCCAGTTGAGCTGTCGGCACCGGCGTGCGCTAATCGGGGCCAACGCAGCCTGGGGAGAAAACGCCAATGAGCCAGACCGTCACGCAATACGGCCGCATCTCGCCGCCACGGCCGGAGTGGCTCGCCAAGGCGCCGCCGGAGGCCGTCCTCGATCCCGAACTGCCGATCATCGACACGCATCATCACCTGTGGCACCGCCCCGGCGTACCGGGCGCCGGCGACTCCTGGCAGGTCCCCGCGATGCGCTACCTGCTGCACGAGTTCCTGGCCGACTGCGCCACCGGGCACAACATCGTCGGCAGCGTGTTCCTGCAGTGCCACTCGATGTATCGCGCCAGTGGGCCGCACGAGCTGCGGCCGGTGGGCGAGACCGAGTTCGTCGCGGGCATCGCGGCGATGAGCGGCAGCGGCGGCTTCGGCAACACGCGCGTGGCGGCCGGCATCGTCGGTTACGCGGACCTGACCAAGGGCGACTGGGTCGAACCGGTGCTGGAGGCGCAGATCCGCGCCGGCGGCGGGCGGTTCCGCGGGGTGCGCCACTCGGGCGGCTGGGACGCCGATCCGGTCATCGGCAACAGCGCGCCCGACATGGCGCCGGGGTTGTACGCGCGGCCGGAGTTCCGCGCCGGGCTGGCGAAGCTGTCGGCGCTGGGGCTGTCGCTCGATGCCTGGGTGTTTCACCCGCAGCTTGGCGACGTCACCGACCTCGCGCGGGCCTTTCCGGGCACCAACATCGTCATGGGCCATTGCGGCGGGCCGCTCGGATACGGGCCGTATGCCGGCAGGCACGACGCGGTGTTCGCCGCGTGGAAGGCGTCGGTGAGCGAACTGGCGAAATGCCCGAACGTGACGATGAAGCTGGGCGGCATGATGATGCGGCTGGCGGCGACCGACTACCTGGCGCAGCCGCGCCCGCCGTCGTCGGAGGAACTGGCGGCGTTGTGGCGGCCGTATATCGAGACCTGCATCGAATTGTTCGGGCCGCAACGCTGCATGTTCGAGAGCAACTTCCCGGTGGAGAAGATGGGCATCGGCTGGGCAGCGCTGTGGAACGCGTTCAAGCGGTTGGCGAGCGGCGCCTCGGCGGAGGAGAAGCAGGCGCTGTTCGCCGGCACCGCGCGGCGGGTTTACCGGTTGGATTGAGCATGGGACGCCGCTGCCTTGCGCGACCGCATGGCGGCAGAGGCGCAGCCATGCTTTAACCCTCGCATGACCGGACGCCTGCCATGACCGACCTGCTGGAAGGCGGCTGCGCCTGCGGGGCGGTGCGCTATCGGCTCGGCACCGCGCCGATGTTCGTGCATTGCTGCCACTGTCGCGACTGCCAGCGCCAGGCCGGCAGCGCCTTCGCCATCAACGCGCTGATCGAGGCCGGCCGGTTCGCCCTGCTGTCAGGCACGACCGCGCCCTCCGCCATGCCCACCGACAGCGGCCGCCCGCACCGCATCCATCGCTGCACCGCCTGCGGCACCGCGCTGTGGAGCGAATATGGCGGCCGCGACACGCTGCGGTTCGTGCGCGTCGCTACGCTCGACGATCCGGCGGCGCTGCCGCCCGACGTACACATCTATGTCCGCTCGAAACTGCCATGGATCACCCTGCCGGCGAGTGTCCCGGCGTTCGAGGCATACTACGACGCCAGGAGCGTATGGCCCGCGGCGAGCCTGGAACGCCGCCGGGCCTTGCGCGGCTGAGCGCGTGTCCGCGATGAGCGAGGGTTCCCGTCATTGCGCGCCAAACAAGAAACCAGCTCCCCCTCCCCCCAACCTTGATCCGCTTCGCGGCTCAAGCCCTCAAGGGGAGGGGGAGTCTCTTGCTCCTGTCTCCTGCTTTCTGCTTCCCGCGACCTGCGCAATTTCCTTCAGGGCGGGTGGGCCGCCGCCGGCCGGTGGTCAATTCGGAAGGCTCTTATGGCGTTCTTTGTTGGTATCGGCTACGCTAATGGCAGGACGAGGAGATCGCCATGGACCTGGCGGCATTTGAGAGCTGGCTTGGTGGGGTCGTGACCCTGACCGAGGCGCAACGACG
>Ga0307372_10001750_pt1 | contig 37241 bp, 37 predicted proteins | sample OX1MG_FD_202533 | JGI IMG/M metagenome (GOLD analysis project Ga0307372, IMG submission 202533) | Soil microbial communities from Risofladan, Vaasa, Finland - OX-1 | ecosystem: Environmental > Terrestrial > Soil > Coastal area > Acid sulfate soil | place: Finland: Risofladan, Vaasa | collected...
TGCGCATCGGCTATGTCGCCGGCAGCCACGGTCTACACGGCGCGCTGCGCGTGCGCACCGACGATCCCGGCTCCACCACGCTGGGATCGCTCGGGCGGCTGCTCGTCGAGACCGCGGGCGGCGGCGGCCGGCGCGAGTTCAAGGTGCTGGGCGTGAGCGCGCTCAGCGCCGGCAATCAACGGGTCGTGCTCGAGGGCATCGGCGACGCCGACGCGGCCGAGGCGTTGCGCGGAGGCGTCGTGATGGTCGCCGCGACCGACCTGCCGCCGCTTAAGGAGGGCGAATTCTATTACTTTCAGCTCGTCGGCGCGGAAGTGATGCTGACTGATGGGCGGCGCCTGGGCAGCATCGAGGACATCATGTCCACCGGCGCGCACGACGTATGGGTGGTGCGCGACGGCGAGCGCGAAGTGCTGGTCCCGGTCATCGACGACGTGGTCAAGGCGATGGACCTCGCGGCGCGGCGGGTTACGATAGAAGCGGTACCGGGGCTGCTGGATTAGGCCCGGCGCCGGATTTGCCAAGCGATGGAATTCCACCTCATCACGCTTTTCCCCGAGCTGTTCGCCGCCGCCAACTGGCCGGGGATGGTCGGGCGCGCGCTCAAGGCGGGCCTGGTCCGAATCGAGGCGCACGCGCTGCGCGAGCACGGGCTCGGCAATTACCGCCAGGTCGACGACACGCCCTACGGCGGCGGCAGCGGGATGGTGCTGCGGCCGGAGCCGCTGTTCGCCGCGATCGAAGGCGCGCTCGGCGCGCATCCGGGATTGTGGCGTGTGCTGCTGACGCCGCAGGGCGAGCCGCTCGACCAGCCGATGGTGCGCGAACTGAGCGCGCGGCGGCCGGGCCTGCTGCTGGTCGCGGGACGCTACGAGGGCGTCGACGAGCGCGTGCGCAGCCAGGTCGACCAGGAAATTTCGATCGGCGACTACGTGCTGAGTGGCGGCGAGTTGCCCGCGATGGTGCTGATCGAGGCGGTCGCGCGCCTGGTACCGGGCGTGCTCGGCAATTCCTCTTCGCTCGACGAGGAATCGTTCGCCGACGGCCTGCTCGAGTATCCGCATTACACACGCCCCGAGGAGTTTCGCGGGATGCGCGTGCCCGAGGTGCTGCTGAGCGGCGACCATCGGAAGATCCACGAATGGCGCAAGGCCGAGGCGCTCAGGCGCACCGCGCGCCGGCGCCCCGACCTGCTCAAGCGCCGCCGTCTCTAGCCCGTTCAGGGGCTCTTCACCTTGGCTGAAGTCTTCCTCGCTCTCGTCCATCATCCGGTCGTCGACCGCAACGGCCGCATCATCACCTCGGCCATCACCTCGCTCGACCTCCACGACCTCGCCCGTTCCTCGCGCACCTACGGCGTGCGCGCGTTCTACGTGGTCCACCCGGTTCCCGCGCAGCGCGAGTTCGCGCGCAGCGTGATCGACCACTGGCGTATCGGCTACGGCCGCAGCTTCGACTCACGCCGGGTCGAGGCGCTCGAGCTGATCGAAGTCGTGGCCGACCTCGAAGCGGCGGTCGCCGCGGCCGAGCGCGCCGCGGGCCGGCGACCGGCAATCGTTCACACCTCGGCGCGCGAAGAGCGGGGTGTAAGCTTCGCCGCGATGCGCGAGCGGATGGCGCGGGAAGACGCGGCGCCCGTCCTGATCCTGCTCGGCACCGGCTTCGGGCTCGCGCCGGCGGCGCGCGAGCGGGCCGACCTGGCACTCGAGGCGATCCGCGGCGCGGGAGATTACAATCATCTTTCGGTGCGCGCGGCCGCGAGCATCATTCTCGACCGGTTGCGCGGCCGCTGGTCTCGATAATCGGGACGACGCTGATGGCAAGCGGGCTGGCGATCAACCGCCGCCGCCGAATCCAGCGCGAGACGGCCGGACCATCCTCGAATATCGGTAAGGGTCATGTCTGGCCGATCAGTGCGATATTTGCGCTACCATTTGGTTATTTGCGTGACAATCAGGGCCAATCAGGAAGGCGAGATGACGGCCCTGTCCTGATAACTTGTAGCTATGAAAAATATTATAAGAACTCTCGCCAGCTACACTGCGATCGGGGCTCTCGCGATACTGATGGGCACCGCCACTATCGGGTGTAACAAGGAAGAGGCAGTCCAGGGGCCGGCGGGTGCTCCGGGGGCCAGCGGAGCGACTGGGGCCACCGGGGCGCAAGGCGAGGCCGCGCCCGCCAACCCGTCAGTGTCTGAGAAGTCCCACAGCTCCACGACCACCACCGAGAACGACGCGCCGAAAACAGGCACTAGCACGACCACTGATAAGTCGTCGACCAAGACCACCAATTAACCCCGCGTCAATCGAGCCCCAGGTTCGGATAGACGTCGTGCACCGTCAGGCCGGCCGTTCCTGAGACAAGCACGGCCGCTTGCGCAAGTGTCTGTGGCTAGTGGATGCAGCCGGGGCTGGCGATCGCGAACTGGTTTTCGGTCCAGAGATTAGTCGCGCAATCGGGGTTGCCGTCGATCGCGTCGAGCCCGAAGCTGCCGTTGCCGTTGCCCGAGCCTTCGACGCCAACTATGCGGTTGCCCACGTTGCCGTCCGCTATAGCCACTCCGTAGGCCTGATCGGGCTGACTCGGCCCGTCGGCGCTGCTGGGGTCGCCGACTGAAGTCAGAATATTGCCGTTGCTTGGGGGCGTCGGCGGATAGTTCGTGCAGAGCTTGCTCAACAGGCCGCCGCTACGAAAGCATCCGAGGTATATCCCGGCGTTGGTGTTGTGCGAGACGCTGAAATTGGCGATCACGTTGCGCGAGGACGCCCGCAGCCACACGCCGTAGGTCGCGCTGCCGGTGACGGTCAGGTTGGTGAGAAACGCCCCATGCACGCCGTTGAGCTCGATGCCGGCAAAGCCCAGCGTGCTGTCCACGCTGACCCCGGTCAGGTAGGGACCCGGATGCGAACCATCGATTAGGATGCCGGTGCGCGAACTGTCGTGCACGGCAAGCGCGCTGCCGTAGGCCGCACCGCCGTTTAGCCGAATCCCGATGACGTTGGCCTGCGCGACCAGGTTCTCCAACGTCACGCTCGCCGCATCGACCTCGATTCCCACGGTGAACCCGGTGACCGTGGCCGGCGCGTTCAAAGTTCCCCTCACGACCGCGCCCGACGCCGCCGCCAGCACGTGCACACCCACGTCCGCGATGCTCGACGGAGACGAAGAAATGGTCGTGCTCGCCAGGTCGAGCGTGACGCCGGGCACGCTGACGCGGATGCAATCGCCGGGCGGAGCTGCAATCAGGCCGGGGCCGGAAATGGTGTAGTCGCCCGCCGATTTGATCGCGCAAGGACAGGCGACAATCGGATTGCTGCACGCGTTCATCGCCCGTGCCGGAGCTGGGGCGGCAATCGCAACCGAGGCGGTCAGCGCCAATAGGAGCGATACGCGCCAACCCATCTGCCGCGGCACACCGCCGGGAGTTCCAGCAGGTGACGTGCGAGAAGATAATTGCGCGCGGACTGACATACGAACCTTCCGCGCCGGCGCGTCGGCTTTGCGCGGTGGCGACTGCGCGAACCAGCGACGGCCATCAATCGAGACGTCAGCGATATACTAACTCGGGGTTGCTGGTGTGCGGAGCGCAATCGGCAACGGTTGGGAAAATACCCGGTCAAAATGCACCAGATGGAGCGGGGGACCGGCTTATCGTGTCCGTCGTGGCCGCCTGTCCGCCAGAGAAAGAGAGAAAACGAACGGACCGCCGATAATCGATCGGCGGTCCGCTCTGCAGGAAATCAGATCCGCGCGAGCGCACCGTGCGCCGGCCAACGAAAACCCGGGCAAATCCACCCCTTGCGCTCGACCCGCCCGGCCACTGGCATCAAACGCTCACAGGCAAATGGGGCCGGTTGTGGCGGTGCCGATCACGCCGAACGAGAATAGATCGAAGGAGCCCTGACTCGTGGCGGCCACGTAGTCGATGCTAAAGGCGTTCGAATTGATGAACGAGTCGTCAAGAATGTTCGCGGGTCCAAAATGATGATTGGGCGAAGCGTCCTCGACATTGGACTCATAATACCTTTGCCCCGCGCAGTTGGAGTCACTGGTGTTCGTGCATTGAGGCAACATATTCAGCCAGTAAACACCGCAAGGCAACGTCACCGGAGCGCTCAAGGTCACCATGATTGTGTACTCGGGAAGGCCAACGACATTACGACCCGTCGGCGTCATCGTGGCTCTGCCTGTGCCAGCGGCGCGAAGTGTTCCGGCCTGGCCAGCACTGACGCCCGTCCAGAGCGACCACCCAGTAATTTTGGGCTTGATTTCAGCGGTTTCAGCAAAACTGTTGATGAAGAGTCCCGTCACAGTCCATTGGTGTCCTGACGGAATCGTGAACGGTGTATAGACTTGGGACAGGCTGATAACTCTGTCATTCTCGTTCGCCAGACCGTCGGGGTTCGGGCCCGCAGCGTCAAAATTGCCACTGTAGTACCGGCACGGGTTGCAATACCCCGGCGGCGAGGTCGCGCTAAGCTCGGAGTCCGGCGATACGGTCGACGAATCCGGCGCCACTCCCGACACCACCCCGTAATCACTGAGCGCCGGCATAGGATTTGTCTCCTGCGCCGTCGCCCGTTGTGCGGCGATCGTAATCAGTCCCGCGATGGCCAACGAACAAGACATCCACTTTAAGATTCTCATAGCTCCTTTCGCCCCCCCCTTTTGCTCCTGTCCTTTGTTTTGAGACGATAAATCCGCATGCGACACGTTTGTCTAGCGAAATAGGCTTTTATTGTGCAGATGAACGCGAAGCAAGTGACGTGGATTCAAATGCTGCAAATTGCTAGGATCAGAGTGTCGTTGTACTAGGCAAGACTAGAGAACCTCAGCCTCCTAGCGAAAGCATACGAGAAAGAACTCCTCCGAAGAGAATTTCTCTCGAGCGCCGGAACGCATCGGGCTATAGGCGACGGAAATTGCCTTCCAGCCGCCTTGGCGATTGAGTCACGGTGCCCATTACGGTAACCTTGGCGGCTCCACTTGAAGGAATCGGTCCCCCATGAATTCAACTATTCGCAAAATCGAAGAGCGCGAACTGCGCAAGGACCTACCCGACTTTCGCGTCGGCGACACACTGCGGCTTCAGGTCAAGGTGGTCGAGGGCGAAAAAGAGCGCATCCAGTCCTTCGAGGGCATCGTCATCAAGATGAACCGCGGGGGCAACCGCGCCGCCTTCACCGTGCGCAAGGTCTCCTACGGAATCGGGGTCGAGCGCATCTTCCCGCTCCATTCGCCGCGGATCGAAAAGATCCAGGTGCTGAGCCGCGGCCGCGTGCGCCGCGCGCGGCTGTACTACCTGCGCGAGCTCTCGGGCAAGGCCGCCCGCGTCGCCTCGGCCTGAACTCGGCCACAATCCGCCGCGCTATTGCCGAATGACGTGCGCCGGAGCGAATCGCTCCGGCGTATGCTTTCTGATTCCTCCGGACGCAGCGAGCCGCAGCCATCTGCGGCGCTAGCGCGACGCCGGGCCGCCGCCGCGGGGCACCCGCACGTCGCCCTCGAGCAACGCGCCTTCGCACACGCGCAGGCTGTCGGCCTCGATTCGTCCGAGGACCCGTGCATGAGGACCAAGCACTACCAGCCGCGATTCGGTGACATCGCCGCGCAGTTCGCCCAGCACCAGCAGGCGCGGAGTGCGCACGCGGCCCTCGATCGAGCCGTGGTCGGAAATCACCACCAACTCGCTGGAGCTGACCTCGCCGCGAAAATTACCCTCGATTCGCACCGGCTCCTGGAACACCAGACGCCCCGAGACGTCGATATTGCGCGCGACCGCGACCCGCGTGCGCTCTTCGACCCAGGCCGCGCCGGGCATCGGCGGGATGACGATGGTGGGTTGCGCGGCGGCAAAGTCCGGCGTGTCGGCGCTGGCGCGAGGGTAATCCGAGGTACTCGACTTGGCCATGAACCGGCACCGAATCCGCGCCTAAGGCGCGGGAAAAACGTGGCAGGCGACCGCATGCCCGCCCCGGCCCGTCTCGAGCCGCGGCTCGACGGTCCGGCAGATATCTTTCGCATAAGGGCATCGCGGATGGAAGCTGCAGCCGGGCGGCGGGTTGAGCGGACTCGGCATCTCGCCCGGCAGCTTGATCCGCTCGCCGGCGGCTGCGCCGTGGAGCGCCGGAATCGCCGAGAGCAGCGCGCGAGTGTAGGGATGCCGTGGGTTGGCGTAGATTTCGTCGCGATCGGCCAGCTCCACGATCTTGCCCAGGTACATAATCGCGGTGCGCTGGCTGATGTGCTCGACCACGCGGAGGTCATGCGCGATGAACAGGTAGGTGAGATGGAGCCGCTCCTGCAGGTCCTGGAGCAGGTTGATGATCTGCGCCTGGATCGAGACGTCGAGCGCGGAGACCGGCTCGTCGAGCACCAGGAAGCGCGGGGTCACGGCCAGCGCGCGGGCGATTCCGATACGCTGGCGCTGGCCGCCGGAGAACTCGTGCGGGTAGCGCTCGAGCACGTCGGCGCCCATCCCCACCATCTCGAGCAGGCTGACGATCCGCTCCTCCTTCTCCCGGCCGCGCGCGAGCTTGTGGATTTCGATTCCCTCGCCGACGATCGCGCGCACCCGCATGCGTGGGTTGAGCGACGCGTAGGGGTCCTGGAAGACGAGCTGCATCTGGCGGCGCAGCGCGCGCAGCTCGCGGCGCGAAAGCGCCGCCAGGTCGCGCCCGTCGAAGAGCACGCGCCCGGCCGTCGGCTCGAGCAGCTTCAGCACCAGCCGCCCCAGTGTCGACTTGCCCGACCCCGATTCGCCGACCAGCCCCAGGGTCTCGCCGGGCTCGATCGCCAGGTCGACTCCGTCGACCGCGTGCACCACGAGGCGCTTGCGCCCGAGCAGATCGAGCGAGCCGGCGGGAAATTCCTTGCGCAGGCCCTCGGTCTTCACCAGCGCGCCGGGCGCCGCGCCGGCGCCGCGGTCTTCGGCGGGCGTCGGGTTAGACACGGATGCAGGCGACCAGGTGTTGCGGGGCCTTGGCCACAAGCGGCGGATCGACCCGCGCGCACTCGTCGATCGCTATCGTGCAGCGTGGATGAAACCGGCATCCCGACGGCGGATGGAGCGCGTTGGGGATGGTGCCGGCGATCGCGCGCAGGCGGCGATGATGATGACCGTCGACACCGGGAATCGATTCGAGCAGGCCGCGGGTGTACGGATTGAGCGGGTTGCCGAACAGCTCGGCGGAAGGCGCCTGCTCCATCACCCGTGCGGCGTATAGGATGGTCACGTCGTCGGCATACTGGGCGACCACGCCGAGGTCGTGGGTGACCAGGATGACCGCCAGCTTAAGCCGCACCTGAAGCTCGCGGATCAGGTCGAGAATCTGGGCCTGGATGGTGACGTCGAGCGCGGTGGTCGGCTCGTCGGCGACGAGCAGCTGCGGCTTGCACGCGAGCGCCATCGCGATCATCACCCGCTGGCGCATCCCGCCCGAGAGCTGATGCGGATAATCGTTGACGCGGCGCTCGGGATCGGCGATTCCGACCAGGCGCAAAGCCTCGATCGTGCGCTCCAGGGTTTCGCGCCGCGCGGTGTGCTGATGGAGCCGCACGGCCTCGCCAATTTGGCTGCCGATGGTGAACACCGGATTGAGCGAAGTCATCGGCTCCTGAAAGATCATCGCGATCTTCGCGCCGCGCACCGCGCGCATCTCGGGCTCGCTCAACTTCAACAGGTCGCGTCCCTCGAACAGCACCGCCCCACCCATCACGCGCGCGCGCTCGGGCAACAGCCGCATCACCGAGAGCACGCTCGCCGTCTTGCCCGATCCCGACTCGCCCACCAGGCCCATCAGCTTGCCCGGCTCGACCGTGAAGCTCACGCCGTCGACGGCGCGCACCTCGCCCGCGTCGGTGAAAAACGAGGTCCGCAGATCTTTGACTTCCAGCAGGGGCTGCACGCGAGGTCTAACCTATCATCCGTAGCGCCGCCTTTTCACCATCCTTGGCCGATCCCGCTCGCGCTCAACAATCGGTCGATCACGCGTGCACGCGCGGGTGGCGATCCATCCACGGCGCGGCCTGCTCGACTTGCGCCGCGAGGCGCAGCAGCAGATCCTCGCGGCCGTAAGCCGCGACGAACTGCACGCCGACCGGCAAGCCATCGGGCGTCATGTGCAGCGGTAGCGAGATGGCCGGCTGGCCCGCGATATTCCACGGCGCCGTAAAGGGGCTGACCTCGCCGAGCCGCACGCCGACGTTGCGCGGATGCTCGCCGGGGCGGACCTTGAAAATTCCCAGCTCCGGAGCCGGCTCGGCCATCGTGGGGGTCACCAGCACGTCGAACCCGCCGCTCCACCATCCGGCCGTCGCGCGCGAGAAATGGTTGAACCATTCGCACGCGCCCAGGTAATCGACCAGCTTCAGGCGCCGGCCGCGCTCGACCAGGAACCAGGTCCATTGGTCGAAATCGTCGGGCCCGACCGCGCGTCCCAACATCGGTTCGACCACCGCGGCCTGCCGCGCCACGCCGCCGGCGACGACTCTGCCGAAGGCGGAGCTGAGCATGGCATCGTCGAGCGCCGCGGGGAAATTCGGCTCGACTCGGTGGCCGAGCGACTCCAGCAATTTCGCCGCGCCGCGCACGGCCGCGGCGCATTCCGGATGGAGCCCCGGATGAGAGGCCGGCGCGCGATCCATGAAGCCTATTCGCAACCGGCCCGGCGGCTGGCCGACCTCGTCGCGGAACCGACGCGCCGGCACCGGCGCGGTCCACGGATCACCCGGCATATAGCCCGCGATCGCATCCAGCGCGGCGGCCGCGTCGCGCACCGAGCGCACCAGCGCGCCCTCTTCACACAGGCCGTGCCAGAACTCGGCGTGCGCGGGCCCGAGCGAGGTCCGGCCGCGCGAGCCTTTGAGCCCGACCAATCCGCAGAAGGAGGCCGGGATGCGAATCGACCCGCCGGCGTCGTTGCCATGCGCAATCGGCACGATACCCGAGGCGACCGCGGCCGCCGCGCCGCCGCTCGATCCGCCGGCGATCCGCGCGGTGTCCCACGGATTGCGTGTCGCGCCCCATGCCCGCGTCTCCGTCGAGAGCGTCGCGCCCCACTCGGGCACCGTGCTCTGCGCGAGCGTTATCAGACCGGCCGCGTGGAACTTCGCCGCCACGTACGAGGTCGAGCCCGCAACCATCCTGGCGTCCTTGAACGGCTTCCATCCCCAGCTAAACGGCTCACCCTCGCTCGTCTGGAGCAGGTCCTTCATCAGGAACGGCACGCCGCGGAAAAAGCCATCGGGGATCGCGCTTTGGTCGCGCGCCTCGGCGCGCGCCTTGGCGTAGCGCTCGAAGATTACGCAGTTGAGTTGCGGGTTAAGCCGCTCGATCCGCGCGATCGCGGCCTCGATCAATTCGGCCGGCGTAACCGCGCCCCTGGCCACCAGTTCGGCTTGCGCGGTCGCATCGAGCCACGTCGATTCGTCCTTGCCGCTCATCTTACGATACCCCTTGCGATACCTGTTGCGATCAATCCGGCGCCGCTTGACCCCGTCCTGCTCCTACTCTACTGCGCGCGCCATCGCCTAGCCCAGATTGCCGGGGTCGAGGCGATCGCGCAGATGGTCGCCGAGAAAATTGAACGACATCACGGTCAGAAAAATGAAGACGCCCGGGATGAGAATCCACGGATACCGCGCGAGGTTCTGCACGTCCTGCGCCTGGGCCAGCAGGTTGCCCCAGCTTGCGGCCGGCTCCTGGATGCCCAGGCCGAGCAGCGAGAGCGCGCTCTCGCCCAGGATGAAGCCCGGAATCGAGAGCGTCGCCGCGACGATCGCGTAGCCGAGCACCGAGGGGATGATATGGAGGAAAATCACCCGCGTGCGCGAGGCCCCCAGCGCACGCGCCGCCTCGACGTAGGGGCGCGAGCGCACCGAGGCCGCCATCCCGCGGATGATACGGGCGAAACCGGCCCAGCCGATGAAGCTCATGATCGCGACGATCATGAAGAAGGTCATCACCGGGCTGACTCCCGAAGGAATCACCGCCGCCAGCGCGAGCAGGAAATAGAACGACGGCAGCGACATCTCGATCTCCGACCAACGCATGATCAAATTGTCGGTGAGCCCGCCGACATAGCCCGAAAACGCACCCACCGTGATACCGAGCGAGAAAGTGATCAGCACGCCGACAAGGCCCACGCACATGCTGACGCGCGCGCCGTACACGATGCGCGAGAACAGGTCGCGGCCCAGCCCGTCGCTGCCCATGATGAAATAAGGCTCGTCCGCCGACTCGGTGGTGAAGAGATGGCCGTCATGAAAAAACCGCAGATAGGTTTTGCGCGAGCGGTCGGGAATGAAGATGCGCGCCGCCGCGTCGCTCATGCGCATCGGATAGGCGTAGAAAAATCCGTGCGCCCATTCGGCGGCCCGCGCCAGATGAAGATGCATCGGCGGACAGTCGGGCAGGTCGCGATACTGACGGATCGGATCGTAAGGCGCGACGAAGGGCGAGGCGGCGGCGAGGAAATAGAACACCAGCAGGCAGCTAACCGAAAGCCGCACCACCCACGAGGCGCGGCGCCATTCGCGGCCGAGGCCCCCCAGCAGCGCGCGGACGCGCGACGCGCCCGCGGGCGGCGGGCCGGCCGCCGCGTCGTTACCTGGTATTGTCGGGAAGGCCGGCATGTTCAATCCGCACTCAACGAGGAAAAATCGACCCGCGGATCGACCATCACCAGCGCGATGTCGGCCAGCAGATTGCCCAGCAACAGCAGCACGGCGCCCATCAGCACCGAGCCCATCACCAGGTAGATGTCGAGCGAGCGCACCGCGTCGAGCAGCAGCAAGCCCAGGCCCTGCAGGTTCATCACCGCTTCGATCAGCGCCGCGCCGCCCAGCAGATCGGCGAGTCCGTAGCCGGCCAGCGTCACGAAGGGATTGAGCGCGTTGCGCAACACGTGCTTGTACATCACGACGCGTTCCGGCAGGCCCTTGGCGCGCGCCGTGCGCACGAACTCGGAATTTTTGATCTCGAGAATTTGCGAGCGCATCAGGCGCATCAGCGACGCCATCCCCGCCACGCCCAGCACGAACACCGGCAGGATGAGATGGTCGGCGCGGTCGGCGATGCGGCCCCAGGTATCGAGGCTTTCGTAGTACGGCGAGAAAGTTCCGCCCACCGGAAACCATCCGGTGCGCAGCGCCAGGTACATCATCAGAAAAGCGAGAAAAAAGTTCGGCACCGACATCCCGAAGAACGCGATGAACGATAACACGCGGTCCCAGATCGAGTTCTGCTTGACCGCGACGACGATCCCGATCGGAATCGCGACCACCCAGGCGAAAATCATGCTCGCGAGCGCCAGAATGACAGTGTTGAACGCGCGCGCGGCGATGAGCGAGGTCACGTTGACCCGGTAGCTCATCGAGAGCCCGAGATTGAGATGAAGCACCTGCCATAGCCACTTCGCGTAGCGCACCAGCAGCGGCCGATCGAGGCCGAACTGCGCCTCCATCTGCCGAATCACCTGGGGCGAAATGGCCGGGTTGAGCTTGAGGTTGGAGAGAAAGTTGCCCGGCGCCAGCGACATCACCAGGAACGACAGGAAGGTGATCCCGATTATCAACGGGACCATGTTGAGCAGGCGCTTTATCAGAAACCTGGCCATCGCTTGCGTGGCGCGCGATCAGTTGGGCCGGAACTCGATCCACTCGGGCTTGTAGTCGCCCCACACGGTGGGCTGGAAATTCTCCAGCGAATTCTTCCACGCCTCGTAACGCACCTGGCGCACCGTCTCGATGATCGGCAGCTGGTCGTGCAGGATTTCCTGGATGCGCCAGTAGTACGGCGCGCGTTTCAGCGGATCCATCACCATCGTGCCCTGTTCGAGCAATTGGTCGATCTCGGCCTCCCACGGCGTGGCCGGCTTGGGCTCCTTTGGGTACCACAGGTGCAGGGTGCCCGACGAGCGCAGGAAGTCGGCGCCATTGTTGGGCTCGACTCCGCCGGTAAAGCCGATCAGCACCACGTCCCAGTCATAGGTGGAGTCGAGTTTGTCGACCAGCGTGGTGAATTCCAGCGGCCGGTAATTGACCTTGATGCCGAGGCGCAGGAGGTCCTGCTGAAAGATGACGCACATTTCGTCGCGCACGTTCACGCCGGTATTGGTCGTGAGGTTGAACTCCACTCGATTGCCCAGCGGGTCGCGGCGCACGCCGCCCTTCAGATGGTATCCGGCCTGGTCGAGCAGGTCGCCCGCTTCCTTGAGATTGTAGTCGTAGTCCTTGAGGTTGGGATTGTGGAAGACCTTGTTGGCGGGCGAGATGTCGGAGACCGCGGGCACCGCGAGTCCGTGGAAGCAGAGATTGATCATGCCCTGCTTGTCGACGGCGTGGGCGATCGCGCGCAGAAAGCGGAGGTCGGTGAACCAGCGGTACTTCGGGTCGGTCACGCCTTTGTGGATGTAATGATTGGGGTTGCGGTTGAAGGCGAAGAACAGCGATCCGGTATCGATGCCGATTTTCTTGAGCGTGATGCCGAGCTGTTTTTGCTTTTCGCGGAGATCGACGACTTCTTCGGGACGCGGTGTGTAGACGTCGATCTGCCCGGCGAGAAAGCGCAGGTACTGGGCGTTGCCGTCGGGCACGATTTGCAGGGTCTCGCCGTGCAGCCGCGGCAAGCGCCCGCCCTTTTCATCGCGCATCCAGTAGTCCGGATTGCGCTTGAAGTCGACGAACTGCGCCTGGACGTAACGCGTCATCTCGAACTGGCCCAGGCCGATGATTTTGTCCGGCGGCGTGTTGATGCCCCAGGTGTGATTGAACTTGCCGCCCTCGAGCGCAGGCTCGAGCAGGTGTGCGGGCACTATCGGGACGCCAATCGCATAGAGCAACGGCGCGAACACACGCGGCATCGTCATCCGCACCGTGTAATCATCCAGCGCCTCGACCTTCAGCGGCTGGCCGTCGACGGTGAGGCTGGGCTGCTCGATATTCGGAACGCGCGGGTCGTAGATCGCGCGCATCGTGAAGACCACGTCGCGCGCCGTGAATGGCTGCCCGTCGAACCATTTCACACCGTGGCGCAAATGGAAGATGATTGCCTTGCCGCCGTCGCCCAGCTCCCAGCTCTCGGCCAGTCCCGGCTCGGGCAGGGTCGTCAGCGGATTGATCCTGACCAGACCTTCGAAAAGATCGCCGATCACCTCGCCCGAGGCGGCGTCGGTCACCAGGATCGGATTGAAGGTGCGGGGGTCGCTGATGGTCGATTGGTAGAGAATCTGCTCGCGCTCGTGCTGACTGGGCGGCTGCTGCACGCGGCACCCGGCCGCCGCGGCGGCGGCGAGTGCGGCGCAGAGCAGCATCGTAAGCGCGCGGCGACGGCTCATCAGGCGCGTTCAGCCGGCCGTGCCAGGCGCGGCGCCCGCGCCGGCGTCGATCGAAATCCGTTTGGTGCCCGGCGCCGGAGTCAATACAAACAGCGCGGGCGCCAAAGTGGGGTTGAGCACGGGCGCCTGGTAGCGCAGCGTGATGCGGCTTGAGGGAAAGTCGGCCTCGACCTTGTGCGGAAAATTCATCCCGCCCACCTCGCGCCATTCGCTGTAGCGAACCTCGTAACGCTGGGCCCCAGCGCGGTCGCGCTCGATCACCATCGCCAACCGCCCGGCGACAAAGCCCATCTCGCGCGTGCCGCCATCGCCGAGACGCCAGAGCGCCACCGTCATCCCGTCGGTGTCGCCGAGGGAGTCGGGCGGCGTGGCGAGTTCGGCCGGGTCCGGCGCGAGGCCCATCAGAAGATCGACCGCGGCCGCCGGCGCCAGCGGGATACTCACGTAGCGCTCGAGCGTCGCGGCGTTGGCGCCGCCGGTCATCAGAACGTTTTTCGACGAGTCGAAGATCATCAGATGGCCGGCGTCGTCCGCCGTCAGCACCATCGTGGCGCCGAACGGAGCGACCGCCTCGACCCGCATGCTGGCCGGGCGCGCCAGCGCGATCTCCTCATGGGTGCTGAAGTGACGGCCGTCGGCGGCGCGGTACTGCATTATCGCCCCGCTCTGCATCGAGCGCAGCGATCGCTCTTGGCCGGCGATCGCCGCGAGCATCGCGGTGGTGGCGGGCGTGACCGCGAGGGGCACGACGAGCGATGGCGCGGATGGAGCGTTGGCGGTGAGTGCGCAGGCCGAGAGCTGGCAGATTACCAGCGCCAGGGCGGCCGCGCCCGCGGCGGCGGCGCGCCATCTCCGGTGAAGCGGTTCCAAGCGCAACGGCTCCGCGCGCAACGATTCAATGACTGGCGCTGCCGACATTGCGCAGGGCTTGCAACTTTCCCTTGAGCCGCGCGGCCTGCTCCTGGTCCGTGGTCCGCCGCAGCGCGTCCTCGTACTGTTGCCCGGCCTGCTCGAGGCGGCCCAGTTTGGAGTAGGCGTCGCCGAGATGTTCGGTGATGGTGGGGTCGGCGCCGGTCAGGTTGACCGCCTTCTCGAGCTGTTCGGCCGCCCTGCCGTATTCGCCCTTCTGATAATAGACCCAGCCCAGACTGTCGACGTAGAAGCCGTCTTCGGGTTCGATCACGAGCGCGCGCTTGACCAGCCTTTCAGCCTCGTCGAGATGGTCGCCGGCCTCGGCGTAGGTGTAGCCGAGGTAGTTGAGCGCCTGCGCATTCTTGGGATTCAGATCGATGGCCTGACGCATCTCCCCGATGCTGGCGGAGCGCTGCTTGCTCTCGTCGTAAAGGGCGCCGAGCGTGAAGTGGTACTTGTCGTTCTTCGGCTCGAGCGCGACCATCCTCTGCGCAAGTCTGATCGCGGTGGGATAGTCCTTCTTTTCCTGGTAAACGCCGACCGTGAAGCCGATGATCTCGGCGTCGTCGGGCTTCTTCGCCAGCGCCTGGTTGAGCGCGGCGAGCGCCCGGTCGTAGTCATGCTGCTTGTCGTAGATGTAGGCGAGCTGCAAGCACGATTCGACGTAATGCTCGTTGCCTTCTGGAATCTTTCCGAACTCCGCGGCCGCTTTGTCGTAGTCGCTCAGTTCGCTGTAGGCGGTGCCGAGATAGTAGTGGACGCGGTAGTTGTCGGGCTCGGCGCCAAGCACCAGGTTGAACTCGGTGGCCGCGCGGTCGAAGTCGCCGCGCTCGAAGTACAGCAGTCCGATCTTGGTGCGGGTGTCGCTTGGGCTGATCTCGATCTTCTCGGGCGCCGGCGCCGGCTTCACCGGCGCGTCGGCCGAGGCGTGCGCGGCAAAGTACAGTTCGGCCATCCGCCTGTGTGCGCGGTCGTCGTTGGGATTGATCTGCAGGATCTTCTTGTAGATCGCAACCGCGTCGTCGCGCCGGCCCTGGTCCTCGCGCAGCGCGGCGAGATCGAGCAGCGCCAACTCGGATTGCGGATTGAGCCCGAGCGCCTTGTCGTAGTAGCTCTCGGCCGCGGAATAGTTGCCCGCCGCCAGCATCGTGCGCCCGGCGTAGTAGTAGCCCAGGAACGATTGCGGATCGAGCGCGATTAGCTGCTCGAAAACCTTGCGCGCCTGCTCGTAATCGCTCTGCTTGGCGTACAGCGTGCCCAGGAACAGGTATGCCTCCTGGTTCTTGGGCGAGAGCCTGATCACTTCCTTGTAATCGTGCTCGGCGCTCGCGTCGTCGCCGAGCGCGGAGTCGATGCCGGCCGCAAGCAGCAGTGCGCGCGATGAGCCGGGATCGATCTTCACCGCCTGGTCGGCCTGGACACGCGCGTCCGCCAGGCGGCCGTCACGCACATAGAGGGTCGCCAATGTGATCCGCAGCGTGGCGTTGCCCGGATCGTATTGCACCGCCTCCTCGAGCGCCTTCAGTGCCTCCGCGCGGTCGCCCTCTTCGGTCGCGACCTCGGCTTGCAAGAAAGCGCCCATCGCCCGGGCCTGGGGCGGAATGTCGGTCATCGGCTTGCCGCCGAACGGCGATTGCTGCTGGTCGGCCTCGCCCGCCGGGCTGGCCGACGCGGCGCCGGGCGGCTGAAATCTGGGACCCCGCACCTGCCCGCATCCGACGCCGAGCAGCAGCGCGGCCGCGGACAGCGCGACCGTCAGCGCGGGCAACGATAATTTCGGCGTGCTCGAGCGACCGCCCGGAACAAATTGATTTGCCATTAACACAGAGGGTTGACCGTTAGCGCCGGCCCGTTTGGTCAGGCAGGGCCCATCTACTATACGCGGCATCGACACCAGTTATAAGTGTTGCCCGTGAGACCACCTCCGCGCAATGCCCGCCTTGTGCCGACGCCAACGCTGGGCTAGAGCCTAGCCCTGATGAAACGGGGGAGCCCGGATTCCGTCGACTATGCGCGAGTCGAAACGGCCGCTACCGCGGCGCCGCCGCGCGCCGCGCGCGCCGCGATCGCGATGCGGGGCGGCAAGCTCGGCCTGCTCTCGCTCACCTGCGTCATCTATCTCGTCGTAAGCGGCGGCGCCTACGGAACCGAGGACGCGGTGCGAATAGCCGGCCCGCGCCTCACGCTCCTGCTGTGCGTGCTGGTGCCGCTGACGCTCAGCGTGCCGACGGCGCTGATGGCGGCCGAGCTCAACGCGCTGATGCCGGTGGAGGGCGGCTTCTATTTCTGGGTCAAGGAGGCGCTCGGGCCGTTCTGGGGTTTCGCCGAGGCCTATCTGACCCTGCTTTACACCGCGGTGGACATGGCGATTTACCCGGTCCTGTTCAGCGCCTACCTCGCCTTCCTGTATCCGCTCGGCACCGGCGACCAGCTCGCGGTCGGGATTGCGCTGGTATGGCTCGCCGGGCTGCTCAACTTTCTCGGCGTGCGGCCGGCCGGCAACAGCGCGATCCTGTTGACGGTGCTGTTGCTGGCGCCGTTCGCGGCGATGGTCGTGCTGGGCTTCGGCCATCTCATACACTGGCATCCGCCGGGCGGCCGGATTTTCGGGCCGGACTTCGCGCTCGCGCTCGGCGGCGGACTCACGATCATAATCTGGAATTTCAGCGGATGGGAAAACGCCAGCGTGGTCGCGGGTGAGGTTCGCGATCCGCGCCGCACCTACCTGCACGCGCTCGCGTTAGCGCTGCCGATGGTGGTGCTCGGCTACCTGCTGCCGCTCGCCGTGTCGCTCTCGGGCACGAATAGCGGCGCCGGGTGGGAGACCGGATGGTACTCGGAAATCGGCCGCCGGCTCGGCGGCCCGGCGCTGGGCGCGGCGCTGGCGCTCGGCGGGATGGTCTCGGCGTTTTCGATCTTCGCGGCCGCGATGCTGTGGGTGTCGCGGATGCCGTTCGTGCTGGCGCGCGAGAGCTATCTGCCGCGATGGCTGGCCGAGCTCTGGCGCACCACGGCGACTCCCGGCAAGTCCATCCTGACCTGCTGCGTGCTCTTCACGATGCTGGTGCCGTTGGGCTTCGTCACGCTGGTCATCCTGGACGTATTTTTTTACATGGGCGCGCTGGTGCTCGAGATGAGCGCGCTGGTGGTGATGCGCCGGCGGCGACCCGCGCGCGCCGGCCTGTTCACGATCGGCGGCGGCAAGGCCGGGCTCTACCTGGTCGCGGGACTCCCGATGCTGACCTGGTGTGCGACCTTTGGCCTCGCGCTCACCACGGGCGGCATCAAGGAGGGCTTCATCATGGCGGTCGTTCTGGCGGCGACGACCTATCCGGCCTACGCGCTCTGCCGGCGGTTATGGGGCGGACCGCCGCGCGGACAGAGCGTCTTCGACGCGCTCGCGAGTCCCTCCGAGGCGCCCTGAGACCGGGGAATTTTTATGGCGACGCGCACGGCAGTAGTAAAAGCCTACTTCAACCACGGTGGGCTGGCCCGGCCCGACCAACGCGTGACCCGGCGCGTCAGGAGCGTCGATCGCAAGTACGCGGGCCTGCTCTTCAGCGAAGACGGCGTTCGCAGACTCGACGCCACGCTGGACGAGGCACGAGTCGCCGCCCGCTCTCTGATAGGCGCGGGCGAGCGCGGCGGCGTCTCGCTCCTGCCCAACTCCTCGACCGCACTTAACCTCGCAATCACCATCCTCGGCGCGACCCTCGCGCCCGGCGCGCTCGTCGTCACCACCGACCAGGAGCATCCGTGCGTCACCTGGCCGCTTGGGCGGCTCGGCGCGCGCGGAGTCGAGGTAGCAACGATCGGCGGCGGCTCGCCCACCGAGTTTCTGGAAAATCTGCGGGCGCTGATTGGCCGGCGGCGTCCGGACTTTGCCGTATTCTCGCACGTCTCGTGCAAGGACGGTCGCATCCTGCCGGTCGAGGACGCCGGGGAAATTCTCGCGCCGCAGGAAATTCCGTATATCGTCGACGGCGCGCAGGCGCTCGGACAGGTCGCGGTCGACGTGACGCGAATCAAGGCCTGGGCCTATGCGTTCACCGGACATAAGTGGCTGTTCGGCCCGATGGGCACCGGGGGACTCTGGACCAGCGATCGATTCCTGCGCGCCAACACGCTCGCCTGGACCGGGCCGGTCGGCCTCATCCGCAAGGGCGGCGGCGAACTCGAGAGCGGATCGCTCAACTGCGCGCTGTTCGCGGGGATGGCCGAGGCTCTGCGAGCGTGCGCCGGGGAATTCGCGTCACGGGTCGAAACCCTGACACGGCTGCGGGGGCGAATCGGCGGGTTTCTCGACCGGCTCTACGAAAATACGGCCTCTAGGTGGAACGGCCCGCACGCACCCGGCATCCTGGCGTACGCCCTGCCATCCAAGGTGCGATCCGAGGAATTGGCCGAGGCGGCGCTCGACCGCTTCGGCGTCGCGATCAAGCCGCTGCGTCCGCCGCAGGAAACCAACGGCTTTCGCGTGACGTTCTCGCCGTGGACCACTGACGATGAGGTCGAGTTGCTGGGCGAGGCGATGCGCACGCTCGCCCCCGAGTCGCATTGAGGCCATCGACGCCCACCCGGCCCGCTCCACGGGCCTGCTGTTCGCGGCCTGCGCCAAATGCTACAGCCTGATGGATGCGCCGGCGGGCGCGTACGGAGGGTCAAAATGGAAACCTCGAACGACCATCGAAGCACCGCCCGAATCACCAGCATCGACCAGTTGCGAACGCTTATCGGCCAGCCGCATCCGGCCACTCCGCGCAAGCTGCTCGGCGCACTCGACGCCATGGCGATCGACTTCATCGGCCGCTCGCCCTTCCTGGTGCTGGGGACGGCGGACGCCGCGGGCAACCAGGACGTCTCACCCAAGGGCGGCGCGCCGGGTTTCGTTGCGATCGAGAATCCGAACACCCTGCTGATTCCCGACAGCAAGGGCAACAAGCTGCTCTTCGGCCTGCAGAACATCCTGGAGAATTCTCATGCCGGGATAATCTTCATGGTTCCCGGCACCGACGAGACGCTGCGGGTCAACGGCACTGGCGAACTGAGCGTGGACCCGACGACGCTCGCGCGGTTCTCGGCCAACGGCTCGCCGGCTCAGCTCGCGATCCGGATCACGGTGCGGGAGTGCTTCTTCCACTGCGCCAAGGCCCTGATGCGCTCGCAACTGTGGAAGCCAGAGAGCTGGGGCGCGCGCATCGCCTTTTCCTGGGGAAGATACCTGGCCCGCAAGAGCGACGGCGAGGACGCGGAGGCCAAAATCGACCGCTTCGTCGAGCTCGACTACAAAAACAATCTTTAAAGCCACGCTTCAGGCCACGCGAGCGCGGCTTTCTCACTCTTTCTTTTTCTCGGGCTCCCACATCCGCTGCCACGCGCGGAGCCCGTCCTGCAGCGTCTTTTGCGCCGCCTCGGCCTGCTTGCGCGCTTCCTCGGTCCATTTGCCCGAGGCGCCGAACGACTCGGTTGCCTTGCGCCAGTTCTCCGCCCACGCCTCCATCGGATTGGGCTTCTTCTCCGAGCCGGAGCCCGCCGCCGCGGCCGTGCGGCGCAACTGCTCGCGGACCTGGCGCTCCCACCACTGGAAGCCCTGCTCCAGCGCCGTTACCATGCCGTCCTTGCTCATCCGGGCGGCGCGCAGCCAACTCTCGACCATCTGGTCGCGGTCGACTCCGGCGCCGGCCTGTGCCGCGAGGTCCTTGACCGCCTTGTTCACGGCCGAGAGCGTCTCGGCCAGCGCCTCGCTGGCCTTGCGAATCACGTCGCCGATGCCCGAGAAATCTTTGCCCGAGAAGTCTTGCGTCGCCATCGCTCGCGCCCTCCGTGTCGATTGGTGTCCCCAAATTGAACGCGCGCGGCACCAAAGAGCCATTCCAGCGCGTGTCCACTGTTCGCTGTCCGCTACCCCATCGTCCTACAGATCGCGGCCTAATTCGAGACGCGCGCGCGAACGCTCGGCGTCGCCGCCTTTACGCGGCCGGTTGCACGCGGGCGCGGGCCGCTTTAGGCGCAGCCCCGGCGGTCGTCATCCAGAGCGCCGCGAGATAGGCGCAGCCGAGCGAAATGAATGCTGCCTCGGCCGGCAACACATAGGAAGCATGCACATGTCCGGCGATCGAGCGCGCCAGCGCCGAACTCAGGAATCCGAGCGGCCCGCCCATGAATAGCGCCGCCACATAACTCGCGCCGGCGACGTTCAGCACGCGCCGCGGCAGTCTTCTTTCCCGACTGGTCGTGTGACTCACCGCGTGATTGGCCGCCGCGATTCCCACATACAGCGGAACCACGCACACCAGGAACTGCGGCCACGCCACCGGCGAGAGCATCGTGCTCACCACAATCCACAGCGAGAACCCGCATCCGTAGGGATCATCATCGACGGCGGCCGTGGCCGCGAACGCTAAGCACGCCAGCAGCAGTTCGATCGCCAACCCCGCGCCGCGAGACCAGCTGCGATAACCAAGCACCAGTTGCACGAACGCGCCGAGGTTGAGATTCGCCGGATGCCGCAGCAGCGCCGCCGGCACGCCGCCGGCGCGCATTCCGGACATCGTTCCGAGCAGCCTTCCGGACATGGGCACCGCCAGGCGCGCGAAGCTTGCGACCGGCCGGAATCCCGCCAACGCAACCGCCAGCGCACAACCGACAACGCAGGCAGCCAGAAAATACGCGGTCGCCCGCCAATTGCGCCGCGCGACCAGATAACCCAGCATCCCCAACGGGTAGGCGCGCAGCAACGCCGCCGCCGCCAGTATCACGCCAGCCGCCCCGTCATGGCGCCGTCCAAGGGCTCGCAGCGCCAGCACAAAGATCAACAACAGGACAATTTCGCTCTGGGCAAACCAGAAATTCATTGCGATCGGCGGATAGAGCAGCATCAAGGCCGCGACCGTCCAACCGTCGGCGCCGGGCGGCCCAAGCTGGCGAATCAGCAAAAAAATGGCCGCGGTCAGACACAGCAGATTGAACACGGTCCATGCCCAGTAGGCGGTTGCCGGCTTCAGCAAAGTGAACGGCTCGAAAAATATCAGCCAGGCTGGCGTATCGAGCAGCGGCTCGGAGCGCTCCCACGCCGACAGATTACTCAGCGGACGGCCGGCTTCGGTGAAGACCGTCCCGAAATCGCCTTCGTATGGATTGATACCCTGTCGAAGCGCCAGCGCTCCGGCATAGTACGGCTTGAAATCCTGATAGCCGCGGCCCTTGGAGGGCAGAGTCTCGAACACGGCAATCGCCGCCGCGCCAACGACAATCCATAGGCCAAGCGCGATTTGCGATCGTAGGTTCATCTTCGGCCGGCGCAAGGCGCGCCGGGGCGTCGGCGCGTCGCCAGCCTGGGATGATGCTATTCGCGCGAGGCGGCCCCCGGTCAATAGGATATGGGCAGTGTCATCGCTTTCGCGCGGCGCCGACTATCGTGTCCAATAGTAAGACTCGAAAGACTAATGACGATTGAGGCGGCGCGACTGAAGAGTTTCACACTGACTCGCTACCCCGTCTCATGTGAGGTAGCGGTAGACGACCGCGCCAACTGCGCGAGTCACGGGCAACGGCAGGTGGCGCCAGCTTCGCGCGAGCGATCCCGCGGAACGATCGGGATCCTCGGCGCTCGTGTGACGCGGCGTGCGGGGAAAATAGCTGTAGGGGAGCGGCGCCGGGGTCGCGCCCATCTCGGCCTTGAAGCGCGCGAGTCCGGCGTTGCGCACGTCGGTGCGTCCAAGGTCGAGCGAGGCCGCCTGGCCTGCGTGATGTTCCAGGATGCTGAAGAAAAGAAGATGCGCGGCGCCAGCGATGCTTTCGGCCACACGCGCCGACCACTTGGCATAGAGGGTCGCGCCGTCCCGCAGCACGACGACCGCGGCCTGGTCGCGTCCGGCACACGATGCCAGCCAGACTTCGAGGCCACCGGTCGCGGCGAAGCTCTCGCGCACGAGCGAAAAGAATCGCATCGGCTGCGGTGGCACACCCAGGCGCCGTCGGGTCTCGAGCTGGATTGCGTAAAAACGCTCCAACATCGCGGCGCTGTCGCCGGTCTCGATCCTGAGCGTTTCGGACGCGGCGCGCCTGACCTGGCGGCGGAAATTTCGATCCGCCTCGTGCTGGATCTCGGCGAACGGCCGCGCGAGATCGAGCGACCATTGCTCAAAGCAATCGACCGTCCGCCAGGGCGCGGGCCCCCTGGCCCCGCGTATCTCCAAACTGCCGCCCATGCGCGGGTCGACCGCGAGCCCACCCATCAGCGCCGCCACGGCCTTGTCGTCGACTCCGAGGGGCGCGCATGAATCGGAGAAGGGCAGCCCCACGACGCGCCGGAGGAACGGATTTTTGGTGCGCGATAGCAGGCATCCGGCCAGCACTTTGCCGTGGCGCTCGACAGTTGCCGCCATGACGCGAAATCCGTAGGCGCGGTGCAGCACGGTAGCCCACGCCGGCGTGTGAAACAGGGTGGCTTTGCCGCTCACTTCGCAAAGCTCCTTCCATGCGTCGAGCGCCTGATCCAACGGCAGGATCGTTATGGAGGGCGACGATGCGGCGGCGCCTGCGCCGTCTGTCGCCGGGATGCCGCCGAACATCGAAGACTGGAAACTCTGCAAGTCTGGGACGCTCATGCCATGGATGCGATTGATGCCCGCCATGTGAAATCGTTCTCCATCGTTCCTCTTGCACCAAGCGCCTTTCAAACGAATCTGCGAATTACATAGGCGCCGGCCAGTTTCGGACCCCGCGACGCCACCCGCGTCCCTTCGGCCGCGAGAGCGAAATGGGCCTTTTCCGCGACCCGGATGGATGACTTGTTGATGACCTCGACGACGTACCAAAGGCGACGTCCCGGCCTCGCGAGAATCGCGACGGCCGTCTGAAGCGCGAAGAGCGCGAGCCCTCTTCCGCGATACGCGGGATCGGTCCACGTGTCGCCAATCTGGAGGTCGCCGCCGGCGATGAACGGGAAGCGCCAATACCCCGGAGTGAATCCTGAATAGTGCACCAACCGCTCGCGGTCATAGACCAGCAATGCGCCGCACCCCGGACCCGCAAACAGATGCAGCCGATGCACCGCCCATCGGAAAAGGAACCGCAGCCTGAGCCTCAGGCCAGAAAGCCCGGGCGGTAGCGTGGGACAGCCTCGCGGCCGCCATACGGTGCACGAATACGGAGCAGGCAAACCGCGGCCGGTCGCGTCGCCCGCCACGTTCTCGCCGCCCTCTTCCTGGCCGCAGATGTAGCAGTAGAAAAGGTAGTGCGGAACCAAGCCGGCCCCGGCAAGCGCTGTGGGCTCGTCAGGTAGCGGTCCTCGCACGGTTGACCTCTCCACGAGCGAGAGTATCTCGTTGCTCGCGTGCATCATGCGCAATCGCCTCAAGAAACCGGCACATCACGAACGTATCGAGTTGCAGCAAGAGGTATGCCCGCGCCCGAACTAATATCTTATGGGCAAAATGTACTTATCTGGCTTACTTTAACCCCTCCTTCGCCCTACGGTCGCAGACAGAAATCAGTAAGTCACGGAGCCGAGTAAGGAAAGTTTTACAATATCGACTCATGGGTGGCGATTTACGAGACTGACCCGAGACTTGAACCACGGCGGGCCAGTGAAGCCGCGTCGATATCGCACGGTTCAGGAGTGCTGAGCGTTCAGCGGCGGCGCAGTTTTTTGCGCGGCGGTGTCCAATAGTGAGAGTCGAAAGACTAATGACGATTGAGGCGGCTCGCTTCCTGACCTCGACTCAAACGGAGCGTTCGCCGGTATGCTTGGCGTGGCCGGTCGTAGATGTGGAAGGGCGACTTGACCACGGATCACGGAGTTACGTCGACAATCACCGAGTGGCGCTCACATGAAACGGAGCAAGGCCAAAGATCTCGCGAAGCGGCATGGTCTTGAACAGCAGTGCCCGCTTGGTCGAGATCGCCTTGATATCCTCAGGATTTAGCTTGAATGTCGGCCAGCACCGGCATCAGATACTTTTTGAACCTGACCGGATCTTCAGCCATCGGGAAGTGCCCCATCCCTTCCATTAGCGTGTACGTGGCTCCGGGTACCGCGTCCGCCAGGGCCTTTGACGCCGCCGGATATGCCGACCAGTCGTAATCGCCACTGAGCACGTAGAGGGCGCATTTGCGCGTGTCGATATTCCTTGCCGTCTGCCGCAGGTCATGTTCGAAGGAATAGTAATATAGATCTCCTTTGAATACCGGCGGCGCGCCCTGGCTGTACATCCAGACCGTCTCGCGCACGCATTCCTCCGGCGCGTTGGGCGAACACAGACTCGTCATGAGCGCGGGCTTGGACTCGTTCGACAAGCGAGGATGATTGAACCACTGGTTCACCAATCGATCGGTGTTGCCGCTCCACAGCGACGCTTCCAGTCCAATACAGGCGCGGAATTCGTTCGGATAGTTGAGCGCCAGATCGGACGCCAGGTGGCCACCCATCGAGCACCCCATATACACCGGTCGATTCAGTTCAAGCTCATGACAAAGCTTGACCCAGTAGCGCATGAACCAGTCCTTGGTGAGTTTGTACTCCTGCTCCCAGTACCGGACCGCGGTCGGGGGCAGCGACTTGCCGTGATAAGGCAGGTCGGCGACCACCACGTGAAAGCGCGAGGTGATTTCGCGGTCCTCGAGGATGTGCCGAAACTGGCGTCCGTCGGATCCCGCGGTGTGCTGGCAGACCAGGGGTATTCCCTTGCCCGCCTCTTCCAGGTAGACGCGATACTCGACGCCATCCAGTTCCAGGTAGAGATAGCGACCGGTGATGTCCGCAAACTTTGCCATGGTGCCGGTGACTCCCTATGCCGCGCGCGCTTCGCTCACGGCCTGACGCATGAGCGCGTTGATCCGGCGGATCGCGAAGTAATAGGCGTACGCCGACTCGAGATCGCCGCCAAATGTGAACTCATGATGGAACGACGCCGCGAACCAGTCATGGTAGAAAGGCTTCGGCCGCTCCTCCATCATCTTCTTCCAAACTTCCTCGGGACCGCCGATGTTAATCGTGTAGGGGTCGAAGCCCTGGGTGCCGTGCTGAAAGCGATCCACCCTGCCGTTCTCGATTCGCATGAAATACTGATCTTTGCCGATGAAAAAGCGGAGATCGCAGTACCAAAACCGCGCCGCCAATAAAAATTCCGGGTCCCGGTTCAGACCATCTCGAATGCGGTCGACCGGCAACACCAGACCCGCCGTTGTCTCAGTATTCACCGTCTCCTCCGTTGCAATTGATGGCCGTGGCCCCTGTCACGACGCGGCCTCGGGCGCGCGGCAAACCCGGCTCTCGAATGCTTTATCGCGAAACCCCTCGGATGACAAAGACCCCCGTCGACGCCGCAACTCGCGCCGGCAATTCGCCGTGACGTTATTTGCGTTTCCGACGCGTCCGTGGCGGCGGATTGTAGACGTGGAAAAACGAAAACGCCGCGATCACCAACGCGTGCGTGATTTTCTCCGTCGCGATCAGCCGCTTCACGTCACCAAGCGGCACCTTCACGACCTCGGTCTCCTCCGAGCCGTCCTGGCGAGGGCGCGTTACGCGATGCACGTTGCGGGCCACGAACGAGTAGCAGTAGTTGGGCTGAATCGCGGGATTGGGATGGACGCGGCCAAGCGCGACCACGTCCTCGGAGTCGTAGCCGCATTCCTCGCGCATCTCGCGCCGCGCCGCCAACAACGGGCTCGGATCCTCAGGGTCGACCATCCCGCCCGGAATCTCCAAAGTGAAGTCGCCCGTTCCATGACGGAACTGCCGCACCATCACCACCTCATTGGCGGGCGTAATCGGGATGATGTTGATCCAGGCCGGCGCCTCGATCACGAAGAAGTCGTGTTCGCCGCGATGCGGGTGCGTGCGCTGATGGCGATGCAGATCGAAGATCGGCGTCGCGTAAACGCGCTCGCTCTTGAGCGTCTCCCAGCGGCGGGCTTTCGCGCGCGCCATCGCTAACCGCGCCGGCGCCGCGCGCGCCCCTTAGAAAAGCCGTCCATACTCGATCGCCGGGCAGCGGTCCATCACCACCGTCATCCCGGCCGCACGTGCCCGCGCGGCCGCCTCGAGGTTGACCACGCCAAGCTGGCACCAGAGCACGCGCGCGCCCTTGGCGATCGCCGCCTCGGCGATTTCGGGCAGATGTTCGGGGCGGCGAAAGACGTCGACGATTTCGACCGGGTCGGGAATCGAGGCCAGGTCCGGGTAACATCGCTCGCCCAGCGTCGCCGTCAACGCGTCGGACTCAAGCCGCGGGTTGACCGGGATCACGCGGAAGCCCTTGCGCTTGAGCAGCGTCGCAATCCGCAAACTGTCGCGCGCCGGATTGTCCGAGCATCCCAGCACCGCAACCGTGGTCGGATGCGAAAGGATCTCGCGAATCTCGACGTCGGTGGGGTTGGCGAATTCCATCGGTGCGGCTCCTTCGATGCTGCCTTACTCATCGCCGAGCAGGCGATCGACCACCCGCGGGATGAGCCTCCCGATCTCGTCGCGGCAGACGTCGAAGACTTCGTGGCCCTGCTCGAACGGATCATCTATGTCGCCCGTCTCGCCGGCAAAGGCGCGCAAAGTGAAGACCCGGCGTTCGGCGGCGGCGGCAAAGCGCTCGCGCAGATCGCGCTCCTGCGCCACGGTCATCGCGAGCACCAGGTCGGCCGCCTCCAGCAACTCCGGATGGCGCTTGAGGTCGGTCGAGGACGCTTCTTCGCCGATGTCGATGCCGATCGACTTGAGCGTCATCCGGGTGTCGAGCGAAACCAGCGCGCCGTCGCGGGCATAGGGCGCGATACCGGCCGAGCGGATTTCGATCGTGCCGCCGGCGCCGCGCCCGGCAAGTTCGCGCCGCAGGATGTGCTCGGCCATGATGCTGCGGGCGGTGTTGGCCGCGCAAATGATGAGCACTCGGCGCGGGCGCGCCGCGGATGGAGCGACGGCCGCGGGCGAACCGGATTTAACCTCAGCCATCGGTCCGTTAGCGCCCCGCGGTCAGGACCTCGGCCATGCTCTCCTTTTTGGTGACTCCCTTGGCGAGTTCTTCCTTCAGCCGCGCGCCGAGCGCCGCCGGCTCCCAGAACGTGCCGGGCTCCGCGGCGACTTGCGCCACCGAATGCCATCCGCGCATCAGCCACACGCGTCCCATCCCCACGCGAAACACCTCGCCATGGACGTCCTTGGCGTCGTCGCTACCGAGCCACGCGACCAACGGCGCCACGTGGGCGGGACTGAAGCGGTCGAACTCGCCCTGCTTGACGGCGGGCATCGTGGCCGCGGTTTGCGGAGTGGCGTCGATAGTCAGGCGGGTGCGCGCCACCGGCGCGATCGCATTGGCGGTGCATCCGTAGCGCGCCATCTCGCGGTCGACGATTATCGCGAACGCCGCCACGGCGGCCTTGGCGGTGCCGTAGTTGCCCTGGCCTGCGTTGCCGAGCAGGCCCGAATCGGAGCTGGTGTTGATGAGGCGGCCGTTGAGCTGGTTGCCGTTCTTCTGCTGCTCGCGCCAGTAGGCGGCGGCATGGCGCGCCATGTTGAAGGTCCCTTTGAGATGGACATTGACGACGGCGTCGAAGTCCTCCTCGCTCATATTGAAGATCATGCGGTCGCGCAAAATGCCGGCGTTATTGACCACGATGTTGAGCTTGCCGAAGTTGTCCAGTGCGCACTCGACGATGCGCTTGGAGGATTTGAAATCGCTGACGCTCTCGAAATTGGCGACCGCCTCGCCACCGAAGCCGCGAATCTCCTTGATCACCTCTTCGGCCGGCGAACGTGACTGCCCAGTGCCATCGAAATGGCCGCCGAGATCGTTGACTACGACCTTGGCCCCCTGCCTGGCCAGCAGCAGCGCCTCTTCGCGGCCGATACCGCGACCGGCGCCCGTGACGATCGCGACTTTCCCATCGAGTAATGCCATTGCCGTCTCAACCCTCTCTTTTTCGGTAGTTCGTGATTGTGCGGGGAACGCGACCGCGCCCGTGCGCCGCCCGGATATTCACCCGTCCCGGTCGACCTCGCGCGCGCGACAGGGCGACCGCTGATAGCCCTGGCTTGGCGTCGGCGGGTTTCGTACCCCGGGCGGATTCCTCCGCCTCTGGCAGATTTATCCCGTAACTCCGCCCTGCCGCAAGCACCGGGAAGCGCGTGCGCGGCAAGCGCCGGGAACCGCGCACGGGAGTCGGGGTCCGATACACCGGCGGTGGTGCGCAGCCACGACCCGGCGAGTTTAGGCTTGTTCGTGCGACAGGTTTGCGTGCATAGGCCCGGGTAGGTAATTATGGTTAGCTTCGGGGATTAGCTGTCGTGTCGCAGGGAGAAACGTAACGGCCATGCCAGTCCACCTGAAATTTTCGGCTGCGGAAGGTTAAGCGATGCAGAACCAGTTCGGCATTATTCAGATGATCCAGCAGGGCTACTATGCCACGTACCCGCTGATCCTCATCTCGATCGTTTGCCTGGCGGTTATCTTCGAGCGCATGTGGGCGTTGCGCGGAATCGGGCCCCGCGCCACCAAGGCCGCCGACGCGCTGGTCGGTCCGCTGCGCCAGGGCAAATTCAATGAAGCCCTCCAGCGCACCGAGACCGGCCATACCGCAGCCGACCGGGTCTTCCATACTCTCATCTCCGGCGCCAAGGACCTCGACCGCTCACGGCTGGAAGAACTCGACGAAGAGCGGCGCTTTGCCGAGCTGGTGGAACTCAAGCGCTACATCTGGGTGCTCGCGACTTCGGGCGCCTCGGCGCCGTTCATCGGGCTGTTCGGGACCGTGGTCGGCATCCTGGTCGCGTTCCAGTCGATGGCGGTGATGGGCACCGGCGGTTTCTCGGTGGTGGCGGCGGGCATCTCGGAGGCGCTGATTTCGACCGCGCTGGGATTGGCGGTCGCGATCATCGCGGTCATTTTCTACAACTATTTCTCGGTCAAGATCGACAACATCAACGCCGCGATCCACATCAACGCCGCCCGTCTCATCGACGCCGCGCTGCAAGGGAGGCAAGCCGTTGGCGGTTAGCGGACCCAAAAGCGCCGGCGAGATGTTCTGGCAGATAAACATCACGCCGCTGACCGACATCTTCCTGGTCCTGCTCATCATCTTCATGGTAACCACTTCGGTCACCATCGAGGCCGCCTCCCACGTCGATCTCCCACTGGCCCAGAACACCGCCCCGGAAAACAAGGGCGTCATCGTCACCTACACCGCCCAGCACGAGCTGTTCGTGAACTCCAAGGACGTGACCGAACGCGACCTCGAATCGGCGCTGACCGACGCGCTGGCTCGGGTCGATTCCAAGGTGGTGATTTTCCAGGGCGACCAGAAGGTGCTGCTAGGCGATATGATCCGGATCCTGCAAATCGCGAAGCTCGCCGGGGCCAAGCAGATAGCGATCGCGGCCAAGCACGCCGCGCCGGGACAGTTCCAGCGCCTGCAAACCGGAGGCTGACCGGGGGCCAACGCGGCGGCAAAGAGGTCGGGAGCAAGTCATGGCGATCAGTTCCAATCAGAGCGGCGGCGTCTTCTCCGACATCAACATCACGCCGCTGACCGATATTTTCCTGGTCCTGCTCATCATCTTCATGGTGGCGACCGCAATCACCATCGAGTCCGCCGCCCACGTCGACTTACCCAAGGTTCAATCCGCGGCCACCACCGAAAAGCCCAAGGGCGTGGCAGTGATGTACACTGCGGACCATCGCATCTTCGTCAACCAGGCCGAGGTGAATGAAAAAAGCCTGCCTGCGGCGCTCAAGGACGCCATCGGCCTGGATCCCGACAAACTGGTGGTGTTCCAAGGCGACCCGGCGGTGATCCTGGCCGACATGGTTCGCATCCTGGACATCGCCAAGACGGCGGGGGCCCAGCAAATCGCGATCGCAGTGGCCCCACTGCCGGGCGGAGGCGGCGCCGGGACAGGTGAGCCGGCTCTTCCCAGCGGACCGGTGGTGCCACCCGAGCCCTCTGCCGAAGGACCCTGACTTCAGTTGCGTAGTCGCCAGGAGCACAATATTAAAGGGCGCCGTGGGGCGCATAACTGGAGCATGGGCGCCGCCTATCGGGGGAGCAGGGCCGGAGCCGTAACACCAGAGGGCGTCGCGTGACCATCGCGGAAGAAATCGGCCTGCTTGCGGTCTCGGTAGTCGTAGTGGCGATGGTCCTGTTCTGGATCGCCACGCGCACACACTTGGACGAGGAAGACCCCGAGCAGGAAAAGCCGGGCTTCAAGCATGGCCTGCGTCAGGGCCTGCGCTTCCTCCTTGGCCCATTCCCGCTCTCGGTCGGCCTGCACGTCGTGATCCTGCTCTTCCTGCTCTTCGCCGTGCACATGGAGACCGGCGAGAGCTTCATCCCGATCAGCCTGCAAGCGGGCGGCGGCGGTGGCCAGACCAAACCCGGCGAAGACACCAACCTGCCCGAGATGCAGATGCCCGAGCTGCAGGCGCTGCCGATGGAGAAGCCCAGGCAGATCGACGCTTACGCGCGCGAGGCGGTCACGACCGCCAACAACTACGTGCGCTCGACCAACAGCGGAATCGGAATCGGTCGCGGCGGCGGGATGGGCTCGGGTTACGGCCAGGGTATCGGCAGAGGTTTCGGCGGCTTCATCAGCGGCCTGCGGCGCACCGGACTCGACGTCGTGCTGGTCATCGACGGGACGGGCTCGATGCGTCTGGTGATCGACGACGTCAAAAGCAAAATGCGCCAGTTGATGTTCGCGATCCACAGGCTGGTGCCGACTGCGCGCATCGGGATCATCGTCTTCGGCGGGCGCGGCGAACAAATGGAGATGCAGCCGCTTACTTCCAGGACCGGCGCGCTAGTTCAGTTTCTGGACGGCATCCGAGCCCGAAACGGCGGCGAATGGCAGGAAAACACGCTGGGCGCGGTCCGCATGGCGGTTGGAACCATGGGCTGGCGCTCGTACGCAAAGAAGGTCATCGTGCTGGTCGGCGACACGCCGCCGTTCAAGGAGGACTTCGACCCGACCCTCCAGCTCATCCGCGAGTTCCATGCCGAAAACGGCACCTTCAACACGGTCGACCTGACCATCGAAGAGCACGAGCGCTTCGTCAAGCAGTGGGAGCATTTCAGCGGGCCGGTGCCGGTGACTGCATCCTCGCTGCCGGAGTTCTACCTCGAGACCCAGGCGGCATATCAGGCGATGGCGAGGGCGGGCGGCGGGTCATGGCGCAGCCTGACCAAGGACGAACATATCAACCAGCAAGTGCTGATCCTGGCCTTCGGCGAGCAGTGGCACTCCGAAGTTGCCGCCTTCGGCCGCGGGATCAAATCCGGCTCCACCGATCCATGACGTTCGCCGCGCACGTCCGCGCGGCCTTTCGCCTGGCAGGCTTGCGCTTCGCCGTCGGAATCGATGCCGGCGGGTTCCATCCGCGCAACAACGGCACACGCTTGGGATTTCACCCGGAGTCGCGGACTGGGTTGTGGCTGTGAGCGCACGCGGCGCGTAGCGCGCGGAGGCCATCCGCCTGCCGGACTTTATCGCCGTCGGCCCGCCGCGCACCGGCAGCACCCCGTCGCTCGCGAGCGCCGCGGCGATCGATCGATCGCCGTTACGGGATGCGCGATTGCCGAAATGGTCGACGTTATCGAACATGTAACGCCTTCCAGCAAGTAGACGCGCGCCGGAGAAAAAAAGAGGGCCGGGGAGCGACATCCTCCCGGCCCTTCTTTTGTCGCCCGCGCTCAATCCGCGGCGGCGCTGGCGGAAGCCGCGGCGGCGACGTGGCTATGGAAGCGGCCGTAGCTGAAGTAGATCACGAGCCCAATCGCCATCCAGACGAAAAACCGGATCCACGTGACCAGCGGCAGGCTGGCCATCAGGTACAAACACGACAGCGCACCCACGATCGGCACCAGCGGAACAAACGGCGTGCGAAAAGGCCGGTGCTGATCCGGATCGATGTAGCGCAAAATCCATACGCCCAGGCATACCAGCACGAACGCGAACAGGGTGCCGATATTGGTCAGCTCGGCAATCTCCTGGATCGGCAACAGCGCCGCCGTGATGCCCACCGCCGCCCCGGTTAACAGGGTCGGTATGTAGGGGGTCAGGAAGCGCGGATGAACCCGGCTGAAGGCCGGCGGCAGCAACCCGTCGCGCGAGATGGCGAAAAAGATCCGCGACTGGCCGAGCAATAGCACCAGCAGTACCGAAGTCAGGCCCGCCACGGCGCCCAGCGAAACCACGCCGCCGATGAAGTTGAGCCCGCGCACCACGAAGGCCGAGGCGAGCGGCGCGCTCTTGTCGATCTCGCCGAACGGCACCATCCCGGTCAGCACCGCGGCCACCGCGATATAGAGTGCCGTGCAGACGAAGAGCGACCACAGGATGCCACGCGGCAAATCGCGCCCGGGATCGATTACCTCCTCGGCCGCGGTCGAGACTGCGTCGAAGCCGATGTAGGCGAAGAAGATGTAGGCCGCACCCTTGGAAATCCCCGACCATCCGAACGGCGCGAACGGGCTCCAATTTTCGGGACGGATGAAAAACATCCCGACCAGGATTACGATCGCGACCGCGCACAGTTTGATCCCGACGATTACCGAGTTGAGCCGCGCGCTCTCGCGGATGCCGACATAGAGCACGGCCGAAATCAGCAGCACGACCAGCAACGCCGGCAGATTGATGATCGCGCCCGGCTCCGCCCCGGGCGCGAACGCGATCGCGTGCGGCAGATGGATCCCCATCCCGTCGAGAATCACCCGGAAGTATCCCGACCATCCCGCCGCCACCGCGGCCGCGCCCACCGCATACTCCAGCACCAGGTCCCATCCGATGATCCATCCGACCAGCTCGCCCATCGTGGCGTACGAGTACGAGTATGCGGAGCCGGCGACCGGAATCATCGCCGCGAACTCGGCGTAGCACAGCGCCGCCATCGCGCACGCAACTCCGGCCAGGATGAATGAAACGATAAGGCCCGGCCCGGCCTGGCGCGCGCCGACCCCGGTCATCACGAAGATGCCGGCGCCGATGATCGCGCCGATGCCGAGCGCGGTAAGGTCGAGCGCGCCGAGCGCGCGACGCAGTCCACCGCGATGCGGCCCGGCGTCGTCCAGCAGGGCGGCGACCGGCTTGCGGCGCATCAGTTGCGCTCTGAGAGCCGCCCCGCCCGTCACCGCGACATCCCGACCGCGTACGACGCCGTCACCACGCCTGGTACCCGCCGTCCACGGACAGCATCGAGCCGGTCACGTAACTCGACGCCTCGGCGGCCAGAAAAATTATCGCTCCGCGGATTTCCTCAGGCCGTCCAAGCCGTCCCAGCGGCGTCGATTTTTCCATCCGTTCGCGATTGCCGCCCTTGGCGATTCCGGCCTCGGTGGCCTCGGTCGGAATCCATCCCGGCGCCAGCGCGTTGACCAGAATTCCGTAGCCCGCCCATTCGACCGCGAGCTGGCGGGTGAGATTGAGCAGCCCGGCCTTGGCCGCGGTGTAGGCCGAGAGCCGGTAAATCGAGCTGGCGACGGTCGCGTAGATCGAGACCACGTTGATGATGCGGCCGGGGCGCTTGGCCTCGATAAGGCCGCGGGCGACGCGCTGCGCGAGCATCATCGGCGCGGTGAGGTTGGTCGCGATCGCGGCGTCCCAGGTCGCACGCGGCAACGTCTCGGCGCGGCCGGTGGGTGAAATGCCGGCGTTGTTGACCAGAATGTCGACCAGCCCGAGTTCGCTCTGCGCGCGCGCAAGCGCCGCGTCGATCTGCTCGTCGGATGTGACGTCGAGCTGGATCGCGGCCGTGCGCACGCCGTACTCGCGCGCGAGATCGGCGGCGAGCGTCTCGAGGCGCGCGCCACGGCGCGCGGCCAGCGCGACGTCCGCGCCCGCCATCGCCAGCGCCGTCGCGCAGTCGACGCCGAGACCCGACGACGCGCCGGTGACGAAGCCGACATGGCCGCGCAGCGAGAACAGCGATTGCAGCGAGTTCATCGCGCTGGCTACCGCTCCGCCGCCACGGCCGCGGTGCCGGCGGTTGTGACGGCGGCCTCGGCCGCCGCCACAACCGCGCGCTCGATATCCGCGCCGCTCACGCCATAGTGCGTGACCGCGCGGAACTCGACCGGGCTTCGCGCGCCGACCAGCACCCCGCGCTCGCCGAGCGCGGCGGCGAAGCGCGCCGCCCGCTCGGCGCCGCCGGCGACCTCGAAAAACACCATGTTGGTGCGCCGGCGCGCCGGATGCACCCGCAGCCCCGGGACCCGGCCGAGCCCCTCGGCCAGCTCGCGGGCGGTCTCATGGTCTTCGGCCAGCCGGTCGACCATCGCGGTCAACGCGACGATTCCGGCCGCCGCGATTATCCCCGCCTGGCGCATCCCGCCGCCCAGCATCTTGCGCATGCGGCGCGCCCGTTCCACGAACGGGCGCGGCCCGCACAGCATCGTGCCCACCGGACACGCCAGTCCCTTGGAGAGGCAGAACGAAACCGTGTCGGCGTGCACGGCGATACCGCTGGCGCTCGCCTCGAGCGCAAGCGCGGCATTGAAAATGCGCGCGCCGTCGAGATGCACGCTCAAGCCGTGGCGACGGGCCAGTTCGGCGACCGCGGCCATGTGCGCAAGCCCAACCGCCTCGCCACCGCAGCGGTTGTGCGTGTTTTCCATCGCGACCAGCGCGGGCGGCGCGAAATGCGGGTCGGACGGCGTCTCGAGCTCGGTCCGAAGCTCGTCGAGCGCGAATTCGCCGTCGTCGGTGTTGCGGACGGGCGTGAGCACCACCCCGCCCAGCGCAGCGGCGCCGCCGGCCTCGTACAGATAGGTATGGGCGCGCGCGCCAAGCACCGCCTTGGTGCCGCGCGCACAGTGCACCAGCATTGAGATCAAGTTGCCCATCGTGCCGCTGGCGACCAGCAGCGCGGCCTCCTTGCCCATCGCGGAGGCCGCCATCGCCTCGAGCCGATTGACGGTGGGATCCTCGCCGTAAACGTCGTCGCCCAGCTCGGCGCGCGCAATCGCCTCGCGCATCTGGGGCGTCGGCAGGGTGACGGTGTCGCTGCGCAGATCGATCACGATGAGCGTCCGCCTACTCGGGAAAGATCGCCTTGACCACTTCGTCGATCGCGCGCTTGCTGTCGGCCTCGTCGGTCAGCGACCAGGTGACGGCGACGGTCGCGGCGCGGCGCGGCGCGATTCCCTGGCGGATAAGCTCGCCGGCATAGATCAGGAGCCGGGTCGAGACGCCTTCCTCGAGGCCCGAGGCCTTGAGGTTACGCACCTTCTCGCCCAGCACCGCAAGCTGCATCGCCATGTCGCGGTCGACGCCCGCTTCGTGCTCGATGATCTCGACCTCCTTGTCGGCCGGCGGATAGTTGAACTCGATCGTGACGAAGCGCTGGCGAGTGGAGTGCTTGAGATTTTTCTGGATGCTCTGGTAGCCGGGATTGTACGAGATGACCAGCAGAAAGCCGACGTGCGCCTCCAGCGTCTCGCCGCGCTTCTCGACCGGCAGGATGCGGCGATGGTCGGAAAGCGGATGGATCAGCACGGTGGTGTCCTTGCGCGCCTCGACGATCTCGTCGAGGTAGCAGATCGCGCCGCGCCGCACCGCCTGGGTCAGCGGCCCATCGATCCATACCGTCTCGTCGGCCTGGATAAGGTAGCGGCCCACCAAATCGCTGCCGGTCAGGTCCTCGTGGCAGGCGACCGTGATGAGCTCGGTCGGGCCGTCGGCGAGACTCGCCAGGCGATGAGCCATGTGCTCGACGAAGCGGGTCTTGCCGCAGCCGGTGGGCCCCTTGAGCAGCACCGGCAAGCGGGCCTTGTAGGCGGCCTCGAAAATTTCGACCTCGTCGCTGATCGGCAGGTAGTAGGGAGCGTTATGCGGGTCGAGATGGCGGACTTCAGGCCCTTCGGCCTGCATCCTGGTATCGAACTTCTTCAGTTCAATCGACATTGCTTACCTTCGCGCGTCGCAGGGTTGACTCCGCCGGATTGTAGGGGAGCAGGGCCGCGCCATTCAAGGCACATCAGCTCCCGATGGCTCGCGTTTCGTCGTGAAGAATCCCCCATTACCAAGCAGGCGCATACACGGAAGTCCCGTCGGGATTATCCTTAACAGTCCAACCACAAGCCATTATCTGGGCGCGAAGGTCATCAGAAAGCTTGTAGTTCTTCTCCTCCCTGGCCTTCCCGCGCGCACTAATCAGAGCCTGAACGTCGGAACGGGGGCCTTTCTTACCGGCGAGGAAGTTGAACTGTTCCTCTATCCCAAGCCCAAGGACTTTATCCATCGTCTTGAGTGCGTTCCAAATCTGACGGTCGTTGTCACGATTGGCCTTGTTTACCATCTCAAGCACGACCGCTAAAGCCTCGGGAGTATTCAGGTCATCGTTCAGGGCCTGTGTGAAGCGTTCAAGGTACCCGTACACCCATGTACTATCTGCGCCATCGTCAGGTGCCGTCCGGGTAAAGTTCCAAAGATAATAAAGGTTCACTTGAGCGGCGCGCACCGCGTCTAGTGAGAACGCAAGCTCTGATCGGTATTTGGCGCCGAAGCAGAACAGGCGGAACGCCAACCAATTTATCTTCTCGGGCGCCAGGTCCTCGAGCACCGGGAAGCGTCCCGCGCTCTTGCTGATCTTCGCCCCTTCCATCCCGACCAGGAAGGCGTTGTGCACGAAGTACCGCACAAAGGGCTTGCCGGTGGCGCCTTCGGACTGCGCGATCTCGTTCTCGTGATGCACCGGGATATGGTCGAGGCCGCCGGAGTGAATATCGATCGTCTCGCCCAGGTAGCGCATCGACATCGCCGAGCACTCGATATGCCATCCCGGATAGCCGCGCCCCCACGGGCTTTCCCATTGCATCAGATGCTGCGGCTGATTGAGCACCCAGAGCGCGAAGTCGTGCGGACTTTTCTTGTCGGGCGAGTGGTCGAGGCGCTGGCCGGCGTGCTGCTCGTCGAGGCTCTGGCGCGCGAGCCGCCCCATCCCCCCCGGCCCACGCCACTTCTCGACATCGAAGTAAACTCCCGACGGTGTCTTGTAAGCGTAG
>Ga0307372_10001751_pt1 | contig 37222 bp, 32 predicted proteins | sample OX1MG_FD_202533 | JGI IMG/M metagenome (GOLD analysis project Ga0307372, IMG submission 202533) | Soil microbial communities from Risofladan, Vaasa, Finland - OX-1 | ecosystem: Environmental > Terrestrial > Soil > Coastal area > Acid sulfate soil | place: Finland: Risofladan, Vaasa | collected...
GAGGAGATTCCAAGCCGATGCAATATGAACTCTATTATTGGCCGACCATCCAGGGGCGTGGCGAGTTCGTGCGCCTGGCGCTCGAAGAGGCGGGCGCCGATTACCTTGACCTGGCACGGGGAAAACGCGGGATGCTGGCGATGATGCGGATGCTCGAAGGGCGCGGCGTCACGCATCCGCCCTTCGCGCCGCCGTTTCTGAAGGCCGGCCGGATGCTGATCAGTCAAACCGCGAACATCCTGCTGTTTCTCGGCTCGCGCCATCGGCTCGCGCCCGCCGATGAGGGTGGCCGGTTGTGGACCCATCAACTGCAATTGACGATGGCCGACTTCCTGGAGGAAATCCACGCCACCCATCATCCGATCGCCGGCAGCCTCTACTACGAGCAGCAGAAGCGCGAAGCGCGCCTGCGCGCCGCGGACTTTCTCAAGAACCGCCTGCCGAAATTTCTCGGCTACTTCGAGCGCGTGCTGGCCGGCAACGGCAAGGGCCGCTATCTGTCCGGGCCGCGGCTGACGTATGCCGATCTGTCATTGTTCGAGATCGTGGCCGGGCTCAGGTATGCGTTTCCGCGCGCGATGAAACGCGTCGCCCGCCGCTATCCCCATACGATCGCGTTGCACGATCGCGTCGTAGAGCGTCCGCGGATCGCCGCCTACCTCGCCTCGGAGCGCCGGATTCCATTCAATCAGCAGGGCATCTTTCGCTACTACCCTGAGCTCGATCGATAGGATTCGCCGCACCGGGTTCACGGCAAAATCGCGAAGGCGCGCGCCGGGAAGCCGAGCCCGTGCTTGACCTTCGGCCAGCTCACCACGATTAGCGCGCCGGTGGCGGGCACCCGGTCGAGATGGGTCATCACCTCGATCTGCCAGTGGCCGTGCGTGAGCAGCCAGGTCTCGGATTTCATGTCGTCGGTGGTGTCGGTATCCATCGATTCGTGGCCATTCGCCACGATTCCGCGTTGCTGGTAGAGGAATTCGATCGCCGCCAGCGACCAGGCCGGGAACGGCGAGCGCTTGAAGCGCGCGGGATTGGTCGCCCAGTCCTTGTACATATCGGTGCGCAACGCGGCGAACGATCCGGCGGGAACCCGGCCGTGCACCCGCTCCCAGGCCTTGATGTCATCGACGGTCAACGCATGATTCGGATCGTGCTTGAGAATCGGCGTCATATCGAAAACCACCAGCGGCAGGATCATCTGTTTGAGCGGCAGCTGGTCCATCGTCAGGCCGTGCGGGTCGAAATGGGCCGGCGGATCGATATGAGTGCCGTACTGCCCCACCATCGAATAGAAGAAGGCGCGGAAATGATCCTTCTCGATAGTGTAGGGACGGCCGGTTTCAGGATTGGCAGCGCGCGAGAAGGTCGCCTGACCAAACCCCTTCCATACCGGGGTCAGCGGGCCGAAAGAGTGCGTCAGATCGACGAACTGCTTCGAGGCGATAATCCGGTAGGCCTCGGCCAGCGATCGATCCTGGGCCGACGCAGCGGAAGCGGCGCCGGCGATCGCGATCAGGAGCAATAGACCGAAAAATACCCGGAGTTTCGGGTTCATCTGGAACCTCCCTGATTGGCGCTCCCGACGCGACGTTAGGAACGCGAGCGGACCGACGCTAACATAGATCGCTACGCGGGCCTGCCGGAAAACGCACTATCGATTCGGGTTGCGGGGTACATGGCGATGACAACCACCAGGGACGTAAAGCGCGCGGCTGGCGACGAGGCGTGGCCGAGCTTGCCCCTTAAGGCGTGGCAGGAGACGTACGCCACGCTGCAGCTTTGGACGCAGGTGGTGGGCAAAATCAGGTTAGCGCAGGCGCCGCCGATCAATCATTGGTGGCAGGTCGCGCTTTACGTGACCTGTCGAGGATTGACGACCTCGCCGATCCCGTATGGCGCGCGCACCTTTCAGATCGATTTCGATTTCATCGACCATCGCCTGACGATCCAGACCAGCGACGGCGCGGCCGCGTCGATGGCTTTGCAACCGCAAAGCGTGGCCGACTTCTACCGCGAGATTATGGATCGCATGCGGTCGCTGGGACTGGCGGTCCGCATCTGGAGCATGCCGGTCGAGATCGAACGGCCGACGCGGTTCGAAGCGGACCACGAGCACGGCGCCTACGACGCGGAATACGCGCATCGCTTCTGGCGCATCCTGGTGCAGGCGGACCGGATTCTTACTTCATTCAGGGCCGGCTTTATCGGCAAAGTAAGCCCGGTCCATTTTTTCTGGGGCAGCTTTGATTTGGCGGTCACGCGATTTTCCGGGCGGCTGGCGCCGGTCCATCCCGGCGCGCCCAACGTGGCCGATCGGGTCACCCGCGAGGCCTATTCGCACGAGGTCAGCAGTTGCGGCTTCTGGCCCGGCGGCGGACCGATCGATGGGCCGATATTCTACTCTTATGCGTATCCGCAGCCGCCGGGCTTTGCCGAGGCGCGCGTGAAGTCGAATAGCGCCGGCTATCGTCGGGAATTGGGCGAGTTCATCCTGCCCTATGACGATGTCCGCAGGGCGGATGCACCGGACGCGGTGCTGCTCGATTTCCTGCAAAGCACCTATCAGGCGGCCGCCGAGCTGGGACATTGGGACCGTGGCAGCCTCGAACGCGCAGCGCCCCGATGAGAGTCGCGAGCCGGGATGCGAGAATCTCGCTAAGCGAATAAAACAATCACGCGCCGCTATGGCGTTATCGATCACGCTTCGTCCTGCGCTCGCTCCGCAACCCGGCCATGCAAGGATGAAGAATTTCCTTCAATCTGCTATTTGCTTGTATGAGAGGCCAGAATGACGGCGCTGTTCAAAAAGATTCTTTGTCCGGTGGATTTTGATCGTGTCTCGGTGCCGGCGCTCGAGATGGTTCAGAAGCTCGCGCTCCAAAACGAGGCCACGGTTTACCTGCTGTATGTCGTCCCCGGCTCGTCGCTTCCGACCGATCTTGAGCAGGTCGCCAGGGACAACCTGCGAGGGATTGCGCAGAAGTGGCTGGCCGAGAAGATTGCCCATGAAATCGTCGTGAGTTCCGGCAAACCCGCCACCGGAATTGTCAGCGCGCAACAGACCCTCAACGTCGATTTGGTGGTGATGGCAACGCACGGCCGCACCGGCGCCGACCATAGTCGGCTCGGCAGTGTCGCCGAGCAGGTAATACGACTGGCCTCGTGTCCGGTCGTCACCGTAAGACCGCGCTGACCTCATCAGGGTTCGCCTAACCTTAGCGCGGGGGCGGCGCAGGATGTCTCGCGGAGTAGATTGTGGCACACTGATTAAGTATGCGCGCCGGGGGAAGCCATATCCCGCGATGGGCGTTGATTGCGCTATGCCTGACGCCTTTAGCGCTGCGCCCTCTGCCGATAAGCGCCCAGGAGGGTTCGCCCCCTTCGGTCCTGCCGCCCAGCACCACTGAGATCCCGCCCGCGGTTCTACCTCAATCGCAGAACGCTGCGGCTCCCTTCGGCGCTCCGCCGGATATCTACAATTCCGCGGGCGGCAGCAGTCCCCCCGTTGTGCAGGCCCCGCCGGCCGAGCTGCGCCGGGAGCTGCGAAGCCTGAGCGATTTCATGGCGGACGGAGACGACTCCTCGTCGCTCGGGATGGTGATTCGGGAAGATCACCGCGGCGTCGACGGTAGCGGCGAAGTGGCCGGGCTGCTGGTCGTCGAGGTGCTTCCGGGCACCCCAGCCGCCTACGCCGGGCTGCGGGGCGAGCGGGTGGGCATCAATTCCGCGCTCTCGGGGGTAGCGTTTGCCGTATCGCTGTTTTTTCCGCCGGCGATGTTGGCGGCGGCGGCGGTCAGCGGCTCGCGCGTGGGAGAGTCGTACGATCTTATTATCGGTCTGGACGGCGAACGGATTACGAATTATCTAGATTTCTCGCGGCGGATGAACCTGGCGCGCGCCGGCGAGCTGGTCTATCTCAGCGTGTCGCGCAACGGCAAGCGGATGCAGATACCGGTGAGGGTACCGGTCTTTAGCGCTGCTACGTTTGGCGCACAGTGACCTTTTGTTAATTTTCAGATGAAAATCCGAAGTGATGCAGCATGTAAGGCTATTTTGGTAGGCTCAAGAATTGGCAAGTGGGTGTCGCCTAGTCTTTTCCTGTTCAATCTAGTCGTGATATAGCCTTTGAGCCTGCTGAGCAGACCAGTCGGCGTCGAAACCGGCAAGGCCCTGCGTGGCGGACAAGGGGAGCTCTAGTGTGGGTGAATCCAGCCCGGTATCCAGGGGCCTGATCACGGTAAACCCACGCGACAACAGCTTCGGCAACGCGAAGTCAGAATTGAGCAGCCAGCTGCCCCAGGCAGTAGTCCGGTTACCTGCTGGAGGCTGAGCTTTTTTTTGGACCAAGGCAGAAGTTCATTCGTCGTTTGAGGGGTGTATGTTTAGGAAAATCTTTTCGGAAATCACTGGCAGTTCGCAGACTTCCGGACCCAGGCGGCGCAGCTTCACGGTCGTCCGTTGGGCATTCGCGGCAGCCACGATGCTGATAGTCAGTGCGTATAGCGGCGGCAGCGGCGCCAGGACGCTCCCGGGAAACTTCAGGAACATGGTCCAAGCGGATCCGGGTATCTGCGGCGCATCGGCGATCCCGCTGTCGAATTCGAGCTGTAAAAAAGGCGCCAACAAAGACCTTGAGATCGGCGCCAACGGATGCGGCCCGAGCGTATACGTCGATAAGAGCTACATGGGCGAGGAGCGCTTCAACACCATCACCATCGATTCCGGCGCCACGCTCTGCTTTCCAGACAAGACCGTGAAGATGGAGGTCGGCACCATCCTGGTCAACGGCCTGCTCCAGATCGGCCAGAAGGCCCATCCGATCGGGATGACGGATCCGATGACGCTGGTCACACTCGACTTCAACGGCAAACGTCCGTGCGCGGCGGGGACCAACTGCCCGGACTTCAGCAAGGGGATCCAGGTTCAAAGCGGCGGCTCGTTGGAGATGTATGGGCAGAAGGGAGTCCCGCCCAACGGCCTTAACTGGAGCTACCTTTCGCAGCCCGCCGGGCCGCCCAAGCATTATGGCAAGGGCAGCGGAGTCACGGTGCCGGTTGGGACCGACGGCGCGGATGCGCTGCGGCTGGCCGACGACGTAACCCAGGGTACCGGTCGCTGGCAGGACGATGACTGGATTGCGGTGGGCGGCACCAGCTTCAGCCCGTTCGACACCGAGATCGTGAAGATTGCGAGCATCAAGAGCAAGCCGGCTGACAATCCGACCGGCAGCGACGTTTTCCTTTCGACACCGCTGGTTCACTACCACTTCGGCAGCGCGGCGCCGACGCCAAGCCAGTTCTGCATGGTCAACAACGTGCCGACCTACTTCGCCTGCGGCATGGCGCCCATGGGATGCACCAGCGCCTGCACCTCGCAGCCGAGTCCGCTCAACTACAGTGACCCGGCGGCGCAGAACTACGGCGTTGACGAGCGCGCCCCGGTCGCATTGCTAAGCCGCAATATCAAGCTGACCGCGAGCATCGATGGCAAGGATAAGGCCGATATCCATTGGGGCGGCGAGACCAGGTACCTGATGGGTTTCAAGGAGGTCTCGATCCAGGGCGTGGAGATGCAGAAGTTCGGCAAGGATCAGCTCGGCAGCTATCCGATCCATTTTCACATGGACGGCCCACTTGCCGGCGGGACGGCGCTGGTTGATTCCAACAGCATCGACCACAGCTACAACAAGTGCGTAACGGTGCACTCGACCGACAATCTGACCATTTCGAACACGGTATGCGTCCGTGCTGTCGGCCATCTCTTTTACGAAGAGATCGGCGACGAGAAGAACATCACCTTCCGGGACAATCTCGGCATCGGCGCGATGAGCAACTCGTTCGATATCTACAAGACCAACAAATTCTCCCGGGACGAGCTGATCGACAAGTATTGGTGGAAAGGGGATTACCTGACCAATGGAAAGCCGGGTGGCGACAATATCGGCTACAACGGCTTCAACATCCCCGACATGGACAACACCGCCAACCCGACCCACGGCTCGTGTACGACCTTCGGATACAACGGCCAACTCGGCGGCTATGTCCCGCCGCTGGCGGGCGGAGGATGTCCGGCTAACAATCCGGTTTACATCGAACCGGCCAGCGGTTTCTGGATCACCAATCCGGGCACGCAGTTGACCGGCAATATAATCGACGGATGCCAGGGCGTAGGGGTCGGCTACTGGTACGTTCCGCCCCCGATCAACGCGCCCACGGCGGTCCATTTTAACCAATACCTGCCGGTAGGAACCTTCCGCGACAACCGCGTCAGCGCCTGCTTCGACGGCCTCTTCGGCGAGGGAGCTTACAGCGTATCCAACGCCTCACTGCTCCATCCGACGGTCGATGGCACGCCTAACAGTCGCAACCTGCTGGCCGAATTCGACGGCCTGACCGCGCTCCGCATCCGCGATCGCGGGGTCTGGCTGAGAGATCAGTGGTTCGTGCTCGACCACGGCCGCTTCGCGACCAGCCGCGACAGCGCCTCGCTGCTGACCGCCGGCGGGGTCGACGGCGCCACCCCGGGCGACTGGATGCTGACCGAGAACTCGGTGTTCGAGGGAATCAGTCAGAACAATGTCGATCGCTTCGGTCCGTGCCCCCGGCCGGACACCTCTTTCGCCGGTCAGGCGCCGCTGGCGGGTTGTATCGATCAGACGCCGGTCCAGACGGGCGACCAGCCGCACAGCGCGGATGAGATCGGCAAAGGCTATCCCGACCCCAACTGGAACATGTTCGGCTACATGATCTACGACGGCCCGGCCCGTCTGATCCACGATCGTTTTGTAGATTTCAAACAGAGTCCGGCGCTCACGGGTGACGACGCCGCGGCGCTCAAAGCCTGGGGCGACGCTCGTAAACTGACTGGTAAGGACGGCGTAGAGAAGAACTGGGTCTACGAGGGTGATGCCGCTTTTGGCTGGTTCCAGTCAAACCAGAGCAGCTATCCGACGCTGGCGAACACCTCGGAGTTGAGCTTCGTCAATACCGATCTGCGCCATCAGATCTACACGCAATACGTCAACCTCGGCAAAGATCCCTTAAATCCGAGCTCGGGCTTCGGCGACGGAGATCAGAACACCGCGGTAGTCGATCTCGACGGCACGCTGTCCGGGTTCGTGGCCGCTGACTCTAAAAACACGGTCAGCACGCGCTTCGACGGACCCCATCCGATCTCGCTCAACGGCCTGGTGATCAACGCCTCGAGCAACTCGGTGGACGAGTGCCTGGCGGAGGGTGCACAGGATGCGGTGCTCGAGAACCGGCCGACCGCGCTGATGTCGCCGTCGAGCATGGCGACGCTGGAACTCCAGATGCTCTATCCGCCCGATGCCGACAGCACGAAGCCGCCGTTTCTGCAGAAGCAGGCGATCACCTTCACCAAGGACGCGGTCGATTTCGGGGGGCATGGCGCGATGACCCTCACCAGCCGCAATGCGCTGGGAGTTTGGGAGCCCAAGGTAACCAGCGGGCTGAGCTACACGGTAACAGCCGCGGTTGATGCGCAGGACAAGGGCACGGACGCGGGGATCGCCAAGATCCTTGAGCTGGGCATTGTGGATGCTTACAAGCCCAGTATCAGCGCCACCAACCCGTTCTACGTGCGAATCGGTATCTGCTACCAGAACAAGAACGGCAAGCCCGCGGATGCGTCGTCGTTCACGATCGCACGCGGCTACCACTCCTACGGCGGCGGCACGATCGGCGCTGGCCCCGACGACCTCGAATTACGCGCCTACTATAACAAGCTGAATAATCTGTACGTCGACAAGAACGGTAATCACGAGATTTGCGACAATCTGGTCGGCAATACCCTGTTGCCGGGGTTGCCCAACAAGCCCGTGCCAATCAACCTGCAATGCCCGTCGAATCCCCTCCTCGCCGGGTGTCCTTATACTCCCACCTCCGGGCCGCAAGATCCTTACATCGGATGCCCGGCCGACGGGATCACGCTGGCCTCGGCGGGATGCCCCGACGGTACCACCAAGGTTACAGACAACCGCGGCCAACCGGCTTGCCTATGGCCGACGGACACCCTGAGCCCGGCTGCAAATCTGAGTGACATCACCAACTCGGACGGGACCTACGTTAGTACCATGGACATGAGTGGTCATAACGGTCTCGACAAATACTATTACGATTCCTCAACCGGCTGGCTGTTCCTCTACGTGGCCCAGGAGGATCACAATCCCGATGGTCCGTCACCGCTGGCCAATTGCAAGGATAAGTCGCCGGCGGATCCCTCATGTCCCAAAAACGCGAATGGCGAGACCTATTACGTCTGTCCGGCAGAGGGTTGCAAGGATTACGTAATCACGGTTACCGACCCCAACTATGTGCCCGGCCCGTCGACCTGCACCCTTCCGACCGCGATGTTGGCTCCCGAGCCGACCCCGGCCTATCATCTGGCACTGGTGGGAACGATGCCGCCCACCACGGTGATGCCGACTCCAGTCCCGGGGGACTTTCCGCATTACGCCGCCACCACGGCGACCGCACCGGTGTGCAGCGATACGCAGGGAATGGGGGTGCGAAAATGAAGCGGGCCTGGCTAGTGGGGATCGTGTCGATGGCGCTGCTGTGGGCCGGATGCGGCGGCAGCAACGGCAGCTCACCACTGCCGCCGACGCCTTCGGCGGCCATTAGAAATGCGACCAACGCCAGCCTGGAGGCGGTCGACTGCAAGCACCAGCGCGCCTATGTCCCGCTCCCAACCACCAGCGGAACTGACGCCAAAGTCGCGGTGCTCGATCTGAGCGTCGACCCCGACACCACCGACCCGACCGTGACCACCGTCGATCTGGGTCACGGCGGCATCGCCATTGGGACTGCGATCGCGGCGAAGCAGGGGCTGGTGCTGGTGGTCAGCGGATCGATCCTGACCACGGGCTATCTCGACGAAATCAACGAAAGCGACAATACGCTCGTAGCCGGCTCACCGTTCTCGTTTCCAGTCGGCAGCCGACCGGGCTTCACGGACGGGATCGTGTTCGATTCGATTCACAACAGCGCGCTGGTTTCGATGACCTCGACGCCGATTACCTGCCCGGGCGGAAGCTTCACCGACTGCACCGGGATGGCAACCTTCGACCTGGCTTCGAATACCTTTGGCCCGCTGATGCAGTTCGACAGCCCGGTCAACAATTTCGGCCTCGACCCGCGGGCACGGACCGCACTGGGTCCTTCGGATTTTATCGACCCTACCATGTACGCAACTAACGTTGCGGCCAACGCAGCCTGCACGCTTACCGATGGCAACGTGGTCGACCTCAACGGCGACGCGGAAGGCGCGGCGGCGGACCCGACTACGGGCATCTGGGTAATTGGCAACTTCGGTGACGTTCTTACCTCGGTGCTTAATCTTTCGGGCGCAACCTTTAACGGGATGCCCCCGTCGTGCACGCTGGATGAGGCCGAAACACCGCCGCCCAATTCGCTCAACTTCGACACCGGCGCCAACGACCTTCTGCCCGGCGTGACGATCAATCCGATGACTCATGAGGCGTTCCTGACCGGACTGCTCGACAATGAAGTCGTGCTTCTGAGCCTGCCAAAAGCTCCCATGAAGTACATCAGCCCATACGATTTGGACGCTGTGAGCGCAGCCCTGCCGCTTCAGCCGGATGGCGCACAGTTCGAGGCTGCCATACTTCCGTATAGCGATACGATCGACACCTGCCACAACCGCGCCTACATCGTGAATAGCGACGAAACCTTTGTGGCCGAGGTCGATCTTGAAAAGTTGCGGAAAGATCCGGGCGCTATCAATACGGCGCTCCCCGCCGGCAACTGCGCGGGTACCACCACCACCATGGGTTGCGATAATCACAACGGGGTGCGGTTCTTTCCGCTGCCGGGTGTATGAACGGTCCGTCTCGATGCTCCCCAATCCGGACTATCGAGGCGGTTCCTGATACCCTCCCCAGCTGTCGATAGTCGAACGGCCTGCGATCGCGCACGGGTCGCGGCGGATTTGCGTTCAAACCCGATCGCTGTCAAAACACACCAAATCATCAGGCGGGATCGCGGCGGGCAACCGCGGCTTGGCGCCGTCGCCGCGAACTCCGCAGCCGATGCTGCCCGTCGCGATGAGCGTCAGGCGCGGCGGTTTTCCGCTTTGCGAAGGAGGTCGAACAGGAAATGGATAAGCTCGGCTACTACAGCAACTGGGTTCTGGCCAACGGGGTGCGCACGCATTATTCGTGGGCCGGTACCGAGGGCCCGGTGGTTATCCTGTTGCACGGCGGCGGACCCGGATCGTCGGGTGCGGCCGGATGGCGCTTCATGTTGCCGGCGCTGGCGAAGGCCGGCTTCCGGGCGCTGGCGCCCGATCAACTTTCTTTCGGCGCGACCGACGCCCGCCCGCATGCCTGGCCGGTGCTCGGCCATCAGAGTTTGGTCGATCACGTGGCGGATTTCGTCGACGCCCTGTGCCTCGACGAGGTCTGCGTGGTCGGCAATTCGCAGGGCGCCTACGTGGCGGCGAAGTACTCCCTCGATCATCCTGAGAAAGTGCGACGCATCTTCCTGATCGGCAGCGGCACCATCGCGGGCGCAATGAAGGTCCAATGGCCGGGGATGGAGACCAACCCGGGCTTGCTCGCGATCCGCGACTACGATTACACCGAACAGGGGATGCGCAGGTTTCTGCTCGCGATCGTCAACGACCCCGCCACCGTAACCGACGAGCTGGTGCGCAATCGCACCGAGCTCAGTCAGCGCCCCGGCATCAAGGAAGCGCGCAAGGCCTTCGAGTCCTACGTGGCGCGGATGCGCCGCGAGCCACGGCTGTGGGCGCGCCACAGCCTGCAGGATTCGCTGCCGAAGCTCGCCATCCCCACCAAGTTCATCTGGGGCAAGCAGGACAGCTTCGCGCCGGTCTCGATGGGGCACAAGCTGGCCGAGCTGCTGCCCAATATCACGTTTGATTTCATCGACGCCGGCCATCAGGCGCAGACTGACAATCCTGAAGTGGTAAACCGGATGGTGATCGAGTTTCTGAGCGCGAGTTGATCCCGAGCGTCGCGCGCCGGCTATGGGAGCGGGCGGCCGCCGCCGGGGACCGGCGCATCGAAGCTGTTTATGACCATCGCGGCCATCGTGTAGAAGCCCGCCGTCGTGATCGCTTCGATCAGAAGCTCCGGGCCAAACTGTTTGAGCGCTCGATCGTAGGTGCCTTGACTCACGGTCCTGGTCTCATAGAGCTCCGTGACGATCTCGAAGATCAGGCGCTCGTCGTCATGCGTGAAATCCGGCGCGCGCCGCGCGCGGATTGCCTCCACGATCTCGGGCGATAACCCTGCCTTGAGCGCCGCATCCTGGTGCGCGAACCATTCGTACTGCGAAGACCAGTGGCGCGCGGTGATCAATACGATCAATTCAAACAGACGCTTCTCGAGTGCGCCCTGGAGCCGGATGGTGTTGCCGAACTGGTTGGCCCGATCCGCGATCTGCGGCACGTGCAGCCAGATCGCGAACGGCCCCGCCACCGCGCCGGCGCGGGCGCCCGCGATCTGATCGTGGACGAGCCGCTGCGCGTCGGTAAGCTGCGCAACTGGAATTTCAGGTATCCGCGCCATCGGTTTTCCTCCCGCACGTAACGACGATGCGAAAGCATATCGGGTTGTGCCGGCCGTTCGCGAGCGCGATAGCCGCCAATCGCCCGGCCTCGAAAGGCTTGCATTGCGACCGGCGGTTGGCCTATCAGGCACTCTAGGGTTGTCCTTTCCTGGACGTCGCAATTGACGGCGGACCGCACCGCGCGGAGGCAGGAGCTTATGGCACACTCAGTAAAATCGAAAGCCCGCAGCGAGCTGCAGGGCCCTCCCCCACTGATGTCGTTCTCGCATGTCAGCGTGCCCTGCCGCGATCTCGAAGAAGGCAAGCGCTTTTATATCGACGTGCTCGGCGGCGAACTCCAGGTATCGGCGCCTCCCACCTTTGCCTCGGTCCGGATTGGCGGCGTCGATGTCGGCATCGGCACCGAAGGCTGCTCGTGGATTCCGCCCGGCGCGGAATATCCGCACTTCGCCTTCTTCGTCGGGGCGGACGAGCTGGTGCGGATGAAGCAGTGGCTGACCGCGTGCGGCATCCCGACCTCGAATTTCTGGACCCGCGGCGGCGTCGAGGCGCTGATGTTTTTCCGCGATCCCTCGGGCAACCTGATCGAGCTGTACTGCGAGCACGGTTTCAAGGACGCCGCGGAGCTGCCGCACGGTCCGCCGCGCGGTCACGGCCGCACCGTCGATATCGACGCGCTGCGCTATACCACCTGGCAGCTCCCCGCGCGCTGAGCGGCGCGTCGGCGGCTATTTCGACGACGCGTCGAACAGCCGGTGACGCCGCAGGAAATCGACCGCGTGGCGATCCCATTCGACGGGATTGTCAAGATTGCAGACGTGCCCGGCGCCTTCGATGATCGCGAGTTCCGCACCCTTGATGCGGCGCTGCATATCGAGCCCACCCTGATGGGCCGGGTCCTCAGTGCCGGTGATGATCAGGCAGGGCTGGTCGATGCGATCGTAAACCGCTTCGGGCTCGGGCTCTTCGAGCGCGCGAAAGATCTCGCGGATCCCGGGCACGTCCATGCGATCGTTGGTTTCGAGAAACATCCGCTGCAGATATTGCGCGTGGGGATCCGCGCGCAGCGCTGAACTGACAAAGGCGTCAAAGGTCGCGCGCCGTGCTTCGATGCCGAGCTTGTCCCATTGCGCGCCGCCCTGGCGCGCGAAATCGCGATTCGGCCAGTAAGCGCAGCCCGTAACGATCAGCGCGCGCGCCTGCTGCGGGCGCAAGCCGGTCATGTAGATGACGGTGGTCGCGCCGACCGAGTTGCCGACCAGGATTACCGGGTCGCGCGTGATCTCGTCGATCACCTCCCAGCAGGCCGCGGCCAGATCGGTCAGCGTCAGGCCCGGCGTCGGCGAAGGGCTGCGCCCGTATGGCGGGACATCGACCGCGATGGTCCGGAACCAGCTCGAAAAGTGCGCGGTCTGATACATCCACAGGCGATGATCGTACGGGTTGCCATGGATGAAGAGCATGACCGGGCCATGCTTGCCATGCTGCTCGTAGTGCAGCTTGCCCGAAATGTGTGCGGCCAAGCGTCACCTCCCGGGCGCGACGCGCGCGCCCTTGCTGCCGACTGATTATTGCCCGGGAAAAAATCGGGCGCGCTCGCGGCCGTTGATTACGCGCGGCTGCCGATAGCGCTCGACCGCGATGCTGACCTCGTTGAGCGACAGCGCCATGTGCAAAAGCCGCTGGGCCTGCTCGGGCATCCGATCGAGAGGAAACTGATTGAGATATTCGACCACCGCCGGCAGCCGGCGCAGCATCGCGTCGTAAAAGACCTGCAGCTCCTCGATGGTGCTGTTTTCGCGCGCCGCCATCCGCTCGACTTCGGTGCTGAGCGCCCAGTCGCCGAACGGCTCGAGATCCTGAAAGGATTCAGGCAGCGCACCGCCGTCCGGCTTCGCGATCGCATCCTGTCCGCGCATGGTCTCAGGCTCCGTTGCGGATCGCGAGCTGATCGTCGAGGACCTTGTGGAAATGCCGAATCGCGATCTCCTCGTCCTGCAATAGCAGATACTTTTTCGCGCGCGAGGCGAGGCCCGCATGGACAGTCTCGTGCGCGGTCGCATCCTCGTCGAACACCACGCGGTTGAAGACCTGCATGAAGTCCTGGCTGAGGCGCTCGGCGGCGTTGAGCGGCGCGGGCGCGTAAAATCTTATCTCCCACAGCGTGCGATCGACCGCGATCGGCCAGAAATTGTGCGTGATGCAATAGTCATTGGCCGGAAACCGAAAGAACAGCATCGCGAAGTTCGGAAAAATCATGTGGAACTCGAACTGGTTGCGCATCGGCAGCCGACATCGCGAAGGCCCCTTGTCGATCTGGAACATCAACCCCTCCAGCGGGAACGGCTGGTAGGCGGGGTTGAGATTGCTGCCGGAAACACTGTGACGGCCGAAGAACGCCATCTCCGCTGAGCGCATGCAGCCTTCCTTGGTCGTGATGAACAGGTTCGGCATCAGGTAACGATGTTGCGAAAAGACGTGGTAGCCCTCGTTCTGGGCGTCCATCGCGACCTTCCAGTTGGCCCGCTCGTTGACCCGATACATGCGTTGCAATCGCAGCTGATCGAAGCCCACCGGCGTCAGCCGCTCGGTCACGCCCTCGAGGTACTCGGTCAGGGTCTGTTGCGGATCGAGATTGATGAAGATGAAGCCGTTGAAAATCTCGGTGGCGACCGGAGTCAGGCCGAGCTTGCTGCGGTCGAGATCGAAGAAGTTTTCGGCGTCAGGAATCCACTTGAGCTGGCCGCTCGAATCATAGCCCCAGGAGTGGAAATTGCAGGTCAGATAGCCGCGGCATTTTCCCGCTCGGTCCCAGGCCAGGGTGTTGCCGCGATGCGAGCAGACGTTGTGAAAGCCGCGCACCACGCCGTCCTGCCCGCGAATCAGCAGCAGCTGGGCGTCGCAGATCGCGACCTCCCTGACGATGTAGTCGCCGCGCTCGGGCAACTCGCAAACGTTGCCGACGCACAGCCACGAATGCCTGAAGATGCGCTCGCGTTCACGCTCGAAGAACTCCGGCGAAACGCACGACTCGGCCGCCACCGGCGCCGTTCCCAGCTCGGGGAACTTCCGCGTCCAGCGCTGGTTGGTGATCTCGGTCGTCATATTTCGACCTCCGCCGCTCTCGCCGTGGCCGGCCGCCGATCGATCGGAACCGGGCCGGGACGCAACTGCTCTCTATAAATACCAAAGCCGCTCTTTTCACAAGCCGCGCCGGCCGGGCTCAGCCGCGTTTAATCAGTTCCGGCATCACCTTAGCGGCGAACAGTTCCAGTGATCGCAGCGACTCGGCGGCCTGCAGGCTGCCGAATTTCATATTCAGCATGATGTAGTTGAAGCGGGCCTCTGCGAGCTGGTGCGCGATCTCGTCGTGGACGCGGCTCGGCGAACCGACGATCATCGCGCCGCCTGCGCGCATCACGTCGTACGGAATAGTCACCCGATTGTCGTTCAGCCCGTAGTCATTCACCAGCTTGTTGATGTTGCGCTCGTAAACGTCATAGGCGACGCGGGCGACCGCCTCGCCCCGGCGTTCGTCATCGTCGACATACAAAAAGCGCAGCGGTCCGATTTTAGGATCGGTCACGTGCGGCTGCAGATTGTCCGGCGAGTTCGCGTATTGTTTGCGCGTCTCCCAGTAAAGCTCGACCGCGCGCTTGAGCGCCGGCAGCGGTCCGCCGGTGCCGACGTTCATCCCGCGGCGGGCGGCGAAAACGATCGAATTGTCGTTCAATGCCCCGTACCACAGGCCCGGATAGGGCTGCTGCAACGGCCGCAGATCCATCAGCGGCACGTCGTCGAAGCGAAAATGGATTCCACGATGCTTCAGCCGATCGTGGGTCAGCCCCTTGATGAGTACTTCGAGCGCCTCTTCGAAAATTTCGCGCGCCTCCAGCGTATTGATGCGGTAGAACTGATGCTCGTAAACGTTGATGCCGCGCCCGACTCCAATCTCGAGCCGTCCGCCCGAGAGGTTATCCAGCATGCAGATTTCGTAGATCAGCCGGAGCGGGTTGTAGAACGGCAGCAGGTAGACCAGCGGGCCCAATCGAATCCGCTTGGTCTGGCGGGCCAGCGCCGCCAGGAACAAGCCCGGCGACGGCACCATCGACAGCGGCGTGGCGTGATGCTCCGCCAGGTGATAGCCCCAGAAGCCCGCCTGTTCGGCTTGCTGAATGAACCCGATATGCTCGTCGTAAAGTACGTCGAGCGCCGGGCTGCCGCTGCTTTTCTCGATATGGTTGAACAGTCCGAATTCCAGCTTAGCGTTTGTGCGATCCGTCATCAGGCACCTCCGGCTTCTTCGGATGGTCTCTTATAGCGACGCCCGGGTGTCAAGACGACGCGCGCAGCACCTACACCCGCAGCGCGCGGATGGCGTTCCATGAGAAAGGGATCTCCTACACACTCGACCCGCAGCCGCTGCACAGCCCGGCGCTCAACGCCATCCATCCGTTCGGCAAGGTGCCGGCGCTGCGTATCGGCGAGCTGACCCTGTTCGAAACCAGCGCGATCTTGCGCTACGTCGACGAAGCTTTCCCCGGACCGCGCCTGATGCCGGAGTCGCCCGCTGACCGGGCTCGCGCCGAGCAGTGGATAAGCGCGCTCAACTGCTACTTTTACGACGCGATGGCGATCCGCTACGTACTGAAGTACATCTTCCCCAAGGGCACCGACGGCAAGCCGGAGCGGACCACGGGTCGGGAGGTGTAAGTGCCGAAACCCGGATCGAAGCGCAAGGAAAAATTCGCCACCCCGCCGGGCCATCCGGGCGCGGCCGAGGTCGTCCGATGGATGCTCTATGAGGGGCGTTTCAATCCGCGGATGCGCGAGTTCGGCGACGAGATGTGCCGGCGCATCGTCACCGCGGGCATCCCGCTGTATCGGGGCTTCTGCGCGGTCGAGACCCTGCATCCGCAACTCTATGGCGCCGCTTACGTATGGCAGCGCGATCAGCAGGGTGCGATGCGCCGCAGCGCGGGGCGTGGGCTGCGCGAAAAACCGGTGTTCGCCAACAGTCCGATAAACGAGATCCGCAAAACCTCGCGCCCGTTGCGCAGGCGCCTGGAGCAGCCCGACTGTCCGATCGACTTTCCGGCGCTGGCCGAAATCAAGCAGGAAGGATGCACCGACTACGTCGCGATGCCGATGATCTGCTCGAACCGCATGATCAACGCCATCACCTGGGCGACCGATCGTCCGGGCGGATTCAGCGACGCGGAGGTCGCCGGTCTGACCGATATCGCGGCGGCGCTGAGCGTGATCGTCGAGCTGCAGTCCGCCCATCGCATCGCGCGCAGCCTGCTCAATACTTACGTCGGCCGCCGCACCGGAGATCGGGTGTTGGCCGGGTCGATCGCGCGCGGCAGCGTCGAAGCGATTTCGGCGGTCATCTGGTTCTGCGACCTGCGCGGCTTCACGACCCTGGCCGATACCATCGAGCGCGATCGCCTGCTGGCGTTGCTCAACGACTACTTCGAAATCATGGCGAACACGGTCGCCAGCGAAGGCGGCGAGGTCTTGAAGTTTATCGGCGACGCGATGCTGGCGATCTTCGAATGCGGTAGCGGCGCCGATACCGCCGCACAGTGCGCGGCGGCTTTGCGCGCGGCGCATAAGGTCCACGGCGAGATCGCGGAGCGCAATCGCCAGCGTCACGCGGCCGGTGAGCCGCGAATCAATTTCGGTCTCGCGCTCCATCTCGGCGAGGTCAGCTACGGCAATATCGGCGCGCCCGACCGGCTCGATTTCACGGTCATCGGGCCGGCGGTGAATCACGCCACCCGGCTCGAGAAGCTCGCCTCGGAACTCGGCCGGCCGATGGTAACCTCCGCGAGTTTCAGGGCGGCGGCGAAAGCACCGCTGGAGAGTCTCGGCTTCCATAAACTACGCGGCGTGAGCGATCCTCAAGAGGTCTTTGCTCCACCGGCCTGAGAGCGAAGCACGGATCGCCGGAGCGGCAGCATCGTGACGATCGGCAACCACCGGACGCCGCCAATCGTTTCTATTTCCAGGCGCCGGGCGGCCAGGTCTCCAGGCTCGCGGGGCTCGATGGAAGCCGCCGACGGGCTCCCTATCTATCTATAAGAAGATCGCAGCGGCTAATGCATCTTGAATCGTTCTATGCTTGGATGCGGATATATTCGGTCTACTAAAACCGGGATGAGTGCTGACGCGGTAAGGAAAATCTAAGCCCATCCCCTCAGACGTGGAGGTGACATCGTGACGCTGCTCAAGATGTACGCGATTACCGCGATCGTTCTGACCTTCAAGATGGTAGCGATTTCGCTGGCGCAGGGGCGCGCCCGCGTCGCCACCGGGATTTTCGTCAACCCCGAAGACGCCACCACCTTCAGCGGCACGACGGCCGCCGAGGAAGCGCCGGCGGTACAGCGCGCGGCGCGGGCCTGGCGCAACGATCTCGAGAACATTCCGATCTTTCTCATCCTGGCGTGGATCTACGTAGCGGCCGGGCTGTCGCTTGGCGCCTTCGTGCTCTATTGTGTGATTTTCATGGCCTGCCGCATCCTGCACACGATTTTCTACCTGAACTCGGTCCAGCCGCTGCGGACGATCTCTTTCACCGTCGGCGCGCTGACGATGTTGGCCCTGATAATTCACCTCGTCATCGGGGTCGTGCTAGCCTAAGATCGATGGAACCGGGCGGCCACGCTCGCGGTTGATCTCATATGCCGAATCGGTCGTATCGCATCCTTTCCTGGTCGGTCCTGATGACGTTTCTCATGGTGACGGCAACGGCGCTGCCCGGACTGACAGCCGAGTCGCCCCGGCCGGCTGCGACCCAGGCCACCGCGGTACTCGCCGGCGGATGCTTTTGGGGTGTCGACGCGGTCTTCAAGCACGTCAAGGGCGTAACCAACGTGGTCTCCGGCTATGCGGGCGGTACGGTCGCGAATCCCGATTACGAGCAGGTCAGCAGCGGGACGACCGGGCACGCGGAGTCGGTCGAAATCACTTACGATCCGTCCAAGGTTTCGTACCACGATCTGCTGAAGGTATTTTTCATGGTGGCCCACAATCCGACCGAGCTGGATCGGCAGGGGCCGGATACCGGAACTCAGTATCGCTCGGCGATCTTCTACTCAAACGAGCAACAGAAGAAGATCGCCGACGCGTATATCGCGCAGCTCGACAAGAGCAAGGCCTTTCCGGAGCCGATCGTTACGCAGGTGGCGCCGTTGAAGGCCTTCTACCCGGCCGAAGGCTATCATCAGAACTTCCTCGAGCGGCATCCTGACTATCCGTATATCGTGGTGAACGATATGCCGAAGCTCGCCGAGCTGCGCGAAAAAATGCCGAACCTGTACCGTTCATCGCCGGCGGGCGTCACCGTCGGGCAGGGCACCGCGCAGAAATCCGGCAGCTAGTCGGCTGATACCTCGACAAAGGAGTCGTAGCGGGCGGAGCCGCTCTGCGGGAACGCTGCCACCGCCGCGTCCGGCACCGTGCGTACCGAACTGGTCAAGCGGTTGATCCCCAGCCATCCGTCGCGCATCCATACCGTCCCGGGCGGCATCCGCTCCGTCACTCGCGCGCGAGCCCGCATCTCGCCGCCCTCGTTGTAGAGCCGCACCATCGCACCGTCGTCGATACTGCGGCTCAGGGCGTCGGCGGAACTGATCCACAACACCGGCTCGCGATCGGCCTTGGCCAGCGAAGGCAGCGCGCGACCATGGTCATAGAAGGCGTGGAAATGGGTAAGCGTGCGGCCCTGGACGAATGCGAGCGGATAGGCGGCGCCGTGGGCCGGAGGTTCGTAAACCGGCAACGGCGGCAGGCCCATCACCCGCGCCCGTTCGGAAAAGAACTCGACCTTGCCCGACGGGGTCGGAAACTGGAGCCCCGCATAGGCATAGCTCGGAATGTTGGCGCGCCGGCTCGGCTCCGACGTTCTCATCTCCGCGACCGTGGCGTGGCCGGTCTGATCATTGTCGAGCATCGCGTCGAGCAGTTCGTCGACCGAGCGCCAGGGAAAGTAACCGTCGAGCTTGAGGCGCTCGGCAAGCTCCGCGAAGATGCGCCAGATTGGACGAGTCTCGCCGCGCGGCTCGAGTACGCGGTCCATCAGATGAACATGCGTAGGGCCGAATTTCAGCCCGCTCTCTTCGAGCCAGGCGGTGCCGGGCAAGACGATATCGGCGACCGCACGCGCGGTGTCGCTCATGAAGAGATCGATGCAGACCACGCGCCTGACGTGCGCGATCGCCCGCTCCAGGCGTGCGGTGTCGGCGAACGACGAGAGCATGTTGGTGCCCGGCAGGATTAGAACCTCGATAGCCCCGGACTCGATGCGGTCCAGGATGGTATCCATCTCGCCGAGGATGACCGTCTCGGGCGCTTTTCGATCGGGCGGAACGATGCTGCTGAAGGCGTTGTACCAGACGCCGGCGCCGTGGCGCGGCCCCATCCCCGCGCCGGGGCGGCCAAGGTTGCCGGTCAACGCCGGCAGGCACAAGATGGCTCGCGCCGCATACCATCGATTGGCGGTCTTGTTCATCGAGCTCCCGCCGAGCAGGATCGTGGCGCGCCGGGAGGCGGCATACTCGCGGGCCAGCGCCCGTATCTGTTCCGCCGGCACGCCGGTCTCGGCCGCAGCCCACTCGGGCGTGCAGCCGGCGATGTGCGCCGACAGCGCCTCGAAGCCGACCGTGTGACGCTCGATGAACTCGCGATCGTGCAGCCCCTCGTCGACGATCACTTGCATCATCGCCAGCGCCAACGCCGCGTCGGTACCGGGGCGCACCAGCAGATACTGGTCGGCGTGATCGCAGGCCTCGCTGCGACGCACATCGATCGCAATTACCCGCGCGCCGCGCCGTCTCGCGGCGCTGATACGCGGCGCGGTGGTCGGCTGGCTGGCGAGGTTGGCGCCCCATAACATCACCAGCTCCGCGTTCTCAGCGAGATCATCGGCGGAGTTCACGGCCGGCAAGCCGGTCAGCCAGACCCCGAAACCGCCGAGCCCCCAGCATACAATCGACGGCACCCACCATTGCGCGCCCAGCATATGGGCGAACCGCCACGACAGCATCAGCCCGACGGTGTTGACGATCGCACCGTGCCCGCACCAGACGGCAGTGCGATCCGCGCCGGCAGCGCGGATCGCCCCGGCGAGGTCGTCGAGCGCAGCGTCCCAGGTCGTATCGCGCCAGTTATCGGAATTTCTGCGATCGCGAACGCGGGGTCGCAGGATGCGGCTGGGGCTGTCGATAATCTCGCCCGCCGCGCGCCCGCGAATACAGAGGAAGCCCTGGCTTTCGGGATTGCTCGGGTCGCCGTGGACGCCGGCCACCTGCCCGTCGGCGACTTCGACTTGCATGCCGCAGACCGTCGGCAGGCAATTCATCGGACACATCGTGCGGTGGGTCTGCGTCATCTCTCTACTCGACCCGCCGAGTGCCACACGATGGAGAGGAAGCGCGCTGCGTAAAACCGCCGCGGTCGTGGTGACCGCAACCGACTAGGCAGCCGCGGCAGCGCTGACGTGCCTGACGCGAGCCAATGCCGCGGCGGCGTTGCCCTCGAGAATCGCCTGCTTGTCGGCGTCGCTGATATGCGCGGCGGTGATCGCGTCGCGCGACCATTTCATCCCGAAATCGGTGCCGTCCGAGCCCAGTACGATCCGGTGCGCACCATAGACTTCCACCGCCCGCTCGATCGAGCGCGCGCCGAAGGAGTTGCAATCCACCAGCACGTGCGCCGCGCGGATGCGCCTGGAGGGCAGCTCGTCGCCGGGCCGATCGACCAGGATGCGATGGTCGAGGCGCTCGACCTCGAACGGCAGGTTGCCGCCGAGGTTATGGCTCACCACCGTGACGTTGGGATAAGCGGCCAGGAAGTCGCTCAGGCAAAAGGTGATCATGTTCGAGGACAGCCGCGCCTGCATGTCGAGCGTGCCGATGCGGGCGTGAGCGTTATCCGAAGTGTCGGCGTGCGGGGCGCCGGGATCGTCGAACAGCCGGCCGTAATGCACCAGCAGGATCGATCGACGCCGCTGCGCCGCCTCGAAGATCGGACGGAATTTCTCAGCCCGCTGCACCGTAAGAAATCCGTCGCCCGGCACCAGCGCGCCGACCATCCCTGGCAAGTCGCTGGCGCGCTCGAACTCGGCCAGCATCGCACCGACCTCGGCGCCGGGGAGCGCGGCCAGGCCCGAGAAGCGCTCGGGATAGGCGGCGCAGGCGGCCGAAATCGCGTCATTGTAGGTCCGGCACAGCTCGATCGACTCGGCCAGCGGCAGGCACTCGACGCCGTACACGGTGGAGAGCGACAGGACGCCGTGCGTGATGCCGTTGCGATCCATGTCGGCGATGCGCGTCGCCAGATCGTCGAAGCCCTTGGGGACGCGCAGCGAGGGCAGCTCGCAATCGATGAATTCCTGGCCGTCGGCGGTGAGCCCGATCTTGGGCCGCTCGGTGCGCTTCCTCAGCACGTCGGAGAGTGACTTGGGAATCCAGTGCGCGTGCAGATCGATTGCCATAGTTTTTTAACGGCCAGCGAGGGCCGCCCTCATGGTAAGGCGTCGCCAGTACGCTACGCAGTGGGCGATTGCGCTGGCAACCCGGTTCCTTCCCCCAAATCTCCGCGATCGAGGCCCGGCCGTCAACCCGCACGCCCCGGTCAGATCTTGCGGTCGCCGCTGCCGATGGCGAGGTAGCAGACCATCCCGATCGCGTAGACGACGGCGGTCAGGTAGAAGGCCGCGGCGAACGAATTGGTCTTTTGGAGGATGAAGCCGGTGGCGGCGACGCCGACGATGCCGGGGATGGTGGCGAAGGTGTTCGACAGCCCCATCAGGATGCCCGCGTAGCGCGGCGCGACGTCAAGGTGATTGACGGCGAAGGCGGCAACGCCCAGCGACGAACCGCCGATCGACAGTGTCACCAGGGTGACCGCGACGCCCGCCGAGGTCGCCGCCGGCAGTGCGATAAGCGGTATCGCGCCCGCCGCGAAGGCCGCCGTCTGCATCGATTTGCGCACCGCGGTCAGACTCATGCCGCGTTTCTGCAACGTGTCGGCGAACCATCCGCTGGCGTTCTGCATCACGAAGGCGACCGCGTACGGGATGACCGAAAGCTCGCCCAGCCGCGCCATCGGCACCTGGAAGGTGTGCGAGAGATAGCTCGGCAGCCATAGCAGGATGATATAGAAGCCGAAATTGTTGCACAGATGGGCGATGACGATAGCCCACACCGCCGGCTCGTGCAGGATCGCAGCCCACGGAATGGACCCCGCCAGCGGCATCTCGGGCCGCCCGGCCGCGATGGTGGCCAGCTCGTGCGCGCTGACGCCGGGACAATCCTCGGGCGCGTCGGCGGCCTTTATATACCAGGCGGCAAGCCATACCAGGCCCAGCGCGCCGGAAATGTAGAACACCGACGGCCATCCCAAGTCGATCACGATCGCCGGACTCACCAGCAGCGCGACGATAGTGCCGAAGGTCAGGCCGCTGAAGTGAAACGCGATGGCGCGCGCCCGCTCGGTCACCAGCGTCCAGCGCGCCGCAACGCTGTGCACGGCCGGAAAGTTGAGCCCCTCGCCGGCGCCCAGCAGGGCGCGGGTCACGAGCAGGGCGCCGAACGAAATCGAGGCGGCCGGCGGCGTGAGCGCGGTCGCCAGCGACCAAATCGCCACACCCGCCATCAGCACGCGCTTGCCGCCGAAACGATCGGCCAGCCATCCGCCGAGCATCTGCAGCCATATATAGCCCCAGAAGAACGACGACAGGACCAGTCCCTGGGCGGCCGCGTCGTAGCCCTTGTCCGCGGCCAGCGGAATGATCGCGATCGAGATATTGACGCGGTCGATGTAGCAGAGCGCGGTGCCGAGCGCGAACAGCACGATGACGGTATAGCGGCGCGGCCATCCCTGGTCGTGCGGCGCTTCGATGTTGATCGACGAAATCGCCATCTGCTGGTCCAACTGCTGCACAATAGTCGGGCAGCCGGTTTTAGCAACCTGAGCAACCTGGCGGAGGCGGTCGAGCCGTATCGCGATCGGCGGGCGCCGGCTCCCGCGGCGGATCCCGGCCCTGAAAGCGCGAAGGCTCGACCGCTGTCCGCGACCGAGCCTTCGCCGAAAACCAGCAATCCGTAACGATTACTGCATGATCGAACTCAAGCCACCGACACTCGAGTAGAGCTTGGCGTCGGTGTAGTTGATGCCGCCCAGGTTCGCGCACTGCTGGTTGGTGCCATAGGGCGGATTCGCGATCCATGCGCTGGCATGGCTGTTCTGCTGATCCCAGAGCGAAACCAGGTACTCGCCGGTATACATCACCGGGCCCACGCCAGGAACCTGGTGGGCGATCTGCTGGAAAGAGGTCGACTTCCAGTATTTCATGTTCCCGTCGTAGAGGTCGGCCCAGAACTGGGTCCACTGCTGCTGGTCGACGTACAGCATCCGCTTACCGAAACAATAGCCGGAGCGCTGCGAGGGGATGCGCCGCACGTCAAGCAGGTATGAATCGCGCACTTCCCATTTGCCGATGTTCGGACCGGGGAAAAAGATCGAGTAATTGTTCATGTTGCTGACCGCCGACTCGTTGGCGACCGTCAGGGCGAGAATCTTGGGTTCGCCGACCAGGGTGGCGTCGAAACGCACGATCCCGCCATTGAACAACTGCTTGACGTCGTCCTGGGTCCAGTCGGTACCCACGAACGGCGAGCATCGCGAGGCCGCCGACAGGCGCAGCGTACGCCTGAGCGCCGGGATGAAGAGGAACAGGTCCTCGCTCTTGGTGGGATCGGTGTAATAGAGCGTAAGTTGCGTGGTGTAGCGCGACTGCTCGGGCGCGAGAACCCGGGTGTACTCCGAGTAGTAAAGGCCCTTGCCGTCGGGATCGGAATTGGGCACGCCGGGATCGCTGACGAAGTTGAATTGCCGGTAAACGGTGGTGGTAACTTCGGTCGTCAGGTTCCCATACCGATCGCGCAGGAAGACGTGGTTGTTGGGCGCGCAGGTGATGTGCGGGACATACTCGAACCAGGTATTGACCAGTATCTCCCAACCCTTGAGCGGCCCCGACGGATGAGCGAACGCCAACCCGCCGACGTATCCCTTGATGCTGTGGCCGCCGTCAGGAAGGTCGACGATCTTCACATCTTTGCTGTATTTCTCGGTGTATTCTTGGTAGAGCTTGGGCAGCGGATAATTGTGGGTCGGTCCGATCTCGATGCGAAAGTCGGCCGGGAACTTCCAGAAATAGTCGCCCGAGAACAGCCCCTGCAGACCCTGCTCCATCACGCCCTTGTACTGCTTCCAGTTCTTCGTCGTGATGACGGTGCCAGGAGGCGCTAGGCCCTCCTCGCCAGCGGCGCGCGCATCTCCGCCCAGAGCCAGCGCCATCAACAGCACTGCTCCTAACAGGACGCTTAGCGCCCTTACCAGCGCGTTTCGCATAAGGTTAACCTCCGCGTTACTCGGCGGGAGACATTCCCGTTCCGTAAGGATTTCTCATAATTGCTTATGTTGAGGAATGGGAAAAGTCAACTAGGGCGGCGATTCCACTCGGCTCGCTATCAGAATCATCTCAACGACAGTTCAGTTTCTCTAATCTATCGCGATCGATTCCATTCGTTAACCGCCTGAATTGCCTAGCCTTTAGGCTAGCCCTTTGATGACTCCGAACGGCCTACCGCGCTTGCGGTATCTGATGCGGGTGGCGAAACTTCCCGCTCGAACAGAGATCGCAAAGCGCAGGTGCAACCATGACGAGCCCGAAGCAGTCCCTTGATACGTTGATCACCCACACGCTGGTGGTGACCATGAACCCGCGCCGCGAGGTTATCGCCGACGGCGCGGTCGCAATCCACGGCCGGGAGATCGTGGCGGTCGGCAAGACCGCGGACCTCCAGGCGCGCTTCGCCAGCCGCGAAGAGCTGGATGGCTCGCGATTCGTCACCTGCCCGGGCATGGTCAACTGCCACATCCACATCACCGGCGAGCCCATCACGCGCGGCTTCGTACCCGATGACATCAACTTCGAAGCCAATGTCTTCGATTGGCTGTGCCCGCTGTATTCCGCGGCCAACGAGCGCGAGGAGCAGCTTTCGGCGCAACTGGCGGCGGCGGAGCTGCTGAAATCGGGCACCACCACCTTTCTCGAGGCCGGCACGGTCCGCTTCGTCGACGCGGTGGTCGAAGGGCTGGCGGCGACCGGGATCAGGGGTCGCATCGGCGAGTGGACCTGGGACCGGCCGGCGGAGCCCGCGGTCTATCGGCGTACGACGGCCGAGGCGATCGCGAGCCTCGAGCGGCTGATGGCGACTCATCGGGAGGACGCCGATGGCCGGCTGATGGCGTGGCCGATGATCGTCGGCCATACCACCTGCACGCCCGAGCTCTGGAAGGCCGCCAAGCGAATCGCGGATGAGCATCGGGTGGGGCTGAACTTCCACATGTCGCCGGCGGCGATGGATCCGGCGGGCTTTCTCAAGGAGTACGGCCTGCGACCGATCGAATTCCTCGCCAAGATAGGAGTCCTGGATCGCAACGTGGTCATCGTTCACTGCGTTCATCTCGACGACCATGAGGTCCAGTTGCTGGCCGAGCATGGCGTCAGCGTGGCGCATTGCCCGACCACCGCGCTGAAGGTCGCCTACGGCGTCACCCAGATCGGCAAGATGCCCGAGATGGCCGCGGCCGGCGTCAACCTGGTAATCGGCACCGACGGCAACAACGCCTCGAACTATTCCGACCTGATGCGTGCGACCTACCTGGTGGCCGGACTGTTCAAGGATGCGCGGCGCGACCCGACGATGTTTCCGGCTGAGAAGGCCTACGAGATGGCGACGCTGGGCGGGGCGCGCGCGCTGCTATGCGAGGATCAGATCGGCTCGATCGAGGCCGGCAAGCGGGCCGACCTGGTGCTGCACGATCGGCAACGGCCGGAATGGACGCCGCTGCTGAACGTGGCGAATCAGCTGGTCTATTCGGCCGACGGCCGCAGCGTCCATACGGTATTCGTCGATGGCCGCAAGGTGGTCGATAACTATCGGCTCACGATGATCGACGAAGATCGGCTCTATCGTGAGGTCCAGCAGGCCGCCGAAGCGATCTGCCGGCGCACCGGCCTGCCCGACAAATCGAAATGGCCGGTAATCTGATCGGTTGAACTTCCCCGGCGAAGCTTTCAGGCGTCGCCCCAGACTTCGCGCGCGACTTCGACGACGCGCGTGAGCTTCGCCAGTTGGTCCTGCTCGGTGAGCGGGTTGCCCTTGATCGAGCTGGCGAATCCGCACTGCGGGCTGAGCGCAAGTTGCTCCAGCGGCGCCACCCGAGTCGCTTCGTCGATACGGCGCTTGAGATCGTCCTTGCTTTCCAGGGCCGGACCCTTGGTCGACACCAGCCCCAGCACCACCGTCTTGCCCTTGGGCAGGAAACGCAACGGCGCGAACGAGCCGGCGCGCGGCGAATCATACTCGAGAAAAAATCCCTGCACGTTGATCTTGTTGAACAACACCTCGGCCACCGGATCGTAGGCGCCTTCGGCGACCCAGTTACCTTCGCGATTACCGCGGCACTGATGCAACGTGAAGGTGACGTCCTCGGGAAACCCCGCGATCACCTGGTTAATCCGCTCCGCGTACTCATTGAGCAGCGCTTCGGGCGTCTTGCCCCACCCGGCCATCACGTCGCGCTGCGCGGGATCGCACAGGAACACGATGCTGGTGTCGTCGAGCTGGATATAACGCGCCCCGGCGGCCACCAGCGCGGAAATCTCGCGCCGGTAGACGGCCACCAGATCCGACCAGAACGCATCGACCTCGCGATAGACCGAAGAATTGCGGATACCGTCGTCGCCGCGCAAAAAGAAATGCACCTGGTTGGGACTCGGCATCGTGACCTTCGGCGTGGCCCGGGTGTTGGCCTTCAGGAATTCGAAGGCGCGCACCACGGCACTCGGGCGCCATCCGATGCGCCCGGTCAGCCACAGGCGCGAGAATCCCTGCTGGGCACCGGCCTGGTTGCGCCACGTGACTTCGGAGTTCGCGGTGCGGTTGGCGGCAAACCCCTCCCAGCCGAGGATTAGTTCGAGCCACCAGCTACGGCGGCGGAATTCGCCGTCGGTCGCCGACTTGAGGCCCGCGCGCTGCTGCATCGCGATCACCTCGCGTATGCAACCGTCCTCGATCGCGCGCAACTCGTGGTGGTCGTGCGGGCCGAGATTCTGATCCGCGCTTTGCGGCCCGAGCAGCGCTTCGCGCGCCTGCTTGAGCGCTTGCGGGCGCAGAAAGCTCCCGACGATATCGGCACGAAACGGTGGTCGGCTCATTGGACGGCAGTCGGGACGAACAGCTCCTCGATTGGAATCGGCCGCGCGATGAACGATTGCTCGACCATGTAGCTGACCAGCGCCTCGAGCGTCGGCCGGTTGGCTTCGATACCGTACGGCCACGGATCGGCGCCGAAGGTCTCATCAAGCTCGTCGAGGTCGGCGGGCAGCCACGGCAGCATGTAGCGCAGCGCCCCGAGGTAACGCATCCGGGCCAGCGCGATGTTCTTCGAGCGCAAGAGCGCATCGTAGAGGCTCGCCGCCACCGACGGATGACGCTCGTAAAGCTCGCGCCGGATTACCACCAGATGCATGATCGGGAAGATCCGCGTGCGCCGGTAAAAATCCTTTTCGACCTCGCGAAAGTTCGGAAACAGCCGCTCGACGTTGGCGCTCTTGCCGAGCGCCGCCGGCATCTCGGCGCCCGCAATCGCGTCGATCGCGCCCGCTTCGAGCAGCTGGCTCAGCGATCGGTCGCTGTGGTTGTTCTCGATCGAGACCGGCTTCAGCAGCGGCAGCACGGTCGGACTGCCGTGCGCCCCGGGCGCATTGGTCGCCCCCTGCACCCAATGGATCGTCGACAGGTCGACGCCGTATTCGTGCTGGAGATGGCCGCGAATCCAGAGCGCCGCGGACATCGTGTAGAGCGGCACGCCGACCCGTTTGCCCTCCAGGTCCTTCGGGGTTTTGATGCCCTTGTTACGGTTGATGCAGATAAAACCGTGGCGGAAGACGCGCGACGGGAAGACCGGGATAGCGACGAACGGACATTGGCCGGCGCCCATCCGGCTGATCAGCTCGGAGCTCGACATCTCGCAGGCGTCGAATTCCATCTTGCCGGCCATGCGGTCGAAAATTTCGCGCGGCGACTCGATCGCGAGGAACTTGAGATCGATCCCCTCCGGCCGCACCTCGCCGCTGTAGAGCGGCAGCATCCGATCGTAAAGCCCGCAGGCGAAAGTAAGTGGAATCATGATTCAGCCCTCAGCCATTTAGTCGACCGGCGACCTCGGCGCAGCGGTCGAGTATCGGCAGCATCGTGTCGCGCGGCTCGGACGGCACCTGAAAGACGATCCGCTCGATCCCCAGCGCCAGCAGCGGCCGCAACTTCGCCTCGTCGATCGGCACCGAGACTACGTTCACCGCCAGCGCATCGGCGGAGCGGCCGGCGCTCGCGGCCGCGCGCCGAAACGCTTCGATTCCCGCCGCCAAATCGAAGCTCCCGTAACCGAAGCCGGGAAACCATCCGTCGCAGTACTGCGCGGCGCGCTCGATGGTCCGCGGCGCGTGGCCGCCGAGCAGGATTGGCGGGCCGCCGGGCCGCTTCGGCTTGGGATTGGAAATGATCGGATCGAAGTTGACGATTTCACCGTGAAATTCGGGCTCGGCGGAGTTCCAGATCTGCTTGAGCGCCAGCACCGTCTCGCGCAGCACCTGCCATCGTTGCCCACTCGTGACGCCGTGATTCAGGTTGGCCTCGGGAATTCCGCCGGCGCCGACCCCCAGCACGAAGCGCCCGCCCGATAACTGATCGAGCGTCGCGACTTCCTTCGCCAGCACGATCGGATTGCGCTGCACCACCACCATCACACACGTCCCCAGCGTAATTCGCCCGGTCGCCTGGGCCGCCGCCGCCAGCGCGATCAGCGGGTCGAAGGTGTTGAAGAACGGCTCTGGCAACGGTCCGCCGAACGGCGACTTATGCTGCTTGGGGATATGGGTATATTCGGCCAGGAACAGCGCTTCGAGGCCGCGCTGCTCGATCGCCCGGGCCAGCTCGGCAACGCCGATCGAGGAAAGGGTCACCTTGGTCTGGATGCCGAATTTCATCGGATTACCGTAACCGGCCGGCGCGCCATTGCTCGTTTGCCGGATTTTCCACTATGCATTAGCAGGCACCTGCGCGACAATCACCTCGAACTGCGACGGATCGCAAACCATAATCGAAAGACTCGGGAGGAGACCAAGATGCCGGCGGATTTGACCAAAAAGATGGAGCCGAAGACGGTTGGCAGCGGGGTACACGATCTCGCCCCATTTCGCCGCTTCTCCAAAGAAGAGGCCAACGTGGTTGTGATGTACGAGGACGCCGACCAGACCCTGGTGGTGTGGAACCTCGAAGCCGGGCAGGAGAACGCCCCTCACATGCATCCCGCCAATGCGCATACCTTCATGATCCTCGAAGGCCAGGGACGACTGCTGCACGGCGACGGCACCGAGGTCCCGGTCAAGGCGGGTGATTGCGTGATCGTGCCGCGCACCGTGATCCATGGTATCCGCAACACCGGCAGCGGGCGGCTGTCGTACCTGGCGGTCACCACCAACGGTCCGGAGGGCTACGTCAAGCAGGGCGCCGCGGGCCATCCGTAATCGATGCGGCGTATCGCGATAATCGGCGCCGGGCAGGCCGGACTTCATCTCGGCTTCGGGCTGTTGCGCCGTGGCTACCAGGTCACGCTGTTTTCGGATCGGCGGCCCGAGGAGCTGCTCAAGGGGCGCGCGATCGCAACCGCCTTCATGTTCGATCGCGCGCTCAGCTACGAACGCGAGCTGGGGCTCAACGCCTGGGATCGCGAGACTCATTGGGGCGCCGGCATCCACCTCGATTTCTGCCTGCAGCCGGGTGCGATCGCGCTCCAGGTCGAGGCCGCTTTGCCGCGGCCCGGACAGGCCATCGATCAACGGCTCAAGTTCGCGCGCTGGATGGAGGAGTTCGAGCGGCGCGGCGGCCAGCTGATTTTCAAGGGCGCCACCCTCGACGACTTGGAGCAGCTCGCCGCCAGCCACGACCTGGTGGTGGTCGCCGCCGGCAAGGGTGAAATCGCCGGGCTCTTCCCGCGCGACGACACGCGCAGCGTCTACACCGCGCCGCGCCGCCAGCTCGGCCTGCTGACGCTGGCCGGGCTAAAGCCGTGGAAGATCGCGCTCGACGTGCCAATCAAGTTCACCTTCTTCGCCGGCGCGGGCGAGATCTTCTGGATCCCGTTTCACGCCGTCGGCGGGATCAACTGCTACAGCCTGCTATTCGAGGCGCATCGGGGCGGCCCGATGGATCGCTTCGGCGCGGCCGCTTCGGGCGACGAGATGATCCGCATCGCGCGCGAGATAATCGCCGAGTTCGCACCGTGGGAGTCCGCGACCGTGCGCGACGTCGCCCTGACCGATCCGATGGCGTGGGCCAAGGGGGCGCTGACGCCGACCATCCGCCGGCCGGTCGGGCGGCTCAAGTCGGGGCGAGTCGTGATGGGGTTGGGCGACACCGTCGTGCTCAACGATCCGATCGCCGGGCAGGGCTCGAATCATGCCGCCAAGACTACCCATCTGGCGATCGAGCGGATCGTCGAGCGTCGCTCACGCCCTTTCGATGCGGATTGGATGGAAGCGCTGTTCGAGGAGTACTGGGAGAAGGAATCGAAGGGCATCACGAATTTTTCCAACCTGCTGCTGGAACCGATTACCGAGCCGGCGCGCGAAATCCTGGGCGCGGCCTCGCAAAACCCCGCTCTCGCCGAATGGTTCGTCGCCAACTTCAACGAGCCGCAGGAGTTCTGGCCCGCGATTGGCGAGCTCGCCGAAGCACACAAGTTAATCGCCTCGCGCGCCGCCCCGGCCAGCTAGGGAATTTCTGCACGAGGCCCATTCTGTCATTCTGAGCGCAGCGAAGAATCCCGGGATTCTTCACTGCGCAGACTCCGTTCAGAATGACGACCGGACTTGTACAGAGATCCTCCAGGCTTCGGCCTGCGAATTCGCTTGCCGAAGCGCTGAGAGCGTGATGTCATTGCGCTCGATTTACCGCAAAGTTCCCGGCCCGCACCCGTCGCCGATCAGCGGAGGGTGAGCGGCCCCAAAATTGGAGGCTCGGATGAAGACGCAAACTCTGGATTACAAATACGAAGGCATCACCTTGCGCGGCTACCTCGCCTCGCCCGACGGCTCAGAGCGCCGCCCGGGCGTGCTGATCTTTCACGAAGCCCCCGGCTGCGACGATCACGTCAAGCGGCGGGCCGGGATGCTGGCCGAGTTGGGCTACGTGGCGCTGGCGGTCGACATGTATGGCGAGGGCAAGGTGGCAGGCTCGGGACCCGAGGCGCTCGCGATGATGAACGAGGTCAAGGGCGACGTGCCCAAGTTCCAGGGCCGGCTCCGCGCCGGCTACGATGCGCTGGTTGCGCGGCCCAACGTGAATCCGCAGCAGCTCGCCGCGATCGGCTACTGCTTCGGCGGCTATTGCGTGCTGGAGCTGGCACGCAGCGGCGCGCAGCTCGCCGGGGCCGTCACTTTCCACGGCCTGCTGGCGACCGAGAATCCGGCGGCTCCCGGCAAGGTTAAGCCGAAGATCCTGGTCTGCACCGGCGCCGAAGATCCGCTGGTACCGGCCGCGCAGGTGGCAGGCTTCGAGCAGGAGATGACCAAGGTAGGCGTCGATTGGCAGGTGAATATCTACAGCGGCGCGAAGCATGCCTTCACCAATACGGCTGCCGATCAGATTCCGATGCCGGGGTTTGGCTATCAGCCGGCGGCTGACCGGCGTTCGTGGGCTGCGATGCGCGGCCTGTTCTCGGAAGTGTTCGTTTAGAGCGCCGTCGCGGCGCGGGAGAGATACCTATGATGCTGGACGGCCGGGTGGCTATCGTAACCGGCGCGGCGCGCGGGCTCGGACAGGAGTACAGCGTCGCGCTGGCGCGCAATGGCGCAAAAATCGTGGCGGCTGACATCCTGCCGTGCGAGGCGACCGTCGCCAAGGTCGTCGAGGCCGGCAGCGAGGCGATCGCGGTCAAGGTCGACGTCACCAAGGAGCCGCAGACGCGTGCGATGGCCGAGGAGGCGGTGCGCCGTTTCGGGCGTATCGACGTGCTGGTCAACAATGCCGCCGACCTCGGCCGCTGGATCGCCTTCGATCAGATCACTGAGGAAGAATGGGACCGCGTGATGGCGGTCAACGTCAAAGGCATCTGGAACTGCTGCAAGGCGGCAGTGCCGGCGATGAGACGCCAGGGCAAGGGCAAGATAATCAACGTGTCCTCGGGCACCATCTGGATGGGCCCCCCGCTCTACCTGCATTACGTCGCCTCCAAGGGCGCCGTGTTCGCGCTCACTCGTTCACTGGCGCGCGAGCTTTCCGGCAGCGGTATCAACGTCAACACCCTGACGCCGGGCTACACCATGACTCAGGCGGCCACCAGTCTCGGCGACCGCGAGAGCGTCGAGACGGTCAAGCGCGAGCTCCTGAACGCGCAGATAATCAAGCGCAGCGAGCAGCCCGCCGATCTCTCGCCGACCGTGGTGTTCCTGGCTTCCGACGGCAGCGATTTCATTACCGGCCAGGCCTTCAACGTCGACGGCGGGGGCGCGCTTCACTGACGGACGGCGCGGCGGCGCGCGATCTTCAGCAGGCGCGCGGCGTTGCCGCCGGCGATCGCCTCGCGCGCGTCGCGTCCGAGGCGGGGAGCGCTTTCGAGGAAGCCCAGCGGGTCGCTCATCCCCATGTCGTACGGATAATCGGTGCCGGTCAGAATGTGATCGCTGCCATACTGCTCGACCAGGTACTCGAGCTGATGCGGCGTGTAGACGATAGTGTCGAAGTAGAGCCGCTTCAGGTAGCTGGTGGGCTTGCGCTTGATATGCAGGCGGCAGTCCGGGCGATTCGCCCACGCGTGATCCATCCGCCCGGCGTAGGCGGGCAGGTAGCCGCCGCCGTGAGCGACGCAGATCTTGAGTTTCGGGCAGCGCTCGAGCACGCCGCCGAAAATCAGATGGCTTACGCCGACGGTCGAGTCGAGCGGATTGCCGATCACGTTGATGAAGTAGTGATCGCTGAGCCGCTGGCCGTCGGCGAAGCCCTGCGGATGGATGAAGATCAGCACCCCGAGCTGCTCAGCCTTGGCGAAAAACTTTCTCAGGCGCGGGTCCGACAATTCCATGCCGGCGACGTGCGGGGCGATCTCGACGCCGCGGAAGCCGAGCCGCTTCACGATCCGCTCGAGCTCCTCGACCGCGAGTTCCGGCGCCTGCAGCGGCACCGCACCGATCGCGACGAAACGATCGGGATGCTGCGCGACGATTTCCGCCAGCCGCTGGTTGATAAGCCGCGTCATCTCGCGCCCCAGCTCCGGCTCGGTCCAGTAATGATACTGCGGCGGAGCCGGCGAAATCGCCTGCACGTCGATACCCATCGCGTCCATGTCGGCTAATCGCGCTTCGACCGAAGTCAGCTTGACCGCGATCGTTTCCATCTGCCGGCGGTTGACTTCACGCGTTGCTTCGCTGGAAAAGCGGGCCATCGCGTCGTCCTCGGGCCGATAATGCGGCTTGACCAGCGCTTCGGCCTGCGGCGTGAAGACGTGGCAATGGATATCGACCGTGAGATACTTTCGCGCGCGGCGGCTGCGGGATCCACGGCCCGCCGAGCGTGAGCGTCCAGAGCTATCGGGATGGCAGGAATAGAGCACTATCGATTTCTCCCACGGCCTGATTGCGCCGCTTTCGCATCGGCGCGCCGGCGCAGTAGAACTATCACGGTAAGAGCGATCGCAGGAGTGCGAGCATCGGGTTTGCGCGCTACCTGCAAACATTTCTCCGGAGAGAAAGCACATGAAGCTGGTACTGTATCGGGCCGCCGCGGGCGGCGAGATTGTCCCCGGCCTGATGACCGAGCGCGGGGTGGTGAATATCGCCTCGATGGTGAAGCCGGGCTACACGCCCGAGCTCACGATGGAGGGCATCATCGACGACTTCGAACGCCTGCGCCCGGGCCTCGAACAGGCGCGCGTGCGCGGCGACGCGGCGCCGCTTGATTCGGTGCGCCTGATGCCGCCGCTGCCGCGGCCGGGCAAGATTCTGTGCTGCATCGCAAACTACTGGGAGCATGCGCAGCGCGAGGCGCGGCCGCTCAACATGTTCCTGAAAAATCCCGAAGCGGTGGTCGGCCCCGGCGACACCATCGTGCTGCCCGAGTTTCGCGAACCGTGGATTTTCATGCACGAGGCCGAGCTGGCGATCGTCATCAAGGGACCGGCCAAGAGGGTCAGCCGCGAGAACTGGCGCAGCGCGGTGTTCGGCTACACCTGCCTGATCGACGTCTCGGCGCGCGGCGAGGGGCGCATGACCTGGAAGGCCGGGAGCTGGCTCGGCAAGTCGTTCGATACCTTCGCGCCGATCGGTCCCTGTATCGCCACCGCCGACGAAATTCCGGAGCCCAACGATCTGCACGTGCGCTTCTGGAACAACGGCGAGCTGCGCCACAATTACAACACCGACGACATGGAGCATCGCGTGCCCGAGCTGATCGAGTTCGCCAGCACCGTCATGACGCTGCGCTCCGGCGACCTGATCGCATGCGGCACCAACCACGAGGGGCTGGGCGCGCTGCAGGACGGCGAGACCGTCGAGATCGAAATCGCGGGTATCGGGCGGATGGCGCTCAAGGTCGCCGATCCGCTCAAACGCACCTGGGAGCGCGGGGTTTACATGGGCGCCGATTCGACCAATCCCGAGGCGGTCAAGCGCCATCGCCCGCAGGATACGCCGCGCTAGTTGGGCAGCCAGGCCTGCGAGCGGATTTCGGTGAGCTCGCGCGGCAGCTTGCGCCACGAATCGCCGCCGTTCTCGCTCAGGTAGATGTAGCCATAGAAAGTGTTGGCGATCACGACGTTGGGATCGGCGGGATTGGTGGCGAAGCCGTAGACCGCGGAGTTGGGCGCCACCGGCAGCGCCAGCGTCTCCCAGCTCTGGCCGCCGTCGCGCGAGCGCTGCACCAGGCCGCCGTCGCCGAACACCATGTTGCCGTTGCCGACGAAGATTACCTCGGGATTGCCGGCGCTCACCGCCACCGCGCGGGTGTAGGCGCTGTGCGGCTGATTGGGAAACTCGAAACCGTGCATCGACCAGCTCTGCCCCTCGTCGCGGCTGCTCCAGATACCGTCGGGCGTCGTGATCAGAACCTTCTTCTCGCGGCCAGTGCTGATCGCCGCGCCGTGGATGTCGAGCGCGTTCTCGCTGTCGCCGAACGGCGGCATCGCCTGCCAGCTATCGCCACCATCGACGCTATGGAAAACGCCGCCGACCTCGGCGCCGGCCCAGATGCTGCGATGATTGGCCGGGTCGACCACCAGCGCGGTCACGCGCGGCGGACCGATCGGAATCGGGCAGCGCTCGGGAAACGCCACCGGCCGCTGCTCCCAACTGCGGCCACCGTCGATCGATCGAAACACCGCAGCCGGCTTGGTGCCGACGAAGATCACGTCGCGATCCGCGGGGTCGTAGGCGATCGACCAGACCTGGCGCCCCTCGATCGGAAAGCCCATCGCCTGCCAGGTTCGCCCGTTGTCGTCGCTCACGTGGAGGCCCATCTCGGAACCGGCCATCACCCGATGCGGCTGATGGGGCGACGCCGCCATCGCATAGACGCGGATGTCGCCGAGTTCCCAGAAATACGGCAGCTCGACCCGCGACTTGTTCCAATGCTCGCCGCGGTCGGGGCTGTACCAGATTCCGGCGCCGACCGTTCCCATGCAAATCGTGTAATCTGTCGCCATGGCGCACCTCGATGACTGCGGCTAAGCATCCAGTTCGGTTGTCACGATCCCAGCCGCTCTTATAGATCGGGTCGGGGCACAAGACAAATTTGCGGAGTCCCGCTGAAACCACAGGAAACCGCCTATCGTGAAGTTCGACCTGATTACCCTGGGCGACCATCTGCCCGATCCCCATACCGGGCGCTATCACGAGACGCAGGCCGAGCGGCATCGGATGTGGGTCGATATGGGCGTCCGCGCCGAAGAGGCCGGCTTCGAAGCGGTCTGGATAGGCGAGCACCATTGCAGCGACTACATCGTCTCGTCGCCGCAGATGCTGCTGGCGACGATCGCCGGCCGCACCGATCGGATCAGGCTTGGCACCGGGGTGTCGCTGCTGCCGAACAACGATCCGGTGCGCCTGGCCGAGGAGTTCGCGACCCTGGACCTGTTGAGCATGGGGCGGGCGGAAATCGGCTTCGGCAGCGGACTGACCGCCCATACCTTTCGGCTGTTCGGGCAGGACATGAGCCGGAGCGATGAGATGTCGGCCGAAAACCTGGCACTGATTCAAAAGCTCTGGAACGAGCGCGAGGTCCGTTGGGAGGGCAAATTCAGAGCGCCGATCGAGAGCCTCCAGTTCGAGCCGCGCACCTTTTCCGGCCGCGCCATTCCGATCAGTCGCGCGACCGCGAACTCGATGGCGGTGGTGCGCGATGCCGGGCGCTGCGGCCATAAGCTGATGCTGATGACGGTGGTCGGAAGCTTTGCGGACGCCAAGCCGCTGGCGGCGGCTTATCGCGAGGCCTATCAGGCGGCGGGCCACG
>Ga0307372_10001752_pt1 | contig 37219 bp, 33 predicted proteins | sample OX1MG_FD_202533 | JGI IMG/M metagenome (GOLD analysis project Ga0307372, IMG submission 202533) | Soil microbial communities from Risofladan, Vaasa, Finland - OX-1 | ecosystem: Environmental > Terrestrial > Soil > Coastal area > Acid sulfate soil | place: Finland: Risofladan, Vaasa | collected...
GCTCTCCTTCTGCTTCACGGCCTCTTCGACCCCGTTCATGTCGAAGTTGCTCATCTTCGTGGCGGCCCCCTTCAGCATCGGGTGCCCCGCGGGGTCCGCCCTCAGTTCGGCCTCGTTGACCGAGCTCCTTACCAGGACTACGATGTTCAACTCTCTCGCTCCAGCTCGTGCGAGGCGATGAGCATCCTCAGGACGTCGGAGGCGCCCTCGCCGATCGTGAGGAGCCTCGCGTCCCTAAGGTGCCTGTGGACGTCGTCGCTCGTGTAGCCGTAGCCCCCGAAGAGCTGGACGGCGGCGTCGCACGTCCTCACCGCCATCTCGGTCGCGAGCACCTTCCCTTGGGCGGCCTCCGAAGAGAAGGGCTTCCCGGCCTCCTTGAGCCTCGCGGCGTGCATGCAGAGGAGGCGAGCGGCGCTCATCTCGATGGCGGCGTTCGCGAGCTTCTCCCTGGTCAGCTGCATGTCAGCGAGCTTCCTCCTGAAGAGCTCGCGCCCCTTCGCGTAGGGCACGGCCTTGCCGTAGGCGGCCCGTGCGATCCCTACACATATCATCCCCATCACGATGCGGCTCGAGTCGAGGAGCTGCTTCGCCTGCTCGAAACCCTGGCCTTCTTTCCCCAGGAGCGAGTCTTCGGAGACCTGGCACTTTGCAAGCCTCACCTCCGCGGTGTGCGAGCCCCGCATCCCGAGCTTCTCCTTCAGCGCCTTCCCGACCTTCAAGCCGGGGTTGTCGCCGTCGACGAGGAAGGCGCCGTGCCCAGTCGCGGTCGCGGCGAAGACCAAGTACACGTCGGCCTCGCCCGCGTTGGTGATAAACATCTTCGACCCGTCGATGACGTAGTGGCTTCCTTCCCACACGGCGCTCGTATGCATCGCGCGCGCGTCGGAGCCCGACGAGGGCTCCGTCAAGGCGAACGCGGCGAGCCTCTTCCCGGATAGCAGCGCGGGGAGGAGGCGCTTCTTCTGCTCGGGAGAACCGAATTTCTCGACGGCGTCAGCGACCGTGTTGTGTATCCCTAGGCTCATCGCGGTGCTGGCGTCGGCAGCACCCGCGAGCTCCATGGCGAGGGCGTAGACCCCGAAGGGAAGGCCCATCCCCCCGAACTCGGTGGCGTGCGGGAGCTTGCACACGCCCTGCTCGAAGAAGACCCGGCGCGGCTTGCCGATCTCCTCCTTACCCTGGTCGAGGGCGAGCGAGAGGGGCGCGACCTTCTCTTCTAGGACGACCGAGAGGCTGCGGAGGAGGGCGCCGTAGACTTCGGCCGCCTCGTCCCCATACAACGAACCCAGGACTCGTTCCTGCTCGGCGCCGAAGAGCTTCATTAGGACTGCGGGCACTCGCCCCACCGGCAATTTAACTTTCGTTGTCTTTCGCGTGCCAAAGATACAGCGAAGCGACCGTGGAGTAGGGGCTCCACTTCTCTGCGAGCTTCTCGATCTCCGCCTTTTTCGGCAGCTCGCTGAGGCCGTATATCCGCTGCACGCTGGTCTTGATCCCGTAGTCGTCCACCGGTAGGACGTTCGGCCTCCCGAGGGTGAAGATGAGGAACATGTGGACCGTCCACGGCCCGATGCCCTTCACCTCGTCGAGGACCTCGATTATCTCCTCGTCAGGCATGGACTCTAGTGCCTCGAGGTCGAGCGTCCCCTCGACCACCCGCGCTGCGAGGTCCTTCAGGTACGAGAGTTTCTGCGGCGAGACGCCAGCGGCGCGAAGCCTCCTAGCGGCGATTCGGCGGATCCTCCCTGCCTCCAGCTCCCCGTCAGGGAAGAGCGCCCTGACCTTCTTGATTATCGCGGACGCGGCAGAGCCGGCGAGCTGCTGGGAGAGGATCGACTCCACGAGCGACTCGAACGGCTCGCCCTCGGGCCTGAACCTGAGCAACCCGCGGGCGTCGAGGACGGGCTTGAGCTTTGGGTCGTTCTTCCTGACGTGGGCATAGCCTGCCCTGAAGGTGCGTGGGTCGCCGAGAGACTTCACCTTCGTCGTGGCTTTGGGCACTCGGCTAGGCCCGCCCCTTCCGCTTCGAGCCCTCCTCCCATATCTCGTCGATCGCCGCCCGCGTCGACCGCGCGAACGAGGGGTTCCTCACCCAAAGGGCGACGGCGCTGAAGGGCTCGTCGTTGCTCCTCTCCGGGACGCCCAACACGACGTCGAGCTCGTCCGCCACCATCATGTCGAGGACTGGATGGTCGTAGTAGCGCGTCTCTATCCTCAGTCGCGAGAGAAGCCTCGCGTCGCGCTCGTTGATGGTGGGCTTCGAGGGAAGAAGGAGGCGTATGCGCTTCCCCGAGAGAGGGAAGGCATCGAGGTACTCGCTGAAGACCCCCTTCACCTTCAGGGCCTTCCTGACCATGAGCGTGATGTCCTTCGAGGTGCTGAGTATCTCGAAGAACCTGCCGGCGATGGCATCTATGCCCCTGAGCAGCACGGGCTCCTGAGAGAGGTCGTCCTTGGAGGCGATTAACGGCTGGAGGAGCTCGACTATCCGTTGCATCGAGGCCTCTTTCGACTCCCTCGCCTTCTCGAAGGACCTCTGGTGGCCGAGGAGGTACGTCTTGAGAGCGACGTGTGGCGACTCGGCGACGTACCCCTCCCCCCTCTTGTGGACGAAGCCCTTCATCTCGAGGGCGCGAAGGGTGTCGTAGATCCTTGGCATCGGGATGTCCGCTGCGGACGCAAGGTCCTTCGGCCCCATCGGCGCAGCGACCAGCGCGAGGTAGCCTCGGGCTTCGTAGGAGTTGAGCCCGAACTTGTCCCGCAGCTCGCTCTCTACCTCCTCCATGTGCAGCGCTGGTTGGAAACTGCCGGTAAATTAATTTCTCCCTGAGGGAGCCAACCTTATCTATCGAAAGGGCCTTCGGCGCGCCAGATGAGGAGACCTGCGGTCGGCATAGTTGGCGTGGGCGCGGCCGGGTTCAAGCCCGCGCTCCCCGAGATCTCGACGCGCGAGCTGATGTTCGAGGCCGCGGCGCTCGCGTACAGGGACGCTGGGATCGACCCAAGGAAGGAGGTCGACTCCTTCATCACCACGAGCGAGGACCTGTGGGAGGGCTGGAGCATCACGGACGAGATGGTCCCCGACCAGCTAGGCGGGGCGGGGAGGCCGGTCTGCACAATCCCAGGCGACGGGGTGACTGGCCTAGGTAACGCGGTGATGCAGATCGAGTCCGGCGTGGCTCAGGTCGTCGCGCTGGAGGCGCACAGCAAGGCCTCGGACGTGCTCGACAAGGAGGCGGTGGAGGACTTCGCGCAGGAGCCGTCCCTGATGCGCCCCTTGGGGATGGGAAGCGACACGCTAGCCGCGCTCGAGATGGGAGCGTTCTTGGGACTGTCCGGCTTTAGTCTTGCGGACTGCGACGTGGTGATCGAGAACTCTAGAAGGAGGGGGGCTGCGAACCCCCTTACGAGCTTCGGGTCGAAGAGGAGGCGCGGCGTCTCGCCCAGCTCGGAGGTCATCTCTTCTCCGCTGAGGAGGGCGGACAAGGCCAAGTACGCAGACGCGTCCGTGGTAATCGTCCTCGCATCCAATGAATGGATCAGGAAAAGGAGGAGAGAAGCCGTCAGCATCGAGGGCGTGGCATGGAACTCGTCCCTCCCGTGGTTTGACGGCGGCGATGCAGCCGTTGCGGCCTACGCGCGAGACTCGTTCGGGCGGGCCGCGAGGCAGGCGGAACTGAAGCGGGGGCTCGGGTCGCTCGACCTCATCGAGATAGACGACACGTATTCGTTCAAGCTTCTCCAGCACCTCGTCTCGCTCTCCAAGGACAAGGAGGAGGCCTCGGGAATTCTAAGAGCGCAAGGCCCGGTGCTCAACCCGTCAGGAGGCGCCCTGGCGGTGGGCAACCTCATCGAGGCCTCGGCGCTTCACAGGCTCTACGAGGCTGTGCTCCAGCTCAGGGGCGAGGCGGGTAGGAGGCAGGTCAAGGGAGCGAAGCGAGCCCTTGTCCAGTCGTGGCGCGGGGTCCCGACGGCGACGGGCGGGGTCGCGATACTCTCGGTGGGAGCATGACGAGGCGAAGGGTCGCGGTAATCGGGGCGGGGATGACCCTGTTCAGGAGGCGGCTCCTCGAGACCGGGAGGGAGCTGTCCTACGAGGCGAGCGCGATGGCCCTGGACGCGGCGGGGATGGAGAGGAAGGACATAGAGTCCGTGGTGATAGGCACCGCCCCGGACGCCTTCGACGGCGTACACATGAAGGGGGAGTACCTCCTCGAGGGGGCTGGAGGAATCGGGGCGCCCACAAGCAGGGTCTACGTCGGGGGCGGGACGGGTGTCTTCTCGCCGATAGGCGGGTGGTGGCACGTCGCTTCGGGGCTCTTCGATACGTGCATGGTGGTCGCCGAGGAGAAGATGTCCCCGCTCCACCCGCATCCGCAGTACGCGTTCTGGAGCATCTTCGACCACACGCTCGAGAGGCCGTTGGGGGTGACCCTGCTGTGGATCTTCGCGCTGGAGATGAGGCGGTACATGCACGTCTACGGGATAAAGGAGGAGGACATCGCGCTCGTCGCGGTCAAGAACAAGCTAAACGCCCTCGACCACCCTTGCGCGCAGCTGGGGGCGAAGATCACCGTGGACGACGTGATGAGGAGCGAAAGGATTGTCTCTCCTGTGAAGCGTCTTGACGTCTCGCCTCCCTCGGACGGCGCTTGCGCGATGGTGCTCGCCTCGGAGGAGGTCGCGAGGAAGTACACGGACGACCCGGTCTGGATCGACGGCGTCGGGTGGAACGTTGACACGCAGTACTGGACCAACAGGGACCTTTGCTACCCCGAGTACCTCGAGCGCGCGGCGAGGATGGCATACAAGATGGCGAAGATCGAGGACCCGAGGAAGGACCTCGACTTTGCGGAGGTGTACGACCCATTCGACTACAAGGAGCTGCATCACATGGAAGGCCTGATGCTCGCGGGGAAGGGGGAGGCGGCGAAGCTCACCAAGGATGGCGTCACGCAAAGGGACGGAGACTTTCCGATCAATCCCTCAGGCGGGCTGCTCGGGGTAGGCAACCCCATCGCCGCGGCTGGCCTGATGAAGGTCTGCGAAGTATTCTGGCAGCTAAGAGGAGAGGCCGGGAAGAGACAGGTGAAGAAGGAGGTGAACAGAGGACTGGCTCAGGCGTGGGGAGACCTGCTTCAGGTCGGCACAGTCATCACATTGAGGCGTTAGAAGATGGAGGGCAAGATTCTCTGGACGCCGAGCAAGGAGGCCGTCGAAGGGGCGAACATCACTGCGTACACCCGCTGGCTAGAGAAGAGGACAGGGAGGTCGTTCCCGAGCTACGCTTCGCTCTGGGGTTGGTCGACGGAGAACATCGAGGAGTTCTGGGAGAGCATATGGGAGTACTTCGAGGTGTGGTCGAGCACACCCTACCGCGCGGTCCTGCCCGAGAGGAAGATGCCCGGGGCTAAGTGGTTCGAGGGGGCGCAGCTCAACTACGCGGAGCAGGTCTTCAGGAACCGGTACGACGGCGACGTCGCGCTGATCGTCGCTGCAGAGGGAGAAGAGGACTCCGGCGTAACCTGGGGGGAGCTGAAGGCCGAGACCGCGGCCCTCGCGGCCTTCCTCAGGGAAGAGGGGGTGAAGCCGGGGGACACGGTCGCCGGCTACCTCCCCAACTGCCCAGAGGCGGTGGTGGGCTTCCTCGCGACGGCCAGCGTCGGGGCGGTCTGGTCGTGCTGCTCGCCCGACTTTGGAGCGCGGAGCGTGATCGACCGCTTCAGGCAGATCGCCCCCAAGGTCTTCATCGGGGTCGAGGGATACAGCTACGGCGGCAAGTGGTTCGACAGACAGGGCGTGGTCGAGGAGGTGAGGGCATCGATACCCAGCATAGACACGACGGTGGTCACGGACACCCGGGAGAAGGAGGGCGTCGCGGGAGCGGAGGACTGGGTCGAGCTCGGCGAGAGGAGCGAGCAGCTCGAGTTCGCGAAGGTGCCCTTCGACCACCCCCTCTGGGTGCTCTACACCTCGGGGACGACCGGCCTCCCGAAGGCGATAGTCCACGGCCACGGCGGGATGCTCTTAGAGCACCTAAAGGCGCTCTCCCTGCACAACGACGTGAAGCGGGGCGACAGGATGTTCTGGTACACCTCCGCGGGCTGGATGATGTGGAACTACCTCGTGGGCGCGTTGATGCTCGGAAGCACGGTGGTGCTCTATGACGGCGACCCGCTCCACCCTGACCCCGGCGCGCTGTGGGACCTCGCCGAGCGGACGAAGATGACCTTCTTCGGCGCGGGCGCTCCCTACTTCGACGCGGTGGCGAAGAGCGGGTTCTCCCCGCGGGGGCACCACCTGGGGAACCTGAGGGGTTTCGGCTCGACGGGCTCCCCCCTCTCCCCTGCGAGCTTCGACTGGCTCTACGCGAACGTCAAGGACGATCTCTGGGTCGCATCCATCAGCGGAGGGACGGAGGTGTGCACCGCGCTCGTGGGCGGGAACCCCACCCTCCCCGTCGTCTCGGGGAAGATCCAGTGCAGGTACCTCGGGGCTGCCGTGGCCTCCTACGACGACTCCGGGAACCCGGTCCTGGGCCAAGTCGGGGAGCTCGTCATTACTAGGCCTATGCCCTCGATGCCGCTCTACCTTTGGGGAGACAAGGACGGGTCGAGGTACGCGGAGAGCTACTTCTCGACGTTCCCGGGCGTCTGGAGGCACGGAGATTGGGTTCGCATCGACGCAGACGGGACGTGTACGATCTACGGACGATCCGACGCCACGATCAAGAGGCGTGGGGTAAGGGTCGGGACCAGCGAGATCTACCATGCGGTGGAGGCGATGCCCGAGGTGGCGGACTCGCTGGTCGTCGACCTCGAGTTTCCGGGAGGGAGGGCGTTCATGCCGCTCTTCGTCGTGCTCAAGCGCGGAGCGGTGCTCGACGAGGGACTTCGCAAGCGGATAAGGCAGAGGGTGAGCACCGACCTCTCGCCGAAGCTAGTCCCGGACGAAGTCGTCCAGATCGAGGAGGTCCCGAGGACTCTCAACGGCAAGAAGGTCGAGGTCCCGGTGAAGCGGATCCTCATGGGGGCGGAGCCCGGGGATGCGCTGAGCGCGAGCTCGCTAAAGAACCCCGAAGCGATAAGGTTCTTCCTCGAGTATCGTGCAAAGGCGGAGGCGTCCAGATGAGCAGCAGGACAGCCCGCTACCCTGGCACGGAGATAACCGCCGAGGAGGCGCGAGTGGGGAGGTACTTGGTCACGCGATACGAGACGGAGCTGAAGTACTCCTGGAGCTCCGGCAAGGCGACGTCGAGGTTCCTCGCGGGGCTGAGGGACGGCGAGCTCTGGGGGAGGAGGTGCGCGGGCTGCGGACGGACGATGGTCCCGCCCCGGATGTATTGTGAGCAGTGCTTCCGCCCCACGGACGAGTGGGTAAGGCTCCAGGACACGGGGAGGGTCGTGACGTACTCCGTCAGTTACGTCAACGCGGACGCGAGCAGGAGGGAAGGGGAAGAGCCGATCCTTGTGGCGGTGATTGAGATCGACGGGGCGTCTCCGATGATGGGGCTTCTCCATCTGCTGGGCGAGGTCTCCTTGGACCAGCTCGCCGTGGGGTTGAGGGTAGAGGCGGTCTGGAAGCCCAAGCGCGAGAGGCAGGGCGCGATAACCGACATCATGTACTTCAGGCCGTCGAGAGGAGGGCCGACGAAGGCTTGAGCGCGGTCGTCGAGGCCAGGACCGGGAGGGTCATCGCGTGGAAGGACGGCATCCCGCTCCGCTACGAGTACACTGCGGGGACGGCGGGCGAGGCCTTCCTCAGGGGGCTCAAGGAGGGAAGGATAGTCGCGAGCAAGTGCGGGAAGTGCGGGGAGGTCAGGCTTCCGCCGAGGACGTACTGCCTGCAGTGCTTCGGGCGGACGAGGGTAGACGTCGAGCTGCTCCACTCCGGTCGAATAGCCTCGCTCTCGACCGCGCACCGTGGCGCGGGAGGCTCGAAGCTCGGGGCGAGGGCTCGGGTTACTTTCGGGTTCGTCACCTTCGAGGGGGCGAGCGGCGGGATGGTGCACAGGATCATACACGAGGGGAGGAGCGACCCCAGGGTCGGGGACCCCGTGAGGCCGCTCTTCGCTCCCGTGGCGGAGCGGAAAGGGTCGATCCTCGACCTCGTGGGGTTCCGGACTAGCGCCCGAGGGTGAGGCAGAAACCATTAAAGCGCTGGCTGGTTTGTCCAGCCATGCTTCCTCGATGAAGACGAAGGACCTCGCGCTCGTCGCAGCCTTCACCGCCCTGGCGATCGCGTCGGACTTTGCGCTTGCGGAGGTCCCCAACGTCAAGCTCGTCGACCCCATCGTCTTCTCGGTGGCCTTCGTCTTCGGGCTCGAGATGGGACTCTACGTGGGCGTGCTCTCGGAGCTCATCTGGGGCACTCTCAGCCCCTACGGATTCGGCGGGTACATCATCCCCTTCCTGGTGGGTGGCGAGGCCATCTATGCGCTCTCGGGGTGGGCCGCCGCGAGGGTCTGGGCGGACAGGACATCCCGGCTCTCCGCTCGCAACCTCTACTTCGGCGCGGCGCTTGCCCTCTGCGCGTTCTTGTGGGACCTCGAGACCAATGCCGGGACTGCGATCATCTCCTTCTGGCCTTCTCTGACGATTCAGAAGCTGCTCGCCACCGAGGTCTTGGGGGTCCCGTTCATGGTCTCGCACGAGGTCAGCGACCTCGTGACAGGGGCGGTCCTGGCGCCGATCATAATCTTCTACGCCTCCCGACTCGCGAGGCCGCAAGCCCTCGCAGGCGAGTAGCTCGCCCAGGTTTCAACGCGTTTTCCGTCGCAAACGGTTCGCTCTCGTTGCTTCATTTCGATTATAAAGGAAGCCTCGCGATGGCTCAGTAGTGCAGACTCCAGTCATCGTGTCGGCGTGCAGGACCCCTATCGGGAAGTTCGGGAAGAGCCTCGTCGGGGTGCACGCCTCAAGGCTCGCCGCGGCGGTGGTGCGGGAAGCGGTCGTGCGGGCGGGCATCAAGCCGAGGGACGTAGGCGAGGTAATCATCGGGAACGTGATCTCGGCAGGGCTGGGGCAGAACGTGGCGAGGCAGGCGGCCATCTACGCCGGGATCCCCGTCCAGGTCGGCTCGTTGAGCGTCAACAAGGTGTGCGGCTCGGGGATGAAGTCTGTGATGCTGGCGGCGCAGGCGATAAAGGCGGAGGACCAGGAGATAGTCCTCGCAGGGGGGACGGAGAACATGAGCAACTCCCCCTACCTGGTGAGGCAGATGCGCTGGGGGAAAAGGTACGGGGACGCGAAGCTGGAGGACTCTATGATAGTCGACGGGCTCTGGGACGTGTATAACGAGTTCCACATGGGCATGACAGGCGAGCGGATCGCGAAGAAGTACGGCGTGACGCGGAGGCAGGCCGACGAGTACGCCTTCGAGAGCCACATGAAGGCGGCGAAGGCCCAGAAGGCGGGGAGGTTCGCCGAGGAGATAGTGCCCCTGGACGTGGAAGGCGTAGGGCAGGCGACGAGGTTCTCTTCAGACGAGTGCATCCGCTTCGACACGACACTGGAGAAGCTTGCCAAGCTGAAGCCCGCCTTCACGCCGGAAGGGATACTCACTGCGGGCAACTCCTCCCAGCTCAGCGACGGGGCTAGCGCGCTCGTCGTGACGAGCGAGAGGGCGGCGAAGAGGAGGAGGCTAAAGCCGCTGGTGAGGATAGTCGCCTACGGCACGGGGGGCGCCAAGCCCGAGGACGTGATGGAGGCGCCGATCCCGACGGTGAAGGCCCTGCTAAAGAAGACGAGGTTCACGATCGACGACATGGACCTCGTGGAATACAACGAGGCGTACTCGACCTCATCGATAGTCGTGAGGGACGAGCTGGGGATCCCGGAGGAGAGGTTCAACGTGAACGGCGGAGCCGTCGCCCTCGGGCACCCCATCGGGTGCAGCGGGGCGAGAATACTCACGACGCTGATCTACGAGCTGATGAGGACGGGCAAGAAGCGCGGACTCGCGACCCTGTGTCTGGGCGGAGGAAACGCGCTCGCGATGATCATCGAGCGCTGCTAGGCGGTGCGGGCGGTTGGCCGCTGGCGGCTCCCCCCTCCCTCAGCCTCCTTCTGAGCACCTTCCCTATCAAAGTCTTCGGGAGTTCGTCGACGAACGTCACCTTCCTCGGGGCCTTGTAAGTGGCCAGGTTCGTCCTGCAGAACTGTATTATCTCCGCTTCCGTCACCTTCCCTTTGCTCTCGGGCTTGAGGACGACGTAGGCGCTGACGGCCTCCCCCCTGTAATCGTCCGGCATCCCAACGACCGCAGCCTCCCTAACCCCAGGGTGCGTGAAGAGGAGCTCCTCGACCTCGCGCGGGTAGACCTTGAGGCCCGAGACGTCTATCATGTCCTTCTTCCTGTCGACGATGTAGAAGTAGCCGTCGGCGTCCATCCTCGCGATGTCCCCCGTGAGCAGCCAGCCGTCCTTCGTCAGGACGTTCTCGGTCTCAGCCTGGTTGTTCCAGTAGCCCAGCATCACCTGGGGGCCTTTGACCGCGAGCTCGCCCGCATCGCCGACGCCGAGCCGTTTGGAGCGGTCGTCGATGTCGACTATCTGTGCGTCTGTGAAGGGGATCGGTATCCCTATCGAGCCCTCCCTGAGCGAGGCTCCCTCCCCTATCGGGTTGCAGTGGGTGACGGGGCTGGCCTCGCTCAGGCCATACCCCTCCACCAGGGTCCCTCCGGTGAGCTCGCCGAAGCTCTTGATGATGGCGGTGGGGAGGGCGGCTCCCCCTGAGATGCAACCGCGCACGGTCCTCAGGTTGAACTTCCTGGCATCGGGATGGTGTATGACCGCGATATACATCGTTGGGACACCGCAGAAGGAGGTGACCTTCTCCTTCTGTATCGTCTCCATCACGGCCTCGACCTCGAACCTCGGGAGGAGGACGATCGAGCTCCCGGCGAATAGCGGGGCGTTCATCGCCGCCGTCATCCCGTAGATGTGGAAGAAGGGCAGGACGCCGAGGGCGACGTCGTCCTCGGCCAGGGGGAACCACTCGGCGATAACTGCCGCGTTGAGGTAGAGGTTGGAGTGCGTGAGCATCGCGCCCTTGGCGACTCCGGTCGTCCCTCCCGTGTACTGGAGGACCGCGACGTCTCTGCGTGGGTCGACTTCGGCGGACTTGCCCAACGGCTGGCTCTTCGCGACGAGGTCCCTGAACGAGCCCACAGTCCCTTCCCTCTTGACGTTCTTGACGCCGGCGAAGCCGGCGAGCGCGCGCTTTGCTGGGGGGAGGTAGTCCGTGAGGCTCGCGGTAACCACCTTGATGCCAAGGTTGCGCCTGCACGACTCGACGCTCGCGAAGAGGTCGTTTCCCTTCACGACGTCGTTCGCGGCGACGACCACCGAGGCGCCGGAGTCCCTGAGCTGGAACTCGAGCTCCTTCGGCTTGTAGAGCGGGCTGCATGGGACGACGATCCCTCCGGCCTTCAGGATTCCGAAGTAGGCCAGGACGAACTGCGGCATGTTCGGGATGAAGAGGGCGACCCTGTCCTTCGGCTTCACGCCAAGCGAGACGAGCGACGCGGCGAACCTCGACGAGAGCTCGTCCACCTGCCCGTAGGTCATGCTCGCGCCCTGGAAGCGGATGCATGTCTTCTTCGGCTCGCGCGCCGCCGTGGCGGAGACGAGGTCGAAGAGAGGCCGCGGTTCGGGAGGCGCGTCCCCCCTCTCTCTGACGTGTTTGGCCCATGCCTTATGCCAGAGGCGCTCGACCAGCAACACCCGCGTTCTTCGACAGCCGGCTAATTTATCTTTCTCAGCGGCTCGCTAAGGAGGCCTGTTGAGTAGCCCTTAAGTAGCGAGGGGGCTAGTTGAGGGGCAGAACAAGGTATGTCGACCCAGCAGGAGCGCGTCCTGGTGCTCTCCGTCGACAGGGACGGAGACCTGGAGAGGAAAGCCAAGATTCGCACCCCCATCTTCGGGAGGGAGGCGGTCATGGCCGCCGCGACCGGCCTTGCGGTCGCCGACCCTGAGGAGGCGGACGCCAACGCCCTCTTCGCGGCGGTGAAGGAGTACGACGGGCTACGCAGGCAGGAGGTCGAGTGCGACGTGGGAGCGGTGTGCGGCCTGGAGGAGAGCGGCTTCAAGGCCGATAGGAAGATCAGGAGCGAGGTGGAGGCCCTGCTGTCCAAGCAGCGGTATTCCGGGATCCTGCTTATCAGCGACGGTGCGGAAGACGAGCTGGTCATCCCGATCATCCAGACGCTGAAGCCCATAGTCTCGGTGAGGCGCATAGTCGTCAAGCACAGCCGTTCGGTCGAGGAGAACTACATGGTGCTGGGAAGGTACCTGAGGATGCTGGTCTTCGACCCGAGGTACTCGAAGTGGGCGATTGGCATCCCCGGGATAATCCTGCTCTTCGCGGGCGTCCTCGCTCTGGCGGGGGCCGCGTACCTGGCGCCCCTCTCGCTTGCCATCATCCTCGGCGCGGCCTTCCTGGTGCGGGGCTTCAACATCGACAGGCTGGTGGCGGGGATGCTCAGCCAGAAACCCTACGGTTACATCCGCCTCTTCACGATTCCAACGAGCATACTGATCCTCATCGTGGGGCTCTCGAGCGGATTCTCCTACATGACCGACCAGGCGGCCAACCTGGCCTCGACCACCGGGGTCAACCTCCTTTCCGTCGTCAGCGCGTCGCCCTCCCGCTTCTTCGAGTACGGTGGGACGCTGATCGGGTTCTACCTGCAGGGCTCGCTCCTGCTGGTCTGGTCGGCCATCGGCGTATACCTCGCCGGGACCCTGCTCATCCAGCTCGTCCACGGGAGCCGGAGAGCGTGGAGGAGCGTGACAGGGATAGTCGTCCTCGCGCTTCTCTTCTTCCCCATGGACCAGTTCAGCAGCTACCTCGTCACGGGCGGCACGAGCTCCTCGATTCTCCTGCTGATCTACGTCTTCGTCGGGTTGGCGATGGTCTTCAGCGTCGTAGGCACCCTCTACCCTCGGCTCAGGAACAGGCCTACCATGCCCACGACGGCGACTCCCGGCCAGTCGCTGCCTCAGGGTGCCGTGTCGCAACGCCAGGATGAAGAACAGGACGCTCCCGAAGAGCACCAGGAGTGACGGCTGTGCTTGACGACATCCTACGGTCCATCGGAGTCTATAGGCTCTACGAGAGCAGCCTGAACTCCCAGATAGAGAATGGCCCGATCCCCGGTCACATCGGGATCATACTCGACGGCAACCGGAGGTGGGCGCAGAACCACAGGCTTGCGATCGACCTCGGCCACACGCAGGGCGCCGACGTGGTCGAGAGGCTGCTCGACTGGTGCCACGAGATAGGGATAAAATCGATAACCCTGTACGTCCTCTCCACAGAGAACCTCAACAGGTCCTCGGTGGAGGTCGCAGAGCTCTTCCGGCTCATCGAGGAGAGGCTGAGGAGGCTCCTGACCGACGAGAGGATCTACAAGTACAAGGTGAGGGTCAAGGGGATTGGGAAGTTCGACCTCCTCCCGCCGGAGATGAGGGAGATCCTCGACGAGGTCGAGAAGAAGACCGCGAGCTTCGAGGGCCACTTTCTCAACATCGCCGTGGCGTACGGGGGGAGGACGGAGATCACCGACTCCGTCAAGGGGATAGCAGAGGACGTGAAGAAGGGGATCCTGTCCCCCGACGACATAACGGAAGAGACCATCTCTGCCAGGCTCTACACCTCGCACCTGCCCAACCCCGAACCCGACCTCATCATCAGGACCTCCGGGGAGGAGAGGATGAGCGGCTTCCTTCTCTGGCAGGGCGCCTACAGCGAGCTGGTCTTCCTCGACGTGTACTGGCCCGCCTTCCGCAAGATAGACCTCCTGCGCGCGGTCAGGATATACCAGCGGAGGCGGAGGAGGCTGGGACGATAACCGTTATAATGACACCCAGAAGGAGGTGCGCTGAACAAGAATGAAGATACTCCTGGGCACCCTTAAGGACAAGGGAGACGAGCTCGCCGCGTTCCTCGAGCCTAGAATCGGCGTCAAGGGAGACGTCAGTGGAGGGGAGCTCGACATCGAGGACAAGTCCTTGAAGAAGGGGATTCGGTCCAGGCACGTGAAGACGTACATCAAGCGCTTCCTCAGCATTGAGAAGGTCCGGGAACGCTATCGGGTCCTCGTCGATGGTGGGGAGCTGAGGCTCGTTGAGCTCGAGACAGACGAGGAGATAGAAGAAGAGCTGAAGGAGGAGGAGGCCAAGAAGAAGACGGAGAGCTACAGTGAGAAGGAGGCTGCGAAGGCGGCGGAGATTCCCACCACCCAGGCGGAAGGCACCACCACTCCCAAGTGATGCTTCAGGCAGAAGGCTCGCTGCGAGGGCTCGTCCGGGACTTGATGACGGACCTTCTCTTCTCGATCAGGTAGCGCCTGAGCCCGTTCCTCGCTTTCCGTAGTGTCCCGATGGACTCGACCAGCCTGCCTTTGGAGATCTCGTCGGCGGCCTTCGAAAGGAGCTCGCGAGAGGCCTCGAGAAGCTTGGCCCGGTCGCCGGCCTCCGGAAGCTTCGTGACGACCCCGGGGGTCTCGTAGTCCAGCCTGAACTTCAGGATGGCGATGAGCTTCTCGGTCGCCGCATATACTTCCCAGATCTCTTGCTCCTCTGGGTCGAAGCCGGCGAGCCTCTCCTTCAGCGAGAGGACATCCTTCCGGTATCTCTCGCGGTCGACCTCGTCCACCTTCTCATCTTCTTTTCTCGGGGGAGAGGGCAGACTCGATGACCGGGCGCCTTTGAATTGCGAACATTATTAAAGAGCAGGAATTGCGGGCGCAGAGTTTGTCTGCTAAAGCAAGAAGCGAGGGAGCAGGCCCTAGGCGGATAGTGGGGGCCTGCTTTGTCGAGCTCGAGAGCCTCACCGACCTCGCCCGGCTGTCTTGCGCGTTCGAGAGGGCGCCGTTCCCGATATTCATGTCGAAGGAGGGGAGCAAGTTCAGGCTGGCCGTTCAGACGGACCTATTCATGGGCATCCCGATCTTCTACCACATCGAGGTCGAGAAGGGAGGGGAGTTCCTGGCCTACAAGAGCTCGGGAGAGACGGAGGACGCCCAGCTGGTCGAGGCCGCGCTCAACCCCTCGTACATGTACGCGCCCATAGTCCACGTCCTCAAGCTGCCGCGGGTTCTCGAGAGGCGGTCGGGCTTCAAGGTACGGTTCCTCGCCGCGCAGGTTTCCGACCTGGCCAACCTCATGAAGATAGCCTCCTACAAGATGCTCTACGAGGAGCCACCGCTTCCCCTCTACACGTTCAAGAACGGGACGAGCTGGATAACCGGCTGCTTCGCGAGGCTGGACGACTTCGAGGAAGCCTCGCTCTTCTTCTACGCTAGGCTCGATAAGGAGCCGAACTCGGGATTCGTGAGGTACTCGGCCTCGAGGCTCAGCGACACGGGCTTCAGCAAGAGGATAGACGAGCACGGCTCGATCTACGTAAAGGTGGTAAAGCTGAAGGAGAAGCACCCCCTGGTGGAGTTCAAGTGAAACTCCTCGGGGATTGGCTAGAATCAAACTCGCGCAAGTCAGGAAGTAAAATCATCCTCGCCGCCGACGTGGGCGGCCCATTTGAGACCAGGGTCGGCGCTGCGGCTTCCCTCGTCTCCGCTCTGCAGGAGAGGATTGTCGCGGTCAAGGTCAACTGGCACCTCCTCCTCCCCCACGGCGTCCTCGGCCTCCGCGAGCTGGTTGTACGTTGCAGCGACGCCGGGCTCCCCCTCATCGCGGACATGAAGCTCAACGACATCGGGGCGACCAACGTCGAGGCCGCGGGGACCCTCTTCTCGAACGGGTTCGACGCGATCATCGCCAACCCCTTCGTCGGCTACAGAGGGGGTATGGAGGACCTCCTGAGCAAGAGCCGCGAGATGCGGAAGGGCGTCATCCTCCTCGTCTACATGAGCCACGCGGGGGCGAGGGAGGGATATGGGCTCAAGGTCGGCGGCGAGCCGCTCTACCTCGGCTTCGCCAGGAGGACTAGGAGGTGGGGAGCCGACGGAGCCGTGGTCTCGTCCAAGTCCCCCTCGATCATCCGCGAGGTCAGGTCGATACTCGGCAGGGAGCAGGTGATCCTCAGCCCCGGCGTGGGCTTCCAGGGAGGGGACGGGAGGAAGGCGCTGACGGCGGGGGCCGACTACCTGATCGTCGGACGCTCGATTGTCGGCTCGAGGGACCCGGTGAAGGCCGTCGATGCGATGAACCGGGAGCTCGGGAACCGGGGCTCGTAGCTCGGCGGTTCGCGTTCGGAGAAGCAGTTTATAATCACGTCTCGGGTCAGGCAGCAGGAATCCGTTTGTCGAAGATACGCGCCGGGATCGTCGGAGTAGGCAACTGCGCCTCAGGAATCATCCAGGGTATAGAGCTCTGCAAGAGAGGGGACAAGGACGCGAGGGCCCTCGGGAACACGAAGATCGGCGCGTACCGCATCGAGGACATCGACTTCGTCACCGCGTTCGACGTGGGCGCGAACAAGGTGGGCAAGCCCCTCTCGAAGGCCATCTACCTGGGGCCGAACATGGTGAAATGGACCGACAGCGTCTCGGGCTGCGACGCGGTCGTGAAGGAGTCCCCGGTCCTCGACGGCGTTGGGCTCTACGTGGGCGAGAAGATCAAGCCGATCAAGAGCGGGAGGCCGATCGCAGAGATCAGGGAGGAGGTGCTCGCCGACCTGAAGAGCACGAAGACGCAGCTGCTCGTCAACTACCTCCCGGTGGGGAGCCAGAAGGCGACCGAGTTCTGGGCTGAGGTCGCCCTCGAGGCGGGCCTGGGCTTCATCAACTGCATCCCGGTATTCATAGCCTCGAACGCGGGCTGGGCGAAGAGGTTCTCGAAGGGAGGCATACCCATAATCGGGGACGACGTCAAGGGGGTCGTCGGGGCGACGATAGTGCACAGGACGCTGGCGAGGCTGTGCTCCGACAGGTCGGTGAGGGTCGACAGGACGTACCAGATCAACGTGGGAGGGAACACGGACTTCCTCAACATGAAGGAGCAGCAACGGCTCGAGTCCAAGCGGATCTCCAAGACCGAGGCCGTCCAGAGCATGCTGACCCACCGCCTGCCGGACGAGAGGATCTACGTGGGACCCAGCGACTTCATACCCTATCTGGGAAACACGAAGCTCGCGTTCATCAGGATCGAGGGGACGATGTTCCCGGGAATCCCCTTCAACATGGAGATGCGGCTCGAGGTGGACGACAAGGCGAACTCGGCGGGGGTCGTCGTCGACGCCATCCGGTACTGCAAGATCGCGCTGGACAAGAAGGTCGGCGGGCCGCTCATCGAGGCGAGCGCCTGGCTGATGAAGCACCCTCCCGTGTCGCTGACCGACGACGTGGCGAAGGAGAGGGTCGCCGAGTGGGTCAGCCGGCCCGCCTAGGGGCGTCACCCTTCGCGGGGTTCATGAAGGCCTCGCCTTCCCTTATGAGCCTCCTCGCGTTAGGATAGGTCACGGTCCTGATAGCCTCCGCGTAGTCGAACCAGCCGTAGTCCTGGTGCTCGAACGAGATGGTGACCTTTTCGACGGACGTCTCGGCCAGGAAGAAGACCACGGTCTTGTGCACCTTCTTTCCCTCGCGCCTGTAGAAGTACTCTATCTTCTTCTCGAAGCCCGGAACCACGCGGAGGTCGACAATCCCGGACTCCTCCCTGACCTCCCTCACCATCGTCTGGAGGGGTTCCTCCCCCTCCTCTATGTTCCCCTTGGGGAGGTCCCAGTGCCCCGCCGGGTACTTGAGAAGAAGAAATCGCAGGGAGCCCGAGGCGCGCCTGAAGACGACGGCCCCAGCGGACCTCTCCTCTAGGCGCTGCCTGGAGCTGGAAGAAGACCGTGGCGGCCGGCTGACAGCCCGTCTCGCGTCAACCACTTGCTGGTCACTTGGCTTGAGGGACTGCCAACTTCCTGTGGATGTAGACGGCGACGACGAGAGTGAGGAGGACGGCGGCCCCTATCGGGAGCTCGTAACGGAGCAGCGCGTCCACTCCCACGACGATCGCCGGCGAAGAGACGATGCCTGTCACTGTGGCTCCGAGATAATCGAAAGTCAGCTTAGCGCTCCCGAGGTTGAAGCTGCCGTCAAAGCCGCCCTTGAGGGTGATTTGGCTGCTCGAGGTCGCGCCGGCCGCGAGAGAGGGCAGCGTGACGGTCACCGTCCGTCCGCTCACATGGACTCCAGTGGAGGAGCTGACTGCGGTGAGGCTCGACGGCAGAGAGACCGAGAAAGTCACGTTCGTGACGTCCACAGGCGAGGGGTTGCTCACGGCCACGGTGAGCGAGAAGTCGGAGCCCTCCTTGGGGGTCGACGCGACCGAGGTCGTGGCCTGGAGCGGCTTGAAGACGTTGACCGTGCCAGAGCTGACAACGTATTGCGTCGAATAGCCGCCGAAGACATAGGAGATGGTCGTTGAGGAGCTGGTGTGGTTGCCCGGCGAGACCATCCTAACCGTGTAGTTCAGCGAATGCGAGACGCTCGAGTTGAGAGATTCGTACTGGGCGTTGAGGACGCTGGACACGGCCGTGTCGAAAGAGTCGCTGCTGGCGGAGATGGTGAGGTTGTAGACGGGGAGAGTGGCTTGATTGGCGACCCGCACGGTCACGTTGTCGTCTTGGCCTTGGAAGACGGAGATGGGCGCGAAGGTCTTCGTAACCGCGACCCCGCCTGCTATCGGAAGCGCCGAACCCAGCGTATGAAGCGTCAGGCCGTTCTGCGACGTCGTGACGTTCGCCTCCCCGATGAGATAGCTATCCTTCGAGAAGTTCAGGAGCAGCGTTCCCGTCTCGGACCCGAGGACCGCTATCGGGGGAGTGGCGAGGGAGAAGCCGGATGACCCGCAAGTCCCGTTCCCGGTCACCACGCGAGTGCACATCATCCCCGCCGGGAACGACTGGCTCACGCTGACGTTGCCCGACGCCACGGTCCCCTTGTTGGTCAGGGTGTACGTCGCGTTGACGCTGCCGAGCCCGAGCACCTTGGACGTTATGGTCGCTGTCAGCTTGAACTGCATCAACGGGAGGAGCACGTTCGAATGTGAAAAGAGGATGGTCGCGGGGTTAGAGACGAGAGTCCCCTTTGTGGTGTCAGGCCTTGTCCACCCGAGGGTGAACGTCTGACTGACGTTGCGGTTCGCGATGCCGGTAAGAGGAATGGTCACGTTCACCTTCCAAACGCCGCCAGAAACGAGTGTCGGGTTGGTGTAGTTCAGGACGTTGAGGTTCAGCGCTGGATCGTTCCCTGTGTTCGTCACGGTCACGACGTACTTCCCGGGCTTCCCCGTGGACGACCCGGACGCGATGTTGGCGCCAGCTTGGACCTGGAGGGCGGGGCCAGCGTCGTTGGTCCGCAGCTCTACCTGGTTCGTCCTCGTGGTGGAGTTGACCGTGGCCGTCCCGAAGCTATACGAATAGGACACAGGAGTGGAGGGAATGATGATGTCGTCGCTGGCGGAGGAGCTCACCTTGAGGACGTACGCCCTCGAGACGTTCTGGCCCGGCGCCACCGACGGGATATTGAAGCTGGAGTTCCCCACCGAGAGGGAGAAGAGCGACGGATAGGCGGTCCACCAACTGTCATTGACGTTGACGTTGTGGATCGTCCCGTTGCCTGCCGTGTTCTGGATGTTTAGCGTGACCGATACCAGTCCACCCGAGACGGCCGCGCCGTTGTCCACGGTCCGAGTGGCGGTCAGGACGGGCGGGTTCGGGAGGATCGAGACGTTGGGCCTGAACCTCGTGCCCGATGGGATGCTTACCGAGTAGGTCGCGCTGTAGTTGGCCACGTGGTTCGTGACAGTGGCGTTGTCGGGGCTCTTGATCAGCCCGTCCAGCGCGTGCACGACCATCTGGGTGGAGGTAGCGTTACGAGAGGAGACGAAGGAGGTGTTCTGCAGGCTCAGAGCGTTCTCGAGGAGGAGGCTCCCGTTCGTCCCCACGACGCCGCTCTCCGTCGAGCCGAACATCACCGTGTGCGCGAAGGAGGAGCCGGAGCGGACGCCGGTCAGGATAGCGGTCGGAGTCGGGGCAGCGGCTAGGGTCGATGCCGTGGCGACGGCGGCAAGCCCCTGGTTGCTCGCCGGCACGCTGCTGAAGATCGTCTCTCCGGCGACGGCGAAGTTCGCCGAGCTGAAGAAGGTGTAGTTGCTCCCGCTCGAGCCAAGCTGGTCAAAACTTACGCCGAGGGTGGAGCCAAAGTCGGATGCGGCCGACACGGCGGCGGACTGGCTGGTCGCGGTTACGTTGAGGAACACGCCCGAGTAGGGCATGAAGGGGACCTTGAGGACGTTGTATCCCGTCCCCCAGAAGAGCGCCGAGGTGGTCGTCGCGGTCGAGGCCTGCACCGCAGTCAACTCGTAGGCGCTCACGCCCGGCACCGATTCCGCGGCGACGATGCCCGGCCTCAAGGCCTTGACGGGGCTCAGGCTCACCAGCCAGTAGTCGTTGGTGCCGGCAGTGTAGATTACCACTTTCTCGGAGTAGGGCGACTTGGGGGCGGTCGAGGTGGAGGTCGTCGTGGTAGTGGAAGACGACGAGGACGAAGAGGCGGCCGCGAAGGCGAGCTGCGCGACCGGCAGCACCGCGAGTGAGATGATTAGGGCAAGAGCTAGCAACGACCGTGACTTCATGAAGACTCTTCAGGCCGCCAACCTACGATATTAAACCGTTGCTTGCGGTTATCTTCTCTTCGAGCCTGAGCTCTCTTCGGGCGGGTCGTCGACCCCCTTCTCGTCGAGCATGAAGACGGCGTCCCTCTCCGGGTGATACGGGCTGTCGACCATCCTGGCGATGCGGTTCTTCCCCGCCTTGCGCAGGTAGATGCGGTAGGTGCTGGTGTGCGCCACGACGTGCCCCCCGGTCGCCCTGGTTGGGTCGCCGAAGAAGCTGTCCGGAGCCGACTGCACCTGGTTCGTGAGTATGATCGCGATGTTGTAGATTTCGGCTGTCCTGAGGAGCTGGTGCAGGAACCGGTTGAGCCTCTGCTGCCTCTCCGCGAGCGTCCCCCTCCCCAGGAACTCCGCCCTGTAGTGGGCGACCGCGCTGTCCACGATGACGAGCTTGATGGTGTTCTTCTCGATTATCCTCCCGAGGTCCTTCGCTATCAGCTCCTGGTGCGCGCTGTTGTAGGCCCTGGCGACCATGACCTTCGAGAGGACCGCCTCGGGGTCCATGCCCCGGGCCTCGGCGATCTGCGCGAGCCTCTCGGGTCTGAATGTCCCCTCGGTGTCGATGTAGACCGCCCCGCCGTCGAGGCCCCCCTGGTCAGTGGGGAGCTGCACCATCGCGCAGAGCGTGTGGCAGATCTGGGTGTTGTGGAGCACTGTCGGCAGGTTCCCGCCGACGAACGCGTGCCCGTCGGGCACCACGAAATCGTAGACGTAGTCGTCGAACCGGCGCACCTTGCTGTCCACGATTCTGTCCCAGTTGAACTTCATGGATTCATGGATGGTCGAGAGAGCCTCGTTCAGGAGTTTGACCCTCGACTCGGCCTCGTCTCGAAGGATTGTGCGCACCTCCTCGACGCGCGTCCTTGGCACGCCTCTGTTGTAGTAGTTGGCGGCCCCGCTCTTTGTAATTCCCATTCTACGGGAAACTATGTTGAAGTCGAATGGGAGAGAGTGTGCGAACTTCCTGAACTCGTCTCTGTCTTCGAGACTCACACTTTCGAGTTCGGCGAGCTTCTGCTCGAGCACCGCCTTCACTGCCCGAAATGACTCGCCAATCCTGCGCAGTTGGGGATCGGCTATTCCTTTCCTCTCGTACGCGCTCCGAGTGAAAATCTCGTATAGAGTTGCGTTCTTGTCGAAGCTTCCAACTCGTCTGAAGTGCCATCTCGTGCTACTTACTGCTTCCCTGAAGACCCGGCGGAGATAGACGCCCAGGGGTGTTCCAAACCGGCTATTCCTCATTCGTGGGGTGCGGCCCGCTTTGGCGCGGTATGGAAGACGGGTCGCGATCGCCCGGTCGAAGCCGGAGATGAGCAATCTGTAGTGAGTTGCCCCTCCTTTCACTTTCTTTTGTGAGAAGGTGGAGGACACTCCGAGTCTCGAAAAGAGGTACGAGACTTCCTCGATCAGCCTCTTGCTATTCGAAGATACCTCGACGCCTTCGTCCGCCACGTGCCCGTCTCCGTCTATGTATCCCGCCAAGAAAGCGCGCACCACGTCATCATCCGCACTCAAGACCTCCTCGGGAACGAACTTTGTATACGAATTCGTCCCAATGAGCTTTCCGAGCAGCGCCTTGACAGGCTCGCGAAGCAGAATAGTCTTGACGTGCGGTCGTCGAAGGTCAGGTGCGATGGTCGGTGTGAAGCCGAACTTTCGTTCCAGGAATTGCACGGTCCACCCGATCAGTCGTTTGTCCGCGTTGACTATCGAGAGAGGATTTGAAGAGCCCTCGGCCACGAAGAGTCCCAAGAAATATGCGTCGTCAGCGTCGAGGACGGAGCGAGTATTCGCCCCGATTGATTTGGGTGTTGCGACTGCATCGCCCTTTCTAAGGGACTGAGCGCTGATCCAACGGAGGCCGACCTCCGTGATTGTGAGAAGCTTGTGCGTCGGCGTTATGCTTAGTCGTCTTCCTCGCTCTGTCCGAAGGTCGACCACGTACGGCACTCTCTCCTTGTAGAGGTAGGTCGCCTGCGTTGGCTGCGAATCATACCCGAACACCTTGACGGAGGGAACGGGAACCACAAAACCCTCCTCGAATGGTTTTTCGCCGTTCAACTTCTCGTATTTTCCGTAGGCATCCGCTATGTTCTCGAGATGGACTGCGGCATCGTTGGTATAGATTACCTTCGTATCACCCGTTACGCATTTGCCCGAACCGAACTCCCCGTAGAACTCGGTCATCGCCCATGTCTCGATCCCTCCCGCGAGGAGCTCGTCCAGGTTCGCCGAGCCCGTGGAGAGGCGGCTGATGTTCTTCCGCTTCGTCAGGAGTTCGGACGCGCTGATGAAGTCAGGCTCCAGCCGCCCGATCTCCACGAGCTTCTTCCTGGCCTTGTTGTTCAGGTCCACGGCCTTTGTGATGTCGACGTCGGTGGCGTCGGCGATGTCGGCGGGCCCCGCGGTCGCGAGATCCAATATCGTGAAAATCCCGGCGTCGTTCAGCTTCGTCTTCGTGGCCGGTCCCACCCCGGGGAGGCTCGTGACGTCCATCTCCTCGCTCACTTCGACTTCCTCCGTCTCTGCTTCAACCAAGATGATTTCAAACGGCCTTCCACGGGCTTAAAAGCGTAGCGTGGGGGAGAGTGAAAGTATTCTCTGTGTGCGCCCGCGGCGATGCTGCCTTCTCAGGCTCGACATGGAGCCGACACGAGTCCCATGCGGTCTGCTCGTAGGTGCGTGCAGCTCAGTACTTGACATGGACGACAAAGAATCCGCAGTCGGGCACGTAACCACCAGGGAGCTTCTCGAGGTAGGCGTGGTTCGTCAGCCTGCTCTGCAGGAATTCTACGCTGGACGCCCGCTCCGTCACCGCCGACCACGCAACGCCCTTCTCCTCGTCGGTCAGACCGTCCGAATGGAACTCCAGGATTGCCTGGGGGTGTCGGTTCTCGATAAGTCGCCTCATCCCGCGGACGATCATGGGCTCTGCGCCCTCGGCGTCGACCTTTATCCACTCGGGAAAGACGCCGCGCGTCTCACAGTATTCGTCGAGCGTGGTCGAAGCTACCTCGACCTCGCTGTAGCGCACGCCCTGACGATGCGGCCGGACGATCGATGAAAGCCCGCTCCCAAACCTCTCCGCGGCGAGCCAGGCCTTTCCCGTCTTGTCGCTCACGCTTTCCGCCTCCACCACCACGTTCGATATTCCGTTCAGGTCTAGGTTCTTCCTAAGAGATGCCCGCGCGACGGGGTCAGGCTCGAAGGCGACCACCCTTCCGGTCCTTCCCACCAGCTCCGAAAAGAGCAAAGTCCACTCTCCCACGTGCGCCCCAACGTCGAAGACCGTGCTCCCCCTGCGGATCTGGTCCTGGGCGAATAGCATGACGCCAGGCTCCCTGACGCCTCTCCCGATCCACCTCCACACCGGGTCGAACTCGACGACAAACTTCCGTTCTAGTCTGGGGTACGTCATCGACTCCGGAGTGCGAAGACCTAGCTCGCGGAGGACGATTCGCGCGCCGTCCGTCACCCCCGACCTGGCGACCAAGGCCACGAATTGCTTGAACTCGTTCAAGAATGAGGTGGCGGTCAATCCCCCGTTCCGAACACTAAGCGACGTGGGCCGCCGAAGTCCTGAATGCGGTGCACAAGGGAGCCGGATTGGGTGACGGCTCGGGTAGGCTTATCCCTGTCCGCCAAGCTGGCAGACACTGATCGGTGCCCCAGCCCGTCCCGTGTACGGGTCGCAGGTCAGCTGCCCGTTGATCCCGCAGTCGATAGGACACGTTGCGCAGGACTCGTTGGGGTCGCAGACTCCGTTCCCGCACGAGGCCTGGAACAGGCTGCACTGGGTGGGATTCATCCCTGAGGGACACGGGTACTTGGCCGCGTTAGCGTAGTGAGGGGTGAGGACATATCCGGATGGGACGTAGCCCAGATACTGGGCCCAAGCTCCCTGCGGGGTCTGGCATTGCCCTTGTGAGTTCTTGATGCAAGTTCCGCCCGCCGGTCCCGATGGTTGGGTGGAATTCGTCGACGCCGAAGTGGTACTGCTCAAGGTGGTGCTTAGAGTGGAGGAGGTCGTGCTGCTACCGGTGTTCGAAGGCGCCGACGTATAGTAGAACAGCCCTACCGCGCCCGCTAGAATCAAGACCGCCAATGCGGCAACCGCTGTACCCTTCGCAATCGCGCTTCGCTTTACCAAATGAACAAACCTCGACTATATGCGAACTCCGGAGTTATTTAAGCATTCATTTTTTGATAACATCGCAAAAGATGTTATTAACATTATAACGAATGTTATGGGAATCTCGGGTGCAAAATCTCCAACCAATGTGGAACTTGCGACAGCCGCGCGAGATAGGCAAGCAATAATAACGCTCTTTCGAATCAGAACTTAATTCCTCATTTCCGAGCGTCCAGCGCCCTGAGCGAGAGGCGTTGAGTTGCTCTCAAAGGTCTCCAGAGCCGTCAGGTCACAAGCGTTCATGACGAGTCTTGGCCGTGTTGGGGTCTGTCACAGGAGAGAGGGAATATCGTGCGCTCGGTGGCCTAAAGGGTCAGGTCAGAAGGCCGCCGCTCTTCTCAAAGATGTGCATCTTGTTCGCTTCCCACTCTAGCCAGAGGTGGTCGCCCGCTGCAGCCGCGTGTTCGGGGGGCAGGACGAGCCTGAAGATCTTGCCGTCCACGAGCGAGCTGACGACAGTGCTGGAGCCCAGAGGCTCGAAGCTCTCCACAACGATTTCCAAGTCCGATTCCGACCTCTTCGAGGAGAAGACCTTGATGTCCTCGGGACGGATCCCTACCAGGACCTCCGTGCCGTCTCCCACCTTGTCCCTCATCATGTTTGCCATGGACGCATCAACCGGGATGGCCGCCTGATCCACCTTGAGAATCCCACCGCCTCCGGCTACCGAGAATCGTGCGTTGAGTATGTTCGTGGGAGGGTTCCCGACGAACCCGGCGACGAAGGAGTTCTTGGGGTTCGAATAGACGTCCAGAGGGGGGCCGTATTGCATCAGCTCTCCCTGGCTCATGATGGCTATCATGTCCGCTAGCCCCATCGCCTCGGCCTGGTCGTGGGTAACGTAGAGGGCCGTTATCTGGGTCTCCCTCCTTATCCTCTTCAGCTCGGTCCTCATCTGCGCTCTCAGGGGCGCGTCGAGGCTCGTGAGAGGCTCGTCCATGAGCAGGGCGTTCGGCCGCCGGACTATGGCCCTCCCCAGGGCAGCCCTCTGCTGCTCTCCCCCGCTGAGCTGGTTGGGCTTCTTGTCGAGGAGGTGCTTGATCACCAGGAGCTCAGCTACTTCCTTCACTCTTGCGTCGATCTCCGCCTTGGGAACGTTGCGAACCTTCAGAGGAAATCCGATGTTGTCGTGTATCGTCATGAGGGGGAATAGCGCGTAGCTCTGGAAGACCATCGCCAGGTCCCTCTCCCGGGGGGGCAGGTCGGTCACCGGCGTCCCGTCGATGCTTATCGAGCCGGAGTCGGGCTTCTCGAACCCCGCCACGCAGCGCAGCAGCGTGGTCTTTCCCGACCCGGAAGGGCCGAGTATCACCGTGAATGTCCCCGTACTCACCTTGAGGGAGACCCCGTTGACCGCCTGGGTGTTGCCGTACTTCTTCGATATGTTGTCTATCTCTAGGTTGGCCATTGTGAGAGCATCAAGCCCTGTGAGTATGTCTTCCTGCCGTCAAGAATTGCTCTGCCGTTCGATTGTTCCCAGAAATCTCTGCCAGAGGATTTTCGAGCAAGCAGGAGTCTTGTTCGAGCTAGTCCTGGTGTTTATTTATGTTTTGACTCCCGTGATCCTCTGGGTGTGAGACGCAGGGATGGACGAGGGGATGAGGATCTGTGAGACGACCACGACGGAGGCGAGCCGGACCAGGGCTCGTCCCAGACGGTCGCTCGCCGAAGACCGAAGGGAATAAATCTGCCGGCCCAAGGCATCGATGTGTGCTATTTCGAGAAGCAAGGCCGGCGCTGAGCCGAACCGCCTGGATTCTCGTGATTGTTATTGCCGTGGCCGCCGTCGCTGCTCTCGAATTCGAGATCGGTCCTGGCTCGACTACCGGAGGGGCAAAGGAGATAGATATCACAATCCACGAGGACAACCCTCAACTGCAAATAGATCACTTCTACCCAGACAGGGTGTATGTGCCTTTGGGGGAGAACGTATCCATCGCTGTTCTGAACACCGACGACGAAACGAGACTGTTTACAATACTGCCCTACAACGTCAATCTCACGATCATCGCAGGGACCACCCAGAGGGTCGCGTTCCAGGCGAACAAGCTGGGCAGCTTCAGCTTCGTCAGCCCTGTCGCCCCCCCAAGCGTCGTCAGTGGCGGCAGACTGGGCCCTTGCTTGATTGGGCTCTTCATTGTCGTACAGAATGCGTCACTGCTTAGCAGCACATCGTCTTCTTCCGGCCAGGGCGTTGCAGGGTCTACCTACTGCAACCCATCCGATCCGACCCAGAATCCACCGGGTTACCCGCCTTATTCGGGACCGAACCCTCTGAACGAAACTCTGTGACTACGCGCGGCCTTCATCAGAGGGTCTCACATCACGGCTTTCGGACAAGACCCCCAGGGAGCAGCCCAGCTATCAGAGTGACGTGTTTGGGGAGTGATTGGATGACCAGTTCAATCCCCATCGTACACCTTGGATAGATGCGCAGCCTGATGATATAGACGACAGTCGCTGCGGGGCTCGCCAGTCTGAATCTCGGAGCCCAGACCAAGCGAACATGATCTCGGTTTCGCACGAGACAGAAGGCGGCGCAGGGCCGCTACATCACGACAGAGTAGAAGGAGCAGGACCTTCGCCTCCTCTCCTATCTCCCCCTCGGCGAACGGAGCGGGCGGGTCTCCCTCATTTCGCTCACCATCGATTTTCATCGCACTGCATCACACCAATTGTGTGGGACTGATCTGATTCGCGTGCTCAGGGCGGAGAGTCCTCAGAGACTCGCAGCCCGCTCATTCGCATAACCTAATGTGGGGTTCATGTGAGGACTGTGAGACAAAATGAGCGAGCGTGCGCCGACCACGAAAGAGCCATATACCGAAGTGGCGCCCAACGCGGTGCATGACCGGGGAGTCCCGACCTGACCTTCGGGTCCGGGAATCTAAGAAGTGGTATCTGCTCTTCCTTCCACTCTTCGCGTTGATAGGGCTCGTGGCGGTCTACCCTCTCGTGATGAGCTTGTACCTCAGCCTGACCACGGCGAACGGCACGCCGACCCTCGCCAACTTCGCCAGCATGTTATCGACCCCGACCTTCTTCAACACCCTGAACATCTCCCTGCTCTACTCGCTCACCAGCACGATCCTTGCCGTCGGCATAGGTCTCGGGCTCACCTTCATCCTGACCCAGGAGCTACGCGGGAAGGGGGCGCTCGAAGTAATCTACATACTTCCCCTGGCAGTAGCGCCCATAGTCGTCGGGGTGCTCTACGCACCCTCCTCGGTCTGGGACGACGTGCAGCAGTTCATGCACTTTCAGCTCCACATGGCATACTTTCAGGAGCTCACCCCCTCCTTCTACTTTCCAGTGATGTTCTTCTCCGAGGCGTGGGAGTGGGCGCCGCTCATAATGTTGGTGGCGATCAGCATCGTCAACAACATGTCGAAAGAAGTCTACGAGGCGGCGGACCTTCACGGAGCGTCCGCGTATCAAAAGTTCAAACTCCTAATTCTCCCGACCGTCTTCAGTTCGCCGGTGATGCAGTTCATCGTGGTACTCAGGTTCATAGACGCCATGAGGGCGTTCGAGATACCTCTGGCCTGGTCGAACTGGCTCGGCTACACGTCGACCCTCGGATCGCCGGTGGACACGATAAGCCTCTACCTCTACAAGCTGCTCTTCTCGTCATCGCTCGGCTTCCCGATAGGGATGGTCTCCGCCATCGCAGTGACGCTCTTCGGGATAACTCTGATTGGCGCCGCCGTGCTCCTGCGGCTCCTTAGGACGGTAGGAGGCTAGACCGGCATGGACCAGGTGGGAGGTGCCGGAGGGATTGTGAGAGTCTCGAGCAGTCGCCACAGATGGAGGAGGATCCTCCTCTACGTCTTCGCGATATTGGCCGCCTTCTATTCGTTCTGGCCGGTGATGGTCATGGGGCTCGAAGGGTACAACATCGACCTCGGTGTGATCCTCGCGGGGTTCGCCGGAAAGTCCGCGATCGTCATCGTCGGAGGCGTCCCAATCCGCATAAGCTCGATAATTCCGACAGCGTATTACTATCTGCAGGCGCTCAGCCTCGAGGCATACCCGAGGCTGGTTGTCAACACCCTCATCGTCTCGGCACTCACGATCGCCATCGCTCTCGCGGCGGGCATCCCCGTCGCATACGTTCTGGCGCGCATCGAGGTGAGAGGCAAGACCTTCATCGCGTACCTTCTCCTCGGCCTCAGGACCGTCTCCCAATACATGGTTATCATTCCCCTCTACATCGCCTACTCGAGGCTCGGCATTTACGATACGTACGCGGGGGTCGCGCTGGCGGAGCAGTTGCTCGTGCTCACGGTGGTCGTGTGGATGTTGAGAGGGTTCTTCTCGGACATCCCCCGGGACGTCTATGAGGCAGCCACGGTGTTCGGCAAGACCGAATGGCAGGTCTTCAGGCGGGTCGTACTCCCCATGGTCCTACCCGGGGTCGTCGTGACCACCATGTTCGCCCTGGTCCTACTCTGGAACGAGTTCCTCATCGCCGATACTTTGACGGGGGTCGCGACCCGCACGGTCGCGGTCGGCGTCTGGGAAGGGATGTCCGTGAACCAGCTCTCGTTCAACGCACTCGCATGGAACAGCCTCAACGCCGCTGGATTCCTTGCCTACGTCCCCGCGATAACGGTGATGCTCGCCATAAGGAGGTACCTCGCGAAGGGATTCAGCCTGGGGATGGCGCGCTAGGTCCTGTTGGGCCCGAGCTCGCGCACCATTACGCCGTCTTCGAGAGTGTGTAGGCGGGGATGGTTCCTGGCGCGAACTCGATGGTGCTTACGAGTTGGAGCGGGTACGTGCTGCTTGTCTCGTTCAGGGGGCCAGCCGCCACGATGTAATAGTGTCCAACCGATGAGCCGCTGGCGCCGATGGTCAGGGTGTTTCCAAAGGCGTCTTGGATGCTGGCCTGCTTCATGGACGACATGAAGTCCGCCCTGGTCAGCGCGTGGCCGCCGGACAGCACCTCGAGGACCGCGTTGATCATCATCTTCATCCCCAGATTGGTATAGTAGTATAGGGGCCCCACTTCCGTCGGGCAGACCCCGCAATAATCGGGCGAGTTCAGTTCTCCGTTTACAAAGGGCTGAAGTTCGTTCGCGAAGGCAGAAGCGTTCGGATACCCCCGCGCCATGGCGCCGTCGAAGAGAGCACCCCCCCTGATGCCAGCGGCGCCTACCCCGAGGTCGCTGATCTGGTTGGTCGCGGAGGCGACGAATATCTGGCTCGGCAGGAACCCGGCAGACTGGAGCGCCTCTACCACGTTGGACTCGGAGAAGCCCACGGTCGGAAGCCAAGACACGACCACGGCGTTCGCCCCCGACAGCTTCGCCGCCGCGGCCGCGGTCGCCCAAGGGAATTGGGCGTTCGCGTAGAGCTGGTCGAAGACCACGGTGTCGTTCTTGAAGGTGCTCGCGTACCACCTTACGCCCTGAGACATCTCCCTCTGCTGCTCGGCGTTCTGCGTCATCAGCGCGATCTTCGCCCCCGGGACGGCCTCCGAGACGTACTTCGCCAACGCCGCGCCCCACTGGACGGCGTCCGGCTGGACGCTGACCGTCCAGTTCGAACCGGGCGGGCTCAGGCTCGCCGAGGATATCGCTGAGACCACGAAGGGCACGCCGTTCGCCTCGGCGTAGGCTTGGACGGCCTGAGCGTCGCCCAGGTCTGTTGCGCCCGTGATTGCCACCACTCCCTGCTGGTCGAGGGCGGCGGCGCACTTCGCAGCCTCCTGTGGGTTGGTTCGGGAGTCGACTACAACGAGGTCGACGGGCCTGCCGTCGATCCCTCCCGAGGCGTTGGTCTCGTTAACGGCGAGCTCGGCTGCGACCCTCGCACCGTAGCCGTCGGAGACCGCAGGCCCGCTGAGCTCAGTCACGAATCCGATCTTTATCGCGTCGGAGGCCGAGGATGTGCTCCCGGCGCCTATGCAGGGTCCAACGGAGACCGATCCGGAGATTGACGTGGCATAGGCGATAAGGGCTACCATCAAGAGGACGACGAATGCGAAAGCCGCCGTGCTCGTCGAGAGAGCCCTCCTCCGGCGCCAGGTGGTCCTCCTCTCCGGCATCGCGAATCCTCCGGCGGAGCCCTATTTATTCGAGCTTCGAGGAGCGGGGCTAACGCTAGGGCGCGATGACCGTCAGGTTACCGTTCGTCAGCTGTTCGCCCGTGCATCCGCCCTGTTGTGGCGTGAGCCCGCCTGCGTTACAGGCGCCCGCCGGTTGGTCCCAGGCATAGACGCCTGCTTTGTTCGCGAAGAAGTTCACCCTCACCGTCTGGCCGCCCTGCACTATCTGCGTGTTGACATTCAATCCCGGAATCACCAGCTGGTGTGGGCCGTCGTCTTCGTTTTCAAACACGAGGACCACATGTGTCCCTTGTGTGACGGTAAGGTTGTTGGGTATGAACGCGTCGGGGTTAGTGGTGGCGTTCTGTCCATAGAGGCCAGGGGTGCTGCCTATTATCGTCACGGTCGTCGTGTTCCCCGAGCTCGAGCCGCTCGCGTTGACGAAATAGTAGCCGCCGCTCGCCGCAAGGATTGCTACGACCACTACGGCCAACACGACATCTCTTCTGACCATCTTCTAGGTACCTCCTTCACTCGAATGAAAGCCCATACCTTCGAACCTCAGCATACTTAGTTGGGAGCCTGCCTCACCAATTTATACCGTTCGGGTGTGGTTGAAGCATCGTCAACGCGGTTGTAGCGAGTCAGCTAACCAAGCTCTGGCTCTCGGACTCGAGACGACGTCAAGGCTTAATAGTTCTGGGTCGCTTGTGGTGATTCCGGAGTCATTGGGTGAAGCCTTGACGACGAAGACCCCTCGCCATACCGAAAATTACGCATACTGGTATCTCGCGCTCGTCCCCCTCTTCGCCGTCCTGGCGTTGGTGGAGTTCTACCCGCTCGTCGACGGGATCAAGCTGAGCCTGACTGGCTCGAGTGGCGGCCTATCCCTATCGAACTACGGGCAGATGCTGGGCGACTCTGCGTTTTGGTCGGCTGTCGGAGTGTCGTTGGTCTACACTGCCGGGAGCACAGTCATGTGCGTCGCGATAGGCCTCGGTCTCACCTTTCTCGTCACCCAGCGGGTGCGCGGGCGGAGCTACTTCGAGGCTATCTACATCTTCCCTCTCGCGCTGTCGCCCATCGTGGCAGGCGTGCTCTGGTCGCCATCTTCTGTCTGGGACGACATCCAGACGTTCTCTCACTTCATACTCCATCAGCCGTATTTCAATGAGCTGGCCGTCGGGTTCTACTTCCCAGTGATGATGCTTTCGGAGGCGTGGGAGTGGGCGCCCCTAATCATGCTCGTAGCTCTCAGCATCGTCAATTCCCAGTCTTCGAAGGTGTTCGAAGCCGCAGAGGTGCACGGGGCTTCGGCTTGGCAGAAGTTCACGATGGTCGCCCTCCCGGGCATCCTGAGATCTCCGGTGATGCAGTTCATCATTGTTTTGAGGATGATCGATGCGATGCGGGCCTTCGAGGTGCCCCTTGCCTGGGCGAACTGGGTTGGGTACCAACAGACCGTAGGGACCCCGGTCGACACCGTCAGCCTCTTCCTCTACAAACTCATCTTCTACCCGATCTACGGGTTCCCAATCGGTTTGATCTCCGCGATAGCGGTGTCGCTCCTCGTGGTAACTCTCATCGTGGCCTTCGCCTTGATTCGGCTCCTGGGACGAGCCCTACCGATTTCCGGAGGGAGATAGCCGACGCAACGAAAGCGCAGTCGGCTGCCGCCGCTCGGAACGTTTCTTACCTATGTCTTCCTGGTAGTTGCCGCGTTCTACTCCTTCTGGCCCATCATGGTGATGGCGTTCGAAGGCTACGGTATCGACTTCGCTCCCTTGTTCTCGGGCAAGCTTGTTCGGCAAGTGGGCGGCGTCCCATACTACAGCGGAGGAATCTTCCCTACCCCGATATTCTACTTGGATGCCCTTCGTCTCGGGCAATTTCCGAAGCTTCTTGAAAACACCACGCTGTTCGCCGCGGTCGGTATCGCGGTGGCACTCGCAGCGGGGGTCATCGCGGCCTACGCGCTGGCGCGCCCGCCGATCAGGGGGAAGGGCGCGATCTCCTACTTGCTCCTCGCCCTGCGAGCCGTCTCGCCCTTCGCCGTCGTGGTCCCTCTCTACATCGTCTTCACGCGGAACGGCCTATGGGACACCTACATCGGCGTCGGTCTCGCCGAAGACCTCGTGGTACTTTCGATAGTCGTATGGATGCTACGAGGTTTCTTCACCGACATACCCAAAGAAATCTATGAAGCGGCGGCTGTCTTCGGGGCCACGGAGGGGCAGATCTTCCGACGAGTGGCGCTACGGATGGTGATTCCCGGGATAGTCGTGACAGCCTTGTTCGCCTGGGTGCTGATTTGGAACGATTTCGCCATCTCGGACATCATGACGGGGCCGGCGACGAAGAGCGTGGCGGTCGGCGTCTGGAGCGGTCTGGGGCAGCTCGCCCTCAGGCAGGTCAGCTTCGACGACCTCAACGCAGGAGGCTTTCTCGCCTGGATGCCCGCCATAGCCGTGATGCTCGCGATCAGGCGATATCTGGCGAAGGGGTACAGCCTCGGGACCGCTAGTTCCAAGGCCTAAGCAAGCCGATTCGCCCTCCAGACGGCCGTGGAGACCAATTCATATAGAAGTTCCCACGTAGACTTTGGCATGTACCGGAGCCGGGGAAGGACAGGGGTTTCCAAAATGGTCGTTCCGGTCGTGTTAATCGTTATCCTCGTGGCCGCAGGCGCGTACGTCTTTCTCGCCATGGGCTCGAAGACCACCACCACGTCTCAGAGTTCGTCCTCGAGCTCGCTTCCGACTAGCCCGTTGAACAGCACGGTGAGCCAGTTCATCCAAGACCTCAACTCAAGGAACGTCGACGGCGTGATAAACTTCTACGGCCAGAACGCGGTCGACGTATGGTCGGGCAACACCGGCGGCCTTTCGGGATTGTATACAGGCACCGACAGCATCAGACTGATCTACGCGACAACGGTCGGCAAGTCGCACTCGCTGGACGCCAACATCAGCAACTACGCTGAGAAGAAGATCAGCCCCACGGTGGTCAACGCGACCTACGTGATCAAGCTGATCTCGAACAGCAGCGTGGCTGGGATAGTTACCGCAACGATCAACACGAGCGAGCAGTGGAATTGGGGCAGCGCGGGATGGCAGATCTCCAAGGAGAACTGGAGTTACCAGCTCTACGACTCCACGTTGGTCGATGCGGGCCTCGGGTCCGCGACGACCTTTCCGCAGTGGGGCTACATGCTAAAGGGCGGGAACCCGAACCTCGTCTCTGAGAAGAGCTTCGAGTGGCACGCTGCCCCGTATCTCGCGGCGTCCGTCTACGCCTTCTTGTTCGGCGTGATCGCGTTCGTGGCTCTGAGATTCAAGTACGCTCCCCGACGAGCGCCACAAGAGCAGCCGAGAAGGTCCTAAGCCGAGGTGCGGGGATTCGCCCCGCATAGGAAACGTTCGCTGAAAACGCTCTAGTGGAGTTGGACCTGAAGCTCCCTTTCGCCGACGGCCTAGTTCCCGGCAGTGGCCTGAACAGAAAGTTTGGTTACCGTGGTCGACTTGTCGACCCAGTTCGCCGTGATTGTGATCGTGTAGTTTTGTCCGACTACCGCTGAGCCGGGGCCCACGCCAGTGGCGAAACCTGTGAACGTGGCGTTCGCGGCAAAGTTGCCGCTCGCGATCGACGGGCCCGCCACATACGTCTTGCCGGGTCCGGGTACGCAGTTGGCGAATTGCAACCCATAACCGGCGCCCGTGCACAAGGCCGTTTCATTACGAGTCGCGAGAATCACGACGAGAGACTGCAATGGCTTTCCCGCGACGTCTTGGAATCCGATATTGAACAGCCCTCCTTGGTAGCCGACGATCAGCTGCAGATAGCTGACTTTGAATGGATCGGTGCTCGAGTTAGTGGCGGACTGCGAGGTTGAGACGGAGCTGCTCGTGCTCGAGGAAGTGGTCGAATGCGATTCCGGGTTGAGAAAGACGGCAGCGCCTGCTGCTCCAATTATGAGGACCGCCACTACGATGAGCAGAATCGTGGATGTTCGTTTCGTGCCGTATCGCGAACCGTGAGCCCAAGTTAAACTTTGCGTCAATACGGCGGAATTCTGCGACCCGGAAGTTCGCGAAAAATACGTTCGTCGACGAAAAATCTGACTTTCGGCATCACCTTGCACGCTTAAATAAATAGGAGGGTCAAGCTCAGCAAGTTGTCTCTCGCTAGCCGGCTCCTAGGCGTTGGGTTGTGCCTTTGGGGAGGATGGCTGATAGGAAACGCACAAGGCGTGGAAACGTTAGGCAACGACGTCGGTAACATAATCCTGGTCATAGGGATTAACATGTCCACGGTGGGTGCGGTCATGGGGAACTATGTCAAGGACCTTGTTGTGCAGCAGCTCACCCCGGACTACGGCTCGTACTGGGTGTTTGGGATAATATTGGCCCTCGGCGGCTTCATCCTCGTCGCGAGGGGCGACCGCAAGCCAAGAGACCCGAGCGAGCGAGCCCCGCTGCTCCAAGAGCCGCTATATGCGAGCGAAAAGACTGATTCTTAGTCCCGCCTCTTCCGAGGCACGCAGGTTCAATTTCAGTGAACACCAGCGAGCGCGCCGGACCTTTTCTTCAAAGTCGGCTTCGTGAAGGTTGTGTCGTTGGACTATGCTAAGCCCAAAAGCTTCTGTGATTCTGAAGGCCTGAAAAACTGGGAGGCGGGCTTCCTGCCTCTTGGCAGGATAGCCCGTTTATCGTTCCTTGTGGTTGTGCTTGTCTCCTAGAAAACCTAGGAGGCGGGCTTCCTGCCTCTCATGGCAAGATAGCCCGTCGCGATGATGAAGATCACGGCTACTGCCGCTACTCCATAGAGTGTGGTTGAGCTCACTCCTCCTCCAGCTGTGGAGACGGAGGTGAGCGTCGAGGTCGAGGTGATGACAGACCCTCCTGGGCCTGTTACCGTGGTCGTGGTCGTGATTATCTGCCCGCCGGGTCCTGTCACCGTTGTGGTGATCACAGTCCCTGGTGCGGTCGTCGTAGTGGTCGTGGTTGTCGTCGTGGTGGTTGTGGTCGTCTTTGCGGGTGGCACGTTCTGCAGCGACAGCGAGACGATGTCACCTGGTGTCGTACCAGGGCACGTCGCTACCGCCTCGAAGCTGCACGTCCCTACTGGGAGGATTAGGTACTCGTTTCCGCTGACCGAGGCTCCGATGGCAAGTCCTACGTCCATCGGTGCGCCGATGTAGTAGTCTCTGACAAGCTGGCCCGTCGTGGCGTCGATCATCAGGACATCTCCCGATGACAGCGTCGCGAAGACCAGGTTGCCGCTGACCTCTACTTGGCCGCGGTATCCCTGCAGTGGGATGTTGTAGTGCCAGGCTACTGCGCCTGTGGCCGCGTTGATGCCCCATATCGTGGCGTTGTTGTAGAGGGTGCCGCAGTTCGGACATGGCACTCCTCCCTCGCCTGTGGACGAGAAGTAGGTGGATGAGTTCAGCCCGAAGTAGCCCATGTAGCTAGGCACGTCGTGCGAAGCCGCATAGATCATGTTCGTGGCTGGGTCGTAGGATTGCTCGTCCTCGAAGCCTGCTAGCTCAGAGGGGAACTGGAGGAATGGAGACTGCGGACCTCTCAGGCAGGCGACTGTGTTACCGCCGGCCTTGCAGTCCACTTGTGCCGTTGGGAAGTCAGCGTTCATCCAAGACGAGTTGGTCGGGTCAGGTGCGAAGCATACGGAGCACCGGGTCGACCCTGGTGTCACTACGCCGGCTGGTGGGTTCCACGCCCAGATGAGGTTGCCCGTCAAGGCGTTGATCTCAAAGAGGTAGCCGTCCTTGCAGGTCTTCAATACTACCTCAGTGTTCACGCCTGCGATGGTCTCATTGGCGAGAGCCTGATACCAGGAGCAGTCGTAGTCCCAGATGTCGTGCGCGGTGGTCTGTAGGCCCCATATCCAGTGCCCGGTGGTGATGTTGAGTGCGAGTATGGACGCAGACCAGAGGTCAGGTCCTGGGTTGCATGGGCCCGTGAACGGGTCCTTGTTGTTGGTGGGTAGGAACGCTATGCCGGAGCTCTGGCCTGAGCCGAGCAGCCACGCACCGCCCCACCCGGACCCTGTGGATCCTGTGGAGCCTCCGCCGTCGATTGCGAGGCACTGCGCGCTCTGGTTGCTCTGGCCCCAGTCGTTGTAGAGGCTGGCGTTGAGAGCGGTTGGGCTCATCGACTTCCAGTCCACGACCAGGTTGTTGTTGACGTTCATCTGCACGCCGCCTGCGACCTCAGCAGGGGTGGTGTACCCGTTGGTACCCGTCTTCCCTGGGAAGAAGGTCGCTGCCGCGGACATGTTGGCGATCATCTGTGTGTCGAAGTTGGGGTTGAGTGGGACGTTGCTG